>Ga0214171_1000786_pt1 | contig 10155 bp, 9 predicted proteins | sample TroBogEpilimnion_40_FD_153009 | JGI IMG/M metagenome (GOLD analysis project Ga0214171, IMG submission 153009) | Freshwater microbial communities from Trout Bog Lake, WI - 02JUL2007 epilimnion | ecosystem: Environmental > Aquatic > Freshwater > Lake > Epilimnion/Euphotic zone | place: Trout Bog... | reverse complement strand
AGGTGGATAGGCGATGGAATTTTTAACGTTCCTCCAAAGAACAAGAAACAAGACCAGAATGGTGAAGATCACCACGATCATCTGCCGTCTGAAGCTCCAGAGCTTTTCGTTGGCGGTGGGCGTGCTCACCCCACCAACCCCGCAGCCGCCACCAGCGTCTCTTCATTGACGATCTTGCCCGTCAAATCGGGTTTGCAGTCGCCTTTGAGTTCGTCGCGGAATTTCTTGATGAAGCTTTGGGTGGGCCAGGAGGCGGCTTCGCCGAAGGCGCAGATGGTCTTGCCTTCGATCTGGTTGGCCACGGTTTCCAGGGTGTCCACGTCATCGGGGCTGGCGTCTCCGGCCACGATGCGGTCGCTGATCTTCTTCATCCACAGGCTGCCTTCGCGGCAGGGGGTGCACTGGCCGCAGGATTCGTGCGCGTAGAAGGCGTTGAGGTTGTTGATGACCCAGGTCATGCTGCGGCTGTCGTCCATGATGATGACGCCGCCGGATCCGGCCATGGTGCCGCACTGCGCCATGGTGTCGAAGTCCATGGGGATGTCCGTGATGCCGAGTTCACGACCGTCCTTGAGCTTGAACTTTTCATCGGCACGCAGCACTTTGGAGGAGCTGCCGCCAGGGATGATGGCTTTCAATTTGCGGCCGGGTTTGAGACCGCCGCAGAGGACGTCGATGACTTCGCCCATGGTGACCTTGCCGACTTCCACTTCGTAGTAGCCGGGCTTCTGCACATCGCCGCTGACGCAGAGGATGCGGGTGCCGGTGTTGTTCGGCGTGCCGAGCTTGGCGTACTCCGCGCCGCCCATCTCGATGATGTGCTTCACGTGGCAGAGGGATTCCACGTTGTTCACGATGGTCGGGCTCATGTAGAGGCCGAGCGCCGCCGGGAAGTAAGGGGGCTTGATGCGCGGGTAGGGGCGCTTGCCTTCGAGAGATTCGATGAGGCCGGTTTCTTCACCGCAGATGTAGGCACCGGCACCGCGATGCACGTAGATCTCGCAGTCGAAGCCAGTGCCGAGGATGTTCTTGCCGAGGAAGCCTTTTTCATGCGCCTCTGCGATGGCCTTTTCGAGGATCTTGGCGGCGTAGGGGAATTCTTCGCGCACGTAGATGTAGGACAGCTTGGCACCCACGGCGAAGCAGGCGATGGTCATGCCTTCGATCAACTGATGCGGATCTTGGTGCATGATGTACCGGTCCTTGAAGGTGCCGGGTTCGGATTCGTCCGCGTTGCAGATGAGATAGACCGGCTTGGTGTTCGTGGGCGGGATGAAGCCCCACTTCACCCCAGTCGGGAAACCTGCACCCCCACGGCCACGCAGACCGCTGGCTTTGACCTCATTGGTGATGGCGCTGCGCTCCATGGTGAACGCTTTTTTGAGCTGCTCATAGCCGCCATTCTCCAGGTAACACTCGATGGACGGATTGTAACCGGCGCGGTCGATGTTCTTGAAGATCAGGCGCTTTTCACGCGCATGGGGTTCTTTTCCGGGAAGATACTGGACGGGGGAGGCCATGGTTCGCAGTATCCGAGTGTGAATAAGGTGGGCAACTGGGATTTGTGAAAAATTTCACAAGCGGGATGCCGGATGGCGGGGCTTGGGTGTGTCTGAACGCCGCATCCGGTGGGATGCCTTGGCTCAGCGTTCCCTGTTTTCCCGCATCAATGTTCGTGCAAACTTCCATTGGCTTCCAGAATCTGCTTCGTTAGTCTGGACGGGTGAGTTACCAAGTTTTTGCCCGCAAATATCGCCCCAAGACCTTCGCAGACGTTCTCGGCCAGGACCACGTCGTACGGACACTGCGCAATGCCATCGCCCAGCAGCGGCTGGCGCATGCCTACCTGTTCGTGGGGCCGCGTGGCACGGGCAAGACCTCCACGGCGCGTATCTTTGCCAAGGCGCTCTGCGCCAAAGACGGGCCGACCATCGACTTCGATCCCGAAGACGAACTGAGCATCGAGATCGCCGAAGGGCGCTGCATGGACGTGCTGGAGATCGACGGCGCGAGTAACAATGGCGTGGAGCAGGTGCGCGAGCTGCGCGACAACGTGAAGTACGCCCCCTCCCGCTGCCGTTACAAAATCTACTACATCGATGAGGTCCACATGCTCACCACCGGGGCCTTCAATGCCCTGCTCAAGACGCTGGAAGAGCCGCCGGAGCACGTGAAGTTCATCTTTGCCACCACGGAGCCCAACAAGATCCTGCCCACGATCATCAGCCGCTGCCAGCGCTTTGACCTGCGCCGCATCCCCAATGCGGTGATCGCCAAGCACCTGCTACACATCGCCCAGCTTGAGAATGTGCAGTTGGATGAAAAAGCGGCCTACGCCATCGGCAAAGGCGCGGAAGGCGGCATGCGCGATGCGCAGTCCATGCTGGACCAGCTCGTGGCTTTCTGCGGCGGCAGCATCACCGAACAGGACGTGCTGGACGTGTTTGGCTTCACCTCGGGCGAAGCCGTGGCAAGCCTCGCGCGGCGCATTCTCGAAAGCGATACCGTGGGCGCTCTGCGCGCCGTCTATGAGCAAAACGAAGCCGGCAAGGAGCTGGGTCGTTTCCTGGGCGATCTGATCCAGCATTTCCGCACCCTGCTGGTGCAGCAGGCCGATCCCGAAGCGGCAGCCGAAGATTTGAGCCCGGAAGTGGCCGAGGAAGTCGTGGCCCAGGCCCAGATGGCCAGCACGGAACAACTGCTCCGCGTGGTCGATGGCTTGGCCGATGTGGACGCACGCATGCGCTGGGCCAGCAACAAGCGCCTGCACTTTGAACTCGGCGTCATTGCCTCCGTGCAGAGCCTGAATGAGGTCTCTATTAGCGATGTCATCGACGCGCTGGATTCCGGCAGTAGCGAAGGTTTGCAAAAACAGGCCCCCCGCGTGCAGGCAGCAGCCCCCCTGCGCCGCGCTGCAGAGCCGGTGAAAGCCGCCCCGCAGGTGATCCCCCAGCCCGTGGTGCGTGAGGAGGCCCCCGCGCCCGCCGTGGCCGTGGCCAAGGCCCCTGAGCCAGCGCCGCAGCCTGAAGCAAAGGCTCCGCCACCCGAAGCCAAACCCATCGAGCCAGCGCCAGCGCCCGTCGTGCCGAAAGCGCCGGAGCCAAAACCCGTGGTCGCGGCTAAGGTCGAACCCTCTGCGGTGCAGGAACCGGGAGAGCTGTTTAGCGAAGACGTTTTCTGGTCCAAGTTCGTCCAGCAGGTGCAGGTGCGCCGCCCCTTGGCGGTCTCCTGGCTGCATTCCGCCACGCTGCTGGGCGTTGTGCGCAATAGCATCAAACTGGGCTTCCCCCCAAGCGAGAGCTTTGCCCGCGATAGCCTCCTGCGCCCCGCGCAGATCAGCTTCCTGGAAGGTCTGGCGCAGGAATTGCTGGGTCAGGCGATGAAGTTTGAACTCATCCTCGATCCCAACCTCAAGCCCCCAGTTTTTAACGACATTGATCTGTCCACGCTGAATGAACCGGGCTCCGAGTCCAAACCTGCGGCCGCCGGCAAGCCTGAACCGAAAGCCGAGGTGCCATCCGCGACCCAGCCAGAACTCGTGAAGCCCGCCGCCCCTGAAGCTGCAGCCGCCACGCCAACGGACGATTTCTACAACGATCCACTGATCCAAAAAGCGATGGTGAAATTTAAGGCGAAGTTGGTGACTGCGGCCTGAGCGGTCACCATGCAGTCGAATTCTTTGCGCGATGCAGGCTCAAACTCAGCTGCGGGTGAAGGCGCGCGGCAATAAGCCCAGCGCTTACGCGAGCGCGAAGCGTCTTGGAGTGCGGTGACAAGCTTTAGCGCGGCACCGCTTTCGCAGGCAGGACGGCGTGCTGGAGCCGCATAGCATTCGATACCGCGCGAAAGCGCTGCTGCTTTCGCAGGCCGAATAAAGTAGTGTGTCCACAGAACTTCCTTCACCCCGCGAAAGCGGTGCCGCCGATGCAGGCTTGCGCCGTGCATCTCTGTCACCGCACTCCACGACGCTGGCGCGCGGCAGGAAGCCAAGCGCCAGAGCGAGCGTGGCAGAGCAGTCATTCCTAGTTCAAGCCCCATTTCGTGACTGCGGCCTGAGTAAAAAGCTCGCATTGCGGCTCAAGCTGTCTTTGGATGGCGACTTCTTCACGCCATGACCTCCGCACCCACCGGCCATCCTCGCGGCATTTACACGCTGTTCTTCACAGAGATGTGGGAACGCTTCAGCTACTACGGCATGCGGGCGCTGCTGGTGCTCTACATGGTGGCGGAGGTGAATCGTGGCGGCATGGGGCTGACGGATGAAATGGCCGCTGCCATCTACGGACTCTACACGGCGCTCGTTTACATGACGGCACTGCCTGGCGGTTGGGTGGGGGATCGACTCCTTGGAGCGAAGTCGGCGGTGTGGTGGGGTGGCATCATCATTGCCTCAGGGCATGTGGTGCTGGGGATTCACAGCACCCAGGCGTTTTTCATCGGCCTCATCTTGGTGGCCTTCGGCTCAGGTCTGCTGAAGTCGAACATGAGCGCACTGGTGGGGCAGCTTTATCCCGAAGGCGGCGCGCGGCGAGATGCTGGCTTCACGTTGTTTTACATGGGCATCAATCTCGGGGCCTTTTTCGGGCAGTTGATGTGCGGCTATTTGGGCGAAAACGTGGGCTGGCGCTGGGGCTTCTCGGTGGCGGCGGTGGGCATGTTCTTGGGGTTGGTGCAGTTCAAGCTCACGCACAAGCATGTGGCCAACATCGGCGAGCGCGTGCTGCATCCAGGCCAGAACGTGCGGCGTGAATGGACCCTGCTGCTGCTGAGCCTGGCTGGGGTGGCCGTGCTGGTCGTTCTGGGTGTGGCTGGAATCTTGCAAATCGATGCAATCCGCTTCGCCCACAGCACCGCGTGGTTCATCGCCGGGGTGGCGCTGCTGTATTTCCTTTGGGCGTTTTTCCTCGCCGGGCTGGATGCGGTCGAGAAGAAACGCATGGTTGTCATCCTCGTGCTCTTCCTGGCATCGGCCATGTTCTGGGCAGGCTTTGAGCAGGTCGGCTCATCCTTCAGCATCTTCGCCGAACGCTTCACCATTCGTAAATTCGGTGGCTGGGAGGTGCCTGCGAGTTGGATTCAGGCGCTCAATCCGCTTGCCGTCATTGCTCTCGCGCCGCTCGTCGCGATGCTTTGGTCCAGGCTGGCGCGCAGTGAGCGCTCACCCTCGCTGACCACCAAGATGTCCTGGGCACTGCTCATGCTGGCGCTGGGGTTTGTGGTCGCAGGTTGGGCAGCCCAGCGTGCCTTGGCCCACGGTCCCGTGTGGCCGACGTGGCTGATGTCCGTCGTCGTGCTGCATACCCTGGGCGAGCTTTTCCTCAGCCCGGTCGGTTTGAGCGCCGTCACCAAGCTATCCCCGCCACGCCTCACCGGTCAGATGATGGGCATCTGGTTTCTCGGCAGTTCCTTGGGCGACATTCTCGCCGGAATATTGGCCGGCGGAGTCACTGGCGATGCCACCGCGCAGATGCCCGAGCGCTTCATCCATGTGGCGATCACCGCCGGGATTTCCGGGGTCGTGCTGCTGGTGCTGGCACGCTGGATCACCAGGTTAATGCCGGGGATCAAGTGAGCTAGGATCGTTGAGCAATGACGAATTCAGTCCGTCGGACGTTGTGGTGCGCGACTCCAGGGGTTCCCCTGCATGGGCATCCAAATGGCAGCGGCATCTAAATATAGATTTGCCCCGCTGGGACGCCTCGTTAAGAAAAAATCATGCAAACAGCCACCATTATCTGGGCCATGATCGCCGCAGCGTCCTTGACGCTGGGAGTGACATACCTGCTTTTTTGGTGGCATGAGCGTGCCAGGCGAGAGCGGCTGTTTGCTGCCATCTCGGCGCTGACCACCACCTGGTACAGTTTCGTGGAGCTCGGGATGATGAAGACTCCTGATCCCGAGGTTTTCGGAGCCTTGTTTCGCTGGGCGCATGTGCCGATTTGGCTGTTTTTTTGCAGCACCATCGGGTTTGTTTATAGCTACCTGCAAACCGGGCGGAAATGGCTGGCCCTGTTGGCGGTGGGGCTCCGCACGATCACGATGTTGATCAATTTTCTGGTGACGCCCAACATCAATTACTCCGTGATCACGGCCATGCGGAAGGTGACGTTGCTAGGAGACATGGTTTACGTGCCGGTTGGCGAAACTCGTCCTCTCGTGCTGGTGGCTCATCTGGCCTTGATCGTTTTGCTGATCTTCATCATGGATGCCACACTCACGGCCTGGCGGACAGGCAGAAAACGGCAGGCTGTGATGGGGGCCACCATCGCTCTCTGGCTCGCCTTGGGGACGATTCAAACGATGGTCATTCTCTGGCTGAAAGTGGACGTGCCACAGGCGGCCAGCCCTTACATCATTGCCACGCTCGTGATTGCGGCGTTTGAGCTGAGTCTGATTTCAAAACATGAGGTCATTCTGCGGGATGCCTTGGAGACGACCCGGGAAACCAGCCGGCGGGATCTGGCCCATCTGGGGCGTGTGGCCACCTTCAGCGAGCTCTCCGTGAATCTAGCGCACGAGATGAACCAGCCACTCGGCATCATCCTCACCAACACCCAGGCCGCCCAGAAGATTCTGGCGGCTGAAGTGCCTGATCTCCACGAAGTGCGCGAGATTCTCAAGGAAATCGAGATCGAGGATCTGCGCGCCAGCGAGGTCATCCAGCGAATGCGCGCACTGCTCAAGCGCGGGGAGGCGAAGCGGGAACAGGTGGAGATCAATGAACTCATCAACGGCGTGCTCCAGTTGCTCCGCAATCTCTTGCGGGAAAGGTCGGTGTCATGCACCCAGGAGTTTGCCGCCGGACTTCCCACCGTGGCCGCCGATGCCGTGCAACTTCAGCAGGTTTTGATCAATCTCATCCTGAATGCCTGTGAAGGGCAATAATATACTTGGCGCATATTGAGCACGCTTCTTGGGTGTAAAACACAGAATTTGGGCCTGTGTGTTCCGGTGGTGGAGGTGCAATGCGGAGCAGGATGTGGAGGATTTTAACGGAGGATGTGGAACAACCTATTGACATGCGGAGGATAACCTCCACTATCCCCCACCACCAACTGCCATGACTCTTGCTGAAATGCTCCAACTCGACGCCGATCTCACTCGTGAGATCAGCGACATGGAAGGCGCTATCATCAAGAAAAAGTTCAACCGGGACTTCGTGTTGGAGTTGATTGAGAAGGAGAAAGCGAAGGCGGGCCTGACTTCAGAGCCTTTTGTTCTGACACGCGCTGCAAAGGAGGCTCGTAACACCCTTGAATACTTTACCAAGCGCGATCTGGATAACGCTATCCGCGCACTATACCCAGATGCTGATTTTAACGTAAAGTCGCTCGACCGTATTGTCATTGAGTGGATGAAACACGACCATGTGAAGCTTGATCGTGAAGCCGAAGGGAAGGCTGGCGCTGTCTATCTCAACCTCAATTTCAACCGCCCGAATGAAGGAGGCGCGTCGTGAACACAATTTCCAGTAAACCGGCAGGCCAAGGTGTATGCCAGACAGCACAACGCCCCGAAGGTGAAGCTTCGGGGCGGAGGGCGCGGGTGCAAGTCCCGTAGGACGCGCAATAGGATGCTGGATCAAGCGGCGTGGTGACGAAAGTCGCCACGCCGTTCTGTATTTATAGCTTCATTGACAATCGGCTTTTTGTCAAGGATCATGCCGCCATGAGCGAGCAGCAACCCGCCAAGGATGGCCGACGAAGAACCCTTCCTGAATGTCATGAGGGTAAGGAAGCTACTGGCAGGTTCACAAAGGCACTCAAGACGGTGCTGGGTGTCTCCAAGGAGAGAATCACGCATCTGGAGTCTGGAGCGCGTAAAACGCGGCGGGCGACGGCCTAGACGGCAACGGCAGGCTTCCCTGTCAGGGAACGATAGGTCAAGCGGCGGCCTTTGACCGATTTCGCAGCGGTGAGAAAGCGCTGCTGGTCATTGTCTTTACGCTCGTTGAAACGGAAGGCTTGTTCGTCCAGATAACGGAACAAATGGAAGGGACGTGGGCAGACGTAGGTGCCTTTGATTGTGCGCTTGAGCAAGCTCCAGAAGTTTTCGAGGCCGTTCGTGTGAACGTTGTCCTTCACATAGCAGACAGCGTGATCCACGACCTTGTGAACAAAGTCGTCTTGCAGTCCCTGATATGATTTGAGAGCGTCCGTGTGAACTTCGGAGCCTTTGAGAACATACTCACGCACGTTGCCCTGGATCTCCGCCTTCTTCGTGGTTTTGACCACTTTGAGCTTCACACGGGAAACTGAGTCCCGTGTGCCACGCTCAAGCAAACCTTGAACGGCAGTCATTGCAATAGGTCCGGTTCGGCGGCAGTGCCGCACTGCCAGAGACCGTGGCCTACCTCTCCCGTGAAGCCGAAATCCTTGGCAACACGGTCAAGGAAAGCCGTATCACCCCTGAACTCGGTCAGAAACTCAAGGATCTCAAGGTCGCCGTCGAGCGCGTCGAGGCGCAGTGTGACAACATGAAACTCTCGGAACCTGCGAAGTTTGCCATGATTGATCAGCATCAACAGATGCTTAAAACCATCCTCAAACGCCTCGCCTCTTTCCAGCGCACCATGTTCAACAAGAAGTATCTCTGATCAGCGTGCTGCCACGCGCTGAAACACACGAGGTGTTTCAATGCTGGCACTCTTGGGTTTGGGGGCTCCTTTCGGATCCATGTTCTGCGTCAGCGCTTCGGGAGTCACGACGGATTCAACGCCTTTTTCAGGCACTTCGACCTTCGTGACCCAGAGCAGCGCATTGAGCACCGCTTTGCGCACGTTGTCATTGCCCCAGTTGGCGTGGAAATGGCCGCCAGTGAAGCCAAAGCCGCGACCGCCGTCTGCGCGTTCGATGCTCCACATCATTGTTTCTGGGCTGCCTTTTTCTGCCTGGATATGGGCATAGGGGCCTTTCGGTGCCACGTAGGGGCCGTCGCGCGTCGCGTCGCTTGGGGCTGCGACCAAAATGGGCACAAACTTCGCCGCGCCGTCTGCCGCAGGCGTCACGCCATGACCGAATGCCGGGCGGAAGCGCATGTGGATGTACCACTCATCCTTGGTGGTGAAGGGCAACACACCGCTAGCGATGGGGTGTTTGGGGAACTCGGTATAGTTTGCGTCCCAGATCGGATTGCAGGAATACGCGTTTTCATAATAACCGCCCAGCCACTCCTGAAATTCCTTGCCGGCCTGGCCTGCCACCACTTCCACGCCGTAGTGCATGCAGCCAAAGCCCACGCCTTTGGCGATCAGCTTGCGCAGCGTTTCCATGTGCCCGTCCACCACGGCGGGATGCCTGCCACCGCCGTCGGCGTAGATGACCACCGCGTCTGCGTCCGCAAAGGTCTTCTCATCGCTCACCCAGCCCATCTCGTGTCGATCCACCACCAGATTTGGCACGCTCTTGAGGCATTGCTCCAGCAGCATGGTGCCTGCACGGAATTCATGCATGCCCGGCGGGTGAGAGGGCTTGCCGGCGATGAAGACGAGCTTTTGTTTGCCCTCAGGCGTGACAGCCTGGAGCGAAACAGCGGTGGCGAAGAGGAAGGTGAGCAGTTGGGTTGGTTTCATGAGGTGTGGCGTGGTCGCCCATCATTCCCACCCCCAGACTCAAATCAAGGGCCGAAGCGGCTGTTCATCCGCGCAGCATGCTTGGTGCGGTGCTTCCAATCTTGGTTAGCCGAAAGAAGGGAAAGAGGGAGAAAAACCGGAGTCGGAACTCTGATTTTTCTATTCTTTCCCCTTTTTCGGCCATTTATCATTCCTCATTGCGGCCCAGTTCTCTCACCGCACCGCCAGAAACTCCGGCAGCATGCAGACCGCCCACAGCAGGTCTTCCAGTGTCTGCTGCGTGGGGCTGGCTCCGAGGATGCTTTGGGCCGTGGCGAGCTCGCTGGCGGAAGGTTCACGGCACAGCGCCTGGCGGTACAAGCCGGTGATCAACGCGGCTGGGGAAGTTGCCTGCGTCTTCAGCAAACGCTGCGCGCCCTTGGCGATGGCGGTGGACAAAACACTGCCATTGGCCAAGTCGATGGCCTCCAGCGTGGTGAGGTCGTTCGGACGTGCGGAGACGATCTGGTCGCGGTTCGGACGGCCCAGCGTGCGCATGAGAAAGTCTGATTTCATCAACGAAGCGCGGATCATTTGGTCCGAGG
>Ga0214171_1000779_pt1 | contig 10265 bp, 7 predicted proteins | sample TroBogEpilimnion_40_FD_153009 | JGI IMG/M metagenome (GOLD analysis project Ga0214171, IMG submission 153009) | Freshwater microbial communities from Trout Bog Lake, WI - 02JUL2007 epilimnion | ecosystem: Environmental > Aquatic > Freshwater > Lake > Epilimnion/Euphotic zone | place: Trout Bog... | reverse complement strand
GGGATTTAAGTTGCCCTTCTAATTACTCATTCATCAACACTGATGGCCCGCCCCGAAGTTCCTCAAGACGCATTGCACCGATTAATCGAGGCACTGCGCGTTTTGCCTGGAGTAGGCCCCAAGTCTGCGCAGCGCATGGCCTTCTATTTATTGCAGCATGATCGCAATGGCGCTGCAGTACTAGCCCAATCACTTGGTGAAGCAGTCGAGACCGTAGGGCATTGTGCCCGCTGCAATACCTTTTCTGAAGACCAGATTTGCTCTACCTGCTCGGATGGACGGCGTGATCCCTCTTTGCTCTGCATTGTGGAGACGCCTGCCGATCAAATCATGGTGGAACAAACCCTGAGCTTTAAGGGCAATTACTTTGTGCTGATGGGTCGCATCTCACCCCTAGATGGCATGGGCCCCAATGAAATTCATTTTGATCGCCTGATGATCCGAGTCGAGAACCCTGACACCGGTGTCCCTGTCCGAGAAGTGGTGCTGGCTACCAATTTCACGAGCGAAGGGGAGGCCACCGCCCATTACATCGGTGAAGTACTCAAAGCTAAAGGAATCAAAGTTACCCGCATTGCTCGGGGCATACCAGTGGGCGGTGAACTCGAGTACGTAGATGCGGGAACACTCGCCCGAGCCATGATGGATCGCAGAACCCTGGGCTAAAAAGCTAGCCCAGAGCGAAACCCCTTTTTTGGCTCTTGTAATGCGGATTTACAAGGGCTTTTCATAAAAAAGACATATTTGCCCTTTATTTTGAGGGGTTTAGATCTGGGTCGTTTTTTATGGGCGTTCATCGCAGGCTTTCGCAAGCCCTCATTACTCTGCTGTGCGCAGTGAGCCCCTTCCTAGCGCAAGCCAATCCCGAGATTAGTGGTGCTGGTGCAACCTTTCCGCTTCCCGTGATTAAGGTCTGGGCCGAGCAGTACCAATCTCTGAAAAACATCACGGTCAACTACCAAGGCATTGGATCGGCAGAAGGCATTAAGCGCATCACTGCGCGCTCGGTGGATTTTGGTGTGACTGACATCGGCCTGACTCAATCTGAACTCATTCACGATGACTTATTACAGTTTCCGCTGGTGGTGGGTGGCATCACCCCCGTAATCAATTTGCCTGGCATCAGTTCAGGGCAAATCACACTCTCTGGCCCAGTGCTGGCTGATATCTATCTTGGCAAGATTACCCGTTGGGATGATCGACAGATTCAGTTGCTCAACCCAAAGCTCACTTTACCCAATTTACCGATCGCAGTGATTCATCGTAAAGATGGCTCGGGTACGAGTTTTAATTTCACAGCCTATTTGTCCAAAGTCAGCCCGGTTTGGAATAGCACGCTCGGGATTGCCTCTTCATTACTTTGGCCAGTGGGAATTGAAGCTGTCGGCAATGAAGGGATCGCTAAGCAAGTTCTGTCGCAGGAGGGTGCGATTGGTTACGTCGAATATTTTTATGCCCAACAGTTTCAACTGACAACGCTCAATCTCATCAACAGTGCAGGCAAAGTCGTAGCACCTACACCAGATAGTTTTGAACAAGACTATCAACATAGCCATTGGCATCATTCCAGCTTTTACCAATCCCTCATAGATTTACCCGGCGCGAATAGTTGGCCCATCGTCGGCATCTCATATGTGTTGATTCATCGAGATCGCAATGATCGTGAAGATGCGATCCAAACTTTGTATTTTCTGGATTGGGTTTATCGCAATGGCGCAGCAGCCGCCAAAGATTTGGCTTACATCCCGGTATCAGATCCTGAGCTGATCAAGCTCATCAGCAATGCCATGAAACAAGTGAAGGATGGGCAGGGTAATCCTGTTCTGAAATGAGGCAGCGCATGAAGAGAATCCTGTCCACTGTGGCGCTCCTCCTTTCTTGCCTAGGGATGCTGACCCTGGGCTCTAATCTGGCTTGGTCCAAAGGGGCAGCCGTTACGACCCAGTATTCCAAAGACTTCCGAAACCTGATTATTCAGGGGGAACGCCCAGAAATTGTGGCCTGTATGGTAGCCGCGAACCAGTTTTTTAAGAAATCACCCGATTTTGAGGAGATGCGTTGGTTAGACAGTACTTCTAACAGTGCTATTATGAATGAGAATGAGAACGATTCGCATTTACTGATTCGGACGATTACCCTTAAAGCAGAAGCCATCATGAACAGCAAGACCTTTTTTAAACCTTGGGTCAAGGTAGACATTCAGTGTCGTCAAGTGGACGAGGGTCCTGCGCAAATTTCTGTTCAAGTCATCGAACAGAAGTAGGCCTGTTACACATGAATAAACTCGCTTCTCCATTTGTACTTAGTCTTTGCATGCTGGCGCTTTGTGGTCTGCAGGCTCCAGGCGCCTATGCTGCCGGCTCCACAGCGGAAGAGCCCGAAGATGGCAAGGTGATTGTGGTGGGTGAAGCGTCTTTGCCAGACCAGAGTTGGAACGTTCACGGCCAGGCCACCTTTACCTATCAGATGCACCCGACTTTTAATGCACCCTATAGTGGTGAGAACAGTTTGACGCCAGGAGCGGAGAGCGCTCGCACCACGGATGCCACTCTCTTTTTGGGTGCGAAGTTGTGGGAGGGTGGTGAGGCGTATTTCAATCCAGAGATTGATCAAGGATTTGGTTTGAACAACACCCTGGGTATGGCTGGCTTTGCTAGTGCTGAAGCATATAAAGTCGGTGCACGCGATCCGTATTACAGAACACCCCGCGCGTTTATTCGGCAGACCTTTAATTTAGGTGGTGAGTTAGTGGAGCTTGACGATCAAGCTAACCAACTGGCTAAAACGATTACCTCAAATAATGTGGTGATTACGGCCGGCAAGTTTTCCGTGGTCGACATCTTTGATACCAATACCTATGCACACGACCCGCGTGCCGACTTCCTGAACTGGACCGGGGTCGATGCCGGCGCCTTTGACTATGCTGCAGACGCTTGGGGCTATACCTACGGTGCCTCTGTCGAATGGAACCAAGATGCTTGGACTTGGCGCAACGGTTACTTCAATCTCTCCAAGGTTCCCAATAGTGAGAACATCGATATTCTCGGTAATCAATATGAACTTGTTACTGAAGTCGAGAAGCGCCATGAGCTCTTTGGTCATCAGGGTAAATTCAAAGTCCTCGGTTTTGCCAACCACGGCAATATGGGTTCCTATAGCGACGCAGTTGCGCTAGCGCAGCAGACAGGGGCCACACCGCAGACTTCTCTGGTGCGGCGCTATGCGTGGCGCCCTGGCTATGCTTTGAACTTAGAACAAGAACTCAGTTCAGAAATCGGTTTCTTTGGACGCTTTAGTAAAAACGGTGGTAACGAAGAAGCCTTTGAATTTACCGATGTGAATCAATCCATCACAGCGGGCCTATCCTTTAAGGGATCGCTATGGAACCGCCCCGATGATGTGATCGGCGTACAGGGCATGATTAATCAAATTTCCAATCAAGCCCAGCAATACTTTGCACTCGGCGGCCTGGGAATTTTGATTGGAGACGGCGCCTTAAGCTACCGACCAGAGACCATTCAGGAGATTTACTACAGCCTGAATGTGGTCAAGCATTTGGATTTTGGCTTTGATTATCAACACGTTGTGAACCCAGCCTATAACGCTGCCCGTGGACCAGTCAATCTATTTGCCTTTCGGGTCCATGCCCAGTTTTAATTATTGTGTTTAGAATCAAATACTTAAGAATTGAGTATTCATTAGAAGGACTTGTTTGTCCCTTATAATTCGCGCACTAACGCAATTAATTGCACTTTAAGACATGATTCAATTCATCAACATCCGAAACCTGACAAACTCGCTCAATCTGCGGGCTGGTTTCTTTGCTTTGATGACGGTGTTTTCAGTTTCTGCTTTTGCTCAAACCGATCCCTTCGCTATTACTACACCGAGTCCATCGACCAATAAGGTCGGCGCTGCTTCGGTTGAAGTGCACGCTGGTGCCAATCTTGCCGCGCCTGCGCAAGAGCCTGAGCGTCGAGTGATTGCTGACTCGAAGACGCTTGATGCCAAACGCAATGCCAGTGAGATGGATTTACGCCAACTCTGGAATGAGTTGCGAGCCAACAATCCGCAATTAATTGCAGCGCGCGAATCCTACTTCGCTGCTAAAGCGACCGTACCGCAAATTGCTGCACCAGCCAATCCTCAAGTAGGCTTGATCTGGTCAGGCATGCCAGCCGGTTCGCCATTAGCATTAGGTACTGCGGGTACCAATCCCAACGGACAGAACGGTTACTCCTTTGCTCAGCCCTTTCAGTTTCCAGGCAAGAAAGGATTAGCTGCAGAGATTGCAGACAAAGGTGCTGAATCCATACAGGCGCAAAACGATAATCTCTATTTGCAACTCGGTTCGCAATTGGCCACGATGTACTACAGCACCTTGGCTGCGCAACAACAACTCAAAGTCTTGAGTGATACCGTCATTCGTACTGAACTAATTAAGAATATTGCCAAGGCGCGCTATACCAATCACGCTGCTGCTTATGTGGAGTACCTGAACGCCCAAGTCGCGCAGAGCTCTGCTGAGTCTGACAAGTTCAATCTTGAGCGTCAACTGAGTGTTGCTTACAAAAGTATCAACGTCATGATCGGGCGTGACCCCCGTCAAAAGATTGCTTTACGCGGTGATGCCGGTGCAGCGATGGGTAAGGTTCCTTCATTGCTGGAGCTAGAGTCTTACGCAGAAGGTTTTCATCCGATCTTAAAGAGCACCAATCTACAGCTCGAGGCTGCGAAGAAGGGCGTCTCACTGGCTAAAGCGGCCTACTTGCCGGACTTTCAGATTGTGGCTTCTCAGTACACCCCCAATCGTGGACCCTTTACATCGAATAACGGTCAGATGTATTACCAGATGGAATTCGATATCGTGATTCCACTGTATTTCTTTACTAAAGAGAAGTATGGTGTTGAGCAAGCCTTGCGTAACCAAGGTGCTGCCGAAGCCAACGATGCGGCTGCTAAACAGCAGGTAGTGCTAGGGGTGGATTCTGCTTACGCTACTTATGAACAGGCTAAGAAATACGTTGAGTTCTTAAGAGACCGTCAAGTACCCCAAGCAGACGCTGCGTATCGGGTAGCGATTACCCAATACGCTAATAATGGTCAGGGATTTAGTGATTTGCTCACAGCGCAAACACAACTCAGAACGCTAGAGATTCAACTGGCAATCGCGAAAAGTAATTTGCTTCAAGCTCAGGCAGCCTTATTGGCATCTGCCGGCAAAGACCCCATTGAATAGGTGAAAGCCCATGCTTAAAAAATACTTAGACAAATTACAACCCTATCTCGATAAGCTCAAACCGTATTGGGAAAAAGTCCGCCCTCAAGCGGAAGTGGCTTTGGCCAAGGGTAAGCATTTTTATCAACATGCCGAAGTGATTGCCAAACAAAAATGGGCACAACCCCGTTTTAGATTAATCAGCTCTTTGCTGGGCACTTTGATTGTGGGCATCATCATCGGCATGATCTTTGCCCCTAGCAAAGACGATGCAGAAAATACGCATAAAACGATTTCGGTTGATAAGACTGGCGTGATTAATATTTCTTTACCAGGCGTCACGCTGTCACCAGACGTCTTTGAGTTCTACATAACAGGCGAATCGACTGCGCCACTAAACCTGATTGTCCCTGGTCGCTTGGCTTACAACGCAGAGCGCGTCAAAGTGATTTCAGCACGCGCACCTGGAAGAGTAGAGCGGATTTATGCGTTTGATGGTGCACCGGTGAAAGCAGGAGATCCTGTAGCCGATTTCTATAGCCCTGATTATGTTTCTGCTCAAACTGAATATATTTTGTCGTCCAAGATGGTGGCAGCGCTCAATAAAGCCGATGTGGGTAGCTTGTATCAGGATGCCAAAGATACTTTAGAGGCAGCCGCTAATCATCTGCGGATTTTGGGTGGTAGCGATCAAGATATTCAAAGACTCAGAGCAACGGGTGTTGCAAGTCCCACATTCCCGATTCGGGCTCCCATTGAAGGGGTAGTGATTAAGCGCGCAGTAGACCCAGGCGCCTTTCTCAATACCGGCGATGTCTTGGCAACCATTGCTGATCCGAAAAACCTCTGGTTTGTGGGTAGCGTCTTTGAACAAGATATTGGCAAAATTAAAGTAGGGGATTTGTTCCGCCTCAAAGTTGAGGCTTACCCCGAGCGCGAGTTTGTGGCGAAGGCCAATTATGTCGGCGCATCAATTGATCCGACTACTCACGCCTTGGTCATTCGTGCTGAGATTGATAACTCCGATGGTTTATTGAAGCCCGAGATGTTTGTGACGGGTACCCTCGAGGTAGGCACGACCAATGCGGTAGTGATTCCAACTTCAGCGTTGATTCAAGCGCGCAACGCACGTTATGTCATTATCAAAACGGGCGAAGATACCTATAGTCGTTTGCCAGTCTATGGCTTTGATATCAACGACCATGAGTTTGCCGTGACCGATGGCTTGCAACCCCACCAAAATCTGCTGATCAAAGGGGCTACCTTGCTTAACCAACGTTTTGTACGCGAACAAGACTAAGGTCTATAGATGAATATCAATAACGTCCTCAAGCGACGCTTACTGATTCTGCTACTAGCCGTGGGCTTGCTCGCGGCTGGTATCTCTAGCTTTCTGAAGCTGCCATTACAGGCTTATCCAGGTGTAGCGCCATTAACTGTTCAGGCGATTTCTCAGTGGCCTGGAGCCAGTACGGCGCAAATCGAGCAGCAAATTACGATTCCAGTAGAGAACGGCCTCGCCGGTGTAGCGGGCGTACAGGTTTTCCGCTCCGTCTCATTATTTGGTTTATCCGTAGTGACCGTCAAATTCAAGGACGGTGAAGATAGCTTTAAAGCACGTCAACTTGTTAATGCTGTCATTAGTAATCTTTCATTACCTGCAGGTGCATCGATCAATATCAGTCCTGATTCAGATGCAACAGGTGAGATCATGCGCTATGTGGTGCAAAGCACGTATGCATCACCGATGTCATTAAAGTCGTATCAGGATTATGAGATTTACAAAGAACTCAAGCATGTACAAGGGGTTCCCGATATCTCCTCATTTGGTGGCAAGACCCGCCAGTATCAGATCATCATTACCCCTGGCGCACTACAGGCTAAAAATGTCACCCTTCAGCAATTAGTCACGGCTGTTACCAACTCTAACGTCAACGTCGGTGGTGGTTTATTGCCTGTCGGTGAGCAGCAGCTTGTCGTGCGTGGTGTTGGCTTATTGCAATCGATTGACGATATGAAGCGGATCGTGATTGCAGTCAATAATGGCGTGCCAGTCCGGGTAGGGGATGTCGGTGATGTCGTTGTTGGCAATGCGCTGCGCCAAGGCATGTTCCAGTATCAAGACAATTCAGATGCCGTTGAGGGTGTGGTGTTACTCAAGCGCGGTGAAAATGCCTCTGAGGTGCTCAAGCGCGTGAAGGCCAAGATTGAAGAGCTCAACACGGCTTTGCTTCCCCCTGGCATCGATATCTTCCCATTCTATGACCGCCAAGTCCTGCTCGATATCACTTTAAATACTGTTAAACATACTTTGTTCTTCGGTATTTCTTTGGTGCTGATCATCCTGTATATCTTCTTGGGTAATTTCAAGGCTGCAGGCGTGGTTGCTGCTGTGATTCCGCTGGCGCTCTGCGTATCTTTCTTCAATATGGATCAATTCCATGTGCCTGCTAACTTAATTTCTCTAGGGGCTATTGACTTCGGGGTGATTGTGGATGCAGCGGTGATCGTAATGGAAAACGTCATGCGTCACTTGGAGGAACGGCATACCAAACTTAATCAAAGTATTGTTTTGGGTACCAGTGAAGTTCAGCGTGCCATGGTCTTCTCTACCGGCATCATCATTACCGCTTACTCACCATTGTTCTTGATGGGTGGAGTTGAGGGCATCATCTTCCGTCCCATGGCCTTCACGATGGGCTTTGCGCTGCTGGCCTCCATCATCTTGAGCTTGACCTTTGTCCCGGCGATGATCTCCTACATCTTTAAAGAGGGTGAAGAGCATCGTCCACCCCAGTTTGTGGAAAAAATGCTGGCGATCTACAAACCACTATTGCGTCATTTAGTGGATCGTCCTAAACAGGTTTTGATGGGCGCAGTCGGTTTACTGCTATTCACTATCATTAGCGCCACTCAATTGGGTACCGAGTTCTTGCCTACTTTAGAAGAGAACAATCTCTGGGTTCGTATCACCTTGCCCAACACAGTCGATTTGAAGTACTCCGTTGAGTTAGCCAATCAAATTCGTGAAGAGTTTAAGAATCAACCTGAAACTAAATACGTTTCAGTCCAGATTGGGCGACCAGATGACGGTACCGATCCAACCGGTGTATTTAACCAAGAGTATGGCGTGTACTTTAAGTCTCCTGAAGACATGCCTCCTGGTGCTGGTAAGAAGCAGCTAGTTGAGCGACTAGAAAAATACCTCGATTCTTTGCCAGGCGTTGACTACACCTTCTCTCAATATATTCAAGATAACGTCAATGAGGCGCTCTCGGGCGTGAAGGGAGAAAACTCCGTCAAGATCTTTGGTCCTGACCTTGAGGTCTTGGATTTGCAAGCGCGTGATGTCATTAAGCAGTTGCGTAAGGTTAATGGCATTGTTGACGAAGGGATCTTTAATGAACTGGGTCAACCAACCCTGAACGTCGAGATTGATCGGGTGAAGTGTGCTCGCTTTGGTATTAATGTGAGTGATATCCAAAATCTCGTTGCGTATTCCATTGGTGGTGCACCGATTACCAACGTGCTCGAAAATGAAAAGACCTTTGGCTTAGCGGTTCGCTTAAGTCCTGATAGTCGTAATACTGTCGAATCGATTCGTTCGCTGTTAATTGATACAGCGGACGGTGCTCGGGTACCTTTAACGATGGTTGCTAATGTCGATGTTTCTGATGGACCTTTCTATATCTATCGTGAAACTGGTCGTCGTTACATCGCGATTAAATTTAGCGTCCGTGGCCGCGATTTGGGTAGTGCAGTTCAAGATGCCCAAAAACTGGTTGATGAAAACGTCTCCGTTCCTAATGGCTACTCGATTAGCTGGGATGGTCAGTTCAATCAGATGAAGATTGCCCAAAGAAAACTGATTATGATTGTGCCTTTGACGCTCTTGGCAATCGCCTTATTGCTCTACAGTGCCTTCGGTAATTTCCGGGATGCGCTCGTGGTATTACTGAACGTTCCATTTGCAGCAATTGGCGGTATTTTGATTCTCTTGATTACCGGTGAGACCTTCAGTATCTCGGCGGGTATTGGATTCTTATCGCTCTTCGGAATTGCGATTCAGGATGGCGTGATTCTAATTTCCTATATCAATAAGCTATCTCGCTCAGATCATCACAACATCAAGGATACGATCGTCGAAGGAGCCTCTCTGCGGATGCGTCCGGTCTTGATGACGGCTTTATTGGCTGGTTTAGGCCTCTTACCGGCAGCGATTTCCCATGCGATTGGTTCAGAAGCACAACGCCCATTGGCCCTGGTAATCGTGGGTGGCATGGTGACGACTACCTTGCTGACTTTGCTCGTACTTCCTGTGCTGTACGCCTGGATCCGTACTCGCGAGCACAAGCCCCGTAGCGCCTAATCCTTGCCTGGCGGATTTACTGAGAACCCAGCTAAATAGTTGGATAATTGCCCTATGCATATACTGATCTCCAACGATGATGGCTATTTGGCCCCAGGGCTTTTAGCCCTAGTCAAAGCCATCCGCCCCTTGGGCAAAATTACCGTGATCGCTCCCGAGCAAAACCATAGTGGAGCCTCAAATTCTTTAACACTATCTAGACCGTTGTCGATTCACCGAGTCGCTGGTGGTGAGCGCGATGGATTTATTTTCATTAACGGAACACCAACAGATTGTGTTCACGTTGCCATGACCGGTTTCTTGGATGAAAAGCCTGACCTCGTCGTCTCTGGAATTAATCAAGGCGAAAACATGGGTGAAGACGTCTTGTATTCAGGAACAGTTGCTGCTGCTGTCGAAGGCGTGATGTTTGGTGTGCCGGGTATTGCGTTTTCTCAAATTGATCGGGGCTGGGCTCGCATCGATGATGCTGCCAAAGCGGCGCATGACATCGTGGCTCAAATGATTGCCAAGCCATTGAGCAAAGAAGAGGGTAATGCCACTTTACTCAATGTGAATATTCCCAATCGTCCATACGCTGATCTCAATCGCTGGCGCGTGACCCGCTTGGGTAATCGCCACCACTCACAACCTGTGGTTGTGCAACAAAATCCTCGTGGTGAACCAATCTATTGGATT
>Ga0214171_1000777_pt1 | contig 10274 bp, 10 predicted proteins | sample TroBogEpilimnion_40_FD_153009 | JGI IMG/M metagenome (GOLD analysis project Ga0214171, IMG submission 153009) | Freshwater microbial communities from Trout Bog Lake, WI - 02JUL2007 epilimnion | ecosystem: Environmental > Aquatic > Freshwater > Lake > Epilimnion/Euphotic zone | place: Trout Bog... | reverse complement strand
TTGCTTACGCCCAGTTAGCCAAGGGAGACCATTGCGTTGACCTCTTCAGTGGAGTGGGCCTGTTCTCAATCGCCATGGCGAAAGAGGTTGGGCCAACTGGCAAAGTAGTGGCCGTTGAGTCTTCGCCATTCTCAGTACGCGACGCTCGTCAAAATGCGCAGGGCTTCCCATGGGTCAAGATTCGTGAATGGTCGGTTTCGGCACGTGCGATCAATGATGCAGTCATGGAAAACGACATTGTCGTGCTCGACCCACCGCGTATCGGTCTGGCGAAGGGTGTGGTCGAAGCCCTCGCCCGACGCAAGCCACGCCGAGTCGTTTACGTGAGTTGCGACGCCGCGACTTTTGCGAGAGACCTAGCGGCTTTTGAAGAAAGTGGCCTCGAGCTCACCGACATGAAGGTTTTTGATCTTTTCCCAATGACCGAGCACGTTGAGATTGTTGCCTTGCTCGAGCCCGTAGAGGGCGACTAGGCCGCTTTTTCCCTGGTCCGGCGCGGAGCCCTAGTCGGTGCCGCGAAATCTGGATCTGGCGATTTCAGCGCAGGCTGAGCCTCAATTGGCTCGAATGCCGAAAATTTTCGGTTTCTCCAATGAAGCGGCGGAATCTGTATTGGAGATTCATAAAAATTCGTATTTTGGTCAGTGAGCAATCGACGGCGACGCCCCTGGCGACAGCGCCAGCACCCTGAACACTGGTCATCATTCAGATGAGCACGAAGGCGATCGCCTCGACGGTTGAAGACCCGCAGTCGCAAGAAGCGAAAGTACATTGGGGGAAAGTAGAGGAAGTCGTAACGTCGACCCGGATCGGCACTCGGAGTAACCGCAAAGTCCTGGACAATCCCCTCGGCGGGGCAACCCGCGGCTCGCCAAACTTTGATGTCTGCTCGCACGGCACGACTGAGTTTGCGTCGCTTGATGCCCTGTTCACGCATGATTCGCCAGTCCGAGCGGTGGCGACGGCGTGTTAATTGCTGGAGCACCCGAAGGGTGTTGATTGAATGCTCGCGTCGTAGTCTCGCTCGACGAGATGCTCGACGCATCAGGTAGCGAAGCAGTTTCGTCGAATGAATCAAAGAGGCAAGCGTAAAGGTGTCCTGGTAGGAATTTTGGCGGGCGAGATATGACCGGGCCTCTTCGATATCGAAGCCGAAGGTGGCGAGAAGTTGTCCGGCCCGACTAGATCCATCTACCGCAAGGGCGAAGAGTACGAGCTCAGTGCCGGCATCACCAAAGTTTCGCCACGCCGCCTCGCTGTAGGCACGGCGCATGGCCATTTGTGCACTCGGGGTGTAGGGCTGCATCGTCTAGAGGTACTGGCCCACCGACTGAACGGGGCCAAGGTCATTGATGGCGTCTGGGTTCTTTTCGACTCGATAGATCTCAGCCAATGTCATCGGCCGGGTGGCGGTGCCAGCCTTGCCGAGGCGAGTGGTCGCTTCAATGCGGTCGAATGCCTGGAAGTCAACGATGGCCCGACAGCGGCCCGGACGCACAATCGCCTGGTCGAGGTCACGAATCTTGGCATTGGTTGTTAACAAGAAGAGGACCTTGTAACTCGCTCCCAAGAGCCCATCGGCCATGTTGAGGAGTCGAGAAAGATCAGAACTTCGAGCACCGTCTTTTTCCACCAAGCCATCGGCATCTTCGATGATCAAGATGCGGGTCTTGCCCTTTGCGGTATTGGAGATGACATCCATGAAGTAGTCCACACGGGAGAAGATGAGCTCAGAGTCAAGGATCAAAATTGGGTCAGCCCAGGCCTTCCAGTGAGTAAGGAGCGATCGAATCGCCCAAGTCTTCCCGGTGCCCGGGAGCCCGTGAAAGAGAATGATTCGACCGTCGTTGTCTCCGAGCGCGGGCTCTTCGATCTTGACGAGGGACTCAAGTTCTCGTCTCGTTGGCGTGGCGTAGTTGGTGCGAATTGAATTCCACAAGACATTGTCAAACTTTCGCGACGGAAGGATGTTGCCGTATGCACTCATCTCGTAGCGCACCACGCCCTCAGGCGCCGCTTTGCGCTCGATGTGCTGAAAGCGCTCGAGAATTTCTTTTACGCGCTCTAATGAGTTCGCGCCACAGCGCACGTTGGTGCGGTTGCTGTAGACCTCGGCGGCAAACCAGAAGTCATTGCCGCGAAGCAGGATGCTCTTGCGGCTGTAGAAGGGGGTTTCGACCATGCGAATGACGGTGCAGGGTGGAAGAAAGTAACCGAGGGTTTCGAGTGTGACTCCGCCTTCGTAATGCGTCTCGAGGCTCGCTTGCGAAACGAAGGTGAAGTTGCCCTTGTAGAGCATTTCGGAGAATCCGATGTTGGCCACGTCCGCCACATCCACGCTCTCTCCCGCGTTATGGCTTTCGATTGGAAAAAGGTTTGCGGGGCTCAGGGATTCAAATGAGTGGAGGTCTAGGTCAGTCATAGAAGAGCGAGTGTAGGGGTTGCGTGTGACAGGTGATACCGATAAATACCCAAAAAAATGGCTATTTGAACCAGATCGGCGGGGCGACCGGAATTCGGGGAAACTTCGAGGAGACCGGTCCAAAGCGTTCGGTGTTCTCCGCCCAGTCACGGTAGGCCTGGGCGATCTCTTCTTGAGTTCGCGCGACGAAGTTCCACCACATCATGAGTTTTTCGGCTAGTGGCTCGCCACCAATAAGCATCGCGGTGCTGTTTTCGCGGGCCTCGAGCACTAGTTCCTCGCGACCAAGGCCTACATAGGCCAGTGACCCAGGAGTCACCACTTGGCCGTCAAGTAAAACTGAACCGTGCGCCACGACAACGGCGTATTCAAACTCTCGGTTGAGCGGAAGTGACGTTACGCCGGGGCGAATAGTTAGCTCGGCTCCGAGCGTTGGCAAATCCACCCTGGCTGAAGAACTGGCGCCGGCCATGTCACCGATGAGAACTTGGCCAGAAATGTTCCCCAACTCGAACTGGGGAACTTCACCTAGGTGTTGAAAGGAGGCCTGAGAGTGGCGAGTGGCATCTGGCTGGGCGATCCAGAGCTGCATTCCGTGAAGAGTGCCACGGTGGTGGTTGGGGTCCTCTTCAGCGTGAACCACTCCAAATCCGGCGCTCATTAAGTTCAGTTGCCCGGGCTCAATGAGCTGCTCGGACCCGAGGGAGTCTTTGTGCAGGAACTGTCCGGAAAAGACCCAAGTCGCCGTTTGAAGTCCGATGTGGGGGTGAGGAGCAACATCGACCGATATCTCGGGGTCAAGTTGGGTCGGGCCCATGTGATCAATAAAGCACCAAGCGCCAACGGTTCGACGTCCGCGGGTGGGGAGAGACCGCCTGACGTTGAGCGCTCCCACCAAGGCCTCCCGGCCAGGAAGTATCTGAACCTCGCTAGCGGCAGATGAATCGGACATTCCTCCACGGTACCGGCAATCCCCAAGATCTCAGGAGTGGCTAGATACCATGGAAGACCGCAAATGAAAGGTTTGTTATGAAAATTGCCGTAATTATCTTCGGAGTCCTGTTGACGTTCTTTGGCTTCTTCTCGGCATTTGGCAAGTTTTCCAAGATGGAAGACGTGATGAAGGCCATGCACCATGTGGGAGTTAAAGACGGCCAAATCAAGATCCTCGCAACGTTGGAGACCCTTGGCGCACTCGGCATCATCGCCGGAATCTGGTCCAAGCCCCTTGGAGTTGCCGCAGTAATTGGAATGGTCCTCTACTTTTTCGGAGCTGTTGTGGCTCACTTGCGCAAAAAGGACAAGTTCAAGGACTACGCCCCAGCGTTCTTTATCTTTGCTGTTTCGGTAGTGACCTTGGTTCTAGAGATGAAGCGTAAGTAGTCAGTTTTTCAACTCAGCAACTAGGGCCCGCACTCGATGCTGGATGTCGTCACGAATGTGGCGCACCACATCGAGGGGCTGGCCGGCTGGATCTTCTAAGGGCCAATCGTCGTATCGTTTGCCCGGGTAGTAGGGACATTCGTCACCACACCCCATCGTCACGATGACGTCTGATGCCATGGCCATCTCTTCGGTGAGCTTGGTCGGGGACTGCGTCGTGATGTCAATTCCGACTTCCGCCATTGCCTCAACTACGGCCGGGTTTAGTCGCTCCCCAGGTTGAGTGCCGGCGGAATAAACAGTTACCGAGTCGCCCGCGATTTCGCGTGCGAATCCCGCGGCCATCTGAGAGCGACCAGCATTGTGAACGCAGAGAAACAAGATTGCTTTAGTTGTCATCGGTGACCTTCTGAGCATTGGGTAATTGCATCCTAGGGAGAAAACAAAAGCCCCGCGCCAAATGGCGCGGGGCTTTTGTTAAATCGAGGTGAACTATTCGCCCTTGACCTTGTTCTGACCGAACAGGGTGTAGAGAACGAAGGAGATTGCGAATCCAACTGGGAATGCAATGTCACCGAAGTTTCCATTGTGCTTAGGCACGACACCGACGTAGTAGCTCTGGTTCGCGAAGAGCCAGATCGACAGGACGGCACCCACCAAGAACGCAACCGGACCAGCCCAGTTCTCGCGCTTGGCGAACAAGAGAGGACGGATGTCCTTGTTGCGACGGATGATCTTGTCAGCAAAGATGACACCCAACCATGGTCCAATCCAGTACGACATAACCAAGAGGAAGTTCTCGAGGTTGTTCGCAGGGTTGGTGGCTGCCCAGTGAGCTACGAGGTAACCGGCAATGCCGAAGACCAGTGCGGTAATTGCACGCAACAGGTTGGTTGGCAACTTCACGCCCATGGCCAAGAAGGACATGGAGCCCGAGTAGATGTTGAGTGCGTTGGCACAGATTGAACCCAAGACGATGCCGAACAGCACCAACTTGCCAAGTGAAGTAGGCAAGAAGTGGGTGAAGTCAGCAACAGGGTTGGTGTTGGCACCGTAGTTGCGCATTCCGGCCGAAACTGCTGCGGCTCCAACAATCTGGAGCACGGTAGCCGAGGTGAACAAGCCCAAGCTAGCCATAAGTCCGGCGCTCTTGGGGTTGGTCTTGGCTGGCAAGTAACGGGCAAAGTCTGCGGCAAATGGGTTCCAGCCCGCGGCGTAACCGTAGACCGCGCCGGTGAAGACGAGGAAGGCGCCTGGGAAGTACCAGTGGTTAGGAGCGTTCAGGTGGCTCTTCGAGAAGATCACAATCGCGGCCCAACCGAATACCAATGCCAAGTACGGCATCAAGTAACGCTCAACCTTCTGGACCAAGTTGTGACCCAAGAACGCAATTGCGATCTGCACGACCACAACGGTCAACAGTGAAGTGGTTACGCTCCAGTGTGACAAGGTGGCGAGAGCGAATGCACCCGAAACCGAGTTGACTGCGAACCAACCAATACCGGCAGCAAACGCATTCGATGCTGATGGCAAGATGTTTCCGAGGCGACCAAAAGCGGCACGTCCTAGAACCATCTGTGGAACACCGTAACGAGGACCATCCTTGGTTAGGAAGTAGTGCGCGAGCGCACCCAAACCGTTACCAAGCAAAATTCCAATTACAGCCTGTACGAAATTCAAACCGAAGAACACTCCAAGAGCACCCACGTAAATCGTGGCGAACTCAAGGTTTGGGCTCATCCATGTTGCAAACAAGTGGCCGGGACGACCGTGACGGTCCTTCTCGGCGATGGCTTCAACACCACCCGGCTCAACTTTGAGCACCTTCTTGCCGTAATCTCCTTGACGGATTTCCATTGTTTTTGCACCCCTCCGCGCATAATGGTCAGCCGGTCGACTGACCCCCACAGAGTAATAAGAAACCGTTCAGAAAATAGGGATAGTCAGCGACCTTTGCCCTAGTCGAGTGCCGCCGGCCCAGCCACGATTTCGTAGGTGGGGTTCAAGATAACCGCCTCGTGCTGTTGGTTTTGGACCGTGCCGGTAACGATGAGGCGAGTTCCTCGCTCAATGCCCGGGACTGACTCCCGACCTTGGAAAACCAAGGTGATTGAGCCGGATTGATCCGCAATCACGCAGCGCATTTCGTGACCGGTCCCGACCTGCCCGACAGAAATAGAGCGCACCCTTCCAGCGATATTGGCAAATTTCCGTGCTTGGAGGTCACCGATGGGCTCTGCGCCAGCTGAACGCTCATCTAATTTGAGGTCAGCCTCTAAGTGAGCGGAGTCCCGGCGACCGCCGCGGGTTACTGAGTCTGCGGGCAGTTCACCCAAGTCCAACATGGCTTTCGAGGCAGCCCGGAAGGGAACGATGGTGGCTGAAGTTCGAGGTACTCGTGAGATTGCGTCAGCAATGGAGTCTGCCGTGCGGTCGTGCAACAACCGCTGGATTCTCGAGGTAAAGCTTCGTCGGGGGAGAATCACCATGCAAAATATGTCAGGGTCACGAACAATGTCGGCCACAAACTCGAGGGCTCCACGATCGATTCTCCGGTCATTGCACTCGACAATTTCAAGTGGGATGCCAGACTTAACCATCGATGAATTAAGCCACGATTTTTCGAGCGACTTGGTCACTAGCGGGTCGATGTCAAAGTGCACGGCACGTACTGAATACGCGTTGAGAGATTGGGCGTATTCAATTGCGCGCTTAGCGGCCAGGTCAAACGAATCAACGAAGACCACGATGCGACGCATTTTGGGGGTAGTAAGTGCTGAGCGGTCTTCGGCTAAAAACGCCTCAGACTCACGCTTGTACGTGCGGTGAAATCTCAGTAGCGCGTAGTACATAACCGGTCCAATGACCGCAATGAGCCATGCGCCCTCGGCGAACTTTACGGTTAAGAAAATAATCACAACGAGAGCGGTCACAGTGGCTGAGCCCGCATTGATGAAGACTCCGAGGCGCCAACGCGGTCCACGATTAACGAGGTATCGCTTAGTGAGACCCGCCCCAGCAAGGGTGAAGCCGGTGAAGACACCAATGGCGTAGAGGGCCACCAGTGCATTCAGCTGGGCGTTGAATGCGACGAGCAGCGTTACTGAAACAATGCCCAGGACGATGATGCCGTTGGAGAAAGCGAGTCGGTGCCCACGCTTGGTGAGCTGGTGGGGTAGGAATCCATCGGTCGCCACGTAACTCGCGAGGAAGGGGAACCCATTGAAAGAAGTATTAGCTCCGGTGTAGAGAATGAGCAGAGTGGCGAACTGGACGAAGTAAAAGAAGACGTGTCCAAGTCCGTGGCTGCCGAAAATGTCTAGGACCTCTTGAGATACCACGGTGGGCGAACCCGATGCGTAGGGAACGGCGTGAGTCCAAGACGCCAACAGGGTGACACCCAGGAGCAGGGTGCCCAAGACACTCGACATGATGACGAGTGTCTTGCGAGCGTTCGCCGATTCGGGCTTCTTAAAACTCGCTACTCCATTGGAAATTGCTTCGAGCCCGGTGAGGGATGATCCGCCATTGGCGTAAGCGCGCAAGAAAGAAAGGAAGCTCAACCCCATTAAGACGCCCGTTCCCTTCTGGCCGAACTGTCCACCGAATAGAAGGGAGTGGGATGGAATGCTCAAAACGTGGAGTGAGCCCGAAACCTTTTTAATGATTCCAACCGCGATGGTGGCAAGCATCACGGACACGTATAAATATGTGGGCAGGGCAAAGTAACTTCCGGCCTCACGAATCCCTCGCAAGTTTCCGTAAATAAGAATTGCCACAACACCTACGGTGATGATCAGGGTGTAGGGAACGAGGTTTGGAACCGCACTGGTTAGCGCTGCGGTTCCGGCCGCGGTCTGCACTGCGACGGTAACGATGTAGTCAATCAAGAGAGCCACAGCAGCAATTTGGGCGATCCGAGGTCCAAAGTTCTCTCGGGCGACAACGTACGCTCCACCGGACTTGGTGTAGTACTTGATTACGTCGAAGTAAGACGTAGTTACTAAAAAGAGGACACCCAGGATCAGGAACATCACTGGAACCACGAGGCTGAAAGCAGCAATTCCGATGAACGGCGTCATTTGGGTCAAGATCTCTTCAGTGCCATACGCTGAAGACGAGATGCAGTCTGGAGCCAAGACTCCGAGGGCTACGAACCGGTTAAGGCGCTCATCGCCCAACTGCTCAGTCACATAGGCGCGCCCGAGGAAAATTCGCTTGAGTCGATAGCCAATTTTTTCTGGGTAAATTCGCTCGACGTTTGCGTGAGAAGTTAATGCAAGGGGCTCTTGTCGACCCTGGTCACCCGTCATACTCATTCCAACTTCTTTCGTCCCGTATCGGCCTTATTAAATCTAGACACTTTGGGTCTGGCGCTTAAGACATCTCTGGATTTGCAGAGAGTTCAACGGTCCTTAGACTTCGGGGTCGTCCATAATTTCGCGAACCTCTTGAGGACAGCGGCACGCTACAGCCCAGCGCTTGGCCCATTCAACGGCTTCTTCACGAGTATCGACATTGACTATCGCAAATCCCCCCAGAACTGCTTTGATTTCAGGGAATGGTCCTGGCGATATCGAGCCATCAACCGCAACCACTGTTGCTTGCTGGGTGTGAAGTCCACCGCCATGAACCCACACTCCTGCAGCCTTGGCATCGCGCAGGACCGCATGAGCGGCCTGGCCGACAGCGGGCATGTCGACCTCGGGGATATTCATCGTGCCATCATCGAACGAGATTAGGAACCGGGTCATGACTGCTCCTGTGTGTAGTTACCAGTGTCGATTTAACTTCTGATCAAGAGCGAGGACGAAGCCATGCGATCCTCGAACGCAGCGAACCTTGGCGGCATCCAAGTAGCACGAGGCGTCTCCGAGTGTGACGACCGAGTTCGTTGGAAAAGTCGGGGTGCCGAGACCCGGATTTCCGATACAGCCCAGCCCCTTGCAGAGAGTTGCCGATCCACTGTTATTCAAGCTGGCCGATTGGGAGGGCGTCACGCTCTGACAGTAAGCCATCGTTGCGTAGCTCGATGATGGCGCATTTGCAGTATCGAACTCACAGTTGAGACCGGCTGCTTGATCGCCGAAGAAGAATTCAGTGCTCGCAGCCGACAGGGCGATCACGACTCGATCCGAGTGTGGGGAAGACGGAGTCTGCCAACGTCCGAAAGAATACGAGCCAGCAGTAACAATCAACACGAGTATTACTGCCGCCACCAGTCTGCTTTTGCTCATGGCCTAACCGTAGTCCAGGCGATGCGCCAAAAGAAACTTCTGTCACCACTACCGTAGTGACGTGTCTTCTAGCCCCCTCATATTGCTACCTCCCTCTGAATCCAAGGCAATAGGCGGTCAGCGCGAGAGTGGGGCGGATTATTTCTCCGAATTTCTAACCGAACCTCGCGCCGTTTTGAATAAGGCTCTCGGCAAGTGGTTGCGTACCGCGAGCGATTCGGAAATTTCCAAAGTATTCAAAGTACGAGGCCCGTTGCTTGAACGCGCAATTCATGTCGCTAACGCTCACGCTGCCGGGAAAGGATTGTTTCTTCCAGCGTGGCAACGATACGAAGGCGTGGTGTGGTCGCACTTGGACCCACAAACTTTGAGTGCGGCACAGCGTCGAAGGATTCTTATTCCTTCGGGTCTCTATGGCATAAACAGGGGAGACGATCTCATCGAGGACTACCGCCTCACGATGAATGTTTCGTTGCCAGGACTAGGAAACGTTGCTGCTTATTGGCGAGATTCAGCCACCACCGCGATCGAAAGCACAAAAGGCCCGATTGTTTCGTTACTGCCAAATGAACACCTGTCTGTTGTGAACTCTTTGACGCCGAGGTTAGAAACTCGATTCATCCATGTTTCGTTTGTTGCAGCGAATGGGGTGAAGGCGGCGGGACACGATGCGAAGGCCGTAAAGGGAGTGGTGGCGAGAGCGATTATCGAACGAGGGGTCGAGGCCCTTGAGGGTTTCAACTGGTTTGGGTGGTCAGCTCGTTTAAATGAGCGAGGTTGGACCGTCACCGCACCGAAACAGCGTTCGGTAAGATAGCAATTGTGGCTGACATCGTTCTCTCGCGGAGACTTCGCACTAGTGGTTTAAGCACGATCCTGGCGGTAGTCACTCTGGTGGTTTTGGTGGCCATGGTCTCAGCGTTCTCGACCTCGCTGTCGGGCGGTGCCGGCTTGGTGGCAGCGATTGTGGCAATCTTCGTGCCGCTTTTATTGCTATTCACTTTTGTGTTGTCGTTGCGCGTTGAGGTATTTGTTCTTAATTCTGATCGAGGCCGAAGTCTTGAAATCCAGTACGGATTCGGCATAGTTAAGCAACGTTTCGCAGCTGAAGAAATCTTGGAGGCAACCGCCAAAAACCTGTCGTTCCTCGAAATGGGAGGGTGGGGCTATCGCGGCTCACTAAAAGTCCTCCGCTACGCAGCATTGGCAACTCGCCGCGGCGAAGCCCTCGA
>Ga0214171_1000775_pt1 | contig 10319 bp, 6 predicted proteins | sample TroBogEpilimnion_40_FD_153009 | JGI IMG/M metagenome (GOLD analysis project Ga0214171, IMG submission 153009) | Freshwater microbial communities from Trout Bog Lake, WI - 02JUL2007 epilimnion | ecosystem: Environmental > Aquatic > Freshwater > Lake > Epilimnion/Euphotic zone | place: Trout Bog... | reverse complement strand
GTGGCGGTGATATGCTCAGTGGGGATCGTCAGTTGGTGGCCCAGGATGTCGCCGCTGCCTTCACCGGCAAGATTGAAATAGGCGTGATTCGTCAGGTTCAGCACGGTGGGTTTGTCCGTGGTGGCGTGGTAGTCGATCTGCAAACCGTTGTCCTCGGTGAGCGTGTAGGTCACAGTGCTTTTCAGCGTGCCAGGGTAGCCTTCCTCGCCATCGGCGCTGGTGTAGCTGAGTGCCACGCCATTGGGGACCTCTTTGGCCGCCCAGAGCTTTTTGTCGAAGCCAGCCATGCCGCCGTGGAGCTGGTGCTTGCCGGAGTTGGCCGTCACTTTGTATTCCACGCCATCGAGCTTGAACGTGGCATTGCCAATGCGGTTGGCATAACGGCCTGCGATGCAGCCGAAGAAGGGGTTTTTGCCGAGGTAACCTTCCAGCGTGTCAAAGCCGAGCGTCACATCGGCAAATTTGCCGTTTTTATCCGCCACCTTGAGCGAGACGATGTAGCCACCCCAGTTGGTGATCTTTGCCTCCATGCCCTTCGCATTGCGCAGCGTGAAGAGCTTCACTTCCTCTCCCGCCGGGGTTTTCCCCCAGACGGAAGATTCGACGCTGGCAGCAGGTGACGAACCGGAGAACGACATGAGAAGCAGGAAAAGGGTTGGGAGCGCGTGAAGGCGCATGGTTGAATGGGGGGGAAGTTGGAGCGCGAGTGTGACGGAGTTGCCCCGTATTCGCAAGAAGGGATTCCATGCCCCCGAATGAAGTTTCTGGCCTGCGGGGCATGTTCGTGTGTAACCTCCGCTGCCACCTTCCCCATGCAGTCGGTACCATGGACTCTGCCACGCCCTCCTCTGATCCCTTCCACGGACTGAATCCCGCCGACCTGATGGCCGCTGCCGCCCTGCCGACAGACGGCGGCGCAGACACGCTGCCGCTGGCTCCGCGTGATCTGCCATCACTGGCGGAAATCGCCGCTGCGTTTCCAGATCTCGAAATCGTCGACCTCATCGGCCACGGCGGCATGAGCGCAGTGTTCCGTGCGCGGCAGCCGAAGTTGGACCGCGTCGTCGCACTCAAGGTGCTGCCCAAGTCGCTCGCGGTCACACCGGGCTTTGCAGAGCGTTTCACCCGCGAGGGGCGCGTGCTCGCACGGCTCAGCCATCCCAACATCGTGACGGTGCATGACTTTGGCGAGAGCGGCGGCTTCTGCTACCTCATCATGGAATACGTCGATGGCGTAAACCTGCGCCAGGCCATGCGGGCGGGGCGCTTCACACCCGAGCAGGCGCTGAACATCATCCCCGTGATGTGTGAAGCCCTGCAGTATGCCCACAGCCAGGGCGTGCTGCACCGGGACATCAAACCGGAAAACATCCTGCTGGATGCGAAAGGCAAGGTGAAGATCGCCGACTTCGGCATCGCCAAGATCCTCAATGAGGACGGCGACGGTGGGATGATGCTGACGCAGAGTGGTGCAAAACTCGGCACCGCGCCCTACATGGCACCGGAGCAGATCGAGCAGCCTGCCAGCGTGGATCATCGTGCGGACATCTACAGTCTTGGCGTGGTCTTTTATGAGATGCTCACTGGCGAGTTGCCGCTGGGTCGCTTTGCCGCGCCTTCCGAAAAATCGGACGTCAATGGCAACATGGACGAGGTCGTCTTTCGTGCGCTGGCGAAAGATCGTGCCATGCGCCAGCAGAGCGCAGGCGAATTCAAAACGCAGATCGAGGGCATTGCCTCCATACCACCAATGGCGCGGCGTTCACTGGCCTGGCGGTTCAACAGCTTTGAGTACAAATCCAAGCGTATGCTGTTGGGCATGCCGCTCGTGCACATCACATCGGGCATCGATCCCACGACCGGTCGCAAGCGCACGGCACGCGGGTTCTTTGCGTTTGGGGACCGGGCCGTAGGAGTGTTCGCCTTTGGAGGGTATGCGCGTGGCTGCTTCGCGTGTGGCGGCATGGCCGTCGGTGTCATGGCGTTCGGTGGCCTGAGCATAGGCTTGATCTCGTGGGGAGGTCTCGCCCTAGCCTTGTTGCTGGCCTATGGTGGCATGAGCGTGGGCTTTTTATCCGCAGGTGGCATTGCCCTGGGCTGGGGGGCTGCGGGTGGATTCGCGGCAGGGGTGCATGCGTATGGCGGGCAGGTGTATGCACTGGTGGGCGGTATGGGCGATCAGGTTCATGCGCCGCATCTGTTCAAAAGTTTCGCGGAGATGCCCGTTCATCTGCAATGGCTGCTGCGAATCACCCGTCAATTCGCCTTCATGACGGCCTGGGTTTGGTTCCCGATGATGATGCCCTCCGTGCTCGTGCCATGGTGGGCGCGTAGGCAGCTTGAATACGAAGCGCAGGGCGGCGAGCAACGCACGACGGCATGGCACGAACGCCCCTCCCGCGTGCTCTGGCTGCTTCCCGCTTCGCTCCTGCTGTTTCTGGCTTTCATCTGGACGTGCCGCCATTGGTCCAGTCCAGGCAGCTCGGGTGTGAACGCGCAAACCTTCATTGCATCCGCGATCGAATTCGTTGGTTTCGTCCTTGCAGCGGTCAGCCTGCCACTGTGGCTGCGGCTGGTGCCGATGAATTCGTTTTATGGCGTGCGTCTGCCCTCCACCTTTGTTTCCGATGAACGCTGGTATGACGTGAACGCCGTTTTCGGCAAACATCTCTTCATCTGGTCGCTCACCGTCATCGCTGCGGGCATCGCGGGTTTTTATCAACTGCCGCGCCATCAGGACGCCTACTCTTGGGCGGCCATCACGCTGACGCTGGTCGCGGCTGCGGCCTCGGTGGCGTCCACACTGGTGTGGATGCACCGGCATCCGATTGGCCGACCTGCCATCAAGTCCCATTGGCTGGTGCGGAATCTCGAGCTTGTCATCCCGGTGGTCGTGCTGATGATGTTTGTCCGCTCATTCATCGCCCGGCCTTATTATGTTCCGAGCGGCAATGAACCCGGTGTGGCGAAAAACAGTCGCTGGATTGCCTCGCATCTCGACACCGGTTTCGAGAAGGGAGATCTCATCGCCTATGCGCATGAGAACGGGCAGACCTGGCTGGCGCGTGTTGTCGATGTTGAAGCCAAAGGACTGTTGCTGAAACGCGGCGGCAATCCAGAGGAGTTCCTCATGCCGTGGGACAAGATCATTGGGAAGATGCTGTTTTCGTATTTGTCGCCGGGGGCGGCAGACGCAGCCGGAGGTGCGCTTCCCGCAGCCGATGCCCCGGTAGTGAAAGGGACCTCGCATGCGCTGGGGCGGCAGCCCGTATTGCGCTTTATGCGGGTGAAGCGCAGCAGGCAGGAATGGCAGGCACCGCTTTACTCTCCGGAAGGCATGCAGCTAAATGATGAAGTGCTGAAACGCCTGGTCAGGACGACTGCAGGAGGCAACATGCAAGGAAACGGTGCAGACGACTGCTGGTTGCAGCTCTGGTTTGAGCACCCGGACTTTGACGCGCACAGTTCTTATGGCGTGGAGATCGCCGGTGCGGATGGTCTGCCATTGAAAGACCGGGATGCGAGCACCGCCGGACCAGTGACAACTCTGGGCGCGCCCAGCTCTCAATGGCTCAGTTTTTCAATCAGTCCGGGGCGTGTAGGAAAACTGCCCGCCGAAGTGCAAATCACTCTGCGCTATAGCATCGGTCCTTGGCAACCTGGTATGATGCTGCCTGCTGATTACAACGGCTCAATGTCGTTCGGAGGGGAATGCATGCTGGCAGGTTTTGGCGATGATTCTGACCATCATGCCTTCGTCTCATGGTCCATGAGCTCTGATGAGACCTTTTATGACGTAGTGGCCCGGTTGAAAGACGGGAAAAGCATCGGGTCCCTCAGCGCGGGGCGCACCAGCTATGGCAAAAACACAGTGCAGAGGGTGAAATTTCTGGCCTCTCTGCGTGAGGTGGAATCTTTTCAAATCCGCAGCCGCCAGATGCGCAGCGTGACCTTTTCCCATGTGGTGATCCCGCCCTTTCCATGACCTCCTCCTTCCACGATACTCGCTGGACGCTCATCTCCCGCTCGCGTGGCGAGGACACGCAGGCGAAGGCGGCACTCAGTGAGCTGTGTGAGGCCTACTATGCGCCAGTGGTGGCCTTTCTGCGGCGGGATGGGCGTGCGGAGGATGTGGCGCGGGATCTGGCGCATGGCTTCTTTGCCAAGCTGCTCGCGGGTGGGACCATCGAAGGGGCTGATCCCTTGCGGGGGAAATTTCGCAGCTACCTGCTCATGGCCTTGAAGCGATTCGCCGCGAATCAGCGCGATCGTGATCATGCCGCCAAGCGTGGCGGTGGTCAGATTCATGCGGTGATCGACGGCGAGTCCGATACGACCGGCGCGGGCCTGCAAATCGCTGATGCGAGCATCGAAGCGCCGGATGCGGCGTTTGACCGACAATGGGCGCTGACGTTGCTGGCGCGTGCTCTGGAAAGCTTGGAGTCCGAGATGCGTGATGAAGGCAAGTTAGCGCATTTTGACGTGCTGAAGCCCTGGCTGACGGCGGAGGCCGATGCAACTCCACAAAGCGACGCTGCGGCGAAACTCGGCATGAGTGTGGAAGCCGTCAAAGTGGCGATTCATCGGCTGCGGAAAAGGTTTCGCGAGTCGGTGAAGGCGGAGATCGCGCAGACCGTGGGGCAGGCGGGAGATGTGCGCGAGGAACTGGAGGCGTTGATGGGGACGCTGCGCGGATCGTGATGGAGCGCACACGTCCAGCGTGCAGCATTCAGCGTCCTCGCTGAATGCCGTTCGAGTGTGTGTTTTCAGTGATTCGCGTACGAGCCAGCTATCGTGAGTCAGGAGACGGTTTTCCGCGGGACGCGCGCGCTACGAGTTAAGCTGCTGTCTCCGGCTTCTTCTCCTTCCAGGTGCTCTGGATATAAATCTCACGCAGGGTCTTGAAGTCGATCTGGGTCGGGCTGTCCGTCATCAAATCGCTGCCCTTGTTGTTCTTCGGGAAGGCGATGACTTCGCGGATGCTGTCCTCGCCGCTGACGAGCATAGCGATGCGGTCCAGACCGAGAGCGAGGCCGCCGTGAGGCGGTGCGCCGAAGCGGAAGGCGTCGAGGAGATGGCCAAACTTGTGAGCCTGCTCTTCTTCGTTCACACCGAGGACGCTGAACATCTTGGCCTGCAGATCCTTTTCGTGGATTCGGATGGAGCCGCCGCCGAGCTCATAGCCGTTGAGTACCACGTCATAGGCTTCGGCGCGCACTTTGCCGTACTCGCCGGCGTCCATGAGCGGGATGTCTTCGGTTTTTGGACGGGTGAAGGGATGATGCACTGCCACCCAGCTCTGCGTTTCGGCATCGTGGGCGAGCAGCGGGAAATCGACGACCCAGAGGAAGTTGAAGGCGGTGCTGTCCTTGGTCAGCGCGGTCATGTTGGCGATCTCGACGCGCACGCGGCCGAGGATGTCGCAGGCTTCCTGCCAGGTGCCGGCGTAGAAGAAGACGATGTCGTTTTCCACGACACCGAGCTTGGCGATGAGGGCCTTCTGCTCGTCTTCGCTGAAGAACTTCCACAGCGGGCTCTTGTATTCGAGCACGCCCTGTTCGTTGCGTTCCACCTTGATGAAGGCGAGCTGCTTCACTTTCATGCCAGCCTGCGTAGCGATTTCGTTCAGACGGATCATCTGACCCGTGGTGATGCCGGCGAAGCCCTTGGCGTTGATGGCACGCACGACGCCGCCGTTTTCAATGGTGCTGCGGAAGATTTTGAAGCCGCTGGTGGCGAAGACATCGGCCATGTCCACGATCTCGTTGCCGTAGCGCGTGTCCGGCTTGTCGGAGCCGTAGCGGTCCATGGCTTCCTGATAGGTCATGCGCGGGAAGGGCGTGGGGATGTCGCGGTCAGTGCCAGCCTTGAACATTTTGACGAGCAGGTCTTCGACAAGGTTCAGGATGTCATCGCGCTCGATGAAACTGGCCTCGATGTCGATCTGGGTGAACTCAGGCTGGCGGTCGGCGCGCAGGTCTTCATCGCGGAAACAGCGGGCGATCTGGAAGTAGCGCTCCAGACCAGCCACCATCATGAGCTGCTTGTACTGCTGCGGGGCCTGCGGCAGCGCGTAGAAGCGGCCGGGGTTTAGGCGGGCAGGCACGAGGAAGTCGCGCGCACCTTCGGGCGTCGGGTTGCTGAGGATCGGTGTTTCGACCTCAATGAAGCCGGCGGCGTCGAGGCAGTTGCGTGCCGCGTTGGTGATCTTGTGGCGCGTGCGGATGTTCTTGCTCATGCGCTCGCGGCGCAGGTCCAGGTAGCGGTACTTCATCCGCATGTCCTCGTTGGACAGCTCGCGGTCGAGCTGGAAGGGCAGCACGTCGGCCTTGTTGAGCACCTTGCACTCGGTGGCGACGATTTCGATGGCACCGGTGCCGAGCTTGGAATTTTCGGTGCCGACGAGACGAGCAGCTACCTTGCCTGTGATCTGCAGCACGTCTTCATCACGCAGGTGATGGCTCTGGGCGGCGAGTTCAGCGTTCTCTTCCGGGCGGAACACGACCTGAGTCAGCCCTTCGCGGTCGCGGAGATCGATGAAGATGACACCGCCATGGTCGCGGGACGAATTCACCCAGCCACAGAGTGTGACGGTCTGGCCGATGTGCTCTGAGCGGACGGCGTTGCAGTGAAAGGTACGGTAGGCGTTGGGAATCATGGCTGAAAAAAGGGCGCGTAGAGTCGGCGGATTCGGCCTGCGCGCAAGAGGTAAGGCAGGGTCAGAACCGGGAGGTGTGGGCATGGCCGCTCTGTTCTTCCGTTCGGCAAAAGGGACGGGAATAAAGGTCTGTTAGGCACCTCTCACAGTCGTGGCCCATGCGCCGCCGTTAGAACCTAAAAGTTAGACAAAATTCGTTTTATAATTAGACAAAATCAAAACAAAACTTTGACGAAGGGGGTTTTGTCGCAATTATTTCCCTTGTTAGGCAACTCCCCCCATCATGAACACGACTGAAAATCCCCCAGAGGTTGACCCCAATGTCGTCGAAGATATCCGCCTCCTGAAGCGCATCGCTGAACGCGATTCCGCCAGCTTCCAGATCTTCTACAAGAAATACAGCGGCCTCATTTTCGCCTCGATCTCCAACGTCTTAAACGACCACCACGACACGGAGGACGTCATGCAAGAGGTCCTCGTGCAGGTGTGGAACAAAGCCCACCTCTACGAACCTCGCAAAGGCAAGCCGCTGACTTGGCTGACGACACTGGCCCGCAACCGTGCCATCGACCGCATCCGCTCCAAACAGCGCCGCTCCCGCCTCAACGACGATTTCGAGATGGAGAACAAAAAGGACCAGTACGAGTTTGAACCATCCGGCCACGAAAACTTGGAGTTCAAGGAGCGTGACACCATCCTCCACAGCGCCGTGTCCCGGCTCACCGATGACCAACGCGAAGCCATTGAGCTGACTTACTTCACCGGACTGACGCAGGCCGAGGTGGCCGAGCGTTTGCATGAGCCACTTGGCACGATCAAAGCTCGTATTCGTCGTGGCGTGAATCGACTCGAAACGTTGGTGAAGCCACGCCTCGCTTGATTTTCCCCCAATAAAACCTGAAAACCCAATGAGAGGGGCGGACTTCGGTCCGCCTCTTTTTTTCATGTAGCCTTGTTCCTGTAGAACAGATCTACTTTCACTCCCGCGCTCGCTCACTCCCGCGCTCGCGAGTCGATGCAGATTGTCACCGGCCCGTCGTTGACCAACGCCACCTTCATGTCGGCACCGAAGATGCCGCGTGCCACTGGCTTGCCCATCTCGGCTTCGAGCAAGGACAGAAACTGCTCGTAGAGCGGGATTGCGACTTCGGGACGTGCGGCGCGGATGAAGATGGGGCGGTTGCCTTTTTTCGTGCTGGCATGCAGCGTGAACTGGCTGACCACCAGCAATTCACCGCCGATGTCCTTCACGCTGAGGTTCATCTTGCCCTCCGCATCGCCAAAGATGCGCATCTGTGTGAGCTTCTGCACCAGCCATGTTGCATCCTCGACCGTGTCTTCGTGTTCGATGCCAGCTAGAATCATCAGGCCTGTGCCGATTTGGCCGGTGATGCTGCCATCGACGGTGACGGAGGCGGAGGAGACGCGTTGGAGAATGAGGCGCATGAGAAGAGGAATGACGAAGGGCGGAGCTTCGATGCGAGCAAGCTAGCGATACGCCGCCAGTGGGATTTGCCAGAAATACTTTCGGCAGATGCAGGGCAGGGATTCGCGTGGTCCGCCTTGGGGGTACTTCTGAACCAAACAATCGTAGATGCCAAGCCACGGAACCAAGCACGCCGCAGCAGGAAAACATCTCGCGTAACTTTTTCCCGCGCCTCGGGTTATTCCCCGCCCACATGAAATCGCTCTGCTGCGCCCTCACGCTCGCTCTCGCTATCCCCACGCTTCTCACTGCCGCTGGCAATGACTGGCCGCGCTTTCTCGGCCCCACGGGTGCGGCCATCGTCACGGAATCCAAGGTGCCGCTGAAGTGGAGCGACACGGAAAACCTGCTCTGGAAAGCCGACATGCCAGGGCCTGGTGCCTCCAGCCCGATTGTCTTTGGAGATAAAGTCTTCATCACCTGCTGGACGGGCTATGGCGATAAACCGGGCGCGAACGACATGCGCCAGCTTGTGCGGCATCTTATCTGTTTCAACCGCACTGACGGCAAGGTGCTGTGGGATGCCAAGGTGCCCAGCGCTGCGGTGGAGGATGCGTTTCAGGGCTTCATCACTGAGCACGGTTACGCCACGCACACGCCCGTGACGGATGGCGAGCGCGTCTATGTCTTCTTTGGTAAGAGCGGCGCGCTGGCCTTCGACATGCAGGGCAAGCAGCTCTGGCAGACCTCCTGCGGCACCAGCTCCGGCCAGCGGCGCTGGGGGTCCGCAGCGAGCCCCATCGTGCATGGAAACTTGCTCATCGTAAACGCTAACGATGAAAGCCAGACCATCTTCGGCCTCGACAAAGCCACCGGAAAAGTCGTGTGGAAGGCCGAGGGCGATTTCGGCATGGCCTACGGCACACCCAACATCCTCAAGCGTGCTGGCGTGGACGATCTCGTCATCGCTGTGCCGCAGGAATTGTGGGGCATGAATCCTGACACCGGCAAGCTGCGCTGGTATGCCACTCACGGACTCAGCGGCAACGTCTCCCCCTGCCTTGTCCCTGGTGGCGACGACACGGTCTATGTCTTCGGCGGTTTCCCTGCCACGCGCAGCACTGCCGTCAAGCTGGGCGGCAAAGGTGATCTCGGCGCCAAAGCCATTCTCTGGGACAGCAGCTCCAGCTCCTACGTCCCCACGCCCATTCTCAAAGACGGCCATCTGTATGTGATCAACGACCAGGGCTTCGCGCTGTGCATTGATGCCAAGACCGGCAAAGACGTGTACCGCGAGCGCGCCACCATGGGTTCCCGTGGCGGCGGCAAGCCCTTCTACGCCTCGCCCGTGCTCATAGGCGACAAACTCGTCTGCGTCTCCCGCCGGGACGGTGCCTTCGTCCTCGCCGCCAAGCCCAGCTACGAATTGCTCGCCACCAACGTCTTTACTTCGGACACCACCCACTTCAATGGAACCCCCGCCATCAGCGGCGATCTCCTCATTCTGCGCAGCAACAAGGCGGTGTACTGCGTGGGTACCAAGTAGGAGAGGTTTCAAGCTGCTGCGGAGCGTTGGCACAGGCCCCGGCTAATTCCGCACCACCTTGACCCGCATGAACCTCGGGCCGCCGCTGCTCATGGGCTGGGAATCGCGTACGATGAGCTGGGTGGCGGTGTTCTGCTCGGTCACGAGACCGGCGCTGCTCCAACTGGCGCTGTCGCTCAGGTTGCTGGTGGCTTCGATGGTGAAGGTCACATCCATGGCGGCGGCGTTCTTCGGCACGGTGATGCGCAGGTACTTGTCCGTGCTGACGGTGGAGGTGTCGAACACCACCGGGGAGGAGCCGGACGTCAGCGGCGGCGAGCCAAAGGCGTACTCCAGGAGGTTGACCTGCCCATCAAAGTCGGGGTCGAGCAATTGCGCGGCATTGGGGTCGTTGAAGCCCCCTGATGCCGTCCAATTTTGCGCCTGCCAGACATCAAACGGCTTGGCATAGCCGGTGAAAGTGAGGTCCTTGAAAGTCTGCGCGCTGCTGTCGTTCACTGTCAGGCGCAGCACGTAGCTGCCAGCCTGGCTCAGCACGGCAGTGGTATCGGGAGTCGTGGCATTGCCAAAGGTCACCGTGCCGGGGCCGCTGACTTTAGTCCACAGGCTGCTGAGACTGACGGGCGCAGGGAAGTTGTCATCCGTCGCTGTGCCATGGATCGCCACAGGGGAAAGCGGCCAGACGGCCA
>Ga0214171_1000773_pt1 | contig 10400 bp, 6 predicted proteins | sample TroBogEpilimnion_40_FD_153009 | JGI IMG/M metagenome (GOLD analysis project Ga0214171, IMG submission 153009) | Freshwater microbial communities from Trout Bog Lake, WI - 02JUL2007 epilimnion | ecosystem: Environmental > Aquatic > Freshwater > Lake > Epilimnion/Euphotic zone | place: Trout Bog... | reverse complement strand
AGTCTTCCACCAAGCAAGGGTCACAAGACGAATCAAAGCGCAAATAAAACTTAAATGTACTAGAGGTCTTTTACTCCACAATTTTTGATATAATGATAGATGGAGTCGAAATCGGCCGGCTTTCTAGTCAGATCATCAGCACTCCCTTTAGGAACATAGATAATCATCGCCTTACGAAAACGTGTTAACAGGACGCGATATTTATTAATTATTCGCATTGAGTTATCATCAGCGCCGACCTGCGGGTCGGCATCTCCACTGACTTTAATCCATTCAGTTCCCTTAAGTTTTCGCGGTATAGGCTTACCCTCTTTAAAAATCAAATCACAGCCCCATAAAAGACCAGCGAAGTCGATTTCAAGACCCTGCATTTCAAATTCACTTAAGGCAACTTCCAACTGATTTGATGAACGATAGTCATCTTTGTCATCAAGAAACCATCGTTTATAATCAATCCCACCCAAGAAGGTAAATGTAGGTGTTTCAACACCCTCAGCCCTAAGCCGATCCGCACCTGAGCTAGCAATTAACCCTACTCTACGATTTTGCTCAGATTCATGTTTAAGCCATTGTTTTGCCTCGGCTAAATCACGTGTAATTTGAATAGGAATACCTTTCGCAGCCAATTGTGCCGCTAAACTACTTTCACCCTTAAGCACGGCATTGACCCAAGACGCAGTAACCTCAGACTCAAATGTGCGCTTCGAATCTGATAAGTGCAGTGCCTTCGCTTCCATCACATTAATGTGAAGACTATCTTTGCTCCGAAAAAGTCGAGAGCCAGCAACAGACGGTCCACCATGGAGTGCCTCCGGTGAAGTAATAACCTCCCATGCTCCATGCTTAAGGATAGCATCGCCCCATGCAGCTAGCCCTGCCTCCCCACCATGTATTTCCTGCCCACCCCCCACTAGCGCAATGACAATCGCCCACCCCTCATGACGTGACATAATATCAAGAACCATATCAGGCTCAGAAACATTACGCTTAAACTTTTTAAAATTTTTTGTGGCCGTCCATGCACGCTGCGCTTCATCAAAAACCACTAATCGTTCAGCTGGTGGCAAAGTTGAGCCATAGCTTTCTCGACAAAAGGTATGCATATTTCGAATCCGTGAGTTAATGGCCAAGCCTGGCTTCTTCCCACTTCGCTTAACGCTTCGCTTCAGCGCTTCCTGCAGCACTTCAACTAGTGGCGAGTTTCCAGAAAGAAAAGCCGCCTGCTCCTTGCTGGCATCAAGTTGTGCCTGGACTGTTTGGACTACGTTCAGACCCGCTAATGTCTTCCCCGCCCCTGGCACACCCGTAAGAATAACTAATATTTTGATCCCCCTGTTTTTAGCATCCTGGACCGCATGCACAATACACGCCTCAGTTTCTTTTAGATTATCAGTTCCAGACTTGGAACTAGCAATATCCGTGCCCTTTACGTGATTTAAATAGATACTTGAAGCCGCCTCGATAATCGTCGGCACAGGAAAATAACGCGATTTATCCCATTGCTCTAAATCGATGCTAAGACTGTTTCCTCCAAGCGCATCCATGACCGCGACTAGCATCTCGCGAAGCTGCAGATGTGTGACCACGGCACCCTTAAGTGGATAGCTGGCATCAAATGATTTGAGTGTCTTAAACTCTCCAAGGGCTACTGGAATAATAATCCTAGCGCGAGATTCCTCATGGAAATCAGCTAAGTTTAAAGCGTAGTTTTGTGCTTGTCGCAAAGCTTGAGCCCCAGAAGTAGAATCGCCGCCTTTAAATTCGATTACAAAAATAAGATCTTGAGCTAAAAGCACACAGTCAATGCGGAGCCCTACCATCGGGATAGTGTATTCAAGAAGAATTCCCCAACTGGCTGCCGCAGGGATATTCTTTATAAGCTCACGCAAACAAGGTTGAAGCTGCGAAATTTCATCCTCCCAAGAAACCGCCGTTTCCCGGTTAAGATCAAATACTTCAACCATTTCTTGGGATAACTGACCGAGGATTGCCTTCGGGTTTTCGTCAATAAAGGCTTTTACAGTACTTTTATAGAAAGATGACACATTAGATTATCCAAAGATAATGCCTAAATAGCAATATATTCATAAAAATAATATAAAAGAATGCCGACAAATATCAATTTTGCATTCTGGGCACTTTGGGAAGAGTTCGAACTCTAAAAATAACGTGCATTAATTTAATGCCTGTTGTGCCATTTTATTAAAGGAGTTATTCACAATGGTTAAATAAGCTCTACAAGAATTTGTTATTATATAATTTAAAATAACCATGGTCAAACACCCAAACAAATCTGTTGAGTTTATCCTTAATCAGAGAAACCAAGGATTTTCTCCAAATGATGCTGTAAAAAATCTAGCAGAATTTTTAGAACAAATATCTGGTATCTCAACTGATGAAGCAAAAAAACGAGCTTCTGAAGCATGGGAAGTTGCCGAATCCGAATATAACAAGGTATTAAAAGGGAAAGATGAGCGGTCAAGTGGTCCAATTGCCGACCCACTTCGTGCTGAAGCAAAATGGTACGTCCCGCACCTAATGATCAATCGACCTTATTGGACAAACTATCAAAATAAACTTAAGGGAAAAGGCTGGGCGGATGAAACTATTGCGGAACTCGATGATAGCACAGACCGTATCGTGGGACTAATGTCGAATCCCCGACTTCAACAGTGTACCCGCAAGGGACTGGTAATTGGCAGAGTCCAAAGCGGCAAAACTTCTAACTTCACTGGTGTCATTGCCAAAGCAGCAGATGCTGGATTTTCCTTTATTGTAGTCATGGCAGGGACAACTAACAGTCTAAGATATCAAACACAGTCGCGACTGCATAAAGACCTAATCCCAGAGTTTGATCCAAATTGGCATTGGTTAACTCGAGCAAAGGTTGACGAAAATAATATGGTGACAGAGGGAGATTTTGCCCCCGGGCACATTGAAGCAACTTCAATGCTTAGTGGAGAAACGAAGCTGATTGCGATTATAAAGAAAAACGGCGCTGTTCTCAGGAGATTTAATGAGTGGATTAGTAGCGCATCCCTCCCAATAAGAGCAAAAAAAGCGATGCTTCTTATCGATGATGAGTGTGATAACGCATCTGTAAATACTAAAGACGCTGATGAAGATCCCACAGTTATCAACAGAGAGATTAGGGCTATTATTAACAATATGCCTAACGCAACATATGTCGGATACACTGCAACTCCCTTTGCCAATGTGTTCATTAATCCAGATGAAAATGATTTATATCCTGAAGACTTCATCTACCCCTTAAGTAAAGGAAAGTCATATTTTGGCGTTGAACGCATTTTTGGTAATAATCCCAGCAATGAAGACAGTGAAGTTGAAGCAAATAATATGATTCGTGAGATTCCAGAGCATGAACTTGATTCTCTTCGTACCCAGTTCCAGCCAACAAAATCATTAGAAAAAGCTATAGTCTATTTTTTAATTAGTTGTGCAGCCAGACTTTACCGCGAGTCACTTAAGCCTGGAGGAAGGAATGATTTTAAATCAATGCTGATTAATACTTCGCAAAAAATAGCCTTACATAATGACACCTTACCTGAAATTATAAAATTAGTAAAAAAGCTACGCGATTCTTTCAATGTTAATGAAAGTATATGGAAACAAGAATGGGAAACGGAAACCGCCAAGGTTGATACCCATAAAGCCGGTTGTTTGCATGAACCAGTACAATGGATTCAGTTACGGCCTTACTTAATAAATAAAGTACTCCCTGAGGGGTGTACGAAGATTATTGTCAGCAACAGCGATAAAAATATGGCCTCGAACTTAAATCAAGAATACATGGAGGCAAACAGCGGAAGAATTCTAATTGTAATTGGCGGCAATACGCTTTCACGGGGCATTACACTAGAAGGCCTATGTGTTTCTTATTTTGTTCGTAGATCAAACTCTTACGATACATTACTTCAAATGGGACGTTGGTTTGGTTATAGACCCAATTACGAAGACATGCCTCGCATCTGGATGACAGCGGCGATGGAAAAACAATTCTTTCAGTTGGCAGGAGTAGAAATTGACATGTTTCAACGGCTTGAGGCACATAAAGCTGGTGCGTCGCCTAAGGACGTACGCTTACTAATTCGTTCCATACCCGGCATGCTTGTAACTGCCAAAGCAAAAATGAAAAATGCTGTCGAAGTAAGTATTGATTATAGCGGATGGGCTGTTCAAAGCACATTTTTTAGTCATAAAGATAAGGACGTTATTCAGCACAATACTCGGAGTCTTGAGAAAATCATCGGTAGACTTGGAGGTCCTAATCAATTCAGATTTAATAAATCTTTTTATGTTAAGGATGATGTCGATGCGTCGGAAATCATCTCTTTCCTGAAAGACTATAATTGCAATGAATCTAACAAAGAAATGCAGCCTAGCTTGATAATAAAATACATTCAAGATCAGCTTAAAAAAGGAGGCTGCACTAAATGGAGTTTTGCTATCAAAACTAAAACTTTAAACTTACGGCCAAACGAGCATGTTAACTGGGGTGGCATCGTACTTAACACACTTTCCTTTGCTAAAATGAAAGACACCTCCACCACGACTGCATACTTAAAGGCAATCAAGTCATCTAACGACATTTTTGCGGATTTCCCGGACTATGAAAAAGCAGTTAAAGAATACCAAGGGTTTAAAGAGGAAGAACGACAAGATGAACGCGGGAAAAACCAGCCTGGTATCGGAATGATTATTATTTACCCTATTAATGGAAAATCGAAGGCTCCAGAAGACAGCGATCATCGTGAAGACCTTGATGCGGTAGGAGATCTTGTAGGTGTAACCATATTCATGCCGGAGGTTAGCGGCAATCATTCTTATGTAGGAACAAAATCAGAACCAGAAACCACAGTAGAACCTAACGAGAATGAATAATTATATAGCTATTTTAGATGAAATAACAGGGGCGCATGCTACTCTTTTATCCATACCATTACCCGGAAAAGGTGCACTTAATCGTCGAAAGCTGGAAGTGCCACGCTTAGAGCTAGAAGCAGAATTAGCAGTAGATTGCGATGGGTCACCTTTACTCATCATCTGCATTGCAGATAATGTTGATCATCGAAAAATACTATGGGAAAGTCGTGGAATAAGAGCAGAAGTCTTTCCTCCAGCTAGAAACGGGGATAATCCTAAAATTTACGTCGAATCGAATTCTGATTACTCTCCTAGTTTATTTGCCTCCCTTGCATCATCCATTCTAAACAATTTGGCTGATTCAAAAATAAAATCCAAAAAGGCCGTAGTTGATGCACTCGATGAATGGAGAGAAATTTTCCTATCGAATAAGGAATTACTCAATGAATCTAAATTATTGGGCCTCATAGGTGAACTTATCACTCTTGAAGCTGGCATAAAACATATTGGAGATGACTTTCTTGAGTGTTGGGTGGGGCCAGGAGGTGAGCGCCAAGACTTTAGACGTGATTCATCAGCAATGGAATGTAAAGCTAATGCATCAGGCAGTAATTTTATTCATGTAAACGGACACGATCAACTTGAAAGACCTGAGCGTGGTCGTCTGTTCCTATCATTTGTTCAGTTAGAGAAAGCACCTGATAGTGACTTCAATCTGCCAAAACTAATTGAGAGAATTAGCAACCTAGGTGTACGTAGAAGTTTGATTGAAGAAAAAATAATGAAGGCTGGCGCTACAATTAATCAAATGGCATCTATTGAGCCCTCATACTTTATGGTAGGTCATAACATCTTTGAAATTGTCGATGAGTTTCCAAAAATAACCAGCAAAGAACTGGTCAATGGCCATCCTCCAGCCGGAGTTAACATGATTAGTTACAAAGTAGATCTCGGCGTAGCACAGAAGCACATGCTAATGCCAGAACAAGTCGCAGATTGCTACAAACTCTTCATTACTAAATGACTCTGTCCATTTTTTCAGAAGAGGTTCAACCAGCAGGAACATTTAATATCCAAGTATTTTTAGATTTACTTGGACGCCCAATGATTGATCGCATGAGTGTATTCATCCGAGAGACAGCTCAAAACTCTTGGGATGCCCGTCTTAATATTCTTAATGGGGATGTAGATTTCTCTATTAAAATTGGTACATTTTCAATAGTTCAATCAAAGATACTAAAAGAAGAAATCTTTCCAATCTCAGAGCACGCCAGGAGCTTAACTGAATTAATTCATTCACACTGCAAAGCAGATTCTCCCTATTTGATTGTCAGAGATTGTGGCACGACAGGCCTTGCTGGCCCCACAGAAGCAAACGCGGCGGGAGAAAAACGCAACTTCACCTCATTTATTAGAAATATAGGGCAAGATGACAGAGTTTCAGAAAAAACAGGAAGAGGGGGAACTTTTGGATTCGGGAAAAGTGTATTCTTCCGAATAAGTAAGACACGTACTTTCATTGCATACAGTAGAACCACCAATGAAAACGGCGACCCAGTTTCACGCCTAATCGGTTTGAGCTTAGGTAAAATTGAAGGTACATCATATATGTATACTGGGCGACATTGGTGGGGAATCATGCCAACAAATCGCGAACACTCTAAACTCTATAACCAACCTTTAACAGGAAGCGCTGCAGACGAGCTAGCAGGAAAAATTGGGTTTGAGCCTTATAAAACAGCTGAATCTGGAACCTCTGTAATGATAATTGGTCCAGAATTTGGCCTTCATTCTGAAGATAAACTTTGGGAGAAACCAGAGGGTAGAGAGCGTATAGCACAACTCATGCATGAAACACTTGGTTTTTGGTATTGGCCAAGATCTATGGGAGGAGGAGAGCTAGATGGTAAATTAAACGCCAAGATATTATATGACGGTATGACAATTACCCTTTCAGCTAAGGACGCTAAATACCCAATACCAGTCTTTGCAGAGTGCCTTGAGGCCATTCAATCCTACATTAAAGGCGATAATTTGGCGGCTGAAACGCTACTAGTTAAGATTTTTGAGATTAAAGCGCAGAGAAATAAAATTGGCCTACTTGCTATTGCTAAAAGAGCATATCGCAGCAGGGAGCCACATACAATTAACCTAGTTGAAAATCATCCTTTAAAAGAAATAATCGATGGAAGACCAGGAGATGCACAAGGCAGAAACACAGAACCTCTTTGCCATCACGTAGCACTTATCCGCGAACCAGGACAAGTCATACGCTATTTAGAGACAACTGAATGTTCTCAAAATGGCATGGAATATGCAGGTGTATTCCTGCTAATGCCTGATGGCCCAGATAAAGTAGCTATAAGAGAGAGTATTAAAAAGTCAGAACCCCCATCACATGATGATTGGAGTAAAGAAGAACTATGGGCTAAACTCGCCTTAACAGATATTTCACGCAACGCTTCTAGATTTGCTTCACCAACTTTATTGAATCAAGGCAGCATATCGGATCGTGCTGGAAAAATCTCCCTTTTACTAAGCAGCCTATGGAGTAGCGGTGAAGGCATGGGAGGGGGAGACACGAATGAAGGCGGAGGAGGTGGCAGCAAGAAACTGAATGTAGGATCATGGACACACGAACTCACTCTAATCGATAATAACCCTCACATACTTTACACCCTACACCCCAGCAATCATACAAAAAATAAGCCTATTATCTGTAACCTTAAAGCAGCACTCTACGGTGGTGGCAGCGAAGATTTACCTGGAGGCACAGAGAGTCATTTCATCGGATGGTATACCCAAAGTGAAAGCGGCAAATTAGGTCAAAAGTTAACCGATAAACCTGCAATAAGCATAAACGAATCAATGCTAGGAAAACCCTTACTAGCACTAGTTAGAGTCGTTGAAAATACAGCTATAACAGCAACCTTTAAAATCTTTGATAATGACAACGCAACCCGTTAAGCCGTACCTAACTCTACCAACTCAATCCAATTTTATTGGTGTAGATTTCCATAGAAACGACCTAGAAGAACCACTCCGCAACCGGCAATACCTAGATGGATTTACAGCAGCTACCGAGATAGTCATCAAAGCGAGATTTAAAGTTGAAAATCGTTTAAGATTACAGGAGTTTCTAAAAGTTGAAGAAGCAAGCTTAGCACTAGTAGTTTCAGCTAACTGCCCTGCAACTCGTTATCGTATTAACGCTGAAGAGCAGTTAGGCGACGCCAAGATACAGGTGGTTCCAGTTACAATACCGAACGGACTGACCAGTCAGCAACTTATCCTGACAGCAAAACTTGTAGTCAAAAAGCCACCAGTACAACTTAGTCCACTCGGTGCATCTAAAGTTGGGTCTGTCCTCTGGGATAACACTATTCGCTTACAACTCGAGGGCAGTGGATCAACATTTCCAACTCAAGAACATGAATTTCGTCCGGACGAAGGAGGAGCCTTGGCATCTTGGAGATTCGACTTCTCAGGGGCAAATCTAAGAGGACGAGCCAGTCGTGTACGACTACTTATCAATCAACAAAATAAGAAGTTTCTTAAGGGCATACTCGACAATCCAAACCATGGCACCAACCTAGAGACTATTCGAATGTTTAAGTATGCAGTCGCATGTTCACTAATGGACTACTGCAGCAGTAACCATGAAGAATTTAAACGCGCTCAATACTCCTTTTCGGATAAAGGATCATTAGGTTTTCATTTAATAAATTTCCTCAAAACTCATATTCGGAACGGAAACGTACCCCTCCCTATCTCAAGCTATCTAGAACGATACTACACAGAAGTAGAATATAGAGAAAAAATTAGAGGCATACTCCAATCAAATATCAGTGATGATATCCTTATTTGAAGCTCAATTTTCCTATGCCCCAATTACTCTACCCAAGACTAGAACTAAATCCTGGCTATGAATCATGGGCCTTAATTGAGCAAATCATTACATCCCCTTTGGTTGTCTTAGAAGATCCGGCCCTTGTAGATGAGTTAGAAGATATGCTCGATTGGGGTCATGTTGGAGGACAGACTTCCATAGAACATTCTAAGATACTCGCCGCAGGCTTAGTTAAGATAGCTAAGAAGCACGGTTACCCTAATTCGCCTAATAATGACCAGAAACGTAAAGCGGATACAGAGATGGCAATATTCCTCCACAATCAAATGACTATTTCAAGAAATGAAGCTGCGCACGAAGGAGTTTGGAATGCAATGTCATGCTATTTCTGTCCTGCAGTAGTTAGATGGCGCTGGCTTAATGATAGAGGTGAAAATGAGGCAATTAACGAAGAAGATGAAGTTGAGAAAATAGCCATCTCTGAACGCTGGTTCACCCAATCTAAACCGGAACGTCACGCATTTGGACGACTTTGGTGGCGTGCTGAGCTATTGAAAGACAACGAAACGAATAACGATCCATATTGGATTATCTCTAGTTTAATGGAAGACGAACAAGTACAATGCACGGAACGCGGACTTTTTGTAACTCACCGAGAAGCAATTATTTGTCTAGTTAAGCAACACCTTAAAGAAATTAAACCACATCAACCAAGAATGCAAATATTTCGAAGTGCTATTAAAAATTTAAGGAGGTTAGCGTTAGTATTAGATCTTGATACAATTTCGAAGAGCCAAGAATTTAATTCACTAATTAATAAATGCTACTCTGAAGCTTTGGCCTGCCATACTCACACTTAATCAAATGTCTATCACAGCCGAAGTTAAAACCCTTGGGGATTTTTTAGAAGATTTCCCAAAATTAAACATCCCTGACTATCAACGAGAATTCAAATGGGAACCCTCCAAAGTTAATGATTTATTCGGCGATGTAATCGAAGGACTTGCACTCCGAAATCAAAATCCTAAAGCATGCTTCCTCGGTAGCCTTGTTCTATCAATCAATTCGACCAGCCAAACAGTTGACCTTGTTGACGGACAACAACGTATAACAATTTTAACATTAATTTTAAGATGCCTTGCGGACAAATGCGTACCAACCTCAGTGGAAAGAATACGCACCCTAAAACTTCTTAAAGGCAAAGATGATCGAGTCATACACCACAAAAAGTCGCCAAATACTTCATGCGACGACTACTCTGCTTACTACGAATGTGCAATTGCAGCAACACCTAACCTATTACGCTACGGAAGGAACACCAATAAGACTACAGCCTCCCTTAATGCTGATTGGGCAAGGGGGCTTAAAAATTCCCTAATTTATAAGGCTTTTAAAACTTTAGAAGCTTCCGTTCAAAGCTTATTAGTAGGACCAATAAATCCAGAAGCTGCATTGAAACAAGTACTAGATGGCATTCAGTTGGTTGTGATTAATGCAGATGAATCTAAAGAGGCAATGCGTGTATTTGCCTCCATTAATGCTGGTGGAACCCCGCTTGAGCCATGGGAATTGATTAAGAGCTCTTTCTACAGTCACTCTAACAGTAATGAACTAAAAACAGCGACATACGATTTATTTGAAGGACCTAATAATTCTTTAACAAAAG
>Ga0214171_1000771_pt1 | contig 10413 bp, 5 predicted proteins | sample TroBogEpilimnion_40_FD_153009 | JGI IMG/M metagenome (GOLD analysis project Ga0214171, IMG submission 153009) | Freshwater microbial communities from Trout Bog Lake, WI - 02JUL2007 epilimnion | ecosystem: Environmental > Aquatic > Freshwater > Lake > Epilimnion/Euphotic zone | place: Trout Bog... | reverse complement strand
GACAGCGGACGTATCCGATCCGCTGCAACCGCTCAATCGCGGCACGTTCTGGATTAACGACAAGCTCTACACTTTCATCCTGCGTCCGATCTCGAAGGGATATGAACTGATTCTGCCACGTCCGGTGCGCAAAGGGATCGATAATGTGTTTGAGAACGTGAAGTATCCCGTCCGCGTGGTGAACTGTACGCTGCAAGGTAAGTTCAAACGAGCCGGGCAGGAGACGGGCAAATTCGTGGTGAATACCGTGGGCGGTGTTGGCGGCATCTTCCGCCCAGCGGAAAGGATTCCGGCGCTCGCTAACCTGCCAGATGAAGACACGGCGCAGACCTTTGGCAAGTGGGGCATCCCGAGCGGCCCTTACCTCGTGCTGCCCCTGCTCGGCCCCAGCACCCTGCGCGATACCGTGGGCCTAGCCGGAGACTATGCGCTCAATCCGGTCAACTGGCCTTACCTCTATTGGTATGGCAGCCGGTCCAAGCATGACTGGGTCATTGCGCCACCCTCAGCCAACACCCTGCGCGCCCTGCCTGCGCAGATTAACCGCTACGACTCGATCACTAAGGAAGCCGTGGATCCCTATCTTTCCGCACGCAGCGCGTACAGCCAGAGCCGCGCTGAAGCCATCAAGAAGTGATGGGGAGGAGTTTAGGATGAACTGCGCCGGAGAGGGATCATCTTGATCCCTCCAACTCCGGACTCCAAACGGGGATCAAGAGGATCTTCCTCCGTCAGACTTTGCTGTGCGCGCTGAAAACTGGCCGAGGAATGCCTTTCCCCGCACATTCCATGGCTCATTATTCCCTTGCCGAATCAAAGCTTCCGCAGTGGCTGAACTCTGATTCTGAAATCTTTCTACCCTCAATTTTTCGACCTTCAATTCAGGACTCGATAAGCGAAAGCATCCCCAGCACGCGCTTGCCGGAATTCCTGTGCGCCGGTCTCCGCTACTGCGCAGGCAGTGCGCGAGGGATGTTTTCCAGGTCGGGGGAGGCAAACTTCATGGCCTCATCATAGACTTTGCTGCGACCGCTTTCGATGTTGTTGGGAGTGTCGAGCGGATCGTCCGAGCGCACGATTCGGGGCTGGATGAAAATAAGCAGCTCTTCGCGGGTGGTTTGATTTTGCGTGGTGCCGAAGAGATTTCCCAGAATCGGAATGCGGCGGAGTCCGATGACACCGTTTTTGTTTTTGGTGGTTTTCTCGGTGATCAGCCCCCCCAGAACAACTGTGGCACCGTTTTTCACCGCCACCTCGGTAAGCAGCTTCTGGGTACCGATGGTGGGCACGGTGTTGTTACCGATGGTCTGCGAGCCGATGATGTTGTCATTGACCTGGGCGATGCGCAGGGTGACTTCGTCGTCGGAGTTAATGAGTGGAATGACCTCCAGTTTGAGCAGGACATCACGATAAGTGACGCTGGTGCTGGTACTCGCGATGCCGGCGGAAAAGCCGCCATTGGAGAGAATGTTGGCAGGCACGGCAATGCTCTGACCGGAGGAGATGACGGACTTGGCCGCATTCTTGGCGTAGATGCTCGGCGTGGCGAGCACCTTGAAGTTGTTGTTGTTGTCGATGACTTTGATGTAGTTGCTCAGCGAACCGATTTGGCCGTAAAAATTGAGCTGCCCAAATTTCGCCGGGAACTGGACGATGTTGGCCGGCGTCGTCGTGGTTGTGCCTCCGCTGGTCGTGGTGGTACTGGATGCGCCGTTGCGGTTGACGCTGAAATCACTGAGCAACTGCAGGAAATCGACACCGTAATTGAAGTTCTTGCCCAGGCTCAACTGGCCGATGATGGCGGAAATGTAGATCTGCTGAGGGCGGACATCCATTTCCTTGAGCAGTTGATCAATGCGCTCGATGTGCTCGGGAGAGCCGGAAACGATGAGGCTGTTGGACTGCGGGTCGCCGATGAGCAGCGTCTTGCCGACCACCATCGACTCTGGTGAGGCGATGGCTTCTGGATCGTCGAGCAGACTGCGGCTTGAATTGGAGTTGAAGTTGTTTTGCCCACCTGTGGAGCTGCCGAAGGTGCCGCCCAGGCCTGTGTTGGCACCGAAGCCTGAGTTGTTGCCATTGTTGCTGCTGGCATTGCTGTTCGCATTGCTGCGGTTGTTGGCGTCGGTGGAGGTGGCACCGGATTTACGGCGACTGCCTCCGCCACCGCCGGGAGAGCCGGAGACGGCCCCGTCGTTGTTGCCTTGAATGTCGGTGTCTTTCGCCAGCGCATTGTAGGCCACGGACAAGAAGTCGAGCACGTCGAGGTACTTCAGACGACGCTTGAGGAAATTGGAGCCATCGCTCTGCTTGTCGAGTTTTTGGACGAGTCCCTTGATGTAAGTGATGTCCACGGGACGGCCGATGACCAGGAGTTCATTCGTGCGGCGGTAAGCAAAAACTTTGACATGGGAGGCCGCAGGATTGGTCGAAGCGGTGCTGGTATTGCCCGCAGGATTGGCGGGTACGGCAGGCGCACCAGGACGGGCAGCGGCATTGGGTGTGGCGGTTGGGGCGGGAGCTGACGTGCTTTTTTTCGCTTTTTCCTCCTGTTCAAAGATTTCATTCACGATCTCAGCCACGAGTTCCACATCGGAGCGCTTCAGCTTGATCATCTCATTGGCGGTTTCGGTCGGTGGGACATCAATGATCTGGGCGATCTCACAGATGCTGCGGATCGTCGTGCTATTTTCTGTGATGATGAGGGCGGTGTCGTTGGAGACGCCGGTCATGGCACCATATGCGTGCAGCTTGATGACCTGCTGGAAGGCCTTGGAGGCTTCGTCGGCAGAGACGTGTTGCAGGGGCAGCACGTAATGACAGATTTCCTCGTTCTGTGGTAGGTCGCGCAGGACATTGTACACCTTCAAACCGTCGGCGGTGGGGCTTTTGCCACCGGCGTGATTGATCAGTTTCGCGGTGGTCGCATCGACATTGATGATGGCGTAGCCGTTGAGCAGCAGCGTGGCCTCAATGAAGGCGATGGCGTCCCGTTTGGTGAGCATCTGCGGGGAGATGATGCGGAGCATCTCACCCTGGAGGGCGGAGTCGAGGATGAGCTTTTTGCCCGTGAGCTGGGTGTAAAAGGGAATGATGGCCTGGATGGGCGCGCTGGGGAAATTGACCTTGATGGATGCGCCTTCACCCACCGGCACATAGGTGCCCGCATTCGACTGCGCCGGAGGCAGCGGCACAGTGGGTGCCAGCCCGGGGGACTGGGCCTTGGAGACCTGGCGCATGCCGAGGATCAAAAGCACCAGGAACACGGCAAAGCGCAGGCGTGTGGGCAGGTGGGAAGGGTATTGTGACATATTATTGAAATTACACTCAGTATATTGAATTTAGCCTTAGCGGCAAGGATTTTAGTTAATATCTATTAAAATTCATGATTCCTGCGCTGCCCCGAATGCCAGCTTGCAAGGTTCAGAGTGTCATGGATGGTCCGGCTCCATGATCTCCATTCAGGGCCTCACCAAGCACTTCGGTGCTCAAACTGCCGTCGATCATTTGAGCTGGGAGGTGCCGCCGGGCATGATCGTGGGACTTCTGGGGCCAAACGGGGCAGGGAAGACCACCACGCTCAAAATGGTCACCGGGATGCTGCAACCTGACGCAGGCAGGGCTCTGATCTGCGGTGTGGACGTGACCACTCACCCGATAGAGGCCAAACGGCTGCTCGGTTTTGTGCCGGACTCGGGCGCGGTGTATGAATCCCTCACGGGGCTGGAATTTCTCCTCATGATCGGCGCGCTGTATGGCATCCATGAGGACGAGGCGCGACCGCGCATCCGGCAGTTTCTGGATTTCTTTGAGCTGGATGAGCAGACGCTCACAACCAAGTTGCTGGGGGCCTATTCCAAAGGCATGCGGCGCAAGGTCGTCATCACCGCTGCGCTGCTGCACAACCCCAAAGTGGTGCTGCTGGATGAACCGCTGGACGGGCTGGACGCGAATGCCGCCGTCGGTTTCAAAGCGCTGCTGGAAACCCTGGCGCGCGAAGGTAAGACGATCGTGTACAGCTCGCATGTGCTGGATGTCGTGGAGCGTGTGTGCAATCGCGTGGCCATCATGGCGCAGGGTCGGCTGCTGGTGGAAGGCTCGCCGCAGGAACTGCAGCACCAGCATGGCGCTGATACGCTGGAGCAGCTCTTCACGCAGCTCACCGGCCTGAGCGGTCTGGAAGCACGCGCCGAGACCTTTGCCAAAAACATGCTGTCATGAGCCCGGCTGTCGAAAATCCGCCTGCGCGACGCTCGCCATCGCCGGCGAAGGTACTGCGCAGCCTGTTTTGGAAGCTGCTGTTTCGCGGGCGTTCGGCGCAACAGGCGGGTGCGCAGAAGACGCGGCGGCAGATGGGCCTGGGCCTGACCCTGCTGATCTACGCACTGGTAGGCCTCATGCCCGCCTTGTTTGCAAAGAACGCGGACCTGTTTGTGTTTGCCTGCACGCTGCATGGCTGCACCATGATGTTTGCCTCGCTCACGCTGGCGTCCAGCGCGGGCACGATGCTCTTCATGAAAGAGGAGGCCGAGATCCTGCTGCACCGACCCGTGACCCCGCAGCAGATGCTGCGGGCGAAGTGTGCGGTGCTCGCGGGCTTTGCCCTCATGCTGGCTCTGGCGCTGAATCTGGCGGGCTTCGTCGCCGGATTGGGATGCAAAGGTGCGACGTGGCGCTTCATCCCCGCGCATCTATTTTCCACCGCGCTGCTCATGCTGTTTTCCGCGTCCAGCATCGTGTTGGCGTACAATGCCTGCCTCAAATGGTTTGGTCGCGAGCGTTTGGACAACATCCTGACCACGCTGCAGTCGCTCCTCACCATCGTGATGGTCATGGGTGGCCAGATCATGCCACGAGTGATGCAACTGGATGCCTTCAAGCACTTCGACCATGTGAGCGGCTGGATGCTGGCGCTGCCGCCACTGTGGTTTGGTGCGTTGGATGCGCTGATCAGCGGCACCACGTTCAACCCTGCCACGCTGTGGTTGCCGGCGGCGTTCGCGCTATTAGCCACCGCATTGACGAGCTGGCTGGCGCTGGAAAAACTGGGCAGCGCCTACGGCCAGGGGCTGATGAATTTGAACGAGTCGGCGGGCACGGTCAAAGAACGCACGAAGCCGCGCGGGGTGTGGCTGGCGGCCCTGGTCAAACTGCCACCACTGAGCTGGTGGCTGCGTGATCCGGTGGAGCGGGAGTCGTTCAAACTCACCACTGCCTATCTGTTTCGGGATCGGGAGATCAAACTGCGGCTCTATCCCGGCATCATGCCCATGCTCATCATGCCGCTGGCAATGCTCTTCTCGGGTGGTGCGGGAGGCGCTGAGGCCACGATGATGATGCAGGGCTTTGCCACGTGCTTTCTCGGCATGGTGTCCTTGCAGGTCATGATGTTTCTCGGCTGCTCCGAGCACTGGCGTGCGGCCGCGTTTTTTTATGTGGCACCGCTGCGGCACTGGAGCCCGCTGTTTCATGGCGCGCGCAAGGCCGTGCTCTGCTGGCTGAGCTTTCCGGTGCTGATCCTCCAGACCGCCCTCATCTGCGGCCTGCAACGTTCATGGACACCGCTGGCCCTCAGCCTGCCTGCCTTGCTGTTTCTGCCCACCTTTTCCCTCGTGACCGGACTCATGGGTCAGTGGCTGCCACTTTCCAAGCCGCCCGAGGACGTGAAGAACACCACTTTCGGCTGTCTCATGATGGTGGCCTCCATGGTCGCAGCAGGCGTCATCGGAGGAATGGCCAGTTGGATGTGGTATGTCGGCCATTTCGGCATCTTTCTAGCCCTAGAAGCGCTGGCTATGCTGGGGGCCACCGTCTTGATGAAGTATCTCATGCGCGACACGCCATGGGTGGCGCAGCCGGAGTGAGCGATTTTTCGTTTCCCTGCGCCGCTTTGCAGGTATGCAAAGCATCCACCATGACCTACGCCGAAGCCGCCAGCCGCGCCGCCTTTCTCAGCGCCGAACTTCACCGCCACAACCGCCTCTACTACGTTGAGGCGCGTCCTGAAATCAGCGATCAGCAGTTTGATGCCTTGCTCAAGGAACTGCAGGCCATCGAGGCGCAGTTTCCAGATTTACAGGCCCCGGATTCTCCCACGCAACGTGTCGGCGGCGCACCGCTCGAAGGCTTCACGCAGATCACGCATACGGTGCGCATGATGAGCCTGGACAACACGTACTCGGAGGAGGAACTCAGCGCGTTCTTTGCCCGCGTGCAGAAAGGTCTGGGCCGCGAGAAGGTGGGCTGTGTCATCGAGCCTAAGGTGGATGGCGTCGCCATCACCATTCGCTACGAAAACGGCATCCTGAAATACGGCGCGACGCGCGGTGACGGCCAAACCGGTGATGACGTGACCAACAATCTCAAGACCATCGGCCGCCTGCCATTGCGTCTGCCGAAAGACGGACCGCAGACCTTTGAGGTGCGTGGCGAGGTGTTCATGCCAAAGGCGGGTTTTGCGAAACTGAATCAGGAGCGCGAAGAAGCAGGCGAGGCAATGTTTGCAAATCCACGCAACTCGACCGCAGGCACCTTGAAGCTGCTCGATCCCAAGATCGTGGCCAAGCGCCCGCTCGACATCGTCTTTTATGGACTGGTCGAAGCCAGTGCGGTGGAGTCGCAGACGGATGTGTATGCGTTGCTCGATGCCGCCGGACTGCGCAAAGCCGATCTTATCTGGCACGCTGACAGCGCGGAAGGCCTGCTGCACGCGATCCGTGAACTCGATGAAAAACGCAAATCACTGCCCTACGAGACGGACGGCGCGGCGATCAAGGTGAACAGCTTTGCCGATCAGCGCGAACTCGGCGCCACCAGCAAAGCGCCGCGCTGGGCCATCGCCTACAAATACCAGCCGGAGCAGGCCGAGACGAAGATCACCGCCATCGACATCCAGGTGGGCCGCACCGGTGCGCTGACACCCGTGGCGCGGTTGGAGCCGGTGCTGGTGAGTGGCAGCACCGTGAGCAATGCCACGCTGCACAACTACGAGGAGATCGAGCGCAAAGACATCCGTGTGGGCGACACCGTCATCATTGAAAAAGCCGGTGAGATCATTCCCGCCGTCGTCTCCGTGAAGAAGGAACTACGCACTGGAAATGAAACCGCCGTGCCGGTGCCCACGCACTGCCCCGTCTGCGGCACCGCAGTGCATCGCGATGAAGAGATGGTCGTTATCCGCTGCCCCAATCCGCACTGCCCTCAGGTGGTGAAGCGCCGCATCGAGCACTTTGTCAGCCGCGGAGCCATGGACATCAGCGGCCTGGGCGAATCCGTCATCGCGCAGTTGGTGGAACTGAAGCTGGTAAAAGATGTCGCTGATCTCTACGACCTCAATGAACTGCTGTTCGCTCGCCTCGAGCGCGTGGGCACCAAGAGCATCGACAACTACCTCAAAGCCATCGCCTCCAGCAAGCAGCAGGACCCTTGGCGGCTGGTCTTCGGCCTTGGCATCCTGCACGTCGGTGCCGGTGGTGCGCGCAAGCTCATCGAGCACTTCAGCAGCATTGATGCCGTCGCGAATGCGAGCGTCGAAGACCTCACGCAATGCCCCGACATCGGTGCCATCGTCGCACCGAGCATCCACGCCTGGTTCCGTGAAGAGCACAACGTAACCCTGCTCAATCGCCTGCGTGGTGCGGGTCTCAACTTCACGCAAAAAGCTGTCGCCGCCGCCTCCGACAAACTCAACGGCACCACCTGGGTCATCACCGGTACGCTGAGCGAAGACCGCGAAACGATTGCCGACACCATCCGAGCCCACGGTGGGAAAGTGAGCGGCAGCGTCAGTGGCAAGACGACGTATCTCCTCGCTGGCGAGGACGCAGGGAGCAAACTCGACAAGGCCACCAAGCTCGGCGTGAAGATTGTGACCGAGGCTGAGTTTCGTGGGATGATTTGAGACGGCGGAGATTTTCTCGATCTTGCGGCTTTCGGCGCAGGGCTTGCGATGGCCGCATCACCGCTTGCTTCGGGTGGCAAACGGCAAACATTCAAGGTACTATGAATGCAGCCCTTCCCACCAACGCTCGTCCGATTGAGCCACGTCTCGCGGCCCGCTATCAGCAGCTTCTGCGGCGCTATCCGCCTCCGGCAGATTTGGCGGTGATGGAGCAGTGCGCCATCGCGCTGGCCACGGATGCCGCGCAGGTGAAGGCCTCGGATCTGCACATTGAGCCGGGTGCCGAGGAGACGCGGATTCGCATGCGGGTGGACGGCCTGCTGCATGATGTGGCCGTGCTGCCAAACGATTCCGGCCATCGTCTTGTGTCGTGTTTCAAAGTGCTCGCACAAATTGATTCGGCCAACCTGGCCCATGCAGAGCACGGCCATGCCCGCATGGATGCCGAAGGCCTGCGGCTGGATCTGCGTGTCACCGTCGTTCCCACTCCACGCGGCGAGATGCTCGGCATTCGTCTGCTCGACGGTTTGCGCCCCGTGCTGCGGTTAAACGAGATCGGCATGGCGGAAGGCGAGCAGTCGCAACTGCTCAACTGGCTGACCGACATCCAGGGCATGCTGCTGGTCTGCGGCCCTGTCGGGGTCGGCAAAACCGCCACGCTCTATGCCATGCTGCGCGAGCTACAGCGGTTGCCCCGCAGCGTCTTGACCGTGGAGGACCCGGTGGAATGCAGCCTGGATGGCATCACGCAAATCGAAGTGAATGCTAAACGCGGGCTGACGTTTCCAGACGCCATCCGCGCCATGCTGCGGCTTGATCCTGATTATTTGCTCGTGGGCGAAATCCGCGATCCTGAGAGCGCCCATGTCGCCATCACCGCCGCAGGCAGCGGCCAGGCACTGCTCTCCACCATTCATGCCCGCGATGCCGCTGGGGCTGTCACGGCGCTTCGGAACTACGGCGTGAAGAATTGGGAAATCTGCGCCGCACTGGAAATCAGCGTCGCTCAGCGGCTGGCACGCCGACTCTGTGTGCGTTGTCGTGTGCTTGTAGACACCGGAGAAGCGGACCAGACCTGGTTCCGTGACAATGGCGTGGCAGTGCCATCATCCCTGTGGCAACCCGTCGGCTGCGATGTCTGCGGCGGTACGGGATTCGACGGACGCGTGGGCTTGTTTGAAGTCTGGCGGCTCACCGCCGAGGCTCGAACCCTTATCCTCCACGGCGCAGATGAACCCGCGCTCAGGCACAACGCGCTGCAATCCGGTACTCGCCCGCTGCTCACCGATGCCCTCGACAAAGTCTCCTCCGGTCTGACATCCCTGTCCGAAATCCGTCCACTGTATCGGCAGGGTGTGGCAGCTACCGCCGTTGCTTGAGGCTGGCCTTTTTCTACTGGCACTGTCAGCATCGGTGATGCTGATGAACTACGCCTTTCGCATCAGCCGCGCCACCAGCGCAGTCCATCCGGTCTGGTGCGAAGCACCGCAGCCGCGGCCGGTGTCTGCGTGGAAGAATTCATGGAAGAGCAGGAGGTCTTTCCAGGCGGGGTGGGCGGCGTAGCGGTCATCGCCGTTGTGGCAGGGGCGGTGGCCGGTGGCGTCGGGTTCAAAGAGGCTGCTCATTCGGCGGGAGATTTCATTGGCGGCACCTTGCAGTGTCACTCGGCTTCCACTGCCAGTGGGAAGTTCGACGGTGAAGTCGTTGCCGTAGAAATGATGGTAGCGTTCCAGCGCCTCGATAATCAAGTAGGCGATGGGAAACCACACGGGACCGCGCCAGTTGGAGTTGCCGCCGAACATGTGGCTGTCGCTTTCTCCAGGCACGTAGCCGACGGTGTGGTCGCCGCCGTTGAGTTGCAGGGTGAATGGGTGGGCCTCGTGATATTTGGACAGTGATCGGATGCCGAAGGGTGACAAAAACTCCTTCTCATCCAGCAGGTAGCCAAGCAGTCGCTCCAGTCGTTCACGCGAAGGAATGGCCAGCAGGCGGTGCCCATGCGTACCGCCACTCTGGCAGTAGCTCACATGATGGGCGAGATCTGCGCGATGCTGTAAAAACCAATCCATGCGCTTCTTGAAGCCCGGCAGCAGTGCGATGCGGCCTTCGTCCAGAAGTTCCACGGCGATGAGCGGCAGCAGGCCCACGAGCGAACGTGTACGCAAGGGTAGGGGTGGCTGGCCGTTAATATGCAGCTCATCGTAATAGAAGCCGTCGGTTTCATCCCACAGACCTTCGTCGCCGAGGTTATTGATGGCATCGACGATCTGGACGAAGTGCTCGAAGAATTTGGACGCCATGTCCTCATAGGCAGTGTTGATGGTGCCATTCGGCCGCTGGGCAAGTTCCAGCGCCATGTTCAGCATGGTCAGCGCGTAGAAGGCCATCCACGCGGTGCCGTCTGCCTGCTCCAGGCGTTGGCCGTCTGGCAGCGGCTGCGAGCGGTCAAAGATGCCGATGTTGTCCAGGCCGAGGAAGCCGCCGGCAAAGAGGTTGTGGCCCTCGCTGTCCTT
>Ga0214171_1000768_pt1 | contig 10432 bp, 10 predicted proteins | sample TroBogEpilimnion_40_FD_153009 | JGI IMG/M metagenome (GOLD analysis project Ga0214171, IMG submission 153009) | Freshwater microbial communities from Trout Bog Lake, WI - 02JUL2007 epilimnion | ecosystem: Environmental > Aquatic > Freshwater > Lake > Epilimnion/Euphotic zone | place: Trout Bog... | reverse complement strand
ATGTTTACAAAAAATGGCTACATTCGTAAAGATGGAACCATGGTGCATGACATGTATCTCTTTGAGGTTAAAACCCCAAGCGAAGTTAAAAGCCCATGGGACTATTACAAGCTAGTGTCTACCTTGTCAGGGGAAAAAGCCTTCACCATTCCACCTGATTCCAAGTGTGCTTTGTTGAATAAGTAAATCTTGGAAATCTTCGGCCTTTCTAGTTCCGCTCTGTTAAGCCAGCTCCTTTTGGGGCTGGTTAACGGCAGTTTTTACGCCATCCTCAGTTTGGGGTTGGCGGTTATTTTTGGCCTTTTAAATGTGATCAACTTTTCACATGGCGCGATGTTTATGCTGGGCGCCATCGTGACTTGGATGGCGGGGCAGTATTTTGGAATTAATTATTGGGTAATGCTGTTGTTGTCACCAATAGTCGTCGGCTTAGTTGGAATTGTGATTGAGCGCCTACTGCTGAGGCACCTGTATCAGCTCGATCATTTGTACGGCCTCTTGCTGACCTTTGGTTTAACTTTATTTATTGAGGGCGTGCTTCGTTCTATTTATGGAGCATCTGGTCTCGCTTACAGCGCTCCAGAGTTATTAAGTGGCTCTACTGATCTGGGGTTCATGGTCTTGCCAAACTACCGCGCCTGGGTGGTGTTTTCTTCGCTAACAGTCTGTTTTGCAACTTGGTACGTAATAGAAAAAACCAGCATCGGCGCCTATTTGCGAGCTGGCACTGAAAACCCTAAATTAGTTCAGGCGTTTGGTGTGAACTTCCCATTGATGACAACCTTAACTTATGGGTTTGGGGTTGCGCTTGCTGCGTTTTCTGGCGTGCTTGCTGCGCCGATTATTCAAGTTTCTCCTTTGATGGGGTCCAACCTGATCATTGTTGTTTTTGCTGTTGTGGTTATTGGCGGCATGGGCTCAATCATGGGCTCAATCATCACCGGCCTTGGCTTAGGTTTGATTGAGGGTTTAACAAAAGTGTTTTATCCCCAAGCCTCAAGCACTGTGGTGTTTGCCATCATGGTGATTGTTTTGTTGTTTAGGCCGGCAGGCTTGTTTGGGCGTGAAAAATGAGGCTACCTAAGCATTGGTTTTTGATGGTGATGATTGTGCTTGCAATAGCAGCTCCATTTACGGCCTACCCAATCTTTCTAATGAAAATTTTATGTTTTGCGCTTTTTGCCGCAGCATTTAATTTATTACTTGGTTTTACTGGCCTTTTGTCTTTTGGCCATGCCGCCTTTTTTGGTGGCGCCGGTTACTGCGCTGGTTATTTCATGCGCGACATGGGCGCCGGTCCAGCGCTTGGCATCCTGCTCGGCGTGGTTTTTGCTGCGGCTTTAGGTGCGCTCATCGGAGGACTAGCCATTCGTCGTCAAGGCATTTATTTTTCCATGATTACTTTGGCGTTGGCGCAGATGTTTTATTTTATTTGCCTGCAAGCCCCAGCCTCAGGTGGTGAGGATGGTTTTCAGAGCATCCCAAGAGGCGAGCTATTCGGTTTGATTGATCTTCAAAACGATTTGAATCTTTACTATTTTGTTTTAGTAGTTGTGCTTGGTGGATTTTTATTTATTCAGAGAATCATTTCTTCTCCGTTTGGACAAGTACTTAAAGCCATTAAAGAGAACGAGCCACGTGCGATTTCCTTGGGGTACAAAGTAAATCGCTTTAAATTTTTAGTATTTGTATTGTCTGCAGCGCTTGCCGGTTTAGCTGGTGGCGTTCAGGCCTTGGTGTTGGGCTTTGAAACCCTTACAGATGTTCACTGGACAATGTCTGGCTTAGTCATATTAATGACCTTAGTTGGTGGGGTTGGTACTTTTGCGGGCCCCTTTGTGGGCGCATTAGTGATTGTTCTGCTTGAGCACCGCGTTGGTGAAATTGGAACTTTCTTAGCTCAAATAACAGGGGTGTCTTGGTTTAACTCTTTGGGCGAGTCGGTTACCATCGTTACCGGACTAATCTTCGTCCTTTGTGTAATGGCTTTTCGTCGCGGCCTGGTTGGAATCTTTATTAAGAAGTAATAAAGTATTGCGAATTTAGTTTGACGCGCAAGCCCAACCTAGGTCAGCCAGAGCCCCCGCCTTTTCTCCGTTTTCAATCGCATCGCTGGCATTTGCATTGCCATCAATTGCACGCTTGCTAATGCCATGCAAAATTGCTGAAATTCTAAATAGGTTGTAGGCCATCAGAAATGGCCAGTGCTCTGCAATTGGGCGCCCAATCTTTTTTTCATACAGGGCGATATATTCAGCTTCGCTCGGTATTCCTAGGCTCACTAAATCTACCCCTTGTATTCCTCGCCACAAACTCGGAGCAATTCTCCAAGCCATGCATTGATACGCAAAATCAGCCAAGGGGTTGCCAAGGGTTGAGAGCTCCCAATCTAAGACCCCAATAACGCGCGGTTCGGTCTTGTGAAAAATGAGATTATCCATCCGAAAATCACCATGAATCAGTGAGGTTTCATCTTCGTTTGGGATGTTCTCTGGAAGCCAGTCCATCAACTTGTTGAGTGAATTAGGAATGGGAATGTTTGCCTCGCGAACTTGACGAGACCAGCGCGTGATTTGCCTAGAAAAATAATTGCCGGGCTTACCAAAACTCTCTAATCCAAGTGATACGTAGTCAAGGCGATGTATTGCGGCGATGGTGTTATTCATTTGCTCATAAATGAGATGTCGCTCATTGGCTAGTATTTGCGGCAAGGTTTGGTCTACAAAGACTCGTCCATCTAGATACTCCATGATAAAAAATTCGGTCCCAACAATGTTTTCATCTTCGCAATAGGTCAACATTCGAGGAACGGGAACATTTGTATTGGCTAGCGCCCTCATCACTCGATGCTCTCTATCAACAGCATGCGCAGAAGGCAATAAGATCCCAGCTGGTTTTTTTCTGAGGACAAAGTGTTCGTTGCTGCAGCTGATTTTGAAGGTGGGATTGGATTGGCCGCCAGTTAATTGGCTGAGTTGTATCGGGCCTTTGACAAGGCCAAGCCCTTTTAAATATTGAGCAAGCGGTTCTTGAAATGAGGGGTTGGGCATTGCGTTTATTTACGCCGACTTACAGGCCACTAACAAGGTGGCCGCCATCTACCGCTATGGTTGCGCCAGTCATGGCTTTGCTGGCATCAGAGGCCAACAACAATAAGGGGCCATTTAAATCTTCTAAATCATTAAAGCGCCGCGAGGGTATCCGCGTCAGAATTTTTTGGCCTGCATCGCTAAGTAAAAATTCACGATTGAGATCGGTAATTACGTACCCCGGCAATAGCGCGTTCACTCTAATTTGGTGGCGCGCAAGTTCAAGAGCCATGACCTTAGTGCTTTGTATCACCCCTGCTTTAGAGATGACATAAGGCGCCGCACCACCAATCACACGCTCCCCAAGTATAGAGGCAATATTGACTATGCTTCCTGAGTTGCTCGTTGCTATTAATCGCCTTGCAGCTTCGGTGGCCACCAACCAAGAGCCTTTTAGATTGGTGTCAATTACCTGATCCCAATCTTCTTCGCTGTGGTCAAGTAACTTTCCATTAGTGCTGACGCCCGCATTATTGATAATGATCGTTGGGGTTGACCACTCAAGAACTTGATCAAAACATTTAACAACACTTTTTTTATTGGTGACATCTAATTCAAAAGCTTTTGCATGCCCACCAAGTTTTGTAATTTCATCGACGGTGGATTGCAGTTGGGCAACACGTCTAGATGCAAGGGCTACTTTAGCCCCCGCTGTAGCAAGTAGTAATGCGCAATGTTTTCCGATACCGCTCGAGGCCCCAGTAATTAGGGTCGTTTTATCGTCTAGACTAAAAAGCTGATCGAGCCCCATTACTTTGTTTCTTTATTGCCAATGAGTTTGCGTGCCATGCTCCAACGATGCACTTCACTTGGCCCATCATAGATACGAAAGCCGCGCATATCTTTAAATATTCTCATGAGCTGTGTTTCGCCAGTGACGCCTTGGCCACCTAAAATTTGTACGCATCGATCCACAACGCGCCACTCAGCTTCAGAACAAATTACTTTGGCACGACTGGATTCAAAGTTTCCGCGTTGACCTTGATCCAAAACCGATGCAGTGTGCCAAATATGGAGTCGAGAAGTTTGCAGATCCATATCATTGTCTGCAATCATAAAACCAACACCTTCGTGCTCGCCCAAAGATTTACCAAAAGCCTGTCTTTGTTTTGCATAAGCAATGGCAATATCTTGAGCTCGTCGGGCTTGTCCAAGCCAACGCATGCAATGTGTAAGTCGAGCAGGCGCCAATCGGACCTGCGCATTCTTAAAGCCTTTACCAAGCTCACCCAATATCTGATTTGCTGGTACTCGTAGCTTATTAAATTGAAGAACACCGTGACCCCCAGTGAAGCAGCTATCAAGCGCGTCCATATTGCGCAAGAGCTCGATACCCTTCTCTTTCATATCCGAGAGAAACATTGTTGCGGATCCATCTTCACCCCGTGCCATGATGATGACAAAATCTGCTCCGTCGGCACCAGTAATAAACCACTTCACGCCATTGATGATGTAGTCATCGCCATCTTTGGTGGCGGTTGTCATGAGCATTGATGGGTCGGATCCAGCGCCTGGGTCGGGCTCAGTCATTGCAAAACAAGAACGTGTTTTGCCTGCCACCAAGGGCCTGAGCCAGCGCTCCTTTTGTTCTGGCGTTGCAATTTCTTCTAGCAGGTGAATATTGCCTTCGTCAGGCGCATGAATATTCATCGCGGTTGGCCCCAACCAAGAATAGCCAGCCTCTTCAAAAACAATGGCTTTTTCAGAATGGCTAAGCCCTAGCCCCCCCATCTCTATCGAAGCGTGAGGCGTTAAAAGACCAGCAGTGCGAGCAAGCTCTATGAGTTCTTTTCTGAGCTCCTCTGATGGACCGTGCTCATTTTGGCGTGGGTCGTTTTCAAGAGGAATGATTTGATCGCGTATGAACGATCGTGTCCGCTCTTGTAGCTCTAATAGTTTTGCTGATAAAGATAGGTCCATTTATTCATTGTAATAGCTGATAAAGATGTCATATCTAAGCGCCTGTGCGGGCTTTGAATGTTGCAAGCTTTAGGGCCTTAAAAGACTTTTATATAATAAAATCAATAACTTATGATGTATGATAATTTTTATACAGACTTATCATATGGTTTTGTTTCACGTGAAACAAACAAAATGCTATGATCATCGCCCTATCAGAGGCAAATCATGCGTTATTCCAAGAGTTTCGATGTCATTGTGGTTGGAGGTGGTCACGCTGGGACTGAAGCCGCCCTTGCTTCAGCTCGCATGGGTTGCGACACCCTATTAATTACCCATAGTATTGAAAACTTGGGGGCCATGAGCTGCAACCCATCTATTGGGGGCATAGGCAAAGGTCACCTGGTAAAAGAAATTGATGCCATGGGCGGCGCCATGGCTGCAGCAACAGACGAAGCCGGTATCCAGTTTAGGATTTTAAATTCTAGCAAGGGGCCTGCGGTTCAGGCTACGCGCGCTCAAGGCGACCGAATTTTATACAAAGCGGCCATTCGCCGCCGCCTAGAGAACCAAGAAAACCTCACCCTATTTCAGGCTGCTGTTGATGACTTGCTGGTGAGGGGTGATGAGGTCCAAGGCGTTGTTACCCAAATGGGTTTGGAGTTTACGGCCAGGAAGGTTGTCCTCACGGCAGGCACCTTTTTAGACGGCAAAATTCATGTGGGCCTCAATAATTATGCTGGCGGTCGTGCTGGCGATCCAGCTGCGGTCTCTTTGTCGGCGCGCCTGAAAGAGTTAAAGCTACCCCAGGGCAGACTTAAGACTGGTACCCCACCCCGAATTGATGGCCGTACTATTGATTTTTCAGTAATGCTTGAGCAGCCTGGAGACCTAGATCCGGTACCCGTTTTTTCCTATTTAGGCCGTCCGGAACAACACCCTAGACAGGTTCCCTGCTGGATTTCTCATACCAATGAAAAAACACACGACATTATTCGGGGCGGTTTAGATCGCTCTCCGATGTATACCGGTGTGATTGAAGGTGTTGGCCCACGCTATTGCCCCTCGATTGAAGACAAGATTCATCGTTTTGCCTCTAGAAATAGCCACCAAATCTTTTTGGAGCCAGAGGGCCTGACAACGAATGAGTTCTATCCAAATGGCATTTCCACTAGCCTGCCCTTCGATGTTCAATGGGATTTAGTGCGAAGTATTCGGGGGATGGAGGCTGCCGTTATCGTCCGCCCAGGATATGCAATTGAGTATGACTTTTTTGATCCGCGCCAATTGCGCCATAGCCTAGAGACCAGAGCCATAGCCGGGCTCTACTTTGCGGGTCAGATTAATGGCACAACCGGCTACGAAGAGGCGGCCGCCCAAGGCATGCTCGCCGGAATTAATGCCGGCCTTGCTGCTCAAGGTAAAGAGCCATGGTTGCCCAAACGTAGCGAGGCCTATATTGGCGTGCTAGTGGACGACCTCATTACAAGGGGTGTTCAAGAGCCATACCGAATGTTTACCAGTCGCGCAGAATACCGTTTAAGCCTGAGGGAAGACAACGCAGATATGCGCTTAACTAAGATAGGCCGCGATTTAGGCTTGGTAGACGACCATCGCTGGAATATCTTCTGCAGGAAACAAGAGGCTGTTTCACGTGAAACATCTCGTTTGCAGGATATTTGGATAGGACCAAAGCACGAGTCTGCAAAGGCAGTTTCAGGCTTATTGGGCCAAGATTTATCCCACGAATGCAGTTTGGCAGATATTTTGAGGCGTCCTGGAGTCACCTATCAAGCTATTACTGGTCTTTCAGATGGAATGTGGTCACCTGGGGCGTTGGATGAGGATTCAGGTATAGCTAGCCAGATTGCAGATCAGGTTGAGATTTCAGTGAAGTACCAGGGCTATATAGATAGGCAGGCGGTGGAAATCGCACGTCAAGAACATAACGAGAGCTTTCCTTTGCCGGAAATTTTGGACTATTCACAAGTGGTGGGACTATCCAAAGAAGTCCAGCAGAAGTTAAATTTGCATAAGCCAGAAACATTGGGTCAGGCTGGACGAATATCCGGCGTTACGCCGGCCGCGTTATCACTACTGCTAGTACACCTTAAAAAAGGCTTGGGCCGTTCTCAGGAGATCGCGTGAGCCAGGATTTGCTGGCACTGGGTATTGAGGAATTGGGCTTGGATTTAAGCCAGGAAAATATTGCTAATTTAGATCTGTTTTTGCATGAAATGGGCCGCTGGAATCAGGTCCACAACCTCACAGCCATTGAGGGCGAGCAAGAATCAATACGACTGCATCTAATTGATTCTATTGCAGTTTTGCCAGTTATGAGAGAATTTTTGCAGGGCACATCACCCCAAATTGCTGATCTGGGCTCAGGTGGTGGGCTGCCGGCTATTCCCATCGCAATATTGCAACCAGAGTGGCGTTTAACCTTAATTGAGGCTGTACGCAAAAAGACTGCTTTTTTGCAGCATGTACGCGGCAGGTTGAAATTAAAAAACATTAAAGTGCTAAGTGAGCGCGTGGAAGTTGTTGCAGTGCAGCAACCAGCTCAGTTTGATGCCGTCATTTCGCGTGCATTTACGAGTTTGGCGCGCTTTTTAGAGCTGTCATTACCCCTATTGAAGCCCGGCGGTCTTGTTTTTGCCATGAAGGGCAAGAAGGCCGACGAAGAAATGCAAGAGGTTTGCTTGGATGCTTGGCGCTTAGTCTTGGATGCGCCTTTGCAAATACCCCATTTAGCAGCAGAAAGACGGCTTTTAGTACTAAGCCCCCGTGAGAAAATTACCCCTTTAGAGCAGGACCATTAAGACTGGCTATGGCAAAAATATTCTGTATTGCAAATCAAAAAGGCGGAGTTGGTAAAACAACTACGGCTGTTAATTTAGCTGCGGGCTTGGCTGGTCATAAGCAGCGTGTTTTATTGGTGGACTTGGATCCACAAGGCAATGCAACGATGGGTTCGGGCATAGAAAAAGCGAATCTCAACAACAGCGTATACCAAGTGCTGATTGGGTTGGCCGCCGTTAAAGATAGCGTACAACGTTGTGAGAGCTCTGGCTTTGATGTGCTACCTGCAAATCGAGATTTAGCCGGCGCTGAAATTGAATTGGTTGATTTAGATTCACGCGAGCAGCGCTTAAAAGATGCGCTGGCTAAGGTAGCCAATGATTATGATTTTATTTTGATCGATTGTCCGCCGGCCCTATCACTACTCACATTAAATGGCTTGTGTGCTGCTAATGGCGTGATAGTACCGATGCAGTGTGAATACTTTGCACTAGAAGGCTTATCTGATCTAGTGAATACGATTAAACAAGTTCACGCAAACCTAAACCCAGATCTTGTGATTATTGGTTTGTTGCGCGTGATGTTTGATCCGCGTATGACACTTCAGCAGCAAGTATCAGATCAGTTGCTAGAGCATTTTGGCGACAAGGTGTTTAAAACAATTATTCCGCGTAATGTAAGACTTGCTGAAGCCCCGTCCTACGGGCTTCCTGGGGTTGCTTTTGATAAGACCTCACGAGGAGCAAAGGCATATTTAGAGTTCGGCGCTGAAATGGTCGAACGTATTAAACAAATGTAATCACTGGAAACAGTTTAGGAGATCATGGTTACCATTAAGAAAAAAGGCTTAGGTCGCGGGCTCGATGCGCTGCTTGGTGAAAAGGCCCAGAAGGAAAGTTCGCCAGCAGAGATTAATCGTTTGCCATTGACAGCATTGCAGGCAGGCAAATATCAGCCCCGCCAAAAAATGGAGACCGGTGCATTGCAAGAGCTGGCTGAAAGTATTCGCGAGCAAGGTGTGATGCAGCCATTGTTGGTGCGCTTAGTCTCTGCTGGTAGGTATGAAATTATTGCGGGAGAGCGCCGTTTTCGTGCGGCCACATTAGCGGGTCTTACAGAGGTTCCCGTTCTGGTTTCTGGCGCGAATGATCAGGCCGCGGCAGCGATGGCCTTAATCGAAAATATGCAACGTGAGGATTTAAACCCTCTCGAAGAATCACAGGGTTTGGCGCGTTTAATTGAAGAGTTTGGTTTCACGCATGAGCAAGCAGCCAAAGCAGTTGGCAAATCGCGTAGCGCCATTACCAACCTGTTGCGATTGAGCCAGTTGGCAAAACCTGTACAGGCTATGCTGTTGGCTGGTGATATTGATATGGGCCACGCACGTGCCCTACTCCCTCTGCCTGGCGCAAGCCAGGTGGCTTTGGCGCAACGAATTGCTGCACAAGGACTATCGGTGCGCGAGGCCGAAAGAATGTCTACAGCCTTGGCGCGGGCAGGCGGGCAGATTGGCGACAAAAAGAGCAAAGGCAAGAGTGAATTAGCTGCTGGTACGGGCCGAGACCCGGATATGCGTCGTTTAACGCAGGAAATCGCAGATTTAATTGGTTTAAGCGCTGAATTTAAGTTCAAGGGCAGGGGGGGCGAGCTCAGAATTCGCTTTAGCCAATTTGATGAGCTCGATTCTTTACTAAAAAAGTTGGGTATTGGGCTTGATTAAAGATCGACCAATGAATACTGGCAATTGGGATGAGAAGGAAGACGACTCATACAAGGCCCTTAGCAAAGCAGAGATGGATGCTTTGCGTAAAGCAAAGCCCAAAAGCTTTTCTTCAATTAATGGGTGGCTCATTGTCGGTATTCAGGTGGTGCTTACCCTGATAATCGCCAGCTTTTGTTACCTTTTTGGCGAATTGACAGAGAGAAACGTTTATACTTACTCGGCTTTAGTGGGCGGTTTGATTGGGTTTTTGCCTTCTGCGTTGTTTTTACTGCGATTAGAGGCAGCAAAAAAGAATGTCAAATCAAGTCCTGGCGGTTATTTAACAGCAGTGGTTTCTGGCGAATTTATTAAAATTCTAGCAACCATCCTCCTGTTTATTGGCTTTGCTCTAAAGCAACCTGATTTGAAATGGATTCCATTGCTTGTCACTTATTTAGCCACGCTCAAATGTTATTTATTGGGGTGGTTTTGGAAGTAACAAGCAGTCAATATAGATAAGGACAAGTTCAGAGATGTCTAGCGAAGTCAACGCAGCAGCAGAGGTAGCCCATCATGTGGCTAGCGAACCGCTTACACCCACTGCTTATATTGCTGAGCACTTGCAAAACCTCAATAACATTGGCGGGGCGCAAACCTCAGTTATTGATTTCAGCATCATTAATCTAGACACCATCTTTTGGACCTCCTTAATGGGGTTGATCACTGTTTTTCTGTTGGTTCTAGCTGCTCGTAAAGCATCCCCTGGGGTTCCTGGCCGTTTTCAATGTTTAGTTGAGATGCTCGTTGAGATGGTAGATAACCAAACCAAGAGCATTGTTCATGGCGATCGCAGCTTCATTGCGCCACTAGCCCTGTTTGTTTTTTGCTGGATCATTCTTTTAAATACCTTGGACTTAGTGCCTGTAGATTGGATCTTTGG
>Ga0214171_1000761_pt1 | contig 10493 bp, 8 predicted proteins | sample TroBogEpilimnion_40_FD_153009 | JGI IMG/M metagenome (GOLD analysis project Ga0214171, IMG submission 153009) | Freshwater microbial communities from Trout Bog Lake, WI - 02JUL2007 epilimnion | ecosystem: Environmental > Aquatic > Freshwater > Lake > Epilimnion/Euphotic zone | place: Trout Bog... | reverse complement strand
CGTCGTGGTGACTGGTACTTAGCTCAAAAGAAAAATGAACAAGCAAAAGCGAGCTATCAAGACGCGTGGAAAAAATTAGACCAAGCAAAAGAGTTTCCTGAAGAAGCGCGTCGCCTCTTAAAGGTAAAGCTTGATGCTGTCGGAGGTATGACTCAGTGATAACTAAAAAGATGAAGTGCTTGCCACTACGCCTTAGTACTGCTCTGATATTGGGTTCGGTGGTGCTTGCTTTAGCGGCTTGTTCTGGTGGCTCCAGAGTTCGTAAGCCCTCAGAGTTGGTAACAGTCAGCAACCAATTTGACCTGCAACCAGTGTGGTCGACCAGCATTGGCTCATCTGAATCTTTTAACTTTCATCCGATTGTGGCAGGTGACGCAGTATATGTTGCTTCGCACCGCGGTAATTTAGCCAAAATTGATTTAGCTTCCGGTAATAAAGCTTGGGAAGTGTCTGTTCCTGAGCGTTTGTCGGTAGGCCCTGGCTCTGATGGCCGCACTACCGTAGCGGTAACCACCAAAGGTACGGTCTATGCCTATGACGATACAGGTAAGCCAATCTGGAATGTGAGTGTGGGGAGTGAAGTATTAAGTGAGCCAGTAGTTGCTGCTGGTGTGGTCATTGTGCGTGCGCTTGATAATCGCTTTATTGGGCTTGATGCGCAAACTGGCGCTAAAAAATGGACTTACCAACGACAGCAGTCTGCATTGTCATTACGCGTTGGCTACGGAATGCTGGCCATTGGTAATGAGGTCATTGTTACTGGTTTTGCAGGTGGTCGTTTTGGCATGATTGCAATTGCGAACGGTGGTTTGGTTTGGGAGACGCCGGTTTCGTTTCCTAAAGGTTTCTCAGAAATTGAGCGCTTGAATGATGTCACTGCTAAGCCAAGCATGGAAGGAGATATTCTTTGTGCGGTTTCTTATCAAGGTCGCATTGGTTGCGGTCAAGCCCGCACCGGTAACCTTTTGTGGTTTAAAGATTACTCAAGCTATACCGGTACTGCACAAAGTAAGGATATGGTTTTCTCAGCAAATGAAAAATCCTATGTTACTGCGTTTGCGACTAAAGATGGCACGCAGATTTGGGAAAACACCCAGTTAACCTATCGTGATGTAGGCGAGCCTCTTGCAGTTGGTAGGGTGTTATTGATGGGTGATGCTCAGGGCTATATCCATGCATTTTCACAGGCGAACGGTGAAATGGTTGCACGTATTCGTCATGACAGTAGTCCAATCTCGGCTGCCCCCATCGCGGTAGGCGGCCTCATCTTGGTTCAATCTCAAGGTGGAAAAATAGCGGCGTACAGTCCAAAATGAATCCAGTCATCACTATTGTCGGCCGTCCCAATGTGGGCAAGTCGACACTCTTTAATCGCTTAACGCGTTCACGCGATGCATTAGTTGCTGACTTTTCTGGCTTAACCAGAGATCGGCACTATGGCAAAGGCCGTATTGGCGAGCGCGCATTTATTTGCGTAGATACTGGCGGTTTTGAGCCAGTAGCAAAGACCGGCATTGTTGCCGAGATGGCAAAGCAAACTAAGCAAGCGGTTGCAGAGTCTGACATCGTTATTTTCTTAGTTGACGGCCGCTTAGGGATGGCACCACAGGATCGTGTGATTGCCGACTTTCTGCGTAAGACTGGTAGACCAGTCATCTTGGCAGTCAATAAAACTGAAGGTATGCAGGCTGGTGTTGTAACAGCCGACTTTCATGAACTCGGTTTAGGTGAACCATTTCCAATCTCTTCTGCACATGGCGATGGTGTTCGTGGGCTGATCGATGATGCATTGGATTCATTGGGTATTGCAGAGCCAGACGAAGATGAGTTAGCGAGCGATCCAAATCGCCCTATGAAGATTGCGGTGGTGGGGCGTCCTAACGTTGGTAAATCAACGCTGATTAATAAATTGATCGGCGAAGAGCGCGTCATCGCATTTGATATGCCAGGCACTACTCGTGACGCGATTGAGGTTCCCTTTGAACGCAATGGCAAACCCTATATTTTGGTTGACACTGCAGGTTTGCGTCGTCGCGGGAAAGTATTTGAGGCAATTGAGAAGTTCTCAGTGGTTAAAACATTGCAAGCAATTGCTGATTGCAATGTCGTGATCTTAATGTTGGATGCTCAGCAAGATATTTCTGAGCAAGATGCTCATATCGCTGGTTTTATTGTTGAGGCTGGTCGCGCCCTAGTAGTTGCAGTGAATAAGTGGGATGGTCTCGATGCTTACGTTAAAGAACGTGCCCGTTTAGAGATTGCACAAAAGTTACGCTTCTTGGACTTTGCCAACGTACACCCCATTTCGGCTAAAAAGGGCACGGGCTTAAAGGAGCTCTTCAAAGATGTAGATTTAGCCTATGCCGCAGCGATGGCAAAACTGCCAACCCCACGTCTCACTCGTATTTTGCAAGAGGCTATTGAGCATCAACAGCCAAAACGTGTAGGCATGGGTCGTCCGAAATTGCGTTATGCACATCAAGGGGGCATGAACCCTCCAATTGTGGTCATTCATGGCACATCTTTGAGTGGCGTGACTGATAGCTACAAGCGATACTTAGAAGGTCGCTTTAGAGATGTATTTAAATTACGTGGAACGCCTTTGCGGATTCAGATGAATACGGCTAAAAACCCCTATGTTGATGACGACAAGGGTAAAAAAGGCAAAAAGCGCTAATTTAGACTAAGCTTTGAGCATCAGAATGAGATGGGCTTGATTTTTTTAAAAATCAGCTCAATATATATAACCTAATTAGGCAGTAAAGATTGGTATTGAATAAAAAAGCAAGACTCCCAAAAAAGTAGCAAGAAAACACAAACAAGGGGCGGTATGAATAACAAACAAATTCAATTACTTCAGGATCCTTTCCTCAATGCTTTGCGCAAAGAGCATGTTCCTGTATCGATCTATCTCGTAAATGGTATTAAGTTGCAAGGCAATATTGAATCCTTTGATCAGTATGTTGTCCTATTGCGCAATACCGTAACGCAAATGGTTTATAAGCACGCAATCTCGACGATCGTTCCCGCTCGCGCGATTGATTTCCGTTTGGAAGAAGCTAGCCCTGTATAAAACTGGTGTAGATGCGGCACGCGCTGTTCTGGTTGGAGTAGATACAGGACGCGAAGATTTTGCAGATAGCATGGCCGAGCTTAGCTTGCTGGCTGATAGCGCTGGCTCTATACCTGCGGCTAGTGTTATCGCCCGTAAGGGCAGGACTGATCCGGCCCTATTTATAGGCTCTGGTAAGGCTAATGAACTCAAGAGGGCGATGGAGGAGCATGGTGCAGAGCTTGCCATCTTTAATCATCCACTTTCACCAACTCAGCAAAGAAATTTAGAGCGTCACATTGGTTTTCATGTGATGGATCGCACCGGTTTGATTTTAGATATCTTTAGTCAACGAGCCCAAAGTCATATCGGTAAGACGCAAGTTGAGCTAGCACAAGTACGTTATCGCATGTCTCGTTTGGTTAGGGCGTGGAGCCACTTGGAGCGTCAACGAGGCGGTATTGGTGTGCGCGGTGGGCCTGGTGAAACGCAGATGGAGCTAGATCGCCGGATGCTGGCAACCAAAGCAAAGCGTTTAGAAAATGAATTAGAAAAACTACAGCGCCAACAAAGAACCCAAAGAAGAGCTCGTAATCGCAAAGATGTGTTCTCGGTTTCTTTAGTGGGATACACCAATGCTGGTAAATCGACCCTATTTAATGCCCTAACTAAAGCAGGGACATATGCGGCCGACCAGTTATTTGCCACCTTAGATACCACCTCTAGAAAAGTCCATTTGGATGGAGTGGGGTCAATTGTGGTCTCCGATACAGTAGGTTTTATCCGGGATTTGCCGCACCAACTGGTAGAGGCTTTTAGAGCGACTTTGGATGAAACTATTCATGCGGACCTGATTTTGCATGTGATTGACGCCTGCAGCCCAGTGGCCAGGGAGCAAAAGGCCGAAGTTGAGGCTGTTTTAGAGGAAATTGGGGCTGATGATATCCCCCGGATCGAGGTCATGAACAAGATCGATCAGATGCCTCAAACCTTCACTCGTGGGGCTGTTTTAGAGCGTGATGCCCAGGGCTTTCCCAGCCAGGTTTTCTTATCAGCCAAGACGGGCTTAGGCCTTGATTTACTTCGTTCAGCCCTAGCGGAATGCTCCCAAATGACTGATAGAATAAGGGTCGAGCACAACCGTGCCAAGAAGCAATTGGCCCCGGATGAGTTTTTAGAGCCTTTACCCGAACGACCAGAAACTTCTGAATTTAATCCGATTGCCAACCGAAGCTATTTATCTAATGATGCGTAAATTTCTCGACCTCTTTTCGGTCAATGATCCAGGATGGGGTAATAGCCACAATTCAGGTGGATCTAAAGATGCCAAAGATGGGCAGGGAAGCAATCAAACTCCAAAAGGTGATCCAGAGAATAAGCCGGTAGAAACGCAACCCAAAAATTCGCCAAGTAATCCCGTAAACAAGCCAGACGGTCCTCCAGATTTGGATGAATTGTGGCGTGATTTCAACGACAGAATTGCTGGTATCTTTGGCGGTAAGAAAAAGCCAGGATCAATTAGCAATCCCACTAATAGGCCGACGAATAAACCAAACAGCACTGATATTCCACCGCCTTCACAGCGCGGCGGCAATGGAGGTGGCGGTGGTGGTAACAATGGCGGCTTTAGCGCGCCTAATTTTAATTTGAGCAATCCCTTTGGATCGAAGGCAAGCTTTCTGATTGCGGGGGCGATTATCTTCTTTATGTGGATATGTAGCGGCTTCTTCATTATTCAAGAAGGCCAAGCGGGTGTCATTCTGACCTTTGGAAAATATGACTACACTGCCAAGCCTGGCATCAATTGGCATATGCCATGGCCGATTCAGTCTGAAGAGACGGTGAACCTATCTGGTGTGCGCTCTGTTGAAGTGGGTCGCCCAGTATTGATTAAAGCCACAAATCAAAAAGATTCTTCAATGCTGACTGAAGATGAAAACATCATCGACGTCCGCTTTGCTGTGCAATATCGTTTAAAAGACCCTACAGATTATTTATTTAATAACCGCGATCCAGATACTGCAGTTGTGCAAGCTGCAGAAACAGCTGTTCGCGAAATCGTTGCGCGTAGCAAGATGGATACCGTCTTGTATGAAGGGCGCGAAAAGATTGGCATTGATTTGGCGAACTCAATTCAGAAGATATTGGATAGCTATAAAACTGGTATCTACGTTACCAGTGTGACTGTACAGAACGTGCAGCCACCAGAACAGGTACAAGCCGCATTTGATGATGCAGTCAAAGCAGGGCAAGACCAAGAGCGCTTGAAGAGCGAAGGTCAGGCTTATGCCAATGACATTATTCCGCGTGCCAAAGGTACTGCTGCTCGCTTAATTCAGGAGGCTGAAGGTTATAAAGCCCGTGTAGTAGCTACTGCCGAGGGTGATGCCACCCGCTTCAAGCAGATTTTGGTTGAGTACGCCAAGGCCCCACAGGTAACTAAAGATCGTATGTATATCGACACCATGCGTGAGATGTATAACAACGTCACCAAGATCCTGGTTGATACCACTAAGAGCAATAGTTTGTTATATCTACCACTCGATAAGATCGTGGCGCAGGTAAGCGCTGAAAGTGCTCAAGCAGCAAATACCCAAGTCAATCCATCTACTACAAGCACTCCAACAGGAAGTGTCACTGTCGGTGGCGCAACTGGAACAAATACAAATCCTCCGAGCTCGATATCTAGCCCAGCTACAAACCCAACTCCAACGTCAGCAACTAACAGTGGCATAGATAAACGTGATGGTCTCCGTAGTCGCGATAGGGAGGCTAGATAATGAATGGCAATCGTTTAATTGCTGCAGTCATTGCTTTCATTGTTCTGATTTATGTATTGTCGTCCAGTATTTTTGTTGTGGACCAGCGTAAGTTCGCCGTGGTATTTGCATTTGGACAAATTGTTCGCGTGATTGAAAAGCCAGGTATTCAAATTAAGTATCCAGCACCATTTGAAAGTGTTCGCTTTTTTGATCGCCGTATTCTGACAATTGATAACCCAGAAGCAGAGCGATTTATTACCGCTGAGAAGAAAAACTTATTGGTAGATTCGTATGTGAAATGGCGAATTGTCGATCCACGGAAGTTCTTTATTAGCTTCAAAGGCGATGAACGCTTGGCTCAAGACCGTTTGACTCAATTGGTTCGCTCAGCATTAAATGAAGAATTCACAAAACGTACTGTACGTGAATTAATTTCTGATCAGCGTGAAGAAGTCATGCAGGGTATTCGCAAAAAAGTAGCAGATGACGCTGCTGATATCGGGGTTGAGATTGTGGATGTGCGCTTAAAGCGTGTTGACCTCTTGGCAGAAATTAGTGATTCTGTTTATCGACGCATGGAAGCAGAGCGAAAGCGTGTTGCAAATGAATTGCGCTCAACTGGTGCAGCTGAATCCGACAAGATTCGTGCGAATGCCGAACGTCAACGTGACACTATCCTGGCTGAGGCTTATCGTGATGCACAAAAGATTAAGGGTGCTGGCGATGCAAAGGCTACTGCGCTTTACGCAGAAGCCTTTGGGCGTGATCCACAGTTTGCCCAGTTCTACCAAACCCTAGAAGCGTATAGAGGCTCGTTCAAAGATAAGAAGGATGTCATGGTTGTTGAGCCAAATGGCGAGTTCTTTAAGTTTCTGCACAAAAAATAAGAAAGCAAATAGTCCACATCATGAATCGCTGGTTACTTCCTGAAGATATAGCAGACGTATTGCCTGCTGAGGCTCGCAAGGTTGAGTCTTTGCGTCGTGCTATTTTGGATTTATATCAATCCTATGGCTATGAGTTAGTTGCTCCCCCAATATTAGAGTTTTTAGACTCTTTGCTAACTGGCACTGGCTCTGACCTTAATTTGCAAACCTTTAAATTGGTGGATCAGTTATCTGGTCGTACCTTAGGCCTGCGTGCAGATATGACGCCGCAAGTAGCTCGTATTGATGCCCACCTCTTAAATCGTGTTGGCGTTACCCGCCTCTGCTACGCAGGCTCTGTTGCGCATGCTCGTACGCCAGTAGGCAGTTCAGCGCGCGAAGAGTTGCAACTTGGAGCGGAGATTTACGGCTGCGCAACTTGGGAAGCTGACTTAGAAGCAATCACCTTGTTACTAAAAACACTATCTCTTGCTGGTTTAGAGAAGGTTTATCTCGACTTATCCCATGCCGGCATTTTGACGGGTATCTTAGATGGTCAGAACTTAGATAAGGCAACGATTGAGGCCTTGTATGGTCTCTTGCAAAGCAAAGATCGCCCACGCTTAAGTCAGTGGGCTACTTGTTTGCCTGCGAAAGTATCTGAAGCCTTGATGGCGCTCACAGAGTTAAATGGCCCATGCTCAGAAGTATTGGCTAAAGCGAAAAAAGTATTGCCTAAACATGTTGAGATTGATCAGGCTTTGGCTGATCTAGAGCGTTTAGTTTCTGCTGCTGCAAAGTTATCTGCGAACTTAGAACTCAGCGTTGACTTGGCTGATCTGCGAGGCTATCAATATCACAGCGGTGCGATGTTTGCTGCTTATATTGATCAATTGCCACAACCTATTGCTAGGGGCGGACGTTATGACCATGTTGGCCAAGCCTTTGGTCGCCCACGTCCTGCAACAGGCTTCTCATTAGATCTCCTAACCTTGGCAAGCTTGTCGCCTGTCAATGTGCGTAAGTTAGCTATCTTAGCTCCTTGGATTGATGATGCCGAACTGAGTAAGACAATCGCAACTCTGAGAAGTCAGGGAGAGGTAGTGATTCAGATTCCTGCAGGCACAACAGTTGAGGCTGCTGAGTATCAATGTGACCGGGAATTAGTTAAGCAGGGTAATTCTTGGGAAGTAAAAAAGAAATAAAGCAGCAGATTAAATTAGGTATCAAGTAGTTCACTTATTTTGTAATTATCTTTTTGGATTTTATTATGTCTTCAAAGCAGCAAGCTAAAGGTCGTAACGTAGTTGTCATTGGCACCCAGTGGGGTGATGAAGGCAAAGGTAAGGTAGTTGATTGGTTGACCGATCATGCGCAAGCGGTAGTTCGTTTCCAAGGCGGTCACAATGCCGGTCATACCTTGATCATCGGTGACAAGAAGACAATTTTGCGTTTGATCCCATCTGGAATCATGCATAAGAATGTGATTTGCTACATTGGCAACGGTGTCGTGCTATCACCAGAGGCGCTTTTTAAAGAAATTGGCGAGCTCGAGTCTGCTGGTTTGGATGTGCAATCCCGTTTGAAGATTTCAGAAGCGACTACCTTGATTCTGCCGTATCACGTAGCGATTGATCATGCCCGCGAGAAGAAGCGTGGCGAAGCCAAGATTGGTACCACTGGTCGCGGTATCGGGCCAGCTTATGAAGATAAAGTGGCGCGTCGTGCATTGCGCGTTCAAGATTTGTTCTACCCAGAAAAGTTTTCTGAACAATTGCGTGAGAACTTGGAGTATCACAATTTCATGCTCACTAATTACTATGGTGCTGAACCAGTAAATTATGAGAAGACTTTAGCTGAGGCAATGTCTTATGCTGAGCGTCTAAAGCCAATGGTGGTAGATGTGTCTAGCGCTTTATATGCGGCCGAACAGTCTGGCCAAAATCTCTTGTTTGAAGGTGCGCAGGGTACATTACTCGATATTGATCACGGCACCTATCCGTATGTTACTTCTAGTAACTGCGTAGCAGGCAATGCTGCTGCTGGTTCTGGTGTGGGCCCAGACTCTTTGCAATACATTTTGGGTATCACTAAGGCCTATTGCACACGCGTTGGCGCAGGGCCATTTCCAAGTGAACTCTATGACCATGACAATCCTGCTAAGCAAGATCCCATTGGTGTGCGTTTGGCTGAGGTAGGAAAAGAATTCGGCTCTGTAACTGGGCGACCACGCCGCACAGGTTGGTTAGATGCTGCAGCATTGAAGCGCTCTATACAGATCAATGGCTTGTCTGGTCTTTGCATCACTAAGCTAGACGTATTAGATGGTTTTGAGACTATTCGTTTGTGTGTTGGTTACAAGCTCGATGGTAAGCATTTAGATGTGCTACCGCGCGGCGCAGAATCTGTTGCCCGTTGCGAACCAATTTATGAAGACTTTCCGGGTTGGAAGGGTACAACCTTCGGTATCCGCGAATGGAGCAAGCTGCCAGTTGAGGCCCAAAACTTTCTACGCCGTATAGAGGAGGTAGCGGGTAAGCCGATTGCAATGGTCTCTACAGGTCCAGAGCGAGACGAGACCATACTTCTTCAGCACCCATTCCAGGATTGATGGAAAATATTGAATTACCCCTTTTTAAACTTTTGCATAAGAAATAAATAACATGACTGCGCGTACTACCTGTAATACCCTTCAAGTAGCAACACCTTTATATCGCTTTATCGAAGATAAAGTACTCCCAGGTACCGGTATCAAGAGTGCTGAATTTTGGAAGGGCTTTGATGAAATCGTTAAAGACCTAACTCCAAAAAATGAAGCCTTACTCTTAAAGCGTGATCGTTTGCAGCTGGACTTGGATAAATGGCATAAAGCGAATCCAGGCCCAATCAAAGATATGCCTGCTTATCGTAAGTATTTACAGGAAATTGGTTATATCGAGAATGTACCTGCCAAGGTATCAGCTACTACACAGAATGTAGATGATGAACTTGCTCTTCAGGCCGGTCCACAGCTGGTTGTTCCAGTATTAAATGCACGCTATGCCTTAAATGCTGCTAATGCTCGCTGGGGATCTTTGTATGACGCTCTTTACGGTACAGATGTCATCTCCGAAGAGGATGGTGCTACTAAGGATGGTGCATACAACCCTATTCGCGGTGCGAAGGTGGTTGCCTATGCACGTCAGTTTTTGGATCAAGCTGTACCTCTTGCTAAGGCAAGCTACAGTGATGTAGTTGCTTATGCAGTGGCCGACAAGAAGCTTTCAGTTAAGCTTAAAGACGGAAGTACAACTGGGTTGGTTGATGAGAAGCAGTTTGTTGGCTATCAAGGTGAGGCCTCTGCGCCATCCTCTGTTTTATTGCGCAATCATGGTATCCACATTGATATCCAAATTGATAAGACTAAAATAATTGGCGCCTCTGATGCAGCCGGAGTCAATGATGTGGTTCTTGAGGCAGCGCTCTCAACCATTTTGGATTTAGAAGATTCAGTAGCCGTGGTTGATGGTGACGATAAAGTACTTGCCTATGAGAACTGGTTGGGTATTCTCAAAGGTACTCTGGTTGAAGAGGTTAGTAAGGGCGGTAAAACCTTTACGCGAAAACTCAATCCTGATCGTCAATACAAAGCAGGCATTGGTGCAGTAAATGCAAAAGATGGTGTTGTGACACTGCATGGCCGCTCACTCTTGTTCCTCCGTAACGTTGGCCATTTGATGACAAACCCTGCCATCATTACTGGTGAAGGCAAGGAAATCTACGAAGGTATCTTGGATGCAGTAGTCACCGTATTGATTGCCCTGTATGACATCA
>Ga0214171_1000760_pt1 | contig 10500 bp, 10 predicted proteins | sample TroBogEpilimnion_40_FD_153009 | JGI IMG/M metagenome (GOLD analysis project Ga0214171, IMG submission 153009) | Freshwater microbial communities from Trout Bog Lake, WI - 02JUL2007 epilimnion | ecosystem: Environmental > Aquatic > Freshwater > Lake > Epilimnion/Euphotic zone | place: Trout Bog... | reverse complement strand
TTTTATCCGCGGGAGGAAAACAAATGTTTTCCTCTAGTATATGGCACTGTATGATACCCTGATTCTTGTGCTGGCTCTGACGATGATCCTCATCGGTCTCCAGGCTTTCCTGGACCCAGACCGGCGCAAGGTGGCGTCTGAGGTACTCAAGGCGACGTTCCTGATGGTCACCGGCCTGTACTTTTTGTACTTTTGGTACACGGAAGTTACCATCTCCACAGGCAACAAGGGGACTTATTCTTATTAGACATGTATTCATAAATAGTCTCAAAAGATCTGGACTCACTTAACAGTTTTGCGTTACCCCCGTACCACCCCATAACGGTCCGTGCGTCTTCGGGTGATAATTCAAAGGAACAAAGATCCTCCAGGAGGTCCATGGGTGTTGCGTATTCTATCTTTTGAATTTTGATAAAAATTCGTTGAAGTGTTACGTGACGAGCACGGTCCAAGACTTCCTCTATACTCGCCCCCGGGTTCATCGTCTGAATGTGCTTGACAAGAGCGGGACCCGTCAAAGAGTCCATTTATTTTGTAATAATATATAAATGGCTGACTCTAAGTCGGATCTCGCATTCATGGTCCTTTTGGTTCTCATTTTGAGTGCATTGGGTGTCAGCAACTTTGTTGAGGCAAGCAGCAAGGGTCAGAACCGTATGGGTCAGCGTTTCTTTGCGCTTTTGTACCTTGTGTTTGCCCTCGGTCTAATTGTATATAAAATAAGCCACCCCTAGAATGTTACTATGAAACACCTCCTGGGGTACATTGATGGTGTGTGGATCGCACGTTCCGAACACCTCGAGAATATTATGAATCGGATCGCTGAAAGGTGCGGGTTTACAGTCGTTTCCCGAGCTTTTCACCAATTCGAACCTCACGGAACAACGGGGGTCCTTGTGCTTGCCGAGAGTCATTTCTCGGCCCACACGTATCCCGAACGAAACACGGTTTATATAGACGTGTTTTGCTGTTCAGAAGAATTTGACCCTGAATACTGTTCGGCCGTCATTGAACAAGAGTTCTCGGCACTTTCGGGGACGTGGGAGGTTGTTTCGCGCTAATTTTCGTTTCGACTCCAGGGGTGTGGATACACTCTTGGGGCCGAAGCCCGGGTGAACCCGGTAGGCCGTTTTTAAGGTTAAAACACAAATATAGCAAATATGGGAGGATTTAGTTTGAAAATGCGAGACCGCCCATGCCAGACTGGATGCGCAGGATGTTGTAGTTCACAGCGAACATCTTCTGCAGAGGGGTGGTGTAGTTGCCCTTCATGTTGATAGCCACCTGGGCGTTATCAATGCGAGAGAAGTTGCACGTGCCGGTGGGCTGGTGCTCCTCGGGCTGCAGCGCGAAGCTGTAGCAGTAGATGCCGGGGTATGGCACACCGGAGTGGTACACGTAGGGCTGGTACTGGTTGAAGTACTTGCCCTGCTGCTCCTTGAAGCGGTCCTGACCGTTCAGCACCAGCTTGAAGTTGTACAGGGGGCCGACCTCCACGGCGTAGCCAGAGCCGGTCGTCACGTTGGAAGAGCCCTCCTCGACCCAACCAATGTTGGAGGTCAGACCGGCGGTGGCACCAGTCAGGGCGTACGTGTTGGCAAACACGCGGGGAGCGCCCAGAGTGTGGGGCAGGGCAGCACCCGCCAGGGAGGGAGTGCACGCGCAGGTCACGTTCACGTTGGCCGCGCTGGTCGAGAAGTTCCACAGGCTGTTGTACGCAGTGGAAGTGGTGTTGGTGTAGCACCAGATCAGCTCCTTCACCGGGTGGTTGAAGGACAGACGGATAGTCTGGGCACCCTGGGGGCTGCTAGACAGACCGCCGGCGGTGGCCGTGATGCTGTCGCCACCGGTGTGCTGCACCTGCTCGATCAGGTACTCGTGGCCCTTCTGGGCGAAGCGGCGGCGCTCCTCAGTGTCCAGGTACACGTAGTTGGCCCACACCTCGAACACGGCACTGGTGCCGAAGTAGCTGGTGAAGTAGCTGGTCAGGTCGAAGTCCAGGCGCACCTCGTGGTACTGCAGGGCGATCAGGGGCAGGTACAGGCCGGGGTTGCGGTTGAAGAAGAACAGCAGGGGCAGGTACACGCTGTTGGGGTTCACGGTGTCGTAGAAGGCGGAGCTGGAAGAGGTCATCTTGCCGTAGTTGATCTTCTCGCTCTCGGAGAGGAACAGCTCGGCGTACAGGCGCCACCAGGTCTGGTAGTGCTTGTCAATGCGCTGACCACCGATGGTCAGCTCAATGTCAGCCACGGAGCGCTCGGCCACCCAGTTCATGTCGATGTTGGCGTTGGTCGAGGTCAGGTTAGAGCTGTTCAGCTGAGTGGGCTGCAGGCGGATGTACATGTCGCCGACCAGATCGCCGTTGCGGGCAATGGTCACGGACACGCGGCCACCGTTGGAGGGGGTGCCGTTCACCGTCTGCTGGATGTTCTCCATCGCAAAGTTGGTGTGGCGCTTGTACACAGCCTGGAAAAAGGTCACCTTGGGCTGGCCCGTCAGGTACACGTCCTGCGCGCCGTACGCAACGAGCTGCATAAGTCCACCTGCCATGATCGCTTGGTACTAGTACCCAAGAAAATAATTCACACGGCTTTCCATTTAAACCCACCTGCCGACCGCCCCACACCTTTGCAACACTTGCTTATAGATCGCGAACCACTATTCGTAGCCAAGGTAGCCTCCTGTATAGTATCGTACTCGGCTACCAACGTCTTCCCATCAAACGACCATTGTTGAATCTTGTTAAATTTGAGAGGTTTATTTGTCCGAACATCTTCAAAGTTCACAAACTTCCATTGGAACCCTCCGGCCGTTTTGCGTTCCCCTTTGCAAACCTTTGTTATATGACTTCCATCCGCCTCAGACTCGCGCACCGCCTCCTCGACCGACTGGAACGTCCTGAGAAGTTCATTTCCGTCTTTTGACCATTGTTGAACCGCCTTGACATTCGCCTCTTTCAAGAGTTCACGGGCATCTTCTGAATGGTGCTTTCCAAACATAAAGTGTCGTTCACCTGATCTCACAGAACTCATCAACTCTTTCGTGTCTTCGTGAAGCACTTTGTTCCTGTTCCCACCCGTCTCATTGTTGTACCCGTTCGGTGCAAGTGTTCCACGACGAGAAATCTCCTGAATTTCCAACTCATCGAGACGTTCTTTCCAGTTTCCTTCTTTTGGAAAACTGTAAAGAATTTCGATCGTAAATTGGTCCCACCCATAGAGCCGGATCGCGTTGTACAAATGCCTCTTGCGTCCGTTATTCACATCTGAAATGTGACCGTTCAGTCGGACTTGAAAGTCGTCCTGAGATGTCTGACCTATGTACTCCCTATAGGGTTCGAGTTTACATTTTATAGAATACACAAAGGGCATACACTACTATGAAGACCCTAGATTTCTTTAGTTGGCGAACGCGACACCGCCGAGACCAGATTGGATACGAAGGATGTTATAGTTGACGGCGAACATCTGCTGGTTCAGGGAAGGCATACCAGTCTTCAGGTTTACGGCAATTTGGGCCATGTCGATGCGGCTAAAGTTGCACGTACCACTTGGCTGCAGCTCCTCGGGCTTGAGGGCGAACGAATACACGTAGATTCCCGGGTACGGAATGCCCGAATGGTACTGGTACGGCTGGTACTGGTTAAAGTATTTTCCATACTGAGGCACGAACCGGTCCGTACCGTTCAGAATGATCTTCGCCTGATGAAGAGGCCCAACCTCCTGGCCGAACGCCGCATTGCTTGATGCAATCGGGATACCAGACTCGACCCAGAAGACGTTTCCAGACAGAACGTTCGACTGAACTGAGATGGTGTTGCCAGACGTGACGTTGCTTGCGGCGTTCACGTACAGAGGGGTCGAAAAAGGAGATGGAACATACAGGGCTGGAGCACCCACGTGCGCCGGGGAGAATGGAGCAAGGGACCCTGCAAGCTTGGACGGGTCCACGGTCACGTTCACGTTTGAGGTGCTAGAAGAGAAATTCCACATAGAATTAGGGTTCGAGGACGGGGCGGGATTCTGGTAACACCACACGAGCTCCTTGACGGGGTGGTTATACTGCATACGGATCACACTTGGTGTGTTCTCGTTGGTCGAGCCGACTGGATCAGCATTCACGTGCTGGACCTGCTCAATCAGGTACTCTGAGGGCTTCTTGGCAAAGGTGTCGCGCTCGGTCGTGTCCAGGTACACGTAGTTTGCCCACACGGCAAAAGGGTTCGTGCCAAAATAACTGGCGTACTGGGGGCTGATGCTAAAGTCAATCCGGACCTCATGGTACTGGAGAGAGATCAGGGGCAGGTACAGACCCGGGTTGCGATTGAACCAGAACATCAGGGGCAGGTACACATAGCTTGGAGAGGTGATGGAGTTGGACGGAGATGGGCACGAGGTCAGCTTTCCATAATTCTGCTTCTTCGTGTCATTCAAGAACACCTCGGCGTATAGACGGTACCACAGCTGATAGTGCTTATCGATGGACTGGCCGCCAATAAAGACCTCAACGGACGAAAAAGCACGTTCGGCGACCCATGCCATATCGGCAACGCTATTATTCGTTGTCAAGTTGGACGTGTTTGTAGGAGTTGGCTGAAGGACCACGAACATATCACCGACCAGGTCGCCTGAGCGGGACAGGGTCACGGAGGTCAGACCACCCGGGGTCAGGGCACCGGCCACGGTCTGCTGCACGGTTTCCATAGCAAAATTGGTGTGACGCTTGTATGCCGTCTGGAAAAAGGTCACCTTGGGATCACCGGTCAGGTACACATCGGACGCGCCGTAGGCGACAAGTTGCATAAGAGCGCCACCAGGCATTTACTATCAACTGCGAAAATATTCAAGACCTTTTTCCTACAAGAATAATACAAATGTCTCGGCCACGTGCACCCCCACCCAAAATTGTTCAGCAGGAGCCCGAGGAGATTGAGGAGGATGAGGAGGATGAGGAGATGGAGGAGTTTGATGAGGGTATGGATATGTTCGAGGCGCTGGGGAGTCTGCTTGCGACGGAGGACGGTGAGACCATCGCAACCGCCCTGGTTGGTCTGAAGGATGCTGCCGAGAAGATTGCGTTGAACATGGAAATGCAGAACAAGGTTCTGGTCAAGATTGCAGCTGCGTTGAACAAGATGGTTCCCGTGTCGGCCCCCGCGTCTGATGCTTGAAAGGGCGCTTAAAAAAGTCTCGCGTTATTTCATCAATGTCTAAGGCGTCCACACAAAAGAAGACTCCTCCTCAGCCGGATGGAAGTGTTTACCAGAAAGAAATCAACTCGTGGACTGCTGATGATTTGCACAACAAGCTGAATGATTGTGAGCGAAATTTGTTCCTAAATTTGCAAAACACAGACAGACGTCAGGAAATATATTCAAAGTTGGCTTCCAAGTGGCTTCCGGCAAGTCCCCGCCGGGACGAGTATGGTCTTCCTATCGATATTGACAAGGAAGATCTCGAGCGTATGCTTGAGAAGAAGCGCATCACAGTGAACATTTGTGGCTACATGCTTGCCCGTGCCGAGCTTTTGGAAATTACCAAGTCCGAGACGGAGGATATTAATGGAGATAAGATGAGTTTTGAGCGCCGAATCAAGCGATTCCGCGAGTGTTACAAAAAGGTCGTAAACAAGTTTATCGAAAATGATTCAGAGTACAAGATGTTTAATCAGCCCTTGGTCGAGAACCCCGACGTAGACTTTGACCTCGGCGAAGCGACGAGTCCGTATCAGAATTTGCTCATTTACCTCCTCAAACAGGCGTACAAGAATGGGTACCGGAGATACAAAGATCAGTGTTGCAAAGAGATTCGGAACACGCGAGCCTGGAAGCCGGTCAAGGAGATTAAGGACTTTGTGTATGACGAGACTCAAAAAGAGGATAACGCCGAGATGTGGATGAATTTGACGAATCGCGGCGGCATGGCCAATGACGTGATTCGACACTTGACGAACTGCAAGGATATTCAGTTTTCTGAAATCAAAAAGGATCGCCACGTCTGGTCCTTTGAGAACGGTCTGTTGGATGCTCGGCCGATCGATGAGAACAGGAACCCTGAGACGGGAGCGCGTCAGTTTACGTTTTACGAGTACACTTCAAAAGAGTTTCACGAGTTGGACCCGGAGCTCGTGTCGTGCAAGTACTTTGACTTGCCGTTTGACCCGTGTCATGACGTGGAGGATTGGTATCACATCTCAACACCCAACTTTCAGAAGGTTCTGGACTACCAGAGGTTCGACGAGTCCGTGTGTCGCTGGATTTACGTGTTCATGGGCCGTTTGTGTTATGATGTCAACGAGTTGGACGGGTGGCAAATCATTCCGTTTCTCAAAGGTATTGCGCAATCGGGAAAGTCCACGTTGATTACCAAGGTGGCGCGCAAGTTTTACGAGTGCGAGGATGTATCGACGCTCTCGAACAACATCGAGAAGAAGTTTGGTCTTTCGAGCATTTACAAGGGGTTCATGTTCATCAGTCCTGAGATCAAGGGGGATCTCCAGCTCGAGCAGGCCGAGTTTCAATCGCTCGTGTCTGGTGAGGACGTCTCTGTGGCACGCAAGTGCGAGTCGGCCATCAGTATTCAGTGGAAGACGCCTGGCATCTTGGGTGGAAACGAGGTGCCCAACTGGAAGGATAACTCCGGGTCGATTCTGCGTCGTTTGGCGACCGTGAACTTTGGCCGACAGATTGCGCCGGACGTGGCGGACCCGCACTTGGACGAGAAGCTCGAGCTTGAGTTGCCTGCGATTCTGTGCAAATGTCTTCGCGCGTATTTGGATTATGCGCACAAGTACGCCGACAAGGACATCTGGAACATCCTCCCTGGGTATTTCAAGCAGATCCAGAACCAGATTGCGACAGTCACGAACGCGCTCCAGCACTTGCTGTGTTCCGAGAAGGTCCGGTTTGGCAAAGACTTGTGCGTACCTCAACGCATCTTTGTGGAGCGGTTCAATCAGCACTGCAAAGAGAATATGCTCGGGACGTTCAAGTTCAATCAGGACTTTTACGCAGGGCCGTTCAGTTCGCGCGAGATAGAGGTCCGGACCGAGTCTCGAATTTGGAATGGAAATTCGTATTCGTCTCAGCCGTTCATCTTCGGAGTTGACTTTGTGGAAAATTAAAATTGTATCATATCAGAATGAATCAAACAGCGGCCGCCCGAAAGATCCAGGAGATGTTCCGGCGGAAGCTTATCTTTACAAATAACCAGCGTGCATATAAGCTGTCAAAGTCTGTGATTACGGCCAAGATTGTGTCATTCAAATTACCGACCAACTGGCGCCTCGTGTTTGCGTCCGAACCGTCAGGCTTCTCGGAGATTGTTGGATACAAAGGCCAAAGTCCCGTCATACGGTGGGACAGTGCGTCAAAACGTTGGCTCGGTGACGAGGCGGGTGTGACCAAGCTCGTGGCCAAGTACCGCGCTGTCACCATCGTCTTGTCCGATAAAGGCTTTGACGTGCTTGGTACGGGAAATCACGAACAGGCGCTCTTTGCTATTGTCAAGAGCGGATGGGCGCCCAAACTTCTCTTGAAGGCGCCACCGACATACAAAAAGATTGACGGCATGTTCCACGTCAACAGACATTTTGAACTCAAGGAACTCGTGCAATGGCTCCGGACACTTCCAGACAGTATACTCGAGTCTGTTCGCGCCAGCGGAAAAGAGACTGGGGTTGGCGGCGTCCCTGCCGTGATTCTGAAACTGAAGAAACCCAAGTGGACATACCAGTTTTTCGAGAATGGAACGGTTCTTTGGTCTGGAATAAAGGATCCCAAAGATGTCGAGATGCCCAAGGAGCTCTTGAAACAGTTCCTGAGCCCGACGTACGGCATAGCACCCGCCTTTGTGCTCGACTTGACGAAACGAGCCATGCTCACACGGCCCCGGCGCAAGGCCAGCGACACGACGGGCCGACTCGCCGAGCGATACAAGTTGGCTGGTACGTGGAACAAGCTCAAACCAGCACCCGAAGGGTATTATATTCGCCCAGGAACAGATGGGAAGCCGCGTCTGTACCCGTGGATCCTGTTCGAGACCCGGGGTGGCGCCACGTACGGTGAAATGGGAGGGAACATCGTTCGCATGAACGTTCCTATTCGCCAACTGAACCTCAAGGCGGTTGCACCCAAGGTGTTTGAGGCGTTCAAAAAGGCCGGGAAGCCCATCCCTGCAGCGACGGCCAAGGTGTTTGAAGATGCAGGGTACCCCCTGGGTGAAAAGGTGTCGACGGAACCCGCCTTGAAAAACCGGAGAGCACCAAGTTGGAACGCAACCAAGCCCGGGTTCTACGTGCGTCCGGGGCCGGGCAAACAGCCGTATTGGTTCGCAATTCCAAAAGGAATTGACTCTGGACGTAAGACTGTGATAAAGACCTATGCGGCTACAGGACGAAACATCCCCAAGGCGGTTCGTGAGATATTTAAGATTGGAAATAATGTCAAAACGGAGGCGGCGGGTGGTGGGAAGCACGTGGTCAAGATGGGCTTGAACGGGGTCCTGCATATCAATGACCGACAGGCGACCCGTCTGACCAAGGCCGAACTTTTGGCCGTTGCACGCAACCTAAACATTGCACAGGCCACGAAAAAGATGGCACCGGGTGCGCTCATAGCACTCATTCAACGCAAAACGGGTGAACACAGACCAAACAGGTCTTTTGACGTTCATGTGGGTGGTATATATTACTCGATACTGAACAACGGACGCGTTTCACGAACAACGGCAAACGGGATACAGACACAGCGCGAGTGGGTCACACTTCCTGCTGCCGAGCGCAACCTGATTGCCAAGGCGGTGATTCCTTCGCAGTACCATGCCGAGTACAACAACATGTCCCTTGCAAACAGGTTCGAAGCGGTTCGAACTTTTGCTGTCGGAAAACGACCGAACAAGGCCAAGACGCCGACCAAGGCGGTGGTGCCAGTGGTGGCCAAGGCGGCGAGCGTCGAGTCGAACAATTTTGAACTCGAATTGGAATACGCCGTCCGTGTTGCTCAGAATCTCGGGAACCTGTACAAGAAGGGGAACGAACAGGCGTTCATAAACGCGTACAAGAAACTCCCCAAGGGTGCGCGTGGTAAACCACTCAAGCCAGTCGTGAACAAGGCGTACAAAGCCTTTCTCAAGAACCTTAAGACTCGGAGGGCAAACGAAGGACCACGGAACGCATATCGCAAAGCAATTCCAGTTCCAAATTGGTTACCAGCCAACAAGGTGAATGCATACAAGACCCTCGTGACCAACCTGGCGTTCCAAAAGCCGAAACCCAAGGTGGCAAACTTCAAGGCGGCCGTCAAGACGTGGTTGAACACACAAGTGCCTCAGAGCCCAGCCCGGGCGGCGCGCCAGGTGGAGAATGCCATCACAGGTGAGAAACGCATCATACCCGCATACGTTCCCAAGAAGCGCACGTCACCTGTTATACCAAAGCTGCCGGTGGCCCCTAAGAAGGCTCCGAAAGAGCCAAAGGTTAGGAACCCTGTATACTCCCCCATAAGTCTCAATATGATAACAAACACGATGAACAGGTACAAGTTGAATTACCGTCGCCAAAAGGGATGGACGGTTCAAGAGTTTGTGAATGCGATTAAAAAGAAGAACAAGTCCGTGAATGAGAGTGCACTCAGGGCCTTGTGGAACGCAGAGGTTGTGCGTAAAGCGCGTGCAACGGGCGCGGCGGGTCGGATCAAGCGTTGAGAGACCAGTTCCGCATGAACTGAGATCCCCGGAGCGGACAAGTCCTTCGGACTTGGACTGCTCTCACACACATTTGAGAACGTCAAACACCTTGTAAAGCATGTTGTACAACTCAATTTTGTTTTGAATTTCAGAAGGCTTGATAATTTCCATCTCGATTTGATACGTCGTGTCCTCATCCGAGTCCTTATCATCGGGATTGCCCTTGATGATAGACATGTCTATACTTAGGTTCTTCCGAACAAACGACCAACGCTCCTTGGTCTTTTGCTCAGTACTGGTCTCCTCGCCATCATACTCCCAGGGAACTTCGGTACTCACGCCCAGACGCACGTCTAGAGGTTGTTCAGCTAACTCCACGTCATTCACAGTCACACGGGTCTTCACTTGACCCACTTGCTCATCCGTCTCTTCGTTGACGGTCAGACGTTTGAAGGACCTGTGGTCCGCTCGGGAACCAGAGGTTCCCTCGCCACCGTCAAAGTAATACACGGTTGCGTTCATATGGTTCTTAGACTCCCACCCCTCGTACTTGTTGAGAGCCGCAAGAACCTTCTTGAACGTGGTTTCACCAACGTTGGTATCAAACTTGGAACCCGAACGCCGCCCGAACCGAATCTCAATCTCCACATTGTCCTTGGTCTTGTGCGACTCAATCACGGACTCCCACTTGTCAAACAGAGTCTTGGCCATGGGGTTCGCCTCGGGACGAATTTGCATTTTGTCTTAGAGATACAACGCGCAGTGTCTCTAAGGCACAATGCGAGGTCTATGGAACCTTGGCAATTCGTGCTATTTC
>Ga0214171_1000759_pt1 | contig 10503 bp, 8 predicted proteins | sample TroBogEpilimnion_40_FD_153009 | JGI IMG/M metagenome (GOLD analysis project Ga0214171, IMG submission 153009) | Freshwater microbial communities from Trout Bog Lake, WI - 02JUL2007 epilimnion | ecosystem: Environmental > Aquatic > Freshwater > Lake > Epilimnion/Euphotic zone | place: Trout Bog... | reverse complement strand
ACACGTAACATCACTCTTCGTACACCATCTATAAGCGCAGTTGTGAAACTACTTGAAAGTGAATTGATTTCAACAAATATTGCGCAGGCATCGGCTCGTGCCTCCCAAGGTCATATTGGAAGAGCAAGGTATTTAGCTAATCACCCAGATGCAAGAACAAGACGAGAAGATATTCTTAAATTGCCTTTAACTATCACAGATATTGCATCGGCTTTTAAGGCAGCAGCAAATCTTGTGGACGCAGCAAAGAGCACTGCAGAGGAAGATGCGGAAAAAAAGAATGATGCCGAGAGTGCACAATTAAAAGAAGCATGGGGCCAGCAAGGTAGTCGAGTAGTTGCCGGCGGGGCTAAGGCTCTAAAAGAACTTGAGAAAGAACAAAAGTCACGCCAGACCAGAATGGTTCGCGATTATTTGGACGCAGCACTTCTCGATATTGCGACTTTTTATAGAGATGTGATGCTCGCACAATCTGGGGATACAGATTCTTTTATCAACAGCGAGATGAGCGATCAGATAACAAAGATGGCACACTCCACCGCATCAGAAGATACTTTAAGGAAGTTAGAAGTCATTATGAAGACTCGTGTAAACCTTGGGCACAATGCTGCTCCCTTACTTACCATCGAAGCCATGATGGTTCAATTGCGTTAAGAAAGAGTCATGAGATTACCTAGGTATAAAAATCTAATTTCTGCGGTTTTGGCTTTTGTACTTGTCATTTCAGGAGGTCTTGGGTTTTATCAATTTAAGCATCACAAGAAAACTATTCATTGGACTTTAGAAAAATTTCAGACGCAGACTCTTGACTGGAAGTCATGCGAAGGTAGTTTTTCTTGCGCCAGTTTTCACGTTCCGGTTGACTATAACCACATAGATCAAAACACATTTGAGCTCAAGGTGCTTGTACACCCAGCAAATATTCCAACCCAGAAACAAGGGGCGCTTTTTGTTAACCCTGGTGGCCCTGGAGGATCTGGCATTGATTATGCATTTAATGCTGAGTCAATCGTTTCTCCGTCGATTGCGGATGTTTATGACATAGTTGGTTTTGATCCCCGTGGAGTTAATTTAAGCCAGCCAATTCGTTGCCTCACAGATGCGCAAGAGGATCAAGTAAATGCAGATGGCGGAACGGTCCAAACACCAGCAGATTTAGCTGTTCTGATTAAAGATAACAAGCTCATCGCTTCAGCATGCGCTAAAGCTGCTGGCACTCGCCTTGGTCACTACTCAACGTTAGATAGTGCAAAAGATATGGATATTTTGCGGGCAATCTTGCACCAACCAAAACTTAATTACATCGGTAAGTCTTACGGAACTTTTATGGGCACACTGTATGCAGCGCTCTTTCCAGATAAGACTGGACGTATAGTTCTAGATGGAGCAGTCGACCCAAATCTTTCGACTCGAGATCAAGATATCGTCCAAGCCCAAGGCTTTGATGCCGCTTTCAATTCTTTCCTTAAATCAAACCAAGAATTCACCCTACAAAATATCTTCGATTTACTTAAAAGGTCCCGGACTGAACCTCTCATGGTTGGGACAAGGAAACTCACCGAATCCTTAACGATCACAGGATTTGCATCTGCTCTCTATGATTCACAAGCAGGATGGCCGCAGCTCAAGAAAGCGCTCGATCAAGCAATCCGTCAAAAGAATGGCAAACCGCTTTTGGATCTCGCCGATCAATATAACCAGAGAGAGAAAGATGGTCGCTACTCTTCAAATCAAAATGATATATCTCAAATAGTTTCCTGTTTAGATTTTCCTCACACACAAACAATTGAACAGATGCAAGCAGATGAACCAAACTTTGCTTCTGCTGCCCCGATCTTTGGTCCCTATTTAGCATTTGCAGGTATTTCTTGTAATTACTGGCAAGCAAAACCTGTTCCTAAACCAGCACTGACAAATCTCAAAACAAATCCACTTTTAGTTATCGGCACTACTCGCGATCCTGCAACACCCTATGCATGGGCACAAGCGCTCCATAAAGTTTTAGTAAATAGTACTTTGATCACACTTAATGGGGATGGTCACACGGGAGCCAATCGAGGCAGCACATGTGTTGATGCTGCGATGAATAAGTACCTGTTGACGGGTATTTCCCCAGAATCTGACCTGTACTGCGCTAAATAACGCGGGACTTTTGGTAAAAAGCACCCCTTCGGATACGGCATTATTTCCCTATGCGCTTAGACCACGTCTCATATGTAACCAGCCACGATCAACTTTCTGACACAGTTCAAAGGCTTGGTGCAAAACTTGGCACTTCCTTTACTGACGGTGGTATTCACCCTCGCTTTGGAACTCGTAACTTCACTGCGCCGCTAAAGGGCAATCGTTACGTTGAAGTTGTCTGTCCGCTTGATCACCCTGCAACTGAATCAACACCATGGGGTAAAGCAGTTTCAAAGAAAGCAAATGAAGGCGGCGGATGGCTTACCTGGGTATTTTCTACAGAAGATATAAAGCCAATAGAAGAAAAGTTTGGTCGCCCAGCAATCGATGGGCACCGTACTCGTCCCGATGGAAGTGATTTGAAGTGGAAACAAATTGGCGTCATCGAAATTGCTAATCAACCAGAGTTGCCATTCTTCATTCAATGGATGACTTCCGACCATCCTTCACAAGAAGGTCGACCAGTATCTGAAATTACAAAAATTGAGGTCGCGGCAAAAGGCAAGCTTGATGAATCGTGGTTTACCGATCAAATCGTTGCTGGCCTTGACGGAGTAACTATCGACTGGATTGATCCTGCTGCAAATGAGGGCGAGACGGGTATCGTCGCGATCCATGTGAAGAGCGATAAGGGCGAAGTTCGTCTCGACTAATTAGACTAATTAGATAGTGCCTCGGTGGCTCAGTGGTAGAGCAGCCCACTCGTAATGGGCAGGTCGCCGGTTCAATCCCGGCCCGAGGCTCCAGAAAATATTCATCAATTCAAATTATTTTTCTTTCGGATATTCTGTAGATGTGCCTTTTTAGGGGGTACGCTTCCCTTGTATCTGTTCACCTACCGCCTCTTCGGATGCCCTCTCAACTCGGAGGTCTTTAAATGGCAACACAAACTCACGAACACAAACTTGCCCCCAATGTATTGGGGCTTTTTGAGTCATCAGTAATGGGTGTTGCAGGATCAGCTCCTGCATACTCAATCGCAGCGACAACAGCAGCACTGGTTGCTGCAGTTGGTTTAGCTGGACCGGCTTCACTGCTCTATTGCGGTATTGCCATGTTTGGAATTGTTTTTGCTTTTAATTACTTAGGTCGCACTGAGTCAAACTCTGGCGCAACTTACGCATGGGTCCGTTCTGGGCTCCACCCAGCACTGGGATACATCAGTGGTTGGTCGTTAGTCATGTGTTCTTCTATCTTCATGGTCGCGGCAACACTGCCAGCAGGTCAAGCAGCCATTGGTCTTTTTTCTGCAAAGGCAGCATCTAGCACTGGTTGGGTAACCCTCTTCGGCACAATCTTCTTCCTTTTAATGGTTGCAGCAGTTGCCTTTGGTGTAACAATTACAGCACGTGTACAAGTCATCATGTCCACGATTGAAGTAGCGCTACTTCTTCTCTTTGGAATTATGGCCATTTTTCATAGTAATCCGGTAAATAAATTTACCTGGTCATGGTTTAGTCCACGAGCGTTCCACACTTCGAGCACTTTCTTCGCCGGAGCACTTGTTGCGGCTTTCTATTATTGGGGTTGGGATGTAACTGCAAACCTCAACGAAGAGACAAAGGGATCGCGCAAAACACCTGGTCGCGGGGCAATTATCGGCATGGTCGTTACTTTCTTGTTATTTGAAGTCTTTACGGTTGGTTCAAATATGGTGCTATCAACAAAAGATTTGACTGATAACTCTGGCAATATACTTAGCGTTCTAGGACAAAAAGTTTGGGCAGGAAATGGTGGCAAGCTCATTGTTGTTGCGGTGCTCCTCTCTACTGTAGCGACTCTTGAAACCCAACTGATCCAAGTAACTCGCACTCTTTTTTCGATGGGCCGCGACGGAACCTTGGCTAAGAAGTTTGGCACTACACACGTAAAATGGAAGACGCCAATTATTGCCACGGCAACGATCACCATTGTTTCCATTGGTCTTTTTATTGGGTCACAATTTATTGGTTCGGTAGGCAAGATCATGTCAGATGCAATCGGCGCAATTGGCTTGCAAATCTGTATTTACTACTGCTTTGCAGCATTTGCCGCAGTTGCGCTCTTTAGAAAATATATTTTTAAGAGCGTAAAGAACTTTATCTTTATGGGGCTTTGGCCTTTGATAGGTGGAGTTTTTATGGCAGTGATATTTGTTAAAGTGCTACCAACACTCAATGGTGTTACAAAGAGTGTTGGCTTAGGTTCTATCGCCTTAGGTTTGATACCGATGATTTGGTATTGGTCACGGGGCCATGCTTACTTCAAGTTGCCAACCAAGGATGAGCGTTTGGCCGTTGCCCGTGAGATTGAGATGAATCTCTAGGCGTTAAACCTGCGCGTAATCCCAAATATTCTCGGGAGAACTCGCGATAATGGCGGCGTGAAGAAGTTTCTTTCAAGCGCCGCCATTATCGTTTCAGTATTTTCTTTGACGGCAAGCACACTTCCTATTGCTCATTCTGCAACACCCGCCCCTAGTGTGACAAAGAAGGCCGCAGCAAAAAAGATTGCTAAGAAAAAAGCAGCTAAAAAGAAAGTAGCACCAAGGAAAGCAATTAAGAAAAAGCCTGCGGTTAAGAAGAAAGCAATAAAAAAGAAGTCAGTAGCCAAAAAAGCTGTCGCAGCAAAAGTACCTTCACCAGTTAGTACCGATGTCGTACCTGTAGTAACGGTAAGTGCATCTGGTCGAGTCATCACTATTAATGCAACGGGTGGATCGGTGGTTGCAATGATTAATGGAGTCCCTGCAATAGTTGGGCCCAATACGGTCCCTGCAGGAAATGACCTGGTCATTGTGCAATTTCAAGGAAATATAATTTATAACCGCGTCTTTACTATCCAATAGCAATTTAAGGCAGGGTTGTGTCTAAGTCAAAAAATCGTCTAGAACTAGGTTCTGTGGCGCTGCTAGTTGCTGGCCTGATGTTCATGGAGTTTCTTGACGGGGCGATTTTGCCGACTGCTGCTCCCACAATTGCACGTTCATTTCACCTGCTGTCATCTCAAATTGGTATCTGTGTTACCACATATATGGTGACAATTGTTTGTTTAATTCCGGTGGCCACCTGGCTTGCTGAAAAATATGGTGTCCGCAAAGTCATGCTCTCTAGCATCACTCTTTTTACTGTTGCTTCTGTTTTATGCGCGATAAGTACAAACCTAGTTGAACTTACAACCATGCGTATTTTGCAGGGGCTGGGCGCATCAACAATGGTTCCGATTGGTCGCTTAGTTGTGATGCGCTCAACCGAGAAGAACCAAGTAATTACCGCAATCTCCTACCTTGTATGGCCCGCTCTGATTGCCCCTGTGGTTGCACCAGTCCTGGGTGGATTAATTATCGCTCATCTGTCATGGCCATGGATCTTTATGATTAATTTGCCACTTGGAATACTTGCGCTTTTGATTGCTATAAAAATCGTTCCAGATATTGGTGGAGAAAGCACCGACCAACTCGACTGGAATGGGTTTTATGGAACCACGATCGCTCTTGGCTCATTAGTCTTTGGCTGCGCTGCTCTCGGGGCTCCCCATATAAATGTAACTGCAACACTCATACTCTTTGTAGTTGGTATCGGTGTTGGGTGGCCAACGATTCGCCACTTTGGTAAAACAGATCAACCTTTAATTGATTTAGCGCCGATGAAAATCCAAACTTTTAAGATCAATAACGTAAGTGGTCTTCTCTATCGAACGGCACATAACACAGCTCCTTTCGCTCTACCTCTACTCTTTCAAGATAAATACGGTTGGAGCGCTGCGAGATCAGGTCAAGTTTTATTCTTCTACATGCTGGGTAATCTTGGCTTTAAAGTTTTTACCACACCACTTATGAAGTACTTTCGCTTCAAACCACTCATTCTTTTTACAACAGGCGTCTCGCTTATCATGGCATTTGCTATGGCGACTATGAGCCAAAATCTTTCACTAGTCTGGATGGGAATTTTGCTGGTCATCGCAGGGAGTATTCGCTCTTTAGGAATGACCCTGTATAACACGCTTACTTATGCTGATCTTGAGCAGGAGATGATGGCGCACGCCAACTCACTAGCTGCAATGACGCAACAAATGGCCTCGGTCTTTGCTGTGGCTATTGCGGTTATTTCAATGAAATTTGGAAACCTAGCGTTTGGTAGCGCCAATCAATTCACTGTTGTCTTCGCAGTCACGGGGGTAATGCTGGTTCTCTCACTCATAGAGGTCGTGCAGTTGCCAAAGTTGGCCGGCGACTCACTGCGTAAATAGGCGTACTCTTAGCATGTGGCAAACCCAAGACTGACATTCGCTATCGCAGTTGCAAAGAGCGCAGGGTTTGCATCCAAACTTATTGGGAATAAAGGTGAAACTCTTCCAGGACGAATTCTTCTTGCGCTCCAACCTGAGGCTATTTCTTTACTTGCAGCGAATAAAAAAGTAATTCTGATATCTGGAACAAACGGAAAGACCTCTACAACTAAAGCAGTAGCCAGAATTGTAAGACAACTAGGTAATGTGACAACCAGCGGCTCAGGCTCAAACCTTTCATGGGGAGCAGCGGGAGCACTTATGTCGAGGGCAAAGTATGCAGTACTTGAAATAGATGAGTTACATCTTCCTTCGATTATTGCGCAAACAGATCCAGAGATAGTTCTCCTGCTTAATCTCACCCGAGATCAGCTTCATCGCATGCACGAAGTGAAGCGGGTTTCAGATAGGTGGCATGTCGAATGTGCAGAAGCTTCTAATACAATTTTTATTGGTGATATTGATGATCCATATATTAATTACGCAATAGCCAACGCCACTAATTGCGTCAGAGTTTCTTTTGGTGGCCGGCCACATCCTGATGGCGCTGCATGTCCACGCTGTGGTTTATATTTAAAATGGGTTGGAACTAACTATTCCTGTAGCTGTGGATTAACTAATAAAATCAGTGATCGAAAGTTCAAGAAGGGAAGCGCTGCCTATAGAAATGCCACCCTCGCCAATGTTGTGGGCGAAGTTCTAGAGATTAAGCCAATAAAGTTTAAAGAAAGTGAACTTGAGCGGAGTATTACAAAAGAATACGCTGGCAAGAAAGCACACTTTCGTTTAACAAAAAATCCTGCTTCATGGACTGAAGCACTTTCTGCCGAACATAAGTCAGAAGTCATACTGGTGCTCAACTCACGCCAGGTCGACGGCATCGATACCTCCTGGCTTTGGGACGTCTCGTTTAAATCTCTCAAAGGGAAGAAAGTGATTGTCTGTGGTGAGCGAGGAATGGATATGGCATACCGCTTACATGTTGAAGGTATCGAGAATACTTTAGTGAATAACTTCGATGAGGCAATTGCATTAGTAAAGAAAAAGGAAGTATCTGTATTAGCTGCATATACCGCTTTCTTTGAGTTGGTGATGTGATGTTAGAAATCATTCGTATTCATAATGAACTCATGGGTACCTACGGTGATCGAGGAAATGCCGATGTCCTAAAGTTTCGCTCATCTATCGCCGGCATCAAATCACGGGTCACTGATATTTCATTTACGCAGGTGCTACCAAGAACGGCAGACATATACCTCTTAGGAGGCGCAGAAGACGCTGCTCAGGCGCTTTCATACTCGGCGCTGGCCAAAAGCAAAGCTTTGAATTCTGCAGTCGCAAAAGGAGCTGTTGTACTTGCTGTTTGCGCTGGGTTCCAAATTATCGGGAATAGCTTTGTGGCAAATGATGAAAAGTATTCAGGCTTAGGTTTATTAGATGTCAACACAATTTCGGGTAAGAAGCGCTTAGTTGGAGATATCTCTATAGATTCTGAATTTTTTGATGAAAATCTCACAGGTTTTGAAAATCACAGTGGAGTCACGACACTTGGCAAATCTGTTATGCCACTTGGCAAAGTCATAGTGGGTAACGGAAATGGTGCGGAAGATGTAGATGGAGCAGTCTCTGGCAATGTTTTTGGTACATATTTACATGGACCAGTACTTGCTCGTAATCCAGAATTTGCAGATTTATTGTTAGAAAGAGCTGTTGGTGAGCCTATAAAAGTCATTCGCGATCAATTAGCTGATCAATATGCAAGGTGGCGAAGAGCAGCAATTAAGTAGGGTAGAATTCGGTTATTCGTTTGCGAGTCTTGAGCACTAATCACCAATGAGACACGCATTTATGTCTCTTGATTGGTTGTTAGAAAATGTCATTTAGAAATTTAGGTGTTACTCCTGCGCTCTGTGACGCGCTGGAAAATGAAGGAATTACCTCACCATTCCCCATCCAGGTAGCAACTCTGCCTGATGCAATTGGTGGCCGTGATGTTTTAGGCCGCGGACAAACTGGATCGGGTAAGACACTTGCCTTTGGTTTGGCAATGTTAACCAGACTCAATGGTCGTACTGCAAAGCCTCATAAGCCACTTGGTTTGATCCTCTCTCCAACTCGCGAGCTAGCTGTTCAAATCAATGATGTTGTTGCCCCGCTTTCACGTCGCGTGGGCCTTGGTTCACAAGTTGTCGCCGGCGGGCTTTCATATATTGGTCAGATTCAAGCGCTTAAGCGCGGAGTCCCAATCATTGTTGCAACACCGGGTCGACTCATAGATCTCTTAGAGAAAAAGCATATTGATCTTTCAGATGTCATGATTACAGTTCTTGACGAAGCAGATCAGATGGCAGATATGGGCTTCTTACCAGTTGTTAAAGAGATTCTCTCTCTTACCAAAGATGACGGTCAACGCTTGCTCTTCTCAGCAACTCTAGACCGTGATGTTGATACTTTAGTTAAACGCTTTTTAAAGAATCCAATTACCCACTCTCTTGAGAACGAAAAGTCTCGCTCTGTTGATATGTCCCATCACATCCTCATATTGGACCAAGGACATAAAGATGAGATTTCTACTCAAATCGCAGCTCGTAACGGTAAGACGATTTTCTTCGTTCGCACCAAGCATGGAGCGGACAAGCTAGCGGAGAAGATGCTTCGTAGCGGTGTTCCAGTAGGCGTCTTGCATGGCGGAAAATCACAAGGACAACGCACGCGCGTTCTTAAAGCATTTAAAGAAGGACGTGCCAACGCACTCGTAGCGACAGACGTTGCTGCTCGTGGAATTCACGTCGATGATGTTTCACTTGTCGTGCATGTTGATGCGCCGGCAGATCATAAAGATTATCTCCACCGTGCTGGCCGTACCGCTCGCGCAGGTGCAACCGGAACAGTTGTCACACTTGCTACTCACAAGCAGAAGAAGGCTGTATTTGGAATTACAAATCGCGCCGCTGTGAAACTTATTGAAAATCAAGTTCGCCCAGGAGACCAAGAACTTGTAAAAATTACAGGTGCACAGAAGCCTTCTGGTATTCCAATTGCTGCTGAACCAGAAAAACCAAGCCGTAACGATCGTAAGCCAGGAAGCCGTAATCGTGGTCCAAAGCGCGAAGGTGAATTCAAAAAGCGCCGCGAAGGCGGAGGACGCTTTGCTAAATCTGATTTCAAAAAAGAATTTAAGAAAGAAGCTCCGGCAAGTGATCGTTATTCACGGCCTGGTAGAGCTGATCAAAGTGAGCGTCCTGCTCGTTCTGAACGACCAAATAGATTTGAAAAGTCAGATAGAAGTGACAGAAGTGCCCGTCCAGAGAGAAGCGCAAGGCCTGCAAAGAAGCAACCTCGAATGCCTATTGAAAAGCGTAAAGCTCTCGATGAAAAACGAGGAGCCTCAGGTCGTCCAGCATTTAAGAAAACAGCTGGAAAGAAAAAATTTACGGGCAAGAAGTTTGATGGCCCAAGGAAACCTAAGAAAGCTTAATTTCCCGATCAAAGTATTGAGCAAGGGCTTCTTGGTTATGACTAATGACCAGGATGCCCTTATCTGCTTTTTGTAGTGTTTTAATAACTTTAATAATGTTCTTGATTGATTTGCTGTCTTGTGCGCTAAAAGGTTCATCGAGCAAGTAATACTCAGCCTTTTGACAAAACGCTAAAGCCAAACTCACCCGTTCTTGCTCACCGCCAGAGAGCTCAGTTACTTTCCTATGCATGAGCGCTCTTAAAGCCAAGGTGTCGATGATGTAATCAATGTTGGGAGCTTTTAGCTTTTTGGGAAGAAAGTTGATTACTTCCTCCACAGTGAATGCAAGAGAGAAATTACGTTTCTGTGGCGCCACAGCGCGGATGCTCGCTTGTTCTTTTATGCTCAGCTCGTCCACCTTCATTCCATTGATCAATATCTCACCTGACTGAACTCTGAGTACTCCACCTACAAGTTGAAGTAGCGTTGTTTTGCCAACGCCATTCGGCCCGCTCAGGAGCACGGCTTCACCGGGCTTTATGCGTGCACTTAGTGATGTAAAGATCTGGTTCTCACCCCGCTTGAATGCGATC
>Ga0214171_1000758_pt1 | contig 10508 bp, 14 predicted proteins | sample TroBogEpilimnion_40_FD_153009 | JGI IMG/M metagenome (GOLD analysis project Ga0214171, IMG submission 153009) | Freshwater microbial communities from Trout Bog Lake, WI - 02JUL2007 epilimnion | ecosystem: Environmental > Aquatic > Freshwater > Lake > Epilimnion/Euphotic zone | place: Trout Bog... | reverse complement strand
GGACGCCATACGCCATCCAGTAACCATGTTTTGTCTCTTACAATCGTTGTTGGCCAGTCCACGCCGGTTAGTCGGTCGCCACGGTATCGCTGTACGCTCAGAACCGTTGGGTCCTCTGCGTCCTTGTATAGCGAGATACCAATCTCAGGCCATGCCATCCATCTTTGTGATCCCATTGGCGTAAGGTCACGTTTTTCACCCGCACGCCCCTTGGCCGCGTGATGCTCCAAGATGAGTGCGAACTCATACTTGGTGCGCAAATCATCAAGGACCGCCATAGCTTCGTCTGCTGAATCTTCGTACGATTCGTTTGTGCCACGACGGTACATCTTGTAGATAGGCCCAATGCAAACAAGGTCGGGTCGGTGATAAGCAATCTCTCGCTGTAGTTCCGCCCTATCCGATAGTCGACGAATCTCGATACCGCCAGGCTTTCGCCAAATGCGGAAACGCTCATCATCGTATCCGTCAGGGTCACTTAGACGCAGGTGTCGAGCAAACGGTTCTGCTGTCTGCTTGATTGCCTGTGCTGGGTTTTCCAAGTCGACTACAAGCGCACGAATTGGTTCGATGCGCTGGTGGCTAAAGGGATGAAACCCCTGCGATGCGGCCATCGCAATCGTTCGCAACATCAAACTCTTACCGGCGCCTTCTTCGGCAACGACAATTGTTCTGTAGTCCTTGTGCATCATGCCGGGGATAACCACCGGCGCAATGTCATCAGCCATGCTGGACAACTCACCAATCGTTAGCGACTCCGGCTCGGAGCTTTTGATCGTGCCAAGCGTACCTACAAACTTTTCGGTTAGGTCCGCTACTTCGTATGGGTCAATACCGTTTGATACCGAACGAATTGAGTCATCGAAGTGACGAAGCAACTTTCGTGACGAACTGCTCTTGACCACAAGCTCTGCGTACTGCACTGCGTTGTTAGACGAGGGAACATCCATCGACATTGACATGAGTTCGGATACAACACCCGAATCTCCCATCTCTGCTGATACGGTAATCGCATCGATGTTGCGACCTGTCGAAACAAGTTTGGCAATTGCGGCAAAAATTCGAGCGTGCTGAGGTACATAAAAATCCTCTGCCGAACAGTTCTCAATACCGACTAATGCCGCGCCCTGATTGATTAACATCGCCCCGAGCAGAGATCTCTCAGCCATTGGGTCTGAGGGTATATTCATTATCCACCTATTCTTTCTCGAATGCCGAGATTGTTGAGCCTATAAGGGTTTCCGTGCTTGTCAATCAGCTTGCCCTCGGCGTTCGTCGGTCTATTATAGTCATGCTTCATCGGGTTGTCAAGCATAGTTTCGCCCGTCACCGGATTAATCCAAACACCTGTTTGGTCATAGCTATCGTAAATCTCGGCACTAATTTTCATCTCGCCGGTCATCTCGGTTACAACTTCATCACACTCGAGCAAATACGCTTTCCAACGTTCGGTAGCGCCAAAGAACGTCGATGGGTGCAGTGTGTAATACTCGGGCTGATTCTTGCGGTCAAGCGCATAGTTCTCTGTCGCCTTGAGCATGTCCTCGAATGTTCCACGGCCCTCTTGGATAGTGCGGTTGAACTCCTCGAATGCTTTCCCCTTGTTCACGCCGTTACGGCGTGGATAGGCGGCCCAAATCTGAGCGAACTCATCTGGGTAGGTCTGCTTGACTCGCTTCTTCTTCTCTCGTTGGACTGTCTTTTCCGGAGTTAAACCCTTATATATATCTTTATTATTATTAGATATATATACGCCTGTTCTCTCCTGACCAGGCTGCTCACCTGTGACCACCCTAGCCTGCTCACCTGTGGACACCCTATCCTCGTGCTTAGCAGGCCATAGGTAGTAGTCGTTGCGAACCTGTTTGCCGTTCTTGTGACGGGGTACGACTTGGATAGCTCCGACATCACGCAACTCGTAAATCGAGCGTCGAATGGTTGAGTCACTAACGTCGAAAGCTGTCGCCAATATGGTGTGAGATGTACCGGGTATGTTGAATGATCCGTTGAGTGCACCTTTCAGGTAGCCCCACAAACGAACTGCTCTATCCGACAAGTCAGGATGAGCAACAATCCATCCGGGTATCATCACCGAACGCTCTACGTTCAGTGAGCCGTAAAATCTATCGCCGTTGATTTCAATCTTGGCAAGGATTTCTTTCCCATCGGGGGAAAATTTGCTTACATTCATTCATTCACCTTTCTGCTACTTCGGACAATGGGATGATACTATACCACACCGTCGTTGTCAAATGGTGTGACACTTTTTGAACAAAGGTTTGGTATACTCATCTTACAGTCAGAAAGGACTATATGGCTAAGAAGTCAGAAAAAAAGGATGGCGAGAACGCCCTCGAAGAAGTAATGGCTCAAATCAACAAGAACTTTGGCGTTGGTGCCATTGTACGTTTGAGTAATGATGATGTACAGCAGGTTGAAGTTATCCCTACCGGCGTTTTGCCCCTTGACCTTGCCCTCGGAACCGGTGGATTGCCATTGGGTCGTATTGTAGAGTTTTACGGTCCGCCTTCATCCGGAAAATCCACGCTAGCTATGCACTCGATTGCCGAAGCGCAGAAAAAGGGCCTTGTTTGTGCCTACATTGACGCCGAACACTCTATGGACCCTGGGTACGCAAAGGCTTTGGGCGTTGATCTAAGTCAGTTGTTGCTCTCCCAACCCAGCACTGCCGAAGAGGGTCTTGAGATCCTCATTAGTCTCGTTGAGACCGGTAAGGTTTCCGTTGTTGTAGTGGACTCTGTAGCCGCTCTTGTTCCTCGAGCCGAGCTTGAGGGAGAGATGGGTCAGGCTCACGTCGGACTTCAACCCCGTTTGATGGGTCAGGCTCTACGCAAATTGACCGGCCCAGCGTTCGACAACAACACTTTGGTGATTTTTATCAACCAACTTCGTGAGTCGATTGGCAAGATGTACGGACCGACTGAATACACACCCGGCGGAAAAGCACTGCCCTACTACTCATCTGTTCGCCTAGAAATTAAGCGTATCCAGACTATCAAGACCGGCGATGAAGCTACGGCTAACCGCACCCGTGTTAAGGTTGTCAAGAACAAGTTGGCCGCCCCATACAAGCAGGCTGAGTTTGACCTTATCTATGGCATTGGCGTATCTAAGGAAAACACCCTTATTGACTGTGCCATTGACCTCGGAATCGTCAAGAAGTCAGGCGCATGGATTACCTACGAGGGTGAGATGCTGGGTCAGGGCAAAGAAAAGTCCCGCCTGAAGCTTCTCTCTACGCCTGAACTGTACGAGGAAATCTACGGACGAGTCACCGAAAACGTCGACAAGATCTCAGTAGAGGTGTCCGATGAATAGGATTGACAAGCGCACCAAGAACCAAGAGGACATCCTCAACGCTATTGACGAGTGGCTAACCACGCACACTTACGCTCCGAGTTTTCGGGAGTTGTCAAAGGTGACTGGCATGTCACTAGGTACTGTGTATAATGTATGCAGGGAACTACGCGACCTGTCAAAGATTGAATATCTTGACGGCGCAGCCCGCACGATAAGGATGGTATAAATGACACACAAGAAAGTAAAGATCACTCCAGTATGGAACTGTACTGAAGAAGAGTGGCTGGAACTCCGTACACACGGAATCGGCGGATCAGATGCTGGTACTGTTTGCGGTATTAACAAGTACAACTCTCCCTACGCTTTGTGGGCGGAAAAGACTGGCGTTGTGAAGCGTGAGTTTGAGGGTAATGAGGCTACTAAATGGGGTCACCGTTTAGAGCGCACTATTGCCGAAGCTTACGCAGAAGACTACAATCAGGCCGTTGTATCGTGGCCGGTTATCCTTACCTCTATGGAACCTGGCTTTGAGTTTATGTTTGCCAACCTCGACTTCTTGATTGTCGATCCCAGCGAGCAATTTCCTGCCGGCAAAGTAACTGATTGGGAACAAGAAGAGTGGCCCGACGGAGTACAGAGCATCCTCGAGGTTAAGACCTCAGGCATTGCTTCCCCTGGCACATCGCACCTTTGGTCCGATGACTCTGTTCCTGAAAGTTATCTGCTACAGACCACTCACTATGGTTTGGTCACCGGCATAAAGAACATTGTTTTTGCTGCACTTCTCGGAGGACGCGGACTTACTGTACGCACACCTCAATGGGATGAGGAGCTTGCTCAGAACCTCGCCATTGTAGAAGCCAACTTTTGGAGTCAAGTCGAATCAATGACGCCTCCCGAGGTAGATGGCTCAGAAGCTACAGAGGCTACTCAGCAGAGGCTCTACCCACGTCATGTTGTAGGTAAGTCTTTCGAGGGCGGATCAGAGTTGGCCAAATTGTGGGCCGAGTTTGCAGAAGCCAAGCGAGTAGCAGAAGAAGCGGACAAGAGCCGTAAGGCTCTCCGTGCCCGTATTCTTCAGCTTGTAGGCGATGCTGAGGTAGGAACGGTCAATGGTGCGCCATTGCTCACTTACAAGTCATCTAAGGATGTAGAGTCATTTGACGCTAAGGCGTTCCAGTTGGCTCACCCTGACCTATACTCACAGTTCTTGAAGTTCAAGCCGGGTAGCCGGACTCTTCGAGAGGTGAAATAATGTTGCAAGCGTCACACATTCATGGTATTATGAACACACCACTAGAAAAGGATGGTAAATGATGGCAAATAGCGAATCAATCAACGAGTTGGCTAGTGCTCTTATCAAGGCTCAGGCAGAGTTCTCGGTCGTACCGAAGGACTCCGTCAACCCCTTCTTCAAGAGTACCTACGCTGCTCTCCCAGATGTAATGGCGTCGGTTATTCCGGTGCTCAACCGACACGGACTAGGCATTAGTCAGTTCGTCAGCGATGATAATACGCTCACAACGTATTTGTTGCACGAGTCAGGTCAGTTCATTAGCCACACGGCTAACCTCAACCTGGCTAAGGCCGACCCTCAGGGTGCTGGTAGTGCAATCACCTACATGCGTCGTTACGCTCTTATGGCGTGCCTCGGTGTAGTAGCTGACGTTGACGATGACGGCAATTCCGCATCGCCTTCTGCATCAAACTCATACTCAGCGCCTAGCCTGAGCAGTAAGGTTGCTTCGGCCGCCTCACGACCAGCAGGTGGCAGTTCCAAGTCCTCGTCAGAGCAACAGCAGAAAGCCATTTGGGCTATTACGCACAAGGCTCTAGGCTGGGATGATTCAAAGATGTTCTCCACTATTGCGGAGATCATTGGACGTTCGGTAGAAAAGCTAACCGAGTTGACGATGGACGATGCCAAGCTTGTCATCGAACACATCAAGGCTCTACAAGAGCAACAATAAGAAAGGACAGAGATGTCAAGCAATATCCGAGTTACTGGGAACCTCACCAAAGATCCCGAGCTTAAGTTTGCATCAAGCGGAATCGCATACGCACGTTTCGGTTTGGCAGACACCTACAAGGACAAGTCCGGTGAAGAGAACACCACTTGGTACGACGTTGTAGTCTTTGGCGACAACGCAACCAACCTGTCTGACAGCGTACGCAAGGGCAACCGAGTCACTGTTAGCGGTCGTTTCTCCACTAAGGAGTTTGAGCGCAAGGACGGAACTAAGGGCCTCGCTTGCGAGATCACCGCTGACGACATCAGCGTTGACCTTCGTTTTGCGACCGTACAAGTATCCAAGACCGAGCGTCGCGCAACAGCAAACAGCGGTTCGTCTAGTTACGACGACTTCTAAAGATGTCATCCGCACCGCTTAATTACCGAAGCATCGAGTCCGCAATGGTTAGTACCATTGAGCGAATGGAGGAACTCACTCAAGTATTCGCCCGGCTCGCCGACGAGTTAAGCGGTGCGGAGACTACCTACAAGATTGAGTTCGCACGCCAACGCTACACGTTGCGTACAACGACCAATGATGAAGGTAAGAAATACACGGTAGATGTAGCTGAGGACATGGCTACAGAAGCTACCAAAGAGTACTTAATAGCTTACGAAGGCACCAAAGCCAAGTACGACGCATGTCGTCAGGCCCTTTCGACGGTTAGGGCACAGCTAGAAGGCTACAGAAGTCTTATGGCGTCGCATCGAGAAGCCGGCGGATGATCCGTCGCAAGCCACTAAAGGCGAAAAGGGGACTCCAAACAAGGAGTCCCCTTACTGCTAAGTCGTCCCTAAAAGCAAAAAAGGGCCTAACAGCAACTAAGTCGCTGAGGCCCAGGTCCAAGAGGATGGAAGAGATCTACAAAAAACGTAGACCTCTCGTTGAAGATTTATTAAAGCGGTACCCCAACTGTCAGATAGTTTGGGACGCTAGGTGTTCGGGTGCATCCGTAGATGTGCACGAAGTAAAAGCTCGCAGTGTTGGTGGCAAGATAGTCGATGATGACCTATCTAACTACCTCACTGCTTGTCGACACTGCCACATGATGGCAACCGATCACCCCAAAGAAGCCCATGACCGAGGTTTTATCAAATGGTCGTGGGAGCAATAATGTTGTATCTCAAAAAGGTGGACCCCATAGATAGGAGCCACCCATGTCGGACGAAACAATTTCATACCAGGAATACGAGTTACTCACATTCCTTACTGCGCTAGAGCGGTCTAGACCCTCTTTTTATAAGTACGCAGCTTGCAAAGGCCAAGGTGCTGATGCTTATCATCCTAAACAGGGCCAAGCTTCTGTAATGAAAGAAGCAATTAAGAACTGTTTTACTTGCCCGGTACAGAAAGATTGCCACCAGTATGCCCTCAAGGAGCAGCTAGAGTATGGCGTATGGGGCGGATCCAGTGCGGATCAGCGTCGTAAATGGCTACAGAACGGCGTAGACGCCGAATCAGCTTGGATCGAGCTCGTCGCCGAAAAGACTGACACTCTGTGATTTCTTAGCGAGGTTACGCTCTTTAGATAACAGCCGTTTGGCCGTTGGGGAATCCCAACAGTCAGGGTGCATTCCGTTGTAAGGTGACCTGTAGTGGCACAGCATCTTACAGATAGGGCAAATCACCCATTTCCAATCCGGATACTTCTTCTGCATCTCCTCGTAAGGCGTAGCGCCTTCGGGTAGTCCAAACTTCTTTGGCATAGTTCCTCTTATACGAGTTGTTCTAGTGGCCAGTAATACTCGATGTTGGCGCTGAGGTTAGGCTCAAACAACGGTCCGTAGTGCTCGGGGAACTTACGGAGCAGATTACTGCGGTGACTGATGTGAAATTGCTCATTGCCAATCCAACTAGGCCGACCAATGCGGTAAGTGGGCTTGTATTCGTCAATAAGCGCAAATGACTTCTCAAGGCAGGTGTCTTTGTAGCCACGGCCAGTCCACTCGTTACAAATGGCTACTTGATAGTCCATCAATGAGAGGATGTGGTCGCGCCACATATTTACAGCTGGGTGGTTTTGCCAACCGTATGAGGGGTCGAGGAGAGCCTTCATAATCTGTAGGTTCTCAACGCGTTGCTTGCCTAGGCGTTGGCGGTCTAATACGGCCGCTGATTGCTTAAAGTCTGCGTATGGTAAAAATGTTTGCATGTTGCTACCTTTCGTATGGTCTAACCATACTACTCGGTAGCGAACACAAATGCAAATCGAGATTAAAGAATCTGAAGATCGGACCAGCCAAGGGGTCCACAGCCTTCTCCTACAAGGAGAGTAAGCATTCCAGCAGGGTAGCTTTGGCCAGTTACGTTGGTAAACCAGTGGGATCCGCCGTCGGCTGCTGGGGCCATAAAGACGTGTCGTCCGGTGGTTCCTGATACCACGAAGTGGTGTAGGTGGCCACAGAACAGGAGATCCGCCTTAGCAATAGGCTGGCGTCCCATTGATTGACCGAGCCACCATGACTCAATCTTGCCAATGGCTCCGTTAGTTTTAACGTAATTCTTGTTTCCGCCATTGCGGAATGTGTGGCCGTGTGCGAAACCACACTCAACGCCCGAAATGTTCAGGGTCATAGTGAGGTCATCAGCAATAGCGCCCAATGGGATTTCTACGTTAGCGTAACGCTCTTCATTGTGGGCAATGATTTCAGCTACTCCGTCGAAGATAGCCAAGTCATCGTTGTCGGTCCAAGAGGTGTATGCTTTGCCTGAGTAAGCATTGCGGTTCTCTCCGTGGTTTCCGGGAACTGCGCCAAGCACGACGTTAAGGCCCTCGTCGACACAAAGGTCTACAAGGCGCATAACTAAACGGCGTGCAATACGCATCTGCTCACGACGGTCTTGGTCTGTACCGAACGTCTGCATGTCGTAGAAACCCGAGCATTGCTCGATAAGGTCACCGACTGATACAGCGTATACGGTATTAATGTTCTTGCCGACTTTGTTGAGTTCGCGGATTCTGTGAATCATCTGATCCTGATAGAAAGTAACGCGCTCGACAATGGCTTCTGTGCCGCCGTTTTCTGCTTTTCCAGTCTGCCAGTCACTTAAAATTACTAGCATTGACTTGTCGCCCTGAGGCTTTACAGGCTTGCCTACGCCCTTACGGCTGGCTGCTTTGCAGAGTGCTTCAATGTCGATTGGGTCGACTTCTCGAGGTTCGAGGCGGTGACGATAGAACTCGTTGAGATCAATCTTGTTCTTACTTCCCATTGCACACACACTCTTTCTTACGGTGTTTTAGCAAAGCTGGGTGTTTCGCATCAATACCACGCTTTTGTATAAAACGTATTACCGACATAGTTGTGATAGAGGATTCCTCTAACGCAGCTAACACCTTGTCTTTGTCTTCTTTTGCCAACTTATCAATGAGGCGACCGGCAATACATTGCCGAGGCTTCTCCTCAAAGAATTCGGTTAAGTCAGGCTTGGGCATTTATGACTCCTTTGGTGGAATACATATATATTACACCATTGTAATCACAATGTCAAGCGTTATGGTTTTCACGAAGGAAAAGCAAACGAAGAAGCTTCAACGATGCATTGGGCTTCTGCTCGGACTTCAGTCTTAGTTGAGTCCAAATTTACCGTTGAATTGGGGCGTCCAGCAAAGCTGTACACCCAAACACCTGGATTGTAGGCCAAAGTGTCAATAGAGGCGTGGTAAGTGCCCGCGGCGTCACGAACAATGGTTCCGGTGGGATCTCCTGTACCATTTGTATAGATAAATGTGTACACTTGAGTCGGGTCATTGTCGATAATAAATCCAAAAAGAACCTGGTCTGGATCTACCACGGTTCCGTTAATCGCGGTAAATGGGACCTGAGTAGCAAATGTAATTGCCGTGCCCTGTGTATAAGTGTTAATGTTTAGTGTCTGCATTGGTTGCTCCAGTACAAGTTTGTCGTTAATAATTACTGAGTCTGTGAAGTGATCGGATATGTTTACGGTAGCTGATGAATCGTTTTCTACAACTCCGCCCGCGGCAAAGTTGATTGACACGGATGGACATTCGTTATTAGTGACTACGCCCGCTGTGGCAAACCCTATTTTTACCGTTCCGGGTTCTGGTTGAAGGTGAACATAGTTTGATCCCTTGTACCATCTCTTGCTTGTGCCTGTATATGAGTTGGTAAAAAATGAAGCCATTGGCGTTTCCTGACGGAATATTAGTTGTAAATTTTGTTTGTTGTGACCGATGGATAGTTCTGCGTTAGGTAAAACAAACCTAGATAGTTGGCTCCAAGCATTGGCTAGTCCTTAGTTCAGCGTGGCGAAAAATTGATAACCGTTGAACGTTGGCGTAAATCCTGTCACCGTAGCAGGCGTTGTGTTCAACGTAGTTCCCCAGTTTGAAGTTCGACCAGTAAGCGTGTTGGCTGTAGGGGTTTGGTTGAAGTTCATAATTGCGGCGCCGGTTGTTCCGTTGCCTGAACTGTCACCAACAACGTTGAAAAATGGGGCAGTTGTCGTGCTGGTTCCAATTTGGAAAACAACGAAGTAGTCAGTATCTGCAGATAAAGCAAGACCGGTCACTGCTGTCAAAGTCACAGTTTGATAAGTGTTAGCAACTAAAGATGGAAGCGCACCATAACCACGAACGTTGCCTGCGCTGTCGTATAAAGAAACGTAAGAGTTGGCAATTCCAGCACCGACACCTGCACAAGCAAAACCAATAGTTGCAATTGTTGCGGCTGTGGTCAAGTGAATGCGTGTTGCGTAAGCCACGCCTTTAGTTGGCGTAAAGTTGTATCCAGCAAAAGTCACAGCAGGGTCAAATGTCCAAGCCTTGACGTTGTGTGCAGTGGGAAACACTGCGGCTGGCGTTATGCCTAGAGTTCCACGAGCACCGGAAACCGTACTTGCCCCAGTTCCACCTGAATAAATTGATAGCCCTCCGACTGCAGCACTTAGTGTTGGTGCGCCAATTTCTGTCCAAACGCCTGAGTTATAAACAAAACGCCTATCGCCGTAGCCAGATCCCGAAACAAAGGTTCCACCGCTTTGTACAACACCTGACAAAATGTAAGTAATTGTGTCAGTTAAACCACCCCTTGCAATAAGCAATGTGTATCCGGTATTGCTTATCGTATTTACAGTTCCGTTTGGTGGTGCGGTGGGAAGTGTGACGGTAACCCCACTGTTGGTAGCAATTGAGGTTTCGTTAGGTAAAGC
>Ga0214171_1000756_pt1 | contig 10515 bp, 10 predicted proteins | sample TroBogEpilimnion_40_FD_153009 | JGI IMG/M metagenome (GOLD analysis project Ga0214171, IMG submission 153009) | Freshwater microbial communities from Trout Bog Lake, WI - 02JUL2007 epilimnion | ecosystem: Environmental > Aquatic > Freshwater > Lake > Epilimnion/Euphotic zone | place: Trout Bog... | reverse complement strand
CCAGCAGCCCCAGGCCCGCCGCCTGCCACAGCACGCCTTCAGGAATGACAAACAGCGCCAGCCACCCCAGCAGCAGCAGCGCCGGCGGCAGCACCCCCAGCAGCAACACACGGCGGTGGCGGTGGTAAAAGGTGTGCCGCACATCCAGCTCAGCAGCGCTTTGCACAGCAAACGTGTCCAGCGTACGGTCCAGCAAATAGATCACCCAGCAGGCCAGCCCGAGGCCGAGACCCAGCAGCGGCGTGAGGCGGATGCCATGCGTGTGCGCCAGCGTCGCCTGCCACAGCACCGCCACCACGGGTGCCTCCAGACTCAGCACATGCGGCCACAGCCACCACGGCGTGCGCCGGGCAGGGGTAGGTTCGCTAGCTGGGGGCAGGGCGGTCAAGACCTGCTCTTTAATTCTTCACGACGAAAAGGGAACACATTTGGCGATGAATTTTACCGCAGGAGCAGCCTGCGGAGCGCGGACTTCAGTCCGCAGCACTCCGCCTGAAAGACAAAGCTCCGCGTTCCTCCTTCAGCATTCGCAGCCTCCATCATTCCTCTGCTTACAGCATCCTGTGAGGAATCACTCACGTCTGGCGCAGGCCTCCCACTTTCAGCCAATTCGCACCACACGACACGGCACCATGCAACGAGGATGTGGAAACCTGTGCTGCAAGGTTGCGGTGCCGATAGCACGCGACACCTTATAATACCCCCCTCATGATTGGCGACGACTATTTCGAACTGCGTTCACGCATCGGCACGGACCTGCTGGCTCTGGCCGCTGCGTTGCGCGAAACCGGTGGCGATGCGGATTCCACGATGATCCTGGACAATCTCATCGCCAGCCTCAAAGAGCCCTTTGTCTTTGTCGTCGTAGGCGAGGTCAACGTCGGTAAATCCACCTTCCTCAATGCGCTCTTCGGCCAGGATTTCTCCAGCACCGGCGTCGTACCCACCACCGGCAAGATCCTCTTCTTCCGCCATGGCGATGAGCACAACGTCGTCCCCATAACACCCACGCTGGATGAAGTGTACGCCCCCGTCGATTTCCTGCGCGACTTCCATATCGTCGATACCCCCGGCACTAACTCCGTGGAAAACGAGCACCAGCTCATCACCGAGCGCTTCGTGCCCATCGCAGATCTCGTCATCTTCGTCTTCTCCGCCATGAATCCCTGGGGCGCCTCCGCCTGGCAGTTTCTGGAAAAGGTCCACCGCGAGTGGATGCGCCACGTCGTCTTTGTCCTACAGCAAAGCGATCTTCGCAGCCCCGAAGAGATCGAGGTCATCACCGACTACATGGGTCAGCTCACGCGCCAGCGCTTTGGCCGCGACTTTCCCCTCTTCGCCGTCTCCGCCAAGAAAGCCTTCCTCGCCCGCAATGCCGGCATCGAGCGCGAGCGCCTCCTGCAGGACAGCGGCTTTCACGCCCTAGAGGCACACATCTCCTCCATCGTCCGGCACAATGCCGCCCGGCTCAACAAGCTCGCCAGCACCATGCGCCTCGCGCGCCAGATTCTCGACTCCATGCGCGAGCGCTTCGTCGCCGGCATGCACCAGGCCAAGCGCAAGACCGGCGTGCTTCAGGAACTCCAGACCGAGCGCGAGCTCCAGGTGGACCGCACGCTCAAGAAAATCCTCCCCGCGCTCGATGCCACCGAGCGCGACTACCACGAATCCGTCATGCGCGTCGCCGGACTCGCCAGCGACGCCCTCACCACCCGCAAGGCCTTCCAGCGCAAAGCCGCCCAGGATGAGGAGGCCGAAAACGGCACCCGCCCGCAGAGCCTCGACCACCGCCTCTTTCAGGAACTCCAGCATCGCACCGGCGACCGCTGGCGGCAGGTCAGCCTCGTGCTCGAAGAAGACGTCCATCAGTTCGAGCGTTTCCTCTACGCGCAGGGCCGCGGCATCCTCTTCCCCGTGGACGCCACCATGCCCTCCCACGATTATGGCGAGGAAGAAAGCGAGCTACGCCGCCGCTTCGGCACCCATGTGGACTCCTCCCTCCGCCGCTTCGTCATCGGGCTCAAGCTCGATGAAGACATCGAACCCGGAATCGAAAGCGCCCGCGTCACCGCCCGCTGGCTGCCTCGCCTCATTCTCCCTGTGGTCATCTCCACCGGCCTCTGCGCCTGGTTCGATGGCCCCGCCAGCGCCCTCATCGCCCTCGGCGCCGGGCTGCTGCTCATGGCCGTCGTGTACCTGCTCACCCAGGTGCGCCTCAGCAACGCCCGCAACGCCATCCTCGACAAGTTGGAAGACTCCTCCGCCACCCTGCGCGAGATGCTCCACAAGCAAGTCACCGAAGATGTCACCAATAGCTTCACCCGCTTCCTCGACACCCTCAACCCCGCCCAAGCCAACGCCGCCCACACCGAGCGCGAGCAAGCCACCCAAGTCGAGCGCCTCCGCCAACTCGCCGACTCCTTCACCGTCCTCGACGAGCAAATCCGCGTCCTCACACCCGTTGGCAGGTAAGGGGAAGAGGCAAACCGGGCAGATGGGAGATCGCAGATCGCAGATGGATCGCCTGAAGAGAGAAGTATGAAACTGGTCGTCAGCATCCCAAGTTGCTGCCCATCTTCGATCTCCTCAAAGGCCCTCTTGTAGAGTATCCTCAAGCTCATCGCGGCGAGTCTGCCCTTTCATTTTCCCCGTCCATTCCCAATCTGCCATCTCCGATCTCCCATCTGCCATGTTTCCCTCCGAGATCAAATCCGCCCTCATCGCCCAAGCCCGCGCCCTCGGCTTTGACGACTGCCGCATCGCCCCCGCCCAGCCCGCCGCGCATCGCGCCCTCTTTGAGCAGTGGCTCGCCGAAGGCAAACACGGCGACATGGCCTGGCTCGCCCGCAACCCCGAACGCCGCACCGACCCCACCCTCGTCCTCCCCGGCGCCAAATCCGTCATCGTCTTAGCGATGAACTACTACCAAGGCGGCACCCCCTACCCCACCGGCTCCGTCCAATCTTCCTCCTCCTCTTCCTCATACTCCTCCTCCCCCGAACTGGGCGGCCACAAAGAGGCACAAAAAGAGACAAAAAGGGACTCCCATCCATCAACCTTCAACTCCGGAACTCCCACCTCCGCTACCCCCGAAACCACCGCCCAGCCTCAGAACGTGACACAGGCTGCCAGCCTGTCCCCCAGCGCCCCCCCCTCACCCACCGCTCCCGCACCTCCCTCCGACTCCTCCGAAAAACCACCGTCAACCACCGTCAACAACGGTCAACCACCGTCAACTCCCCCTCCGGCCTACCGCATCGCTCGTTACGCCTGGAACAACGACTACCACGACCTCATCGAGTCCAAACTCCGCCTCCTCGCCGACTTCCTCACCACCCACGGCGGCACCCAGCGCCCCTACGTCGACACCGGCCCCGTCCTCGAGCGCGACTTCGCCAGCGAATCCGGCCTCGGCTGGGGCGGCAAGAGCACCATGCAGATCCACCGCCACCTCGGCACCTGGTTCTTCCTCGCCGACATCCTCACCACCCTCGATCTCCCCCCCGACGCCCCCGCCACCGATCACTGCGGCAAATGCACCCGCTGCATCACCGCCTGCCCCACCCAGGCCATCACCGCCCCCCGTCGCATGGACGCCCGCCGCTGCATCTCCTACCTCACCATCGAAAGCAAAGGCCCCATCCCCCTCCAGTTCCGCCACGCCATCGGCGACCGCATCTACGGCTGCGATTCCTGCCTCGACGCCTGCCCCTGGAACCGCCACGCCCAGGCCTCCCAAGAGGCCACCTTCCAGGCCCGCGCCACCCTATTCCAGCACACCCTCCGCGACTTCCTCTCTCTCACCGACGACACCTTCCGCGCCCTCTTCGCCAAATCCCCCATCAAGCGCATCAAACGCCCCGCCTTCCTCCGCAACGTCTGCGTCGCCCTCGGCAACACCGGCGGCCCGGAAGACCTGCCCGCGCTAGAGAAAGCAGCGGCGGATGAGAACCCCCTCATCGCAGAACATGCCGCCTGGGCCATCGCCGAAATCCACGCCCGCACCCAGCCCCAGTAACCGGGGCATTCCTGCCCCGTCTGGAATCGCGCATCCAGCCCTGCGCTTCCCCATCTGGAATCCAGCATCGAGCATCAAGCATCAAGCCCCGCCCGTCCCACAGTTGACATCCCCCCATTTCCCCCTACCATTCCCGGCTCTCGACATCGAGAACGGCGAGGTAGCAAAGTGGTAATGCACTGGTCTGCAAAACCGGTATGCGCGGGTTCAATTCCCGCCCTCGCCTCTCTTCTGATAATCAATGATTTACGAAGTGAAACTGCAAAAGTAAGAACGAAAGTAAGAACACGTTCGACCACATCCAAAGATGTTTCAGGAGGTTTAAAATCCTCATTTGTGGTTAAAAGCAGACCAAACATCGGGGATACTGATCCGAGGAAAAAGCACACCTGTTGGAGATTTTTCCCGTTCCTACTACGATGTGGAAATCACATTTTGGATGACCTCTCGCTCCGCTTCTTCAATAGCGACGTCGTGTTCCTCATCTTCGGTTTTCTTCGCTTTGACATTTTTCACCGGAATCTTGGGCAGCGCTGATGTTTGGGGTTCAGCAGCTCGAATATCACCATCCCAAACGATCACCAACTGCAAGCCAAAACCACCCTCGCTTTGGCCTTCGTCGATGCACCAGGTTTTGTGGCTCTCGAAGCTATTGAAGTGAGTGAGTACATCCTGAACACCGGGACCTTTGATTTTTTTATCCGTATAAAAGTGGCCGCCCATTCTCTCCATCAATTCCCAAACGATCTTTCCCCAAGCACTTTTTTTCGTGTCCGATTTTAAACCCGTCTTGCCATTGAGGAACCGAACCAGATGATCCCCATATTGGAGAGGTGGGATAGAGGTTGCGTTTGACGGGATGGTTCTTGTTTCAACCGGCCGAGGCTCAACAAACATGAACTGCAGAGCCTTTTTTCGTGAAGCTCCTTTTGGCAGCGTTCGACTGTCTCCTTTTTTGGAGATCGATTCATTGCAATAATCGAACCCTTCACACGCGTCGTAGAGCTTTCGTTGAACTAGATCATCCACTACATGAACACCCTTTGAAGCATTCATCTTGGCTTGGAACATGACAGAGCGCATTCGCTTGATGGTCTTGTTGCTGTCCACGTAAAGGAACACGGTCATCAGGTCCGCCAGTTCACAGTTGCCGGATATGGGGTATTTCGCGTTCAACAAGCGGCTTAACACCTACATCGAGATCATCACCTTCGACAAGCTTGTGCGTGATGCCCGCCAACGAAACAGAGTCCTCTTCAAGAAGCTCGGAATCGATGAACGGTTGCTCAAATCCGAGATCACCAACGCCGCTGCAGCAACAGCTCCCAGCAAATGAACATCGACCAGATTATTCCTCAGATGGTAGTGCGCCACCGGCATCGGCCTGGCACGGTAGGCGTTCTGACCGGCAATGTGATCAAGGGGTTAGTCCCGAGGGGTTTGAACTGCCAGGTGATGTCGATCAGTTCGGTCGCTTCGCGGTCGCCTACGGCCTATCTTTCCATTCGGCCAATCTGGAGGAAGTTCGTCTGCCCAGTGAATTGCAGACCTTCCGTGAGGCCTATCCTGATACTTGGAAGACAACAGCTCCTCCTCGCTACAAGCCCTGCATCTGCTACTCCAACCCGGACTGTGCGCGGTGCGGAGGGACTGGTTTTCTATACATGTAGGCCTGTCGCCATAAACGCCATCCCAGAACCAGAAACATCATGACAGCTTGTGTAAATATTTTCACAAGCACCCAAAACAGAAAACCCCCGCGTGACGAATCACTTGGGGTCTCCGTATAGCCAGGCCCGTCGAACATGGGGAGTTCAAAGCGCGATTGGAGGCCCGAGACATAAACCGTGGACCGGTTCAGGGCTTTGGCGAGATCGGCGAAGGTGTGCATGGCGAGCCGCAGGCGTGATGTGAGCTATTTAGTGCTGGTGCAAATAAGAAGGCGTTCTCGCGCTCGGGTACCGAAGACTTCCTGAGCCAGTGCACCGATGCCTAGCAGTTGCGAACAACCGCCAGTGAGATGCACGCCAGCGCCCAGGGCAGCAAACCGAATGCCGCGTGCCGCGAGATGCTCCCGCACAAATCCCAACATCCTGTGCACATCATGACGCACGATCTCGTTGAGCGTTCCGCGTTCGACTTCCTGGCAGCTGACTCCGAGCTCGTGTTCTTCCTTGAGCAGGATGCGCCCGCCAGACAGGGACTGGCTTGGCTGCAAACTGGCGTGCTCAGACAGCAGCTTCTCCGCACCTTCCTGGGTGGTGCACAGTTCGTGCGCGAGATCGCTCAAGATGTTCTCGCCACCACTGTCGATGCAATCGCCATGGATGAGGACGCCTCCTGCATAGACGGCGTAGTCGGTCGTACCTGCTCCCAGATCGATGACCAGCGCGCCCTGCTGCCGCTGCTGCGCACTGAGCACGGCGGCGGCGCTGGCTGCCGGGGAGAAGACGAGGCGCTCGATTTCCATGCGATGGGCCTTGAGACAGCGTAGGCTGTTTTCGATCCATGATCCAGCACCCGACACGATCTGGCCCTGCTGCATACGCTTGCAATCCGCCAGGGTGACTCTGCGCAGCACGCCATCACGCCGGGTGGTGTAGCAGCTTTCCTCCCATTCAAAGATGTCCTCCCAGGTTGGACCCGATGGGAAAGGGGCGATGTTCATCCCGTTCACAGCCAGCACGACCCGACGAATTTTCACGCCACTTTGCGTCTCCGCGTTTTTCAAAGCCTCGTGCACACAGGCATTCACGGATTCGTCATTCCTGATGCTGTATTTTGTCACTCCCCACGAAGGTGCCTGACCGATGCCGAGAACTTTGATGATGCCGTCAGGCAGCCGTTCACCGACAGTGACGCAAATTTTCGCCACACCCAATTCGAGACCGACGACGATGTCGCTGGCTGGTGGCATGCCGGCAGCAGGGCACACAGCACCTGCCGCGCAAAGTTGGAGGAAATGGCGGCGTGTCAGCTCCAGTGAATGGGTGCTCATGGTTTGATGGGATCTTTGGGGTTAAGCGGAAAAACCAATCCGAGGCCGGGGGATGGATGACGACTGATGGTCGGCGAAAATCTCTGCCAGCGAGTAGTCGCTGGCTGCGGGCAACGTTCTTCCCAGGCTCTCAGCAAGGAGCGATGCCTGCGCGTAGTCGAGCCTGCGGAAGATCCGATGGCACAGCAGGCGCCCAGGGCGAAGCAGTGCCTGATCAATGTCGGCAGCTTTGCAGTTGATGGTGCAGATGATCTGGAGGCGGAGGAAGTCGGCGAGCATTCCGTCGGAAAGATTGAGGATGGCGCTGACTTGCTCGCGGTTGTCGGCGCCACGGGTCATGAGGGCGGCATCTGAATCCTCCAGGATGACGACAAACTGCCGGTCGGCATAACGACGGCGCTGCTCGGCCCAGAAACCGATGAAGTCGGGGTTGGACAGCACGCCCATGGTGGCCGTGGGAATGAAATAGAACCGGTGCGTGTCCTTGAGCACGCCCATGAGGTGGCGCAGGTAGGAGGTTTTGCCGGTGCCGGGCGAGCCTTCAAAGATGGAGAGGCCGTGGCTGCTGCTGCTAATTTTTGCGATGAAATCTTCGTGCCATTCACAGCTTCCCTGGCCGTAGTGGAGACTGAAGACTTCATCAGCGAGGAGGGTTTCAGTGCCGAGTTCCACAAGCTCGCGGCTGATTTCACGGCCGGTCCGGATGAGATAAAATGAACCGCCTCGGGGGAGGGGTGGTTTTTTGTAGCTCTCGCAAAATTTCGAAGTCAAGCGCTCGGCCTCCTGTGAGGTTTCCGCATAGCCGAGCACTCTGGATTCGTCGGCGTAAAGAAAGGAACGCGGACCGAATTGAAAGGTGAGGTCATCCCATTGGTTCAGTTTGTGATCCTCATCGAGTCGGCGAACGGAGCGAAAGAGCGCCGCTGAATTCTCCGCCAGAGCACGGTCCAAATCGAAGCATCCGTACATCCGGCATTCATGCAATCTGCCTCCACCAAAGGCGACCACCACCGGAACATGCGTCCCTTTGTACCCTGGTGAAAAGGCACTGACCTCAGACACGTCGCAAACAACCCGTGCTGGCAAAGAAACGCAGCCCGCTTCAGCGGCAAGGGTTGGTTGATCTGCCAGCGGTGCCGTTTCGCTGTCGGTGAGTTTGGATGAGGGAAGCATGATGGCCCAAGCGATAGGCCCGCAGCCGCAGTTGAGACAGGGAACTGAATGTCCCCAAAGGGTGTCCTACTTTTTGAATTCCGCCCGCAACCTGCTGAGGCGTTTAGCGCTCGTGTCAGGCACCCAGCCGAGGCCTTCGCAAAGGAATGCGTGCTTCTTCCCGCCTTTCAATTTTAGACGCAGAACCTCCTGGTCGAGCTGCCGCAGTTTTTTGGCGAGTTTCATGCGCTCAGTGCGTCCCTCGGCGAGTGCAGCTCCCTGGCGACCAGGAACACGCACGCGATGAAGCCTGGCGATGGCGTCCCAGCGAATGTCGCGTTTCGGATCAAACGACCAGTAGGAGGGAATGTGGATCATCGTGCCATAGGGCGTGATGTTCACGGCGAGCTTGAGCAGCAGCGGTTCATCGTGCAGCATGCCATAAAGATTCCAGCGCAGGCAAAAAGCGTCGAACGCAGCACGAAAGACATCTGACCGACTGCGTAGATTTATGGAAAACGACGGACGCAGGTTGCGCTCCGTGCCCATGGTGCGGCGGATCACACCTTTGTGGTCAGCGTAGCTTTGAACATCGAACGTGGCTTTGATGGATTCCCACTGGCACTGCAGCTCAGGGTCGGTCTTGATGTTGAGTTCGGTTTGGGAAAACTTGGTCTGTGTTTTAACGAGGTTCTCGTAGGTGCCGCTCTCGACATGGCGCTCATGATCGGCGACGGCCTCACATATAGTTTCGTCTGGTGGCTTTGGCAGCAGGTCGATGATCATGCACTGCTGGCGGCTCAGGCGTTTGCCTTGTGCCAAAACGGCTAGCAGATCATTCAGCATCTCATGGATGTTGAACGGCCACAGTGTCAACGGAACAAACATCCATTCGTAGAGCACTCGCAATCGCACGGCCTGGCCTTCCTGCAAATTTGGGACCGAGGAGTGGAAACGGCGAAGAACGTCCTCTGCCCACTCCGCAGCATGATAAGCACGGTTTTCGAGTTTCTTCAGGTCGCGCTCCAAGTCTTTTGCCATTGGGTGGTGATGCTGGCGTTTAACGGTGCTGTCTTCAACCTGATGATTTTGCCTTAAAAGCTGGGACATCCGGCTTGCAACTCACGAAAAAATCCGGCTGCTTTCACATTGCTGGATTCCGTTACATGCTGGCGATTGAACCTCAATCGTTCACCTTGTCAGTCAGAACCTAACCCATTATCATTCCAGTCATGCCCACCACCGCCCAACTCAAAAAAGCCGTCATCATCAGCGAAAAACTTGATGAACTTCAAGCCGAACTCGCTGCACTTCTTGGCGGCTCATCAAAGTCGGCCAAAGCTGTCAAGGAACCCAAGGCACCGAAAGCGAAGAAGACGAAACGTGTGATGTCTCCTGAAGCCCGTGAGAAGATCGCTGCCGCTCAGAGGAAACGGTGGGCGAAGCAGAAGAAAGCTTGAGGCTCTTTGTTGGGATCTAGAGCACCGACCTCACGTGGAGGGCAAATCGAGACTCTTACTGCTATTCCGTTAATGCCATGCCAATCTACACCGACACGATCTGTGGAGTGAAGAAGACGTATGGCTACACTCGCAAGAAATATATTTTCTTTGGAGATGATGAAGTTTTTCCAACCACAAAAACATTTTGGGTCACGCACAATGGTGTAAAGCACGAGTCCTACAAAAGTTACACAGAGCCAGAATTTGATGAATTGATGTCGCTACAGAATACGGTTCCTGTCTACATGAACTTGTCTGTCGGACGTAGCATGTGGTGGATTTATGAGCGTAGATATTACCGGTCCACTGACGAAGTTTATGAGCCTGAAGTCATGAAGGGGATGATCCTTGGATATTGGGATCGCATCAATCGCAGAGAGGAAAAAGCCAGGGCACGTGCAAATGGCAAGGAACCGAAGCGTGCGACTAAACGGAATCCTAAAAATGCAAAGAAGCCAGTTGTTGCAACACCTGCAGACCAATGTCCTTATCAAATCCTCGAAGTGTCTGAGAACGCTGATCTTAACGAGATCAAGAAGGCCTACCGCCAAAAAGTAAAAGGCTATCACCCAGACAAAGTAGCTGGCTTGGGGATTGAGCTTCAGAGGGTAGCCGAAGCAATGACAAAGAAAATTAATCACGCATACGAGATTCTAAGCGCTGTGCATAAGCGATAGCAGTCTCCTGAAGCTCGTGAGAAGATTGCTTTCGCTCAAAGAAAAAAGTTGGGCGAAGCAGATAAAAACAGGTTCTTCGGGGATTGGCGTGTGATTAGAGGACGGGTTTGAGGTCAAGTTTGCCGCAGAAGAACAGGATGCGACGGCGGTAGCTCGCGAAGCTGCGAA
>Ga0214171_1000753_pt1 | contig 10541 bp, 9 predicted proteins | sample TroBogEpilimnion_40_FD_153009 | JGI IMG/M metagenome (GOLD analysis project Ga0214171, IMG submission 153009) | Freshwater microbial communities from Trout Bog Lake, WI - 02JUL2007 epilimnion | ecosystem: Environmental > Aquatic > Freshwater > Lake > Epilimnion/Euphotic zone | place: Trout Bog... | reverse complement strand
CGGGGGACGCTGGATCTTCAATATGTTTGGAGACCAATCAGGAGGTGGCCCTGGCTATAACGCCTGTGATCAATATCCAAAAGCGGCGCTTGCCGCCATTGGGTTTTATCTTTGCTAGGGAACTTTAGATAGCCAAGCCCGGAAAACTTCTTCCATTCGGAACGGCAAGAATACTTATCGCAATACTTATTACTCTGAACACCCATGGAAGTGGGTGGACTCGAAAGATAACAACTGGCCATTAATATTAGGAAAAGCCATTATTGGAAAGTCTGAGATACACCTACGGAACCGAGGGTCGGGGGTTCGAATCCCTCCAGCCGCACCAAATTTGACTAAATTGCCAGTCACGGATTCCGTTTTGGTGTTAAATCAATTGGGTATTCTTCGACTCAGATGGGGCCAAGTGACCGACGACCAGAATGTTCAAAACCTCGTTCGAGAGAAGGTTTGGACTGAACTTCGTAAGGTCGGTCGCCCCGATTCTCGGTTTCATTGGGATTTTTCATCCTTCATCGCCGACTTTGAAGGTAGCGAAGAAGCGGCCCTCCGCTTGACCCAACTCGATGCCTGGAAACAATCGTCACTGTTTTTTATTGCACCGGACAACAGCACTGAGCCGGTCCGGCGCAAGGCCATTGAAGAGGGCAAGTCATTTTTAATGACTACCTACGGTATTCGACGCGGATTTCTCTTACTTCGCGCCGGTGTGGTTCCCAAGGGCGACGAACGCTACGCCGCCACTCTCGACGGCATGGATCGATACGCAACCCCTGTTTCGCTTTCAGAGATCAAGACGCTGGGAATGGTTGGGCTCCTGGTAACGGGTGGATCGGGAGTGACTCGCACCGGGTTGCGTGTTGGGAAAGGCCACGGTTTCTTTGACGTCGAGTGTGCCATTTTGAGTGAACTCGGAGTCATGTCTGACCAGAGCGTGATTGCGGACATCGTTCACGATTGTCAGATCGTGGACCTGGTGGTGGAGCCAACCCCAAATGATGTTGGCGTGCACTTAATTGTTACGCCCACACAAACGTTGGAGGTTGCTTCGCCGGTCAAGGGTCCGGGGAGAATTCTCTGGGAATTAATACCCGGGACCGAGTTCGACGAGATGGAGACCATCCACGAATTGGCCCGGCTCACTGGCCATACTGAGTAGGAGAAATCAGCCTCCTCAACGGCGCGGCAGGCTCTAACCCAGTAAAGGTGGAAGATGTCGGCCAGTGCGGATCAGTTTGGTTCTGTAGAGGTCAAGGGTATTGAACTCATCGGTGACGATGAGCGTCACGGTAAGGCGAGTGACCTTTTTTGGATGTGGATGGGTTCGAATACGAACATCTTCTATCCGGTCAATGGTGCACTACTGATTTTTTTTGGTTTGTCGTTTTCACAAGCCGTTCTTGCCATTCTCATTGGTAACTTAATTTTCTTCGGCGTGGGCCTTACGAGTTTGCAGGGTCCCAAGACTGGCACAACGACATTCAGCATCTCTAAAGCTTCGTTTGGACCAAATGGTGGACGTGGCCTCTCACTCATGAACTGGGCAACGTGCGTTGGTTTTGAAGCCTCCGGCATTGCTCTTATGGTGCTAGCGGGACTCGCGTTGCTCGGTGAAGCGGGTGTTCACAATCCTTCCGCTGGCGTGAAGATTGTGATGCTCATTGTGGCCATGGGAATTCAGTCACTACTCCCAGTACTAGGCCACCAGACAATTATGTTGGTCCAAAAATATTTGACGTATCTGTTGGTTCCGGTATTTGCCATCATGGCAATTCTCGTTGCGGGCAAAGTCCACACCTCGTCATTGAGTCACGGAACCAGTTGGGCCGTCTTCACCGAAGGTCTCGCATTGGTTATTTCTGGTGGTGGGCTCTCGTGGTCCAACACCGGTAGCGACTATTCGCGCTACTTGGCTAAGGAGACCAAGAGTTCGAGCATTTTCTGGTTCGCTTCACTTGGCGGAATGATTCCCGCCATCTTGCTCGAGATTCTCGGTAGTGCCATCGCTTCGGTGGTGAAAAATGCTTCGGACCCAATTGGGGGGCTACCCTCAGCTTTCCCGAGTTGGGTAGTGGTGCCGTATTTGATCGTGGCCATCTTGTCACTCTTGGCCGCGAACACGACCAACCTGTATTCATCCGGTTTGACCCTGCAGTCAATTGGAGTGAAGTTGAGCCGTTGGCAATGTGTGGCGATTGACCTAGCTATCTGCACCGTCATTGGTGGGATCACGATCTTTAGCTCGAACTTTAACCACCTCTACTCAAACTTCCTCTCCCTCCTCATAATCTGGCTAGCTCCGTGGCTTGGTATCTATGGCGTTGACTGGCTACTGCGTAAGGGTAAGTATGACGCTCCAGCACTCTTAGCGGGCAAGGGTGGGCGTTACTGGCGCAGTGGCGGATTCAATATTGCCGGATTGAGCGCTCAAGTGATTGGCATGATTGCCGCGGCGATGTGGATCGACTCACCTGCATTTGTTGGACCACTCTCCTCTCGGACTAACTACGCCGACTTCAGTGTCTTTATGGGGCTCATTGTCGCTGGGCTGGCCTACTACTTGCTAGCTGGTCGATCAATTAAGGATGAGGCCACTAAGTAGTCGGAAGAACTATGTAAGGCGATGTTGAATTGAATGCTTATTCATTCGAAGTCGCTACCAATGGCATAGAAATCAAATTCATCTTGTGCCGGGTTCGCGTCAAGCGAACCCGGCATTCGTGAATAGTGATGGAAACCGCGTTGAAAGTGCTACTCGGTGACTACTTTGTTGGGGATTTAACACCAAGTTGCATTTTGCGAAGCACTTCCATGTGTGGTTTAGATCTATTAGGGTGCAGTGGAAATTATCTTTTTTGCCTAGTCTGATTGCAAATCTGAGAGAGCGTGAGAGCCAGCCCCTGCCACTTGGATATAAGGTGATTTAGTCAAACCACGTAATAGCCAGGAAGATGGAACAAATGAATAGTTCAATTTATAAGCAGGTCCAAGAGTGAGCCCACATCTTGATGCTTTTGTTGAAGCCAGCGAGGTTATTGAACTTGCTCAACTTCGTGACATCACGACTCGGTTAATTGGCGGCATGGCCTTTCGAGCTCAATTGCCGCTATGGACATATCGACACCGCCCAGCTCACGATATCGATTTTGTAGTTAAATCAAAAGATGCCCGCGGCTTAGGTGAGTTACTTGAAGAGCGGGGCTATGTCCCCGACCGGCGACAAAATGCTCTCTACGGGCACAAACAGATGTACTTCGTTGACGAAGAGCATGATCGCCCTGTTGACGTCATTATTGATCGGTTAGAGATGTGCCACACTCTCGAGTTGAAAGATCGCCTAGGGGTCGACCCATTAACCGTTGGTAGAGCGGAACTCCTCCTGTCCAAGCTGCAGATTGTGAAATTGAATCGCAAAGACGCGCTCGACATTGTGGCGCTCATATCGGCTTACAAACTAGGTAGCGCAGAAGGAATAGAGACCGCTGCAATTGGGGAGATTATTGGCCGTGACTGGGGATGGTGGAGAACAGTCACCGGTAATTTGGAAGTTATTGCTAAGACCCTAAGTGAAGACGATGGTTCATTTGCGGCTGATCTCGACATGCAAAAGTCAGCGTCGTATGACCCAGCAACTCAAATCGAGGAGTTGCGTCAATTCGCTATTGATCTTCCCAAGAGTATGGCGTGGAAGGTCCGCGCTCGATTAGGTGATCGTGCAATTTGGTACGAAGAGCCTGAGGAGCTCGGTCACTAGTTCGATTCGTGATATTTCGAGAAATCGGATAGGTATCTAGTCGCTTAAATGGGCATGCGCATTACTACTGCCTCAACGGGGCCGAAGGGCATCCGATGAATTTCATTCCAGCCTTGTTCGGCGTACCACTTATCTTGGGAATCGGTCCAAAGGAAGACCTCTAGTAATCCCATGGCTTTAACCTCTTGGAGGGCGGCGGCCATGAGATTCAATCCCAAACGCTGGCCACGGAAGTCCTCGTGAACAATCAGAGCGGCAATCCACGGTCGATAGTCAACGAACTCTTTAATATCGTCAACCTCGACGATTGTTACTGCACCAAATAAGTGACCGTCTACGAATCCAATCAAAGTTCGTGGAATCTGAGGTGGAGCTGACTCCAGGCACCTTAGATAGAACTGCCTCCAGTCCTCGAAACTGACTTCAGGGGTTTTTTTCTCCCAATACTGGTAATTCCAAGAGGCCAGAAGGCCGACGACATCGGGCCTCTCTGCGAGGTCTATAACTTCGATCATTTCAATCACTAACCTATTACAGCGGTTAGGCAGTTTAGTTCCCAAGGTATTTTCTACTAAATACCTTAGATTCATGCAACTGCACCGCACTCATGATACGTTAACTAACAGAGATTGACATAAAAGGAACGGATTCCGTAAATTGAGCGCGGCACCACGACAGGTTAAAGAGCGACCCACTTCTACCAAGAAGTCTGCAAATGCCGCCGCGATGACGGGGAACTCTCGTCACGCAACCTCGACTCCCGTCCGACGCACACTTTCGGACATAGATGTGCAAGATCGCCAGATTGTTCGATTACTACAAGAAGATGGTCGCATCTCTAACGCGAGCATCGCACGAGCAATCGGTACGTCAGAGCCCACCGTTCGAAAGAGGATTGACCGACTCGTTAGCGACAAAATTATTAAAGTAACGGCAATCGTTAATCCGGCGAACTCTGGATACGGCGTTGACATATTGATGGGAATTAGAACAACTCCAGGAACGGCTCTTCAGGTAGGAGGTCAACTCGGAAAATACGAACAAGTTTTGTATCTTGGCTACACCACTGGACGCTTTGATCTGATTGCCAATATGTTATTTCGAAGTGATGAAGAGCTTTTTGAGTTCTTCAGTAATACAATCGCAAAGATCTCTGGAATAGTTGCGACCGAATCATTTACGGTCATGCGTGCAGAGCGAGTTGATTTCGATTGGAAGTTTTCCACGAAACCTGCTCCGATTAGTGAGTCGTAGTAGAAATAAAATAAATGTATCAATTAGGGGGGATTAAAAATGACAAGTGAAATGAATAGTGGAAGCGGAGCAGCGCCGAGCTTCTTCGCCCGAAAGGCGACAGGCCTAACGCGAGAAGTTTCGTGGGTTGACGCACTTTTTTATAACCTATTGTGGTCGTCCATACCGCTCTCGTTAGCGTTCCTTTTGGCTTTTGGCCCATCGGACTTTACGAGTGCGTCGCCATATTGGACTGTTATTGCCACATTGGCGCTAGCGATTCCGTGTGCGCTTCTGTACGCAATGTTCAGCGCAGCAGTGCCTCGTTCGGGTGGAGACTACACCTGGATCACGCGGACAATGAGTCCCGTTCTTGGGTTCATGAGTAATGTCTCGTTTATTTTCTGGGTGACGTTCTTTATCGGGGTCTACGCCGTTTATCTGGGCGCGTATGGTCTCTCACCGGCATTTCGAGTCTTGGCGTCGTACATGCAAAGTCCAAGCATGCTCAGCACATCAAACTGGTTCGCTGGGGAAACTGGCTCCATTGTGGTGGGCCTCGTCGTAGTGGCACTATCAGCGGGAGTTCTGATCCTCGGTCGAGGACTTCGGACTTTTATGAAGCTGCAGAAATGGGCTTTTGGATTCTGGTTTCTTGGTGCGGTAGTGATTCCATTTATCATCGTGGCACTTATTTCCAAGGGGACGTTTATCGCCCACTTCAATAGTTACGTCAGTGGTTTAGGTGGAAGTTCCGACGCCTACGCGGCCCTTTTAAAGTCCTCTCCACCGTTGGGGGCGTCGGCTCATTCACTCGGAGGATCGCTCCTTATGATGGTGCTGCCGTTTTACACGATCGGATTTATTTTCCAATCCACGTACTTTGGTGGTGAAATCAAGAGGGCTCGCAATAGTGCCATGAAGTCCATTGTTTGGGCCGAAGCAATTGCTGGAGTAGTCCTCCTAATCGGAATTGCAATATTTGGAATGCGCCTCTCAGCCTTTATGGGTATTACGGGCTTCGGTGATTTCTCGAAGATTGGCATGCCTGCCGCGCCGCTCTACACAGAAGTGGCGTCAATTGCATCGGGAAACATTGTGCTGGGTCTTATTATCAGCATCGGCATGGTCTTGGTCTTTATCACCTGGATCCCTCAGACAATGTTGCTCGTATCGCGTTCCTTGTTCGCGTGGTCGTTTGATGGTTTGCTGCCCGCAAAAGTAAGCGATGTGAATCCAAAAACACACTCCCCAGTTTTTGCGGTTGCCATTATTTCGGTTCTCAGCGCAGTAAGCGTTGTCATCGTTGGTATGCACCCGAATTTGACTTTCGTGGTGGGACTACTCGGCCTCACGGTTACGTACCTTTTGGTATCGGTTGCGGGGATTATCTTTCCATTCCGTCAAAAGGATGTTTTTGAAGCCTCACCGTTCAACGGTCGTATCGGTGGTTTCCCGACGATGTCACTGGTGGCTATTCTCAGCTTCATTGGTATTGGAATAATCACCACGACGTTGCTCATGGCTCAGTACTCCGGTACAAGTTGGCAGTACAACCGCAGTCGAGTAATCCTGTGTATTTCCATCGTGGTCTTAGCAGCGCCGCTTTATTACATCATCCGAGCTATTCGAAAGTCACAAGGCGTGAACATCGACCTCGCCTACCAAGAAATTCCACCGGAATAGTCGATGGGAACTCTAGAGATTGGTCGAGCAGATGTTTAAAAGGTCTTCAGCGGGCAAACCGTCGGAATACAGCGTGTTCTACGCCGGTGATATTCACGGCTCAGAAAAGTGTTTTCGAAAGTTCATTAATGCGGCGAAGTTCTACCAAGTTGATGCCCTGATACTCGGTGGCGACATCAGCGGAAAAGCGCTGGTACCCCTCGTCGAGTATGCCGACGGGACGGTGAAGGCACGCTTTTTAGGTACCGACCATCTATTGAGTACCGAAGAAGAGGTAGAAGCCTTGAAGCAAGCAATTCGCTTCAACGGCTTTTACCCCTTCGAGATTCGTGAAGAAAAGCTTCGGGAAATTTCGAAAGATGACACTTCGCGCCAGTCTTACTTTGATCAAATCATGTCAGACGAACTACGACGTTGGGTCAACCTCGCGGACGAACGTCTCGGCGAGAGAGGTACCAGGTGCCTGATTATGCCGGGAAACGATGACGAGGTCTTCACCGGCGGAGTGATCGACGAAGCGGAGCACGTCGTTAATCCCGACCTTCGAGTTACCGACATGGGACCCTTCCAGGTTCTGAGCGTCGGCTATTCCAATATCACTCCATGGGATAGTCCTCGTGAGATGAGTGAAGAGCAGTTGGACGCAGAGATTAAGCGGTTGGAATTGGAATTGGATTCATCCAGACCTCTGGTGTTGAATCTGCACGTGCCGCCCTATGACACTGGTCTGGATTACGCACCTAAACTTCGCGCAGATCTCTCTATTGTTGGAGGATCGAATCCCAATATGGTGCCAGTCGGCAGTCAAGCGGTTCGCGATGCGATTGAGCGACTTCAGCCAATCGTCAGTCTTCATGGCCACATCCATGAGTCACGGGGAAGCGTGAATCTTGGCCGTTCGGTGGCAATTAACCCAGGCAGTGAATATAACTCTGGCGTATTACGCGGCGTCATAGTTCGACTTCGTCAAGATGAAGTCGTCAGCGTTCAATTCGTATCAGCATAAGAAAATTTAAGAGGAGAAAAAAATGGATTGGCCACAAATTGATTGGACCGCTTTGCGGTCGTACCGATGGGAAAAAGTAAAGGCGGTAATGGACGAGAACAATCTTGACCATTTGCTTCTCATGGGCTTTGACAACATTCGCTACGCCACCGATTATCGAACGCAAATCATCGCTGAAGCTACAGACTGGTGCGCCGCCCTTGTCGATTCTTCCGGCGCTGTCGATATTTTTGTCCCCTGGATTGACGAAGTGCGTGCAGACCCCGAACCAGACTTGCCTTGGATCAGAGCAGTACACCCGTTGCCTTCGTGGACGCCCGCAGCTCCTCACGCCCCATATTGGGCAAAAATCATCACCGGAGTGATGGGCTCGGCTCGACGAATTGGTGTCGAAAGTGGAATCTTTGAGATTGTTGAGGCACTTAAGGTCACTTTGCCAGGTGTTGAGTTTGTGGAAATTTCGACGGCGCTTTATATCGCTCGAGAAGAGAAGCACCCACTCGAGGTTGAACTCTTGCGAGCGGCAAGCATCGTAAATGCAAGCGCTGCAGAACACGCACTTCGCCACGCTCAAGCCGGAATGACGGACTACGACGTGCTGGCACTAGTTATGTCCTATCTGCAGACTCACGGGGTTGAGTTTCTTAGCCACTCGTTGTGTAATCACCGACGCGGAACTGGTACATGGTTTGCGGCGGGGTCAACCCTTGCCGAAGGCGATGCATTCTTCTTCGACGTTGGGTGTTATGGACTCGGGGGATACGCCTCAGACATCGCCCGAACTGGTTTTATTGGTGAACCCAATAAAGAAATACAAAAGGCGTGGGGACTTCTGCACGAGGCCTACGAGATTGGCCAAGACATGGCCAAGCCAGGTGTAAAAGTTTCGAAAGTGCACAACACTGTTAATGAGTTTTTAGAGAAGGCCGGCTTACCCCGAACTCCATATTCCATGGGCCACGGCGTAGGCCTTAGGGCGTGTGAACTCCCAACCATCCACCGGAGTGATCGGATGCAGAATGACGAAATTTTGCAAGAGGGTTGGGTCATTTCACTGGAGCCCGAGACCGCAGTGGAATACAAAGGCCAGCCAATGTTGTTGAAGATCGAAGACAATTTCGTTGTTGGTCGTGACTCCCTAGAAAAACTTTCAGTACCGAGCTTGTTGGCATAAGAGCAGCGACCATTTCAATTTAGATAAGGAGATTTTTATGAGTGACACAAATGCCGTATTAACGCCCGAGCGCAAGCTGCGAATGGCGGAGGACCGATGGACCGCTGTTAAGTCAGTGATGGACGCACAGGGTTGTGACCGTCTTTTACTGACAAGCTTCGACCATATTCGATATGCCTTGGATTACCGTACCCAAGTCGTTGGCGAAGGTTACGACTGGTTTGCGGCCACCGTGAACCTAGATGGTGCTTCCACGATTTTCCTACCCTGGATTGATGAAATTGGAACTGACACCTCAACGAGGGGTGAAGAACTGATATTGAAGCCACTCACTTCCTGGGCCCCAGCGGTCACTCACCCGCGTTATTGGGTTGACACCGTGGCCGCATCACTACGTGGTGCAAAGAAGGTTGGAGTGGACCTAATTGATGCCGATCTCCTAGAGGGGCTTCGCGCTGCCTTGCCCGGAGTCACCTTTATTTCCATCGGAGCCGCCCTCTACGAAGTTCGAAAAGTTAAGTCCATCGACGAGCAGTTACTTCTCGAAGCTTCGAGTCGCCTGAATGCTTCGGCAGCCGCGGTGGCCCTCGCCCACGCAAAGGCTGGCCTGACTGACTACGACCTACTCTCGGTTGCTATGCAGTACATGCAAGAACGTGGAGCTGAGCACCTCAGTCACTCATTGTGCAACCACCGACGTGCGAGTGGCAGTTGGTTTGCCGAGGGCACAACATTTCGTGAAGGAGACGCGTTCTTCTTTGACATTGGTTGCTACGGACCTGGGGGATACGCTTCAGATATCGCACGGACTGGGTTCATAGGTGAACCACCACAAAATGTTCAACTCGCGTACAAGGGTTTATTAGAGGCCTACGGAGTGGCTCAAGAGATGGCTCGACCGGGTGCAACTGCCTCCAAAATCCAGGAGGCAACTAACGATTGCTTAAAGAAGCTGAATTTGCCCACGACGCCTTACGGTGTCGGGCACGGCGTGGGGTTGCGTATTTGTGAGTTGCCAACAATTCACCGCCGTGATCGCATGGATGCAGATGCGACGCTTCTAGAAGGTGAAGTGATTGCTATCGAACCAGAGACAACTGTTTGGGTCGGCGACACACGAATTGTCCTCAAGATTGAGGACAATTTTGTTGTCGAAAGCGACGGATGTCGAATCTTGTCCACTCCCGATAAATCGTAAGTTGTCGCACTAGCCCTAAACAATGATTTTTTAGAGGCGGTGGGTGTTGTTGATCCCAAAGGGCGACGTTGCTGTGTGGGTAAAGTCCCGCGACACAATGGGATCGCAACGCTCAAGTGAAAGACTCACTCCAGGGCAGTGAAAATACCTTCAAACCGCGCACAAGTCCGAAGCTGCCAACGGCCTCTGGACTTTTGTAACGGTCTCTCCAATTCTTAGTAGAATGTGTGTCAGTCATGAATTGCCCGTGACAGGGCTGCCCCCGGGCAATTAGAACAAATCCCATATGAAATAAGGATTCGTAGCGTTTAAAAGGGGAATTCAATCGCTGCTCCCAGTATTGGGTCACCAAACAATTATGTTGGTGCAAAAATATTTGACCTACCTCTTGGTGCCAGTCTTCATCGTCATGGCAATTCTCGTCTCGGGCAAGGTACACATTTCGGCCCTGAGTCACGGTGCGAGTTGGGCAGTATTCACTGAAGGACTT
>Ga0214171_1000752_pt1 | contig 10553 bp, 7 predicted proteins | sample TroBogEpilimnion_40_FD_153009 | JGI IMG/M metagenome (GOLD analysis project Ga0214171, IMG submission 153009) | Freshwater microbial communities from Trout Bog Lake, WI - 02JUL2007 epilimnion | ecosystem: Environmental > Aquatic > Freshwater > Lake > Epilimnion/Euphotic zone | place: Trout Bog... | reverse complement strand
TGTGGCGGCAGGATCACAACGGCTTTACGCATCAAGATCCTGGGTTCATCGACCATGTGGTGAACAAGAAGGCTTCCGTCGTGCGCGTCTATTTGCCGCCAGATGCGAACTGCCTGTTGAGCGTGATGGATCACTGCCTGCGCAGTCGGCATTACGTCAATGTGGTCATTGCGGGCAAACACCCCGCGCCGCAATGGCTTGATATGGACGCTGCCGCGAAGCATTGTGCAGAGGGCATTGGCATCTGGCATTGGGCGAGCAATGAGGATGGTGGGGAACCGGATGTCGTGATGGCCTGCTGCGGCGATGTGCCTACGCTGGAGACTCTCGCTGCCGTTTCCATCTTGCGGGAACATTTGCCCGAGCTCAAAATCCGCGTGGTCAATGTGGTCGATCTCATGAAACTGCAGCCGCAGAGCGAGCACCCGCACGGATTGAGTGATGCAGCCTTCGATGCTCTCTTCACCAAGGCTCGGCCGGTCATCTTCGCCTTTCACGCCTACCCATGGCTGGTCCACCGGCTGACCTACCGCCGCACCAACCACGACAACTTTCATGTCCGTGGCTACAAAGAAGAAGGCACCATCACGACGCCCTTTGACATGACCGTGCTCAATGACTTGGATCGATTCCATCTCGTGATGGATACCATTGACCGATTGCCGCAGACGGGTGACAAGGGCCACGTCCTGAAGGAACAGCTCAAAGCCAAGCTTGTTGAGCACAAGTATTACATCGACAAAAACGGCCAGGATATGCCGGAGATTCGCAACTGGAAATGGAGCCACTCATCATGAACACCCAGGCACTGATTAACACCGCCAGCGCGCTCGTGGCTGGCGACAAAGGACTGCTCGCGATGGATGAAAGCACGACCACGTGCAATAAGCGCTTTGCAGCACTGGGCATTCCGCAGGATGAAGAGACTCGGCGTGACTACCGTGCTTTGCTCATCACCACACCGGGACTCGGGGCGGGCATCAGCGGCGCGATCTTGTATGACGAGACGATTCGCCAGCGCACCAAGGAGGGGACCTCCTTCGTTAATGTGTTGGTTGATTCCGGCATCCTGCCTGGCATCAAAGTGGATATGGGGCTGAAGGACATGGCGGGCTATCCCGGTGAGAAGGTCACAGAGGGGCTGGATGGACTGCGTGAGCGCCTCACGGAGTATGCCGAATTGGGTGCGCGATTTGCCAAATGGCGCACCGTTTTCACCATCGGCGAAGGCACGCCGAGCCAAAGCTGCATCGAAACCAATGCGCTGGATCTGGCGCGCTACGCCGCCTTGTGCCAGGAGGTGGGGCTAGTCCCCGTCGTCGAGCCGGAAGTCCTCATGGAGGGCGCACACACCCTGGAACAGTGCAGCGCCGTGACGGAGGAGGTGCTGCATGAGGTCTTTAGCCAGCTTTATGCCCAGCGTGTGATGCTGGAAGGCATTATATTAAAGCCCAACATGGTTGTGGCATGCGCGGAGCAGACCACTGCGAATGAAATCGCCGATGCGACGGTGACCTGCCTCCTGCAGGCCGTGCCTGCCGCCGTGCCAGGTATCGCGTTTCTATCGGGAGGCCAGCCTGCCGAACTCGCCACGCTGCGATTGAACGCCATGAATGTCCGCTTCAAATCACGCCTGCCCTGGGCGCTGGCCTTCTCCTTTGCCCGCGCCCTCCAGCAGCCAGCGTTGGAAATCTGGGCTGGCCAGGCCACGCAGGTGCTCGCCGCTCAAAGCGCCTTGCTGCATCGCATCCGCTGCAATCAGGCAGCTCGCCGTGGGGACTACCATGCCGCCGATGAGCACTCCTGAGACTCTTCGCATTCACGTCATTCGGCACGGTGACACCGCCTGGTCTCTCTCCGGCCAGTACACCGGACGCACGGACATCCCGCTGAGCCCGCACGGCGAGGACGCAGCCCGCGCACTCGGGAAACGCCTGCAGAGCATCGCTTTCGCCCACGTTCTTACTAGCCCATTGCTGCGTGCAATGCAGACCTGCGCCCTCGCCGGGTTGCAAGCTGCGGCGGTGGTTAATCCAGACCTCACCGAATGGGATCATGGTGACTTCGAGGGCCACACTCCGGCGGAAGTGCATGCCGATCATCCGCAGTGGAATCTCTTTTGGGATGGAGCCCCCCGGGGTGAATCTCCCGCGCAGGTGGCCTTTCGTGCCGATCAGCTCATCATCCAGCTTCGCCAGATGCATGGGAACATCGCCCTCTTTACGCACAGCCATTTCGCCCGCGTTTTCGCCGCCCGTTGGATCAGTCTCTCCGTGGCGCAGGCCGAGCACTTTCTACTCGATACGGCTTCGCTGAGCATTCTTTGCTATGAGCACGACCAGAAGACTCAGCCAGCCATTGAGCTGTGGAACTCCACTGGGGTTCCTTAGCTGTAACTAGGCCGTCGAAGTCTTTGCTCGATGCAGGCTACAAACTCGCCTACGGGTGAAGGCTGGCGGCACTGGTCTGGTCTGCGCCCGTCCTCCGGCGAATTCGTACGTCCTCAGGTTCACGAAAGCTCCAGAGGGCTGGAGCACTCCAAAACGCTGTCGCGCTCGCGTGGGCGCTGATTTTTAACGGCTGCAAAGAGCGGTTTGCTTGGTGGCGCACTGCGGCTATGCGTGCGGTCGCATGCCTACTGTTTCGCCGCTTCGTCCTGCTGTGTTTTTTGACCGTGATGGGGTCGTCAATGTCTCCCCAGGGGACGGCTATGTGCTGCGCTGGGAGGATTTTCAGTTCGCGCCGGGAATCATCGAGGCGCTGGCACTGTGCCACGCACGGGGGTATGCGACGATCCTGGTGACAAGCCAGCAGGGTGTGGGCAAAGGCCTCATGACCCAGGCAGCGCTGGACGACCTGCACGCGCGCATGCAGCACGAACTGGCCCGGCATGACGCCGCGCTGGATGGCATCTACGCCTGCACGCACCTCGCAGGTACCTGCACCTGCCGTAAGCCGAGTGCCGAGATGATTTTCCGCGCGCGTGACGAACACGGCCTGGATCTGACGCAAAGCTGGTTGGTGGGCGATCATGACCGTGACATCCAGATGGCGATCAATGCCGGGGTGCCGCGTACGGTGCGCATTTTGAGCCATCATGAGCCGAAGGTGGCGGCGGAGTTCACTTTAGAGGAGACGACGGAACTGGCCGCGCTGCTGCGGGAAAAGCTGCCAGACTGTGGGTTGTAAAAACTTCCGCAAAACTGACGGGCTGGCAGCCCGTTCCACGTCCTGCTCAGCGCTTGGCCATCGCGGATTCGAGGGCTTTGCGGTAGTTCAGGACGGCGTCGCCGATGGCGGCGGAAACCTGCTGGCGGTAGGTGTCGGAGGCGACGAGCTGGCACTCGGTGCCGTTGGTGACGAAGCCTCCCTCAAACAGAATGCCCGGGCGCTTGCAGCCGGAGAGCACGCTCCACTGGGCGCGCTTGATGCCGCGATCGACAAACTTGAAGCGGCTGATGACGCTGGCATGCACGGCGGTGGCGAGGGCGATGTTGGCGGAGTCCTGCTTGTTGCCGGTGACGCCGTTCATGTTGTAGCCACCGCCGCGGCTGATCGTGGCGGCGGCGCTCTGCGGTGTGAGCGCCCAGGTTTCGATGCCCGTGGCGGCGGTGCCGCCGGAGTTGAAGTGGAAGCTGAGGAAGATGCTCTTCGGCGTCTGGTTGGCGATGGCCACGCGCCCACCGAGGGAGATGAAGGTGTCCGTCGCACGTGTGAGGATCACCTTGAAGCCGCGCTGCATCAGGGCCGCACGCACGGTCATGGCCATCTTGAGCGCGAAGTCTTTCTCATAGCCGTAAACACCCCGCGCACCCGAATCATGTCCGCCGTGGCCGGCATCGACGACGACGGTGTCAAAGTACTCGGCGTTCTGAATGTGGCTGGGGTAGAGCACGGGGTCGATGAGCTTGCACAGATCGAGGCGGGAGAAGAGTACCTTGCCGTTGTACTCCGCCACCGGGAAACTGAGAATGAATTTGATGTTGTTGATCAGCATCTCCTGGGAGCCGATCTGCGCCTTAAGGATGAGCTTGGAGGAGCCGAGCCAGAAGTGCGTGCCCTGCGTCCGGAAGGTGGTGAAGCCATAGACGGGGTTGTAGAAATTACGGATGCTCTCCGCCGTCACGTAGTCACGTCCGCCGATCTTGATGATCTCCCAGCCGCCGTTGGCAGGCAGGACTTCGACGGCTTTGGATTTCTCTGCGGCAGCGGTCTTGTCGTCGTCGTCCTCTTTGAACTCACCCTTCATCGGTGCCTCGTTGTCCTTTGCGGAGGAAGATTTTGTCACATCCTTGACCGGCTCCTCTTTGGGCTTGGGTGCGGCCTTGGGAGTCTCCGTTTTCGCGGCGGTCTTGGGAGCGGTTTTGGCGGGGGCAGATTTTTTACCGATCTCCACTTTTTTGCCGCCAGTCGTGGTGATGATGACCCGGGGCGGTTTGCCGGTTTCAGCGCCTTTGCTGGCGGACTTTTCGGGGACTGACTTGGGCTTTTTGGCAGGCGCAGGCTTAGTCTCCAGCTTTTTTTCCGGCTCAGGGGGCGTTTCGGTTTTGCTGCCACCACCAAAGATCTTTTTGAAGAAGCCCGGCTTTTGATCGTCCGCACGTGCCACGTCGAACGACGCCATGGCCAGGGCGCTGGCAAAGAGGGCGATGAGGGCTGTGGGGAGTTTGGGGTGCAGTCCTGAGGTCATGGCGGGAATGACGGCAATAGCGGGGAAAAGCGGCTTTTTATACCCTCAGTCGGCCTGGAGCGCAAACGATCTGACGCGCCGGGCCCGGGCAGGCCCGGGAATTGCCAAGAAATGGCCAGGGTGGCCAAAAGGGTGCTTTCAACGCTTTCTGGCCCGCGTCCTCTGCGACCCCGCCCTTGACGGCACCGCCGCTTTGACCCATTGACCTTATATCCATGACCAAAAAACCTGTTGTTCTCATTATCCGTGACGGCTGGGGCATCAACCCCGGCGGTAAAGCTCAAGCCGTAGCCAATGGCGATGCCACCCTGCTGGCTCGCACCCCCTACCACGACCACCTTTACGCCACCTATCCGATGGGCACCGTCAGTGCTAGCGGCGAGGACGTGGGCCTGCCTGACGGCCAGATGGGCAACAGCGAAGTGGGCCACCTCAATCTCGGCGCGGGCCGTGTGGTGTACCAGGATCTGACCCGTATCAACAAATGCATCCGCGATGGCGAACTCGCCAGCATGCCGGTGCTGGTGGAAGCCTTTGAAAAGGCCAAGGGCAAGCGCCTGCACTTCCTCGGTCTCATCAGCGATGGCGGTGTGCATTCGCATCAAGATCATCTCGCTGCTCTTTGCAATGCCGCGAAGGCCGCTGGTGTGAGCGATTTGATGGTGCATGCCATCACCGATGGCCGCGATACCTCGCCTACGGGTGGGGCCGCCTACATGGCCAAGTTGGAAAAAGACCTCGCGCCGAGCGGAGCCAAAATCGCCACGGTCATTGGCCGCTACTACGCTATGGACCGTGACAAGCGCTGGGAGCGCAACAAGCTCGCCTGGGACGCCATTGTCCTCGGCCGTGGCGAAGTCCGCACCGATCTGCCCAGCGCCGCCGTGCAGGCCGCCTATCCGAAAGACCCGCGTGGGGATGAATTCATGCAGCCCATGATTTTCTCCAACGCGAATGAGCAGCGCATCCGCGATGGCGATGTCATCCTGTGGTTCAACTTCCGCGCCGACCGCGCACGCCAGCTCAGCGAGGCGTTCCTGAAAGCCGACTTCAATGGCTTTGATCGCGAAGTCACGCCGAAGACCGGCTACTACACGCTTACCGAATACGACGCCACTTACACGGACCTCGGTGCCCGCGTGATCTTTGCGCCTGAGAGCCTGAGCAACAACCTCGGCCAGGTCGTGGCCGCGGCTGGTCTGACCCAGCTCCGTGCTGCGGAGACGGAGAAGTACCCGCACGTGACCTTCTTCTTCAACAGTGGCGTCGAAGAGCCAAATCCCGGTGAAGACCGCTACCTTGCCATCAGCCCGAAGGAAGTGCCCACCTACGACAAGAAGCCGCAGATGAGCGCGCCCGATCTTACCTTTGAAGTGATGCGCCGCCTGGAAAGCTACGACCTCGTCATCATGAACTACGCCAATCCCGACATGGTCGGCCACACCGGCGTCGTCGAAGCAGGCATCCATGCCTGTGAGACCATCGATCTCGGCGTGCGCCTCATCGTGCAAAAAGTCCTCGAACTCGGAGGCAAGCTCTTCATCACCGCCGACCACGGCAACTGCGAGCTCATGCGCAACCCGGATGGATCACCAAACACCGCGCACACGACCAACCTCGTCCACGGCATCTACGTCGCCGCCGATGCGAACAGCTACACCGTCGCCAACGGCAAGCTTGCCGACATCGCTCCGACGCTGCTCGACATGCTCGGCGTGAAGCCCTCGCCTGAGATGACGGGGAAGAGCTTGTTGGTGAAGAAGTGAACGTTTGAATGATGCGCCTTCTCTTCCTCTGCTCCCGCAACCAATGGCGCAGCCCGACGGCGGAGAAGGTGTATCAAAACGATCCGCGCGTGGAGGTGCGCAGCGCAGGTGTGAGTGCTGCGGCGCGGTGCCGTGTGTCGGAGAAGCTGCTGCTGTGGGCGGACCTTGTGCTCGTCATGGAGCATGAGCACAAGCAGCGGTTGCGGGAGCAGTTTCCTGAACTGGTGCGCGAGCTGCGCATCGAGGTGCTCGACATTCCGGATGATTACGAGTTCATGAATCCGGAGCTGGTGGTGTTGATTCGGGAGAGGGTGGAGCCGTTGCTGGAAGGCGAGGGATCATCTTGATCCCTCAACACTCCGCCTTGGGACACACTCCCAGACGGGGATCAAGATGATCCCCCTCCTCCTCAAGCCGCTTTCCCTTTCGGCACCAACTCCCACAGGCCTACGACGTGCTCCCAGCGGCGAATGCCCGTGTCGATGAGGAAGATCAGCAGTAGGGCGATCAGAAGGGATGGCCAGAGTTCCACGTATTGAACGGCCTTGGTGGTTTCGAGATTGGGCAGGCGCTTGGATTCGGTGAGGTAATCGCCGCCGGTGATGCGCACGGCTTCCTTCAGCAACGCGTCGTTGACGGTGCCCAGGCTGGCTTCGGTGGAGGGATTGTGAATGAGGCCGGTGGTGACCATCTCGGCACCGAATTGGGCGCGGATGAGATACACGCCTGCCTGCGTCGGTTTAAAGTCGGCGGCGTAGGTGCCGGGGGCTTCTTGCCGTAGCGTCAGTTTTTGCACGGCCTGCATGGGCGCGCCCAGGGCATCCGCCGCGACGTGAAAGACCTCGGCGGCGACGGTGGCGTTGTTGGCGCGGGTACCAGCGTCGGCAAGGAGATCGACGCTGATATGGGCATCATCTCCCTGCATGCGTGCGGACAGATCCATGAGGCGTCCCTGCGGCGCGCGGGCGGTGTCGCGCAGCACTTGGGACCAGAAGCGGCCAAAGCCGCTCCAGCGGGCGATCCAGAGTGAGGCCCAGCGGCTTTTCGCATCTGAAGTGAAGGCGGTGGCCTTGCCCAAACCAAAGCGCCAGTGCGCGAGCAGGGGATCGCCTGTTTCGGTGACGAGGGGCACTTGCGCGGAGGTGCGGCGGGTGGTTTTCACGTAGCCGAGTAGTGTGGGCGAGTCCCACTTTTCAAAGCCTGCGAGCATGGGGTCTTTTTCCTTCAGAACAGGGATGAAAGGCTCTTCGCGGATCATGCGGCCGGTGTGCATGAGGGTGTCTTGCGTGAAGATGCGTGTGATGCTGCTGGCATCCATCGTCGAGTAGGACTGCCCGCCGCCGCTGGAGGCGATGGCCTGGAGCAGCGCTACGTGCGAGCCTTCGCCGATGGCGACGGTGGAAATCGTCAGGCCTTCGTTGCGGCACTGAGTGGCGAGCTGTTCGTAGCCGGAGCCTGCGGTTTGACCATCGGTAAGGATGATCATGTGCTTCACGCGCGCCTTGGTGCGCAGCAGGGCTTCGCGCCCGAGCTGAAAGGCTGGCTGCAAATTGGTGCCACCGCCGGAGGCGATGGCGGCGATCTGGCCTGACACGGCATTGGTCGAAGTCAGGCGCGTCATCGGCGCGACGACGTGCGCTTCCGAGTCAAAGGCCCACACGCCGAGGGAATCGTTGTGGCCGAGCACTTCTGCGGTCGCGATGGCGGCGCTCTTGGCCATTTCGAGTTTTTCACCGGCCATGGAGCCGGAGCGGTCCAGCACGATGGCGACTGCGGCGCTTTGCTTTTCTTCTTCGTCCGGCGCTTTGAGTCGTACGGGCAGAACTTCTTCAATGGGCGTGCGATAGTAACCACCGACACCGAAGGAACCCGGCCCGCCGAGCATGATGAGGCCGCCGCCGAGTTTATCGACGTAATCGCGTAGGGAGTTCATGAGCGGCTCGCCAAGCTGATGTGCCGGAACATCGGAGAGGATGACGCCATCGTAACCACCGAGTTGCTCAAAGGTGATTGCGAGATTGCCCGGCTGGCGGAGATCGAGTTCGATGCCCTCCTTTTCCATGGCTTGCGTGAGGTAGCGGCCTTCGGCGGCGTCGGATTCGATGTAGAGCAGGCGTAGGCGTCCGCGCACATCCACGATGGCGAGCGCGCTGTCGTTGCCGGGCAGGGTGTCGCCCTTGATGCCTTCCAGGACTGCGCGGTATTGGAAGGTGTTGCGCGTGGAAGGGGTGCGATGGAAGACGACCTCCTGCGTGGTGCCGGGCTTGAGCGTGACGGGGCGTTTCTCGACCTCGATGCCGTTTTCGTAGAGCTTCAGGGTGCCTGTGCCTTCGATGGTGCTCTCGAAGACAGCCGTCAGACTGAGGCTTGCACCTTCAAACAAGCGGGTGCGATTGGGCGTGAGCGACAGCAGGCGCGCGTCTGGCAGGCGCGGACCCGCCACGGGCAGCGCGTGCAGTTTGATGCCGGACACGGCGGCTTCGCGTGCGGCATCGAGCAGGCTGCCGCGTGTTTCGTGGCCATCGCCAATGAGGAGGATGTTGCGGCTGGCACCGGGTGGGAACAAGGCCTCGGCGTATTCGACGGCGGCGGCGTAGTGGCTGTCGCCGCCGTTCGCTTTCTGCCAGGCGGCCTGCATGGCCGGTGTGCTGCCTGTGGGCAGGAGTTCGGGCTGCGAGCCGAGCTGGACGACAAAGGAATCGATTCCGCTGCCCAGAGCTGAGCGAACACGGGCGGCTTCAGCGAGAGACTTGGTCAAGCCTTCCTCGCCCATGCTCTGGCTGGCATCCACGATGATGCCGAGGGCTTTTCGGCCTGTCTGCGTGACGCGAGCGGGTCCGGCGAGTGCGGCCAGCGCCAGCATGACGCCGATGGCGCGAGTGACCAGCAGCAGGCGCTTGCGCAGTCCGGGCATGGGATGCGATGAGCGCGATTCGATCCACAGCAGCAGAGCGACTGCGGGCAGGATGAGCAGAAGGAGTTTTGGCGATTCCCAGTCCAAGGTCGCGGAGGATAGGCTTGCTGACTGTCAGGGCAAGGGGTGTGCCGAAAAAAGGCAAGATGCCTCAATTCAGCGTCAGGCCGGAGGCCTAACCTCCGATGGCGCTGCGCAGCGTGGCTAGCAGTTTGTCGATGTCCTCGGCGGTGGTGTAGCCATGCACGGCGATGCGAATACGGCCCACCTGATGCATGACGTGGATGTTTTGCGCGAGCAGGGCGTCGTTGATGGCGGTGGTGTTGGCGTGTTTGAACGAGACGATGCCGCTGGAGCAGTCCGGCTGTGCGGCGCTGAGCGCGGTGATGCCTAGCTCTTGCAACCCGGCATGAACGCGGGCGACGAGGGGATCGGCATGGGCGATGATTTTGTCCATGCCTACGGCTTCGAGGTAACGCAGCGAGGCATTTAATGCATACAACGCGGCGAAGCTGGGCATGCCCACGGAGAAGCTGAGCGCGCCGGGCTTGATGCGCACGTTTTCAAAGCGATCTGCATCAAAGGCGTTGGCAATGTGGTACCAGCCACCGGCGCGGGTCGTGAGGCGTGCGGCGGATTTTTTCGGAATGCCGATGACGCCGCCGCCGTGGATGCCGAGGGTCCATTTGTGCGTGCTGGAGATGAGGATGTCCGCATCCTGGCAGTCGAGCGCGACGCGGCCCAGCGCCTGCGTGACATCGACGGCGATGACGGCCTGTGGTGCGAGCTTGCGGATGGTGTCGCGCAGCGGGGCAAAGGAGATGCGGTGGCCATTGTAGAAGCTCACGAGGCTGACCTGCACGAGTGCGGTGCGCTCGTTGAGCAGAGCGGCGAGATCGCCGAGGTCCAAGGCTCCGTCGCGATTTTGCCATAGGCGTGTGACGGGGCGTGAAGCCTGCGGCGCGGTGAGCCAGGGAGTGGCACCGGCGGGGAAATCGAGATCGGTGACGACGACTTCGTCCTGCGGTGTGAGTTGCAGCGCGTTGGCGAGGAGGTTGTAGGCTTCGGAGCTGCAGGAGCAGAAGGACACTTCATCAGTGCTCAGGCCGAGGTGCCGGGCGGTGATCTCGCGGCAGGCTTCGACGCGCGGAAAGTGGAAGTCGCGGCCGCGCATGCCGAGCGA
>Ga0214171_1000751_pt1 | contig 10553 bp, 9 predicted proteins | sample TroBogEpilimnion_40_FD_153009 | JGI IMG/M metagenome (GOLD analysis project Ga0214171, IMG submission 153009) | Freshwater microbial communities from Trout Bog Lake, WI - 02JUL2007 epilimnion | ecosystem: Environmental > Aquatic > Freshwater > Lake > Epilimnion/Euphotic zone | place: Trout Bog... | reverse complement strand
GATCTCTTAGTTAGAACTATTTAAGAAGGATAAATCTGATGTCACCGATTAGCAGAATCTGGAACTGGCGTATCACCGTCGGCGCCCTGATTCTGCTCGTCGTTGTCGGATTGTTGGCTATCAGCATTGGTCCGATATCTATTAGTTTCCCGAGAATCATAAAAACATTGCTTGGCCTTCATGGCTTGTCGGGCGAACAACGAACCTTGGTTCTCGATCTTCGTTTGCCGCGAGTAATTTTGGCGGCACTGGTTGGCGCGGCGCTTTCATGCAGTGGCGCGGTTTATCAAACGGTATTTCGAAATCCGCTAGCGGATCCGTACTTACTGGGAGCCGCAAGCGGTGCCGGTCTCGGCGCCACAATTGCCATAACCGCCTCGCACGGAAATGTATATGGACTACTTCCCATCTTCAGTTTTGTCGGTGGGATCTTGGCTGTTCTGACAAGCTTCTTCATTTCTGGCCGCTTCTTCGCCGAGCCGAACACCTTGTTGCTTTCCGGAATTGCGGTGGGGTCGTTCGCGACCGCGGTCCAAACCTTCATACAGCAACGTCATAGCGATGCCTTGCGTCCGGTCTACTCATGGATCTTGGGCGAACTAACCGCTGCTTCCTGGCGGGTTGTTTCATGGTCGGCCTTCTACATCGTTCTCGCCATCGCGACAATGGTTTTCATATCCAAAAAACTCGATGGCCTCATGCTCTCCGACGAAGAAGCCTTCTCGCTGGGCATCAACCCACAACGGTTACGTATCATCGCCGTTGTCGCGGCAACGCTTGCAACGGCCACAGCAGTTTCCGCGAGCGGACTAATCGGCTTCGTCGGAATTGTGGTTCCCCATCTCGTGCGCGGAATAACTCGCAGGGTCACCAACCGCTCCTTGCTCACGATTGCTCTTGCAGGCGCCGCGTTCCTGGTATTGGCGGATCTCGGAGCTCGTACTCTGTTGTCGCCAGCCGAATTGCCAATCGGCGTAATCACGGCGTTTGTTGGAGCACCGTTCTTCCTATTTGTACTCCGCAACAAGAGAGTGAGCTCTTCATGATTTCAATAAAAGATTTAACGGTGAGCTATGGAAATCGAACCATTTTGCACGATATCTCGATGGAGATTGTCGACGGGTCGTGGACATGCTTGGTCGGCCCGAATGGCGCGGGAAAGACAACCTTGCTTAAGGCTTTGCTGGGTACATGTGAATACGCGGGTTCAATTACGGATAACGGCGAAGAAGTTTTTAAGAATCACAATCGCAACGTGGCCTTCGTTCCACAAAACCCACACGTACCAGTTGGAATGAGCGTCGCCGAATATGTGATGCTCGGTCGCTCAAAGCGCGATGGGTGGGGCAATGAATCGCTGTCGAGCCGAACCTTTATCGCGTCGATATTGCAGCAGACCCAGCTTTACGGAATGCAAGATCGGCCAGTAAGTCAACTCTCCGGCGGCGAAACTCAACGAGCCTTAATAGCTCGCGCCCTCGCTCAAGAACCTAGCCTCATCTTGCTGGACGAGCCAACTAGCGCGCTTGATTTACATCACCAGATTTCTGTTCTAAACGATATTGAAATCTTGAAAAACCGCGGCGTAACCGTCGTCTCCACCATGCACGACATAACTCTCGCGGCCATGTATGCGCAATACATTGCGATTATTCACGAAGGTCGCGTGACTATGACGGGTCCGTCGGATACGGTGATTCATTCGGCCGAATTGCGTAACGCCTTCGACAATCGAATCAATGTATTCACCCTCGACTCCGGCCGGCCAGTGATTGTGGCCGACAAAGCAATTAACGAACGTGAGACTCCACGAACGGAAGCTTGACTATCTCGGCAGCGCTCTGCCGACCGCGCACATCGACGATGACCTTCGCGCCAGATTTGTATTCGGGCGTGATTAACGCGAGCGCGATACCGGTTTTGAGCGTTGGAGAAAAGGTTCCACTTGTCACCTCTCCTATAACCTCGCCGGCTTCGTTGAGCACGTTCATTCCGCCGCGAGGGATTCCGCGGTCGGTGCACTTAAGAGCACGTGAAATCCGACGTACGCCTTCACTCTTCTCGGCGCGCAAGGCGGCCTGACCGTGGAAAATTTCCTTATCAAGCGCCACTGCCCATCCGGCCGCTGCTTGTAGCGGCGTGATGTCGAGCGAGAGCTCGTGACCATGCAGTGGATACCCCATCTCGGTCCGCAACGTGTCGCGCGCACCTAAACCACATACGCGGCCATCAAGCGAATCAACGAGTGAAACCAATTCTTTCCAAAGCTCGAGCGCATGGGTCGATGACGGCAATAACTCGAAACCAAATTCGCCGGTGTATCCGGTCCGACAGATGATGACCGGACCCCACTGTTCGTGACCAGGGATCAGTGTCTCTGTGAATGACATGTAGTCCAACGAGAGATCAAGGCCCAACTTCCCCATTAGATCATTTGCTTTGGGCCCTTGAACAGCGAGCACCGCGTAGTCATTGTGAAGATTGGTTACAACGATGCCCGCGGGGGCTGCCTTCGTGAATACAGACACCACATCCGAGCAGTTCGCCGCGTTGGGGATGATAAAGATTTCTTCATTCGACTTGAGATAAACGATGAGGTCATCGATCACGCCCCCGGCGTCATTGCACAGCAAGTTGTATTGAGCCTGCCCACTAGAGATCTTCGACATGTCATTGGTAAGAACCGAATTAACAAATGCACGCGCGCCTGGACCGACAACTGACATTTTTCCCAGATGTGAAACGTCAAAGATGCCGACTCGTTCGCGAACGGCCGTGTGCTCGGCAATCACTCCGCCCGGTCGGTCCGCACCGAAACCCTGCGCGTATTCGATAGGCATATCCCAGCCACCAAAGTCCGCCATCTTCGCTCCAGCAGAGTGATGCCAACTATCCAACGGTGATTTCATAACCTAAACCTACCTAAACCTCTCTAAATCTGTCCGAGGACTCCCGAGAATGAGCACATATGGTGGGCGGCGCATGAGGTGAAATATGCTCGTCCTATGACTTCTGCCAAATTGATCGAAAAGTTGGATGCCGCGACCAATCGAGTCGTAGTAATCGGTATCGCGCGTTCCGCCCAACAGAAACTCTCGCTCCACGCGCAGTCCGGCCTGCTGACGCCTTCGCTGAACAAATCCCTACTTTCGGCACTCGAAACCATGGGCGCAAAGGCGAATCCCGACGAAGTTACCAAGATTCCAGTTGGGGAGACTTTGTGGATCATCACAGGCTTGGGTAAAGATGCCAAGTCATTCCAGCCAGAACAGATTCGACGGGCAGCGGGGGCGGCAACCCGTCATTTGCTCATCAACGCAACCGCAACCATTGCGCTGCCGGCGGAGACAACAACCGCGATCGCCGCGGTTGCCGAAGGCGCGCTTCTCGGAGCGTATTCGAATTCCGATTATCGCTTTGCCACGAAGGCCGAGCATGAGAATTCGCTTCGCACGATTTATATCTTGAGTAACAGCGCCAAAGATCCAGCGACGAAATCCGCAGTTGCCCAAGCAGAAGTCCTCGCGGAAGAAATTTCCTTTGTTCGAGACTTGATCAATATGCCGCCAAATGACCTGACGCCGGACGCCTTCTGTCAGATGCAAAAGAAACGTGCATCCGCGCTCGGCTTAAAGGTTGAGATTGTGAATGACACTGCGCTTAGAGAAAAGGGTTACGGAGGAATAACGGCGGTTGGACAAGGTTCTGCCGCGAAGCCTCGACTTTTGCACATCTCCTATAACCCGCCGAAAGCGAAGAAACGTTACGCATTTATCGGCAAGGGAATTACCTTCGACTCTGGTGGCCTCAACCTGAAGCCGGGCCTTTCGATGTGGACGATGAAATGCGACATGAGTGGTGCGGCGGCCGTCGTGGGCGCGATTATGGCAATTGCCAAACTCAAAATTCCGGTCGCCATTGATGTCTGGGCAGCGCTCGCTGAAAACATGATTAGTGACAACGCCACTCGCCCGAGCGACATCATCACGATGTACGGAGGGAAGACGGTAGAAGTTCTTAATCCCGATGCCGAGGGCCGACTTGTCATGGCGGATGCATTGGTGCGTGCGGAAGAGTTTGCTGCAAAGCGAGGCGGGCTGGACGGAATACTCGACGTCGCCACACTCACTGGCGCACAGGTAGTCGCGCTTGGCACGCGCACGAGTGCGGTCATGACGAATAACGATGAATTCCGAAAAGAATTTCTTACGGCCGCTGACGCCGCCGGTGAAGCATTTTGGCCGATGCCGCTTCCAGAAGAGCTGCGTGCCTCCTTGGATTCATCTGTGGCAGATATCGCGAATATCGGAGATCGCTTCGGCGGGATGTTGGTTGCCGGGCTCTTCTTACGCGAATTCGTTAACCCCGAAACACCTTGGCTTCATCTCGATATCGCCGGTCCCGCCTTTAATGAGCATGAACCTCATGGCTACACCCCAACCGGCGGCACAGGGGTCGCTGTGCGTTCGTTAGTCCGCCTGATGGAGTCGGCTGCATCACAGGATTGACCGTGAATTTGGGCAAGCTCGGGTCCTGACGGTGACCCAAATCGTGGCAGGATTGGAGAGTGCCGCTTGATTAGGCGGCGATCAGACGACGGAAACTGAAAGAGGCGCTTGTGGCTAGTGTGGCTGAATTTGATCTCGTTGTTCTTGGTGGCGGTAGCGGCGGTTATGCCAGCGCGCTCCGTGCTTCCCAACTCGGACTAAATGTAGTTCTTATCGAACAAGACAAATTAGGCGGAACATGTCTGCATCGCGGCTGCATTCCTACGAAAGCACTTCTTCATGCAGGCGAAGTCGCTGATAGCGCTCGCCACGCTGGTGAATTTGGCGTGAAGGCTGAATTTATTTCGATGGATATGTTGGCCGTCAACGCGTACAAAGATGGCGTCATCAGCAAGTTGCATAAGGGACTTCAGGGCCTCGTAAAGTCTCGAAATATCACCTACGTCGAAGGACACGGAAAGCTCGTCTCCAAGAATGCCGTAGAAGTTAATGGCATTCAGTATTCAGGCAAGAACATCATTCTTGCGACCGGCTCTTATCCAAAGACCTTGCCTGGTTTAGAAATCGATGGCACTCAAATCATAACCAGCGAACAAGCGATGTCGATGGACCGCGTTCCCGCATCCGTAATCGTTCTTGGCGGAGGCGTCATCGGATGTGAATTCGCATCTGTGTGGCATAGCTTCGGCGCCGACGTCACCATTATCGAAGGTCTCCCCCGTCTCGTTGCACTCGAAGACGAGTCTTCTAGCAAGCAGCTCGAGCGCGCATTCCGCAAGCGCGGTATCAAGTTCGAGACTGGCACAAAATTTGCCTCCGCGACAAAGGGACCAAACGGCGTAACCGTCACTTTGGAAAACGGATCGACATTCACAGCCGAAGTTTTGCTCGTCGCTGTAGGGCGCGGTCCGGTATCCGCAAATATTGGATATGAGGAGCAAGGAATCGCGATGGATCGCGGTTATGTTTTAGTCGATGACAAGTGCCGCACAAATATCCCTGGCATTTGGGCAGTAGGCGACTTGATCCCCACGCTCCAACTCGCTCACGTCGGCTTTGCCGAAGGCATTTTGGTCGCCGAAGAAATTGCTGGGTTGAATCCACGTCCAATCAATTACGACGGCGTCCCACGCGTTACATATTCGGAACCAGAAGTTGCATCCGTAGGACTGACCACCGCTGTCGCGAAGGAACGCGGCTATGACGTGGTTGAGCTCAACTACGACCTCGCCGGAAACGGTAAGGCGAACATTTTGAAGACCGCTGGTTCAGTCAAGCTTGTTGCAGCCAAAAACGGTCCAGTACTCGGCATTCACATGGTGGGTTCCCGCGTTGGCGAGCTGCTCGCCGAAGCACAATTGATTTTCAACTGGGAGGCTGAAGCAAGCGATGTCGCATCTTTGATTCATGCGCACCCAACATTGTCTGAAGCAGTCGGCGAAGCGCATCTAGCGCTTGCTGGTAAGCCACTACACGCACACGGTTAATAGGAGAATAGCTAATGACATTTTCAGTCACTATGCCAGCGCTCGGAGAAAGCGTCACTGAAGGCACAGTTACTCGTTGGCTCAAGGCCGAGGGCGATTTTGTAAACGTTGATGAACCACTACTCGAAGTTTCCACCGACAAGGTTGATACCGAGATTCCTTCGCCGGTTGCCGGCATGCTTCAAAAGATTGTTGTCGGAATTGATCAAACCGTAGCCGTTGGCGCCGAATTGGCTGTTATTGCAGATGGCGCGGCTCCCGCGTCGCCAGCACCAGCAGCGGCACCTGCGCCAGTAGTTGAAGCACCCGCGCCTGTAGCAGCAACTCCTGCTCCTGTCGTCGAGGCACCTGTTTCTGCGCCAGCCGCGGCTGCTGTCGTTGCATCCTCCAACGGGACCATCGTCACCATGCCGGCGCTAGGCGAGAGCGTTACCGAAGGTACTGTGACTCGTTGGCTCAAGAATGTAGGCGACACAGTGAATGTCGATGAGGCGCTCTTGGAAGTCTCAACCGACAAAGTAGATACCGAGATTCCTTCGCCGGTTTCTGGCACGGTTCTTGCAATCGATGTACCTGTGGACTCCACCGTTCCAGTCGGCGCGCGTTTAGCGCTTATTGGAAGCACATCTGGCGCTTCTGCCGCACCGGCTACTCCACCACCCGCGGCGCCGGTTGTTTCAGCACCGGTCGCTACTCCTGCCCCATCAGCACCTGTCGCTGCGCCGGTTGTTTCCGCGCCTGTATCTTCTCCGGTACCACCGCGTCCAGTTGCGGCATCGAACATTGATTCATACGTAACTCCCATTGTTCGCAAGCTCGCGGCCGAACAAGGCGTTGATCTTGCACGCGTATCAGGAACAGGAGTTGGGGGTCGCATTCGCAAAGAGGACGTCCTTGCTGCTGCTCGTCCAGCCGTTTCAACTTCTACGAGCGCATCAAACAATAATTCGGCAACGTCATCGGCTAGCTCTCCTGCCGCTCCCGTCGCTGTATCACCGCTACGTGGCACAACCGTCACGATGTCTCGCCTTCGCAAGGTCATTGCGGCGCGCATGGTTGAGTCACTTCAAGTGTCGGCACAACTCACTACCGTCGTCGAAGTAGACGTAACGGCGATCGCTCGTCTACGCGATCGCGCTAAGGCTTCGTTCGAAGCGCGCGAAGGCGTCAAGCTCTCATTCTTACCATTCTTCGCGGTCGCAGTATGCGAAGCACTGAAGCAACACCCAGTGCTCAACGCATCCGTTGAAGGCGATCAAATTACGTATCACGGCGCAGAACACCTGGGCATCGCTGTTGATACCGAGCGCGGCTTGCTCGTGCCAGTCATCAAGGATGCCGGGGATCTGAATATCGGCGGCGTAGCGCGAAAGATTGCCGATGTAGCCGCACGTACTCGCGATAACAAAATTTCACCGGACGAGCTCGGTGGCGGAACATTTACCTTGACCAACACTGGCAGCCGTGGAGCTTTGTTTGATACGCCAATCATTAATCAACCACAGGTTGCGATTCTTGGACTTGGCGCGGTTGTTAAGCGTCCAATGGTTATGAAGGGCACCGATGGCGGCGAGACGATCGCTGTTCGTTCGATGGTCTACCTTGCGCTCTCTTATGACCACCGAATCGTCGACGGAGCAGATGCCGCACGTTTCTTGGTCACCCTCAAAGACCGCCTTGAAGCGGGCCGATTTGAATCCGACTTGGGACTCTAAAACGACTAACCTCTTCGCATGAAGACACTTCCTCCGCAACGGATTGCAATCACGGGCGCTTCTGGCTTAATCGGAACCAGCCTGGTTGGCCATCTCAAGAGTGAAGGCCATACTGTTCAACGTCTTGTTCGCCGCAAAGCTGTTGCCGCCGACGAAGTTCAGTGGGATCCAGCACAAGGATATGTTGATCTAGAACCACTCCGCGGCGTGGATGCGGTCATTCATTTGGCAGGAGCAGGCGTTGGCGACAAGCGCTGGACGAAAAAATACCGTGCAGAAATTTTGAACTCTCGACTTCTCGGCACAACCGCGATCGCAGGCGCCGTGAATGAAATCAAACCCGCCACGTTTATCAGCGCATCGGCAATTGGTTGGTACGGCGAATCTGGCAATCGCGCGGTCGTCGAAAGCGACCGAAGCGGCGATGATTTCCTGGCTGCGGTCTGTCGGGAATGGGAAGGCGCAGCTGACATCGCTGCTCATGATGTTCGGACTGTGAAGATACGAACTGGATTGGTCCTCGATCCAACCGGCGGCGCACTTGGAAAGATGTTGCCACTATTCCGACTGGGCTTGGGCGGGAAGCTGGGTCCCGGAACGCAATGGTGGTCGTGGATCACGCTGCACGATCAAATACGTGCAATTTGCCACCTTCTTGAATCTAAGGTTTCTGGTCCGGTTAACCTGACCTCTCCCAACCCCGTAACAAACCAAGAATTCACGGCAGCGCTTGCGCGTGCCATGCACCGGCCAGCGATATTTCCAGCACCTGCAATTGCACTAAAGATTGCCCTGGGTGGATTCTCGTCGGAGATTTTGGGGTCCAAGAAGGTGACCCCGCAGGTTTTGATGGACGACGGCTTCGTCTTCGACTATCCAAATATCGTCAACGCGCTCAGCGCTTTGATTGATTAATTTCCTAAATTAACCAAGCGCTTTAATTACTCGCTCTGCGGCGAGGCGGCCAGATTTCATTGCGCCCTGCTGCGAAGGCAGTTGTAGATAATCGCCCGCCAGATATACGCCATTGACATTGTTGGGCGCCTGCTTGTTGATGCGCGGAAGCGACTCGGCAATTTCTAGATACTGAACCAAGGTGAAATTCAACGGACCCCAGATTTTCTCCTGCTCGATTTTCAACGCTCGGTCATCCAGCTTCGAAAGCGCGGTCGTCGCAATCAGCGCTTTACCGTCTCGTTCTCGGACTACGACGGAATTCACGATGGGTCCAGATTCGGTAACGGCTAAATAAGCGGAGGCCTTAACCGGGGCTGAGACCTCGTGATACCAGGTATGACACGAGACATACTCAACACCAATCTTCACGCCTAGAATTTTCTCCGTCACCGACGCGGTGGTTGCAATAACGATTGCGTCTGCCTCAAGCGATTCAAATGATCCACTGACAGATCTCGCAGTCGCTCTTTCCACTTGCTGATTGAGACGGATATCCCCAATCCCCTTCGCTAACTCCTGAGTAAACGCGGATAAACCCGCCTGCGGTTGGCCTGGTCTACCAAGAATGAAGGAGCTCTGCACGCGGCGCCGAACTCTCGGGGGGATAGATGATGGGTCCGCGAGAAATACGCCACGGAAGAATCGTTGCAACTCCTGCGATATCTTGCGTGGATTTTGAACGACGAATCTCCCTGTAGCGTGGATTAATAACTTGGAAGCCACGGTCGCATCTCCAACCGTTAATCTCATCCGAACGGACTCGACCACCAATCGCGTCACTCGCTTCAAGCAGTGTGACATCGAAACCTGCGTGCTGTAAATAGCGGGCAGCAGTTAGCCCGGCAAGGCCAGCGCCTACAACAATTACTTTGGACAATTTCGGCGAAGACATATTTAGCGAATAGAGATGTCGCGCGCCTCGTCGAGGATGCGTGCAACTGCGAGTGAATCTTCAACTGGGACCGGCCACGGTGAATTTCCGGCTAGAGCTGCCTTAACCGCCAAATAGTAAGAGCAGTAATTTCCGTTTTCACTCACGATTTCCGTGAACTCTGAGCCAGTAAAGAAATATGCCGGCGTAGCAGTCGGAACGTCCCATGAACCATCCTTGGGGTATTTTCCAGAACGCAATAAGTCTTCCTGGGGGTCTAAGTCGAAGATGACGAGCGATCCCTTTGTTCCAGAAATACGGATGCGCGGACCGGGTGAGCCTTGAATAGCGCTGGCAGACAGATACGAGTCGACGCCATTTGCATGTTTCAGTACAAGAACAGAATCATCGTCCGCTCCCCCACGTATTGATCGCACAGATGCAAACTTCAGCTCTGCTGGCCCAAACCAATCCAAAGCTAACGAAACGAGGTGTGGTTGTAGATCGAGAACCAAACCTCCACCCTCGGCCTCCGGAGTCGTTTCGCGCCACGAGTTCGGATTAGCTTCTGGGCGGAAGCGTTCAAAGCGTGAATCCATTCGAATAATTTCTCCGAGTAGCCCTTCTTTAAGAACGCGCTTAATAGTGAGCGCATCGCTATCCCAGCGACGGCTGAAATACGTCGTCACGGGAACGCCCGTCTCTTCCGAAACTCGAATGATTTCTTCGGTCTGCGCGAGGTTTAACGCCATTGGCTTATCCACCACGACCGGAATACCTGCACGCAGTCCAGCGATTGCTTCCTTGGCGTGCACGATGTTGGCGGTGGCTACAACCAACAAATCAATTTTTAGCGCGATCAATTCTTCAACAGTGGCAACCGCAACCGCATTTGGGAAATCGCTCTTCAGGTGTTGAATGCGCTCAGGATTAGACGTGACCGCGCCAACCACATCAAAGCCAGCCCCTTTAAGTAGCGGGGCATGGAAATATCGCCCGGCGAGGCCGTAACCCG
>Ga0214171_1000746_pt1 | contig 10592 bp, 11 predicted proteins | sample TroBogEpilimnion_40_FD_153009 | JGI IMG/M metagenome (GOLD analysis project Ga0214171, IMG submission 153009) | Freshwater microbial communities from Trout Bog Lake, WI - 02JUL2007 epilimnion | ecosystem: Environmental > Aquatic > Freshwater > Lake > Epilimnion/Euphotic zone | place: Trout Bog... | reverse complement strand
CTGCCGCTCCTGGATCACCCTCCCTGAAGAAGGTCTGCCCATGGCCGCTGCCGCCACCCCCGCACTCAGTGACGAAGCCTTTGCCGATGTGTCAGCGAAGTTGAAAGCGATCTTGGGCTAGTCGAGAGTTCACCACTTGAACCCAACCGACGCCATCCGCCCAGCCCACGTCGAGGTCAGCCTCGGTGCCATTGCGCAGAATTATGACGCGATCCGTGCGCATGTGGGCACGGCGTCCGTCATGCCCGTGGTGAAGGCGAATGCGTATGGGCATGGTATTGTCGAGGTGGCGCGGCATTTGATGAATCATGGCGCGCCTTGTCTGGGGGTGGCCCTGCTGGAAGAAGCCATCGTTTTGCGGCAGGCAGGCATCACGCTACCCATTCTCGTCTTAGGCGGTGTGGCCACGCGGCAGATCCCGCAGTTCATCGCGCATGGCTTGATGATGGCGGCGTCCTCCATCGACAAGCTGCGGCAGATTGATGAGGCGGCCGTTGCGGTGAAAACGAAGGCCCTCGTGCATCTGAAGATCGACACCGGCATGGAGCGCATCGGCGTGCATTGGTACAGCGCCGAGAAGCTGCTGGAAGCCAGTCTGAGCTTCACGAACGTGGAGGTCGCCGGCATCTACTCACACTTTGCGAATTCAGACGCCGCAGATCTATCCTCGGCCAAAGAGCAGCTCGCACGTTTCCTCGAAGTGCTGGAGTTCTATCCAAAACGTGGACTGCAGCCGCCTCAGCGCCACATCGCCAACTCCGGCGGCATCCTGCAACTGCCCGAGAGTCACCTCGATCTCGTACGTCCGGGCATCATGCTCTATGGCGTGTATCCTTCGAAGGAGGTGCGGCAGACGGTCGCCTTGCAGCCGGCGCTGAACTGGAAATCTCAGGTCGTGTTTTTCAAAGTCGTGCAGCCCGGCAGTCCCGTCAGCTATGGCGGCACTTGGCAGAGCAACCACCCAGTGCGCGTCGTCACCGTGCCCGTGGGTTATGGCGATGGTTATTTCCGCGCACTGTCCAATCGCGGCCAGGTGGTCATTCGTGGTCAGCGCCACCCGATTGTCGGACGCGTCTGCATGGATCAGTTCATGGTGAATCTGGAATGGGGCACCGCTTACAATGGCGACGCTGTGACACTCATTGGCGATGGTATATCCGCTCAAGATGTGGCGGATTGGGCCGGCACCATTGCGTATGAAGTGCTGACCAACATCAATACCCGCGTACCACGGGTGTACGTTTAATGTCTTGCATTCGACACGCGATGGCCGCAACAAAGGGGTGGGATGCGACGGCGCGTTCCGCCCGCATTCATGAACCTCATCATCTTCGATCTAGAAACCACCGGCCTGTTACCTTCCCAGCACGAGATCATCCAGATCGCAGCCATAAAGGTGAAGAACGGCAAGTGGGATGAAGGGGAGTATTTCGACAGCTATGTGCGGCCGGAAAATCGCATTCCATCTTTCATCACCAAGCTGACCGGAATCACCCAGGCTCAGGTCGCGGATGCACCCTCCCCCGTGGATGTGCTGATGGAATTTTCCCGCTTCGTCGGTCACGATGCGACGCTGATCGCCCACAACGGCATTCGTTTTGACATGCGCTTCATCGCAGAGAACTGCAAACGCCACGGCATTCCCGTGCGTGAAACGAGCGCCCTCGATTCGCGTGACTTCTCCCGCAAAATCTGGGGCGGCAAAGGCGGCCATGGACTGGACGCCGTGCTGGGCCGCGTGGGAGTGTCCAGCAAGGGCGTGAAGCGCCACGACGCCCGCGTGGACGTGGAACTGCTGGCTCAGGCCGTGCAGTACATGTGGGAGCGCCTCACTCCGAGCGTGACCAACTGCCCGGTGGACTTGTCCGTCGGGGTGATTCCAGCGCTGGATCACGTTTGATGCAGCGCTGCAGTTCGGCTTATACTGCCCGCTCCAGCTTTTCGTCGATGCGGGCCACCAAGGTATCGAGCAACTCGCCATTGCCGAAGCGTTCGATCACACCCGCCAGGAAACCTTCGATGATGAGCTTGCGGCTTTCGCTGTCGCTGATGCCACGGGCTTTGAGGTAAAAGAGCTCTTCGTCACTGATAGGGCCGCTGGTGGCACCGTGGCTGCATTTCACCTGGTCAGCGCTGATTTCGAGACCGGGCAGGCTTGTGGCCTCGGCTTCGTTACTGTTGAGCAGGTTGCGGCAGGTTTGATACGCATCGGTGTAATGCGCGCCTTCATCCACGGTGATCAGGCCGCTGAAGATGCTGCGCGATTTGCCATAGAGGGCGTTCTTGTACAGCAGGTCGCTGCTGGCGTGTGGGGCCTTGTGGTTCTGCAACGTGCGTTGATCGACCACCTGCTCGCCGATGGGCAGTGAAACGCTGAGCATGTCGCTGCGGGAGCCTTCGCCGATGAGATCGCTCACGCTTTCGCTGCGGCTGAAGCTGGCACCCAGTTGCACTTGGAAGCTCTTGATGGCGGAGTCACGTCCAGCAACGATGCTGGAAAGATGCAGCGCCTGCGCGTCATCCGCCAGCTCCTGGCAGGCGGCATAGGTGATCTTGCTGCCACGACCACCCACGAGATCGGCAATGGCGATGCTGAGGCCGCCTTCGCCTTCGAGGCTGCGGTAATGATCGACGACACTGACTTCGGCATTGTCACCCGTGACAATGAGAGTGTGCGGGAAAATCGCTGCGTGATCACCCACGACCCAATGGAAAATTTCGACGGGCTTCTCAATCGCCACGTTTTTCGGCACGATGATGACCGCGCCTGCTTTCACATGAGCAAGGTGCAGGGCGGCAAATTTGGCGGAGCCCAGCGTCATCTCACGCTGCATGAAGTGCTCTTTGAGCACATCGCTGTGATCGCGCAGCGCATCTGCCATGGTCACGCAAACCACGCCCGCAGGCAGATTCGTCGTGTCTGACTCGACGAGCACGTCGTTCACGAACACAAAGCGGGCGGCACGTTCCTTGAGGCCTTCCGTGGCTGCGAGAGCTGCAGCGGTGTTTGCAGCCGTGGGTGCGTCGGCAGGCGTGTGATCGGCGAGTTCAATTTTCTTTGAGTTGGAGTAGCGCCAGTTCTCGTCCTTGATGCCAGGCATCGGCAGCGATTGGAACTCAGCCCAGGCCGCTTCCGAACGGGCGAGGAACCATCCGGGCATGTTCTTCTCGTCACGCACAGGCGTGGTGATTTCGAGACCGGAAGGTACGGGGATAACTGGAGCGTCGGGCACGGGAGCGAGTAGGGTTTTTGGGGGAAGGGTGGCGTTCATTCTAAAAAGTCTTGATTGTCTCAACCTGGTTTGGGATCGGTCGAGTTTGCAGAACGACAGGGTGAAGGAAGTTCCCTGGTTCTATGCGAATGATATGGGTCATCACGACGGAACCTCCGTTCCATCCTCATTTTCCAGCATTCTATAACCACAACCAAAGCAGTTCCCTGACGATAGCAAGGCATTGAGAGCCATCGTAGCCTCATGGGTGTGACCACAATTCGGACATGCTATACCACTGGTTGTTCGAATCTTATTTCCAGCACGGCCCACGTAAGACAGGGCAAAAAAAATGACAAAAAGAGCAGCCAGCCAGGCGCCGTGAGCAACTCCTCTTTTAACCCCTAGGTAAGACAAGGCCAGCAATGCCAGGAACATGGCATTGGTTGCAAGGCGGCAAAGCCGCAGCTTGGGGCGGACTGCGGCCGCTCGTTCAAGGTATTGATCCTTCGACACTGGAAACAAGGCAGACATTTGAACCATCAATCAACCGACACTTCCTTCCATTTCGAGATCGATGAGGCGCTTCAATTCCACGCTGTATTCCATCGGGAATTCCTTCACCAGATCATTGATGAAGCCATTCACAGACAAGCTCATCGCTTCAGCCTCAGTGAGGCCGCGCTGCATGAGATAAAAAATCTGATCCGCGCTGACCTGGCTGACGCTGGCCTCATGCTGCGTGGAGTGCTGGTTGCCACGCACGCTGATGGCGGGGTAGGTGTCCGTGTGGCTGTTGCTATTGATCAGCAGCGCATCGCACTCGGTGTTGTTCTTGCAGCCCTTGAGGTGCTTCGGGATGTGAACCAGACCGCGGTAGGTGCTGCGGCCCTGGCCGATGGAGATGGATTTGGAGATGACGTTGCTCGTCGTGTCATCGGCGGCGTGGACCATCTTAGCACCCGTGTCCTGGTGCTGGCCGCTGTTTGCCAATGCGATGCTGATAACTTCACCACGGGCGCGTTTGCCCTTCATGATAACTCCAGGGTATTTCATGGTCAGGCGGCTGCCGATGTTGCAGTCGATCCAGCGCACTTCAGCGTCTTCATGCGCGATGCCGCGCTTGGTCACGAGGTTGAAGACATTGCTGCTCCAGTTCTGCACGGTCACATACTGAATCTTGGCACCCTTCATGGCGACAAGTTCCACCACCGCGCTGTGCAGCGTGGCAGTCTCAAACTTCGGTGCCGTGCAGCCTTCCATGTACATCACTTCCGCGCCTTCGTCGGCGATGATGAGCGTGCGCTCAAACTGGCCGAACTGCTCGCTGTTGATGCGGAAGTAGGCCTGCAGCGGATGCTTCACCTTCACACCCGGCGGCACATAGATGAACGAGCCGCCGGAGAACACGGCGCTGTTGAGCGCGGAGAATTTGTTGTCACCCGTCGGAATGACCTTGCCGAACCACTTCCTGAAAATCTCAGGGTGTTTGTGCAGGCCTTCCGTGCTGTTGACGAAGATCACGCCCTGTTCTTCGACGGCAGCCTTGATGTTCGAGTAAGCTGCTTCGGAGTCATACTGCGCTTCCACACCCGCAAGGAACTTGCGCTCCTGCTCAGGGATACCGAGACGATCAAACGTCTTCTTCACGTCCTCGGGCACATCGTCCCAGGAGCGCTTCGGCTTCTGCCCATCGCTCAGGTAGTAGCGGAATTCATCGAAGTGGATGTTTTCCAGATCCTTCGTGGCCCAATGCGTGGGCATCGGCTTGTCTTGAAAGACCTTCAGCGCCTTGTGCCGGAACTCACGAATCCAATCAGGGTCATTCTTCACGTCAGCAATGAAATCGACGGTCTTCTCGGTGATGCCGAAGCCGGAGTCGAACTTGTTGCGCTCGGGGAAAGTGAAATCGCCGACGCTGTCGACCTTGATGTCGGAGATGTCGTTGTCTGGGGCGGTGACCATAATGTTAAAGTTTGGCGGGTTTCAGGTTTTAAAATTTTAAGGTGGGGTCTTAGCCAATCTGCGAATGTTTGGTCTTGGCTGAGGCAAGGTCGCGAAAGCGGAGGTAATCGGCATCGCTGGCGAAGGCGTTCTTTGGGAGCCATTCAAAGGCATCTTTCTGAATGTAAATTAGCGTGCCATCAGGAGTGGACACGGTTTCGAATACACCTGCCCAAGGAACGAACTCTGCTACTTCTCCCACTTTCACTTCGTAGCCGTTATCTTTAATGATCCAGTTGAAGAGCTCGCCGTAGCCTGGCATCCGTTCTATCTGCTGGGACAGGCCAGTCACATCATGCGAACGTCGAATGATAATGCCGAGGAAGCCCAAGCCCAAGAGTGATGGAAGAACGTCTTGAACTTCGACCTTTCCATCGGACATCCCCAACGAAGCTGCCGTCATTGCTCCGATGACCACAACCCCATACAGCAGCTTGCGCACCCATGACTTTCTATGTCTCGCCCATTTAAAGGCGAGCAAATAAGTGGATGCGTCCAATCGCGCTGAAGCTGTAATCTCTTCGCTCATTGATTCAGTTATGCCGCTGCGGCCAGAGACTCATCCGTCACCCAGTCATAGCCGCGTTCTTCGAGCTCAAGTGAGAGCTCCTTGCCGCCAGTCTTCACGATGCGACCATCTTTGAGGACGTGCACAATATCGGGCTGGATGTAGTTCAGCAGGCGCTGGTAATGGGTGATGACAAGGAAGCCGCGGTTCTCGCTGCGCATGGCATTCACGCCACGGGAGACAATTTTGAGGGCGTCGATGTCGAGGCCGGAGTCGGTTTCGTCGAGGATGGCGTACTTCGGCTCCAGCATCATGAGCTGGAGGATTTCGTTGCGCTTCTTCTCACCGCCGGAGAAGCCTTCATTGACGCTGCGGCTCGTGAAGCTGCGGTCCATTTCCAACTGGTCCATGCGGGCGTAGAGCTGCTTGTAGAACTTCACAGCGTCGATGTCCTCACCCTTCGGCAGGCGGGCCTTCAAGGCGGCGCGGAGGAAGTTAGCGTTGCTCACGCCAGGGATTTCGTGCGGGTATTGGAAGGCAAGGAAGAGCCCGGCGCGGCTGCGGGCATCGACGGCCATGTCCAGGATGTTTTCGCCATCCAGCAGCACTTCGCCGATGGTGACTTCATAGTCTTCGTGGCCACAGAGGACCTTGCTCAGGGTGCTCTTGCCGGAGCCGTTCGGCCCCATGATGGCATGGACTTCACCGGGGTTGATCGTGAGGTTCAGGCCTTTGAGGATTTCGCGGCCGGGGATCTGGGCGTGGAGGGCTTTTATTTCGAGGGACATGGAAAGTGTTTTTGGGGTAAGGCTTACGAGTTCAGGGCTTTTTCGGCGCACTTGGAGCAGGTGCCGTGAATGGCGAGGTCCGTGCGGGCGATCTTCGTGCCCGCAGGCAGGTTCCAGAACTTGGCGGGGTCGAAGTCAGTGGTGGGATGCGCGTCGATGACCTTGCCGCAGGTTTCGCAGTGAAAATGAATATGCTCGTGCAGGTTCGCGCAGTAGCGGGACTGGCCGCGTTCCAGGTGGACGAGCTTGATGAGGCCGGCGGTGGTCAGGTGCTCCAGGCAGTTGTAAACCGTGGCCAGAGACATGCCGGGACTGCGGCTTTTCACCCGGTCCAGGATGTCGTACGCTGTGGGGTGGTCCGTCGAAGAGGCGAGCACCTCGAAGACCTCACGCCGGTGCGGCGTCAGGCGTACGTCCGAACCCAGCACAGCAAGGCGGCAGTCCAGACCGGAGGGTTTGGCAGGAGTGCGTGAAGGGGAGGGGGGCATGACCAATTTAGAATTAGAATGATTCTAACTGCATTGGGAACGCCCGATTGGCAAGCAGGGATGCCGCTTTTGCCGAAAATTCTTTGCGCCAGACCACGCCAAAACGTCCGACTCGTGCTACAACCTGCCCCCATGACCCGCACTCAAGCCGAACACCTCCCCTGGACCCAGCAAAACTCCCCGCAAGGCAAGTATGTCCTGGCTCGCCGCTCACTCTCGCTCGCCGCCGGCGGGAAGAAGGACATCGGCACCTGGGGTGGTGGCCACCCTTTCGACCTCGAAATTCAGCGCATCCCCCCCGGAAAGATCAATTTTCCCTTCCATGAGCACTCCGCGCAGTGGGAGGCCTACTACATCCTCAGCGGCAGTGGCCAGGTGCGCACCCCCAAAGGCCAGGACGAAATCAAAGCGGGCGACTATCTCGTATTCCCACCCGGAGAGGCCCATCAGTTCATGAACACCGGCTCCGGAGACCTCACCTTCATCGTCATCGCCGACCAGCCTCAGGCAGATGTGATCCATTACCCGGACTCCGGCAAATGGATGACCAAACCGCACCGCAAAGCCTTCGAGATGCAGGAAGTCGATTATTTCAAAGGCGAGGAGTAGGCCAATCCCTACCCAGTGCAGGTAGGGCGGCTTGTCCTCAAGCCGCCGGGGTCTATGACGCGGCAGGCACCCAGGTAGGGCACTCCTGCTCCTTCTCTCAAAACAAGCCCACCTTGTCGCCACTCCCCGTTTTCAGGTTGAGATGTTAAATGGATAAAACCCTGGCATGCTGTGCCATGAAACGACTTCTGCTCTCCGCCTGCCTCATCCTTATGGCCTCATGCTCCCCGCCAGTCTGGGGAGACAAATCGGCCCCCCACAGCGCCGAGTCTGGCCCATGGGGACCCGCGCTCACCGTGCTCGAACACCAATGCGTCCACTGCCACGGCGACAACCGGCTCTCCACCATGCCGCCCATCAACGACACGCACGCCCTTTCCAAGCTCATCGGCTCCCATTGGATTGTGCCTGGCCAGCCCCAGACCAGCCGCTTCTTCCAGGTCGTCACCTTTCCCGATCAAATCCCCGGAGCCATGCCCCCCAGCGGCCACGCCATCTCCAAGCAGGAAGTCCAAATCCTCCACGAGTGGATCAAAGCCGGTGCCAAACTACCCGCGCGGAATGTGAAGCTCATTCCCGTGGGGCCGCTGCCACGTTCTATCTGATCACACGTGAGGCTTCGGACGCCCATGCGCCAGCTCTCTCAGCAGGTCGAGCTGGATCTGCTGCACCTCCATGAGCTTGGTGGCATGCTGATGCAGCAGGTAGTCCATCTTTTCGTGCAGATGGCGGATCTCCAGTTAGGCCTTCAGATTGATCTTGTAGTCGCCCTCCGCATGGCGGCGGTCGCGGGCTTCCTGCCGGTTCTGGCTCATCATGATCACGGGTGCCTGAAGTGCCGCCAGGAAGGACAGCATGAGGTTCAAGAGGATGAATGGATAGGGATCAAACGGCTCCTTCAACAGCACCCCGGCATTGATCGCAATCCAGAGCGCGAGAAACAGGCAAAAGGTGATGATGAAGGTCCAGCTCCCACCAAAGGCCGCGATCTTGTCCGCCACCCTCTGGCCAAACGTCAGCTTCAGCACCTCCTCCGTCTCCGAGAGCGGGCGCTCGCTGAGCACCTCGTGTTTGTGCAGGCTGTCCACGACCTCCTCGTCCAGCTTCGTCAGATCACCCACCTGAGTTTCCAGCAGGTGGCGCATGTATTCCAGCCGAGCTGCGTTGACTGCCTCGGCGCTCACTCGTGAGTCATCGTCCAGCTCGGGATGGTGGGTGCGCAGTGTTTGCGCGATGTTGGGCCGCAGTTCGCGCAGGACCATCAGTTTGGTCACCGGCAACGACTTGCCAGTGACGGCGCAAACGCCCTGAGCTGCGGTCTTGGTGCGGGGGGATTCCATCCCGGATATTACATCTTTGCGGCATTCGTCATTCGGAATTCGTCATCCGCCATTTTCCGCCTACTCTCTGCGCCCCGTTTTTCGTCTTCATGCTCCACATCAGCTATCCCCTCGACCTGCCCATCACGGCCCGCCGTGACGAGATCGTCGCGGCCATTCGTCAAAATCAGGTGGTGATCCTCGCAGGCGAAACCGGCTCAGGAAAAACCACACAGCTTCCCAAGATGTGCCTGGAGGCGCTGCACGATGTGCGCGGCCAGATCGGCTGCACGCAGCCACGGCGCGTGGCGGCCATGAGTGTGTCCAAACGTGTGGCAGAAGAACTCAATGTGCCCTGGGGCCGCGAGGTGGGTTGCAAGATGCGCTTCAGCGATGATACCAGCCGCGACACCCGCATCAAGTTCATGACGGACGGCATCCTGCTGGCCGAGATCCAGAGCGATCCCATGCTGCGGAACTACTCCGTGCTCATTCTCGATGAAGCGCACGAACGCTCCCTGAACATCGACTTCCTCCTCGGCTACCTCGTGGGCCTACTGAAAAAGCGGCCCGATCTCAAGCTGCTCGTCACCTCCGCCACCATCGACACCGAGGCCTTTTCTGCCGCCTTTGGTGGCGCTCCGATCATCGAAGTCTCCGGGCGCATGTTTCCCGTGGATATTCGCTACGCACCGCTCTCGGGTGGTGAAGACGACTTCGGGTTCATCGATGGTGCCGCCGCCGCCGTCGAAAACGCACTCATCGAAACCGATGACGGTGACGTGCTCGTGTTCATGCCCACCGAGCGCGATATTCGCGACACGCGCGATCTTCTTGATGGCCGCCTTGGCGCGGGCTTTGAAGTGCTCGCACTCTTTGGTCGCATGGCCTCCGCCGAGCAGCAGCGCATCTTCCAGCCGGGCCGCAAACGCCGCGTCGTCATCGCCACCAACGTCGCCGAAACCTCCATCACCATTCCGCGCATTCGTTACGTGGTGGACACCGGCCTCGCGCGCATCAGCCATTACAATCCACGCACGCGCACCAAGCGCCTGCCCGTTGAGGCCGTTTCGCAAAGCAGTGCCAATCAACGCGCCGGACGTGCAGGCCGTGTGCAGGACGGCATCTGCATTCGCCTGTACTCACAGGAGGATTTTGAGAAGCGTGATCGCTTCACCATGCCGGAGATTCAGCGTGCGAACTTGGCCGAAGTCATCCTGCGCATGAAGGCCTTCAAGCTCGGCGAGATCGAAGACTTCCCCTTCATCAATCCCCCCGTCAGCGCCGCCATCCGCGCCGGTTACGATCTGCTGCACGAACTCGGCTCGCTCAACGAAACACACGAGCTCACGCCACTCGGTCGCGAACTCGCCCGCCTGCCGCTTGACCCCACGCTGGGCCGCATGCTGTTGCAGGCGCGCATTGAAAAAGCTTTGCCCGAGCTGCTCATCATCGCCGCCGGTTTGAGCATTCCTGACCCGCGCGAACGCCCCGAAGAAAAACGCGAACTCGCCAACGCCGCGCACAAAGCCTTCGCTGCACCTGAGTCCGATTTCATCACGCTGCTCAAGATCTGGAACGCCACGCCCGAAGCCTCGGGTGGCTCGCGCAATGCGTTGCGAAAATTCTGCAAAACCAACTTCCTATCCTTCACCCGCATGCAG
>Ga0214171_1000743_pt1 | contig 10617 bp, 14 predicted proteins | sample TroBogEpilimnion_40_FD_153009 | JGI IMG/M metagenome (GOLD analysis project Ga0214171, IMG submission 153009) | Freshwater microbial communities from Trout Bog Lake, WI - 02JUL2007 epilimnion | ecosystem: Environmental > Aquatic > Freshwater > Lake > Epilimnion/Euphotic zone | place: Trout Bog... | reverse complement strand
TATTCGAAATACCTCTTATCTTTGTCGTAATCAATTTTGGTGGAGAAACTAATGTAATCATCTGGGCTTCCGTCACGGAATTCCAAGTTGAGAGTATCAAAGACACCATTATTGAATGCAATCAGGTTCTTATTCTCATCCACCTTGTCTACAAAGCTTTCATCCAAGAACAATTCACGACATTCCTTCATAACTTTATCCTTGAAAGTGAACATACGAAGTTTGGTTTGCATAACGAGGTATTTCTTCTTTTTGGAACTCATCAGACAGTATTCACAACTCATATCACTTTCATTCTTGTGAGCACACGGATTCAATCCACGCATTAAATTACCAATTTCCAATTCCTTGTCAAGATAGAGTTTATGAACCTTGTTTGAAAGCAGACATTGAAGTTGAATACCCTTATCAGTTTCCTGCCAGATGTGTCCACAGTATTGATACCATACATTGTTTCCGTAACGAACACATTTGAAGTTGTCACGAAAGATTGAATACACAACACGAGCAACATCGTGTTCGGTCTGTGTCATCGTGGATTCCTCTACCAATCGGAAACTGTTACTCTTTTCAATTTCAGCATACTTATCTGGGTTATCAGACCTTGACCACAGACGCAAACTGCCCTCACTGAGTTTGGGTCCATCAAATCGGAATCCAAAGGAATTCCATTTGGCCATTGCTTCACGGAAATTGTATTGGTCGGCATCCTGAGCACTGAATTCAAGCCACACACATTCCAAGTCTGGATGAATATTTTTCAAACACTGACCTACAGAAATCCATTCGGCATAGTCTTTGTAACGCTTTTGAGAAAGATTGAATACGTGGTCGCTGTAATACTTCATCATCGCTTCACTGAGGGGTTGAATATACGCAGTTCTGTCAGGAGAAGAGCCTCGTGAATTTCCATCCCGATGCATCTGTCTACCACGAGTCGGTTGAGTTGCCTTGCCACCGGAGATAGCAGTAGGTTCTTTGTTGTTATGCGCTTCCACGATTTCCTTTCCTTCATTTGTCAATTCTGTTTCTTCAGTCGGAGATGAACGGATACTCAATTTCTTAAGCAAAGCAGGTGTTGTGGTCAACGGAACATCTTCATCAATCGTTATACTTCCATTGTCTGAATTCCATTGAATGATGTATTTGATACGATACGGAGTGCCTTCTGCTTTTTTGGAACCGAGTAGAGTCCAAGGATTCGTGTGTGTCAGTGGAGAAGCATCATATACCTTTTTCCAATCATCTGAGATTGGAAGTCCTGGAAAGAACTCGGTCATACGATTCAGTAAATTAAGTCTGATAGTCTCTTCGATATACCGACTCGTCTTCAATGCAGGAACAATCAAATGGATTCCCGATTTGGAAGATTTTTTGGATGGATAGTAAGTTGGTTCAGGTTTTTCGGTTACATAGATTTCAACATCGTTTGGAACAGTCAGATATCGTTTCACTTCTGCCATATAAGATTTCGTAAATTCTACAACCTGTTTCTGAGTGTGTAAGTGTTCGGTAACCTGACCTTCATATTTCAAGTCAAGGTCGACACGAAGAGCACCAATTCGTGTGCTCTTTTCTGTCATATGTAACGGTCCGTGATTCAGTAAGTGTTCGCAGTAGAGTTTATAGAATTCGTCTAAGTCATCATCATCAATTCTCCAAGCACCGCCGGACATTGATGTGTGGGTTACTTTGTCCCCGTTGGCCTTTCTTCCTTCTCTTTTCTTATCTGGATCGCCTTCTCTTTGAGTGCCATCAAGAAATGTCATAAGTTTGGAAGAGGACATTCTGTGTTAATAGTCCCGAGAACTTTCTTGCCAAGAATCCATTTTAGACGCACTAAAACGGAAAGAATATTAACTAATCTTCAAGGCAAGTATAATGAAGTTCTGTAAGGATTGTAACAACTTTCTGTATAATATCAGTCGCGAAGGAGACAAGGCATATATCTCCTGCAGAGCCTGTCCTTACAAAGAAGAAATCACACCAGAAAATCCAGTGATTTATGATCACGATCTTCAGCAGGATACATCGGTTCAATATTCTATCAATCCTTATCTAAAATATGATCCAACATTACCAGAATTTGATAATATGATTTGTAAAAATCAGGAATGTCCTACACGCGGTGATAAATCACAGATTGTAGGCATCAAGCTCGATGGTGATAATGTAACTTGGTTATATCAATGCAAGGTGTGTGATGCAATGTGGAAACAGAATGCTAGCAGCAATTAAGAACGTCCATTGTAGAGTGTAAGTACCTTGCCAGTATTGCCTTTACCAGAAGGAGGACCACCTGCTTGATAGGTTTTAGAAGAACTGGTGGTACCGCTTCCAGCATAGGAAACAGTTGAAAGACTTTTTGGATGATTTACATTTCCCTTTCCAGCATAGGGTCTCACATAACTCAAACCATTAAGTGTTGAATTGTTTGGTGTTACAAGGTAGGATGCCTTGCTTGCTAACAACTGAGCATTGAGGATAGATTGACTAGGAACAACTTGTACGTTGTTGTGACGATTTGCAGGAATCGCTCCATTCTGGTAACCCAAGGACGCGGCTTGGAGTTTGATAAACGTTGTATAATCAGAGGCACTGATGTTAGGCATTCTTACTTTTTACCTGTGACAACTTTTGTGGTGATAATTGTCGTGATAGGGGATGCCTTAATGGACACGGCAGAAGCAATATTGATAGAAGCAGTCTTCTTACTCGCAATAAACAAAGCTGTCGTATTGGTAGATTTGGATGCCTTACCGGTTGTAGGTAAGGTAGCATTAGATTTAACAAATTCTGTAAAATCAGAAGCCGATGAACGGATAATAGGCATTTGTATAAAACGAATGAAACTTTTACATATCAATCAGTAAGCACAATGCATTCCGAAGTGATTCCTGTTTATCGTGCCGAGGTCGCAGAGAATTTCAATCAACCCCGTATCACTCTTCCATATTACACCAAATACGAATACACTGCACTGTTAGCGATTCGATCACAACAGTTGGCGGACGGCGCCAAGCCTCTCATTAGTTTGGAGGGTATTCGTACATCCGACCCGATGTTTGTATGGACTGTGGCCAAGCGAGAGATTGAGGAGCGTAAGCTGCCGTTTCTCATTCGTCGCAAGTTGCCTAACAATACTGCAGAATTCTGGAGTACACAAGAATTAGAAGTTCTTTAAGGACCTGATAATTTCGCAAGGTCTTCTTCGGTAGGTGGAAAGAGGAGCAATGGAGGAGGGCCTTCTGGCGGGTTGAGCATCTTAGGAGCAGCGTGTTTTGCCAGTCCCATTGCCATCGCAATGTCTATACTCTGCCAAGGAGTGAATCGGGCTCTGTCCTGTTGAATATCCTTATCAATAAAAGAGAGCTTGGGGTCACGAGGAGTGAGGAGGTATGCGAATCCTGCGATGAGAAGAATCGCCAACCCAATGAGTATCAAGTTAGACTTTTTCATTATTATTCGGGCAGAAATGAAAAACGGAAGTCTTGAAGAAAAAGAAAGACAAGGTATAATGGACTTCCCAATCCCAGTTCGCTGCTTCACTTGTAACCTACCTATCGCAGGTAAGTGGAAGAAGTTTCTTGAACTTGTAAAAGCAAAACGTATTGAGAAAAAACAGCCCGAACTTCAATATCTTACACAAACCACTACCTATACCGCGGAAGGTGAAGCGATGAACGAACTTGGTTTAACTCGCGAATGCTGTCGGCGACATTTTCTAACGCATCCCGGTCTTTAGAGTTAGAAATTATGATATCAAGTTTTCGGTTTATTTCTGAAAGAATATCAATTATTTTATTTTTTTCAACATTTTTTGATGTATTTGTATTTTCTTGAAAATCATTATGCGTTTGAATAATAAACTCGATACGAGATTTCGGTAGTCCAGTTAATTTTTCGATTTCATTTGCTGATTTTTTTTCGTCAAACCAATATTTTATGGTCATTTTTTTGAGTTGAGCGCTTATACCTCCAGTTGTTCGTTGATGTTCGTCTGCTATTTCTCTAATACTTTTTCTATTTTGAATAGATAACAAAAGTTGTTTGACCTCGTTATCTGTCCATAGGACTCCTCTTCTTTCACGATTATTTTCTGTTATCATTTTGGGTTATATAGTTAAAAATTGGTTTAAAAAAATCCGTTTTTTAACGAACTTTGGGTGTTTGGACGGCAAGCGGTTCGGGTATATGATACCCTAAAACTAAACATCTGTCACAATACTCGGTATGAGTCCCATAGACAACTCCATGGCAAAATTCTGACAAACATACGAAAATCTTAGGAATGGATATCCGCAACTTCTTCATCCCTTTTTATTTTTGTGTAAAGAGTAAATGTCTTCGTATAGCGAATACTTGAACCGATTGAAACAAAGACTTCCGAACTATGTGGATACTCGCCCACATCGTGACGCAGGTCATCATACCGAGATTGTAAAACGACTGGCTGCCTCTGGAACATTGGAGGTTACTACTCCAGTTCCAGCCTGTACTCTTCCGTTGAATGCTCCATCCACGGCATCGAACTCTGGATATTATCAAGGAAAATTACATAGAGTTCAGGATGCAAGCGCTTATGTTGCTTACACTTCTGGACAGGCTGTATCTCAGTCTTCTATGCCTGTTAATGCAAAAGCATCACAGATACAAAATGTGTGCTACAGCAGCACGACCATCCCGGAACTTAATGATAAACTTGCGGCAGACACTCAATTAGCAGCAAAACAGGCTGAGAAGAATGCTTACCAACGAGGATATGCGACTGCCAACTGTCCTACTTGTGGTGGTATTTATGGTCCTACCAAAGTTCAATTCGCATCTGGATGTAATTGTAGATTGACAACGGCACAAGCAGCAGGATATAAGAGTGTCGGTGCTCCAATTCATACAATTGAACCCAACGTTAATGTCGCTTAAACTCAAACCGTAAGTTAATACAATGCTGACGGTGTATACATACCGTATCCCGAAACCACCAAACTGTCTTGATGTTTCTGGATTACTGTTAGATGAATTGAAAGAATCAATCACCGCAATTGTCAATCATCAAAAACGATGTACTGTTTGGTTAGGATATCTGGACGGATGGATGTTGACACCAATGGAAGAGGTCATTCTAAGAAAGCTTTTGAGAAACTTTGACTGTATTGTGATTTCAAAATACCCACTCTCATTTTCACAGGCCTGGAAAAACGAAATCGTTTCTGTCTACAACGATTCCCTCAATGGACTCTCCAATATTAACGACAATGGTAGTGCTTTACACAATGGGTGTCCGCCTGGAAACGAACAAGTTAGTGGAGATACTCCCACTGACCGACAAGATAATCAAAATAGAAAAACAGGGCGTGCTAAAAAGGGGCTCAAGCAAACGAGACTTAATCAAACACCGAGCGAAACAAGCACCTCGTAGAACAACGGGATTTGGTAACAATTCTATCACCCTTGTTATTCTTAGCAGTGGCGATGGTTCTCTCCCCGAGAAAGAAATAACCGTAAAAATATTTCAGAATGGAGTGTTTCATATCACAGGTGTTCTTGATGAGAAATATGACCGTCACGTTACTCAGTTACTCAAAGACCATATAACCAAAGAGTGTCCGGAAACAGTTACAGAAGGAGAATGGGACCTTAATAATCGTCGTGTTGTTCTGATGAACTACAAGACGAAGATTATTGGAGTGGATAATATATCCAGAGATACACTCTATTCGACACTGCGAAAGAATAATATAAAAACGGTCTATGAACCCGCAGTCTATCCGGCAGTCAAAATCTATTTCCAAGACACGAAATGGATAGCAAAGGTATTCCGAACAGGACAAGTGATTCTTACTGGAATGACAACTCACGAAGAGTGTCATCAACTTGTGGAGAAATTGGCACCACTCGTTCAATTACCTTCACAAACGGTGATATAAAGTAACAATGCAAACAGCAAGAGAATTAACACCACAAGAAGTGGCAGAAGGACAACGAGGTATTCAGAATAAAGACTACTCTGCTACGGAAGTTCAGGCATTGGTAAGAAATATGGACGCTTCAAAAAAGAAACATTCAAAACATCGAAAAAATAAGGAGAAATATGAAGAGTTGTTGAAACAGGATAATCAGATTCTGTATTTCAACTACCCTTCACTTTTTACGTTACATATGGAAGACAAATTGGATTCCACTTTTTTCGAAATGTTAGCATTGAAACGCCGAATTGAAAAAGGCGAAATTACAGCAGAACAGGCCAGTACGATTGTAGGACAGAAGCTATACCAAAAATTTGTGCCTCACGCAATTGGACAAGCACAAGCACCTGCAAAGTCCTTGTCATACGAGGACTACTACAAACAGTTTTCTGGTGATGAGAATAAATGACCGACGCACATTATATCAAAGTAAAAAAGTTGACCGACCGTCTTTTTAAGCGTTCTCAGGTTCAGCAACCGTCTCTTGTCGTTCAACAGGTGGAGGTACCGGTAGAGATTCCACAGGAAGAGGTGGTGGAGGAGGTAGCTTCAGAGTCTGAGCCCATTCCTGAAGTCGTTGAACAAACTGTTCCTGTGGAAGAGGTTCAAGAGGTAAGTGTTCCTGAGCTGCCAGTGGAACCGGAGCCGGTTCAAGTTGAGTCGATTCCGGAGCCGGAGCAGGTTCAGGTACAGGAGCAGATTCCAATTGAGTCTCTTCCGGAGCCGGAGCCGGAACAACCGGAATCTCAACCTCAGCCGGAGGTTGTGGAACCGGAGCAGGTTCCTCTTGAGTCTGTTCCTGAGCCGGTTCAGGAAGAGGAGCAGGTTGTTCCGTCAGTTGAGTCAGTCGTTCCTGAATCTTCTCCTCAAGAAGAACCTCAGCCTGAGATACCTTCTGATCAATCACCTTCTCAGCCTCTGGAAGAACCTGGTCAATCTCTTGATACCCCTTCTCTAGAAACTCCTGAACAATCGAGTGAACCTCAGGTCGAGCTTCCGCAATCTTCTGAGCCAGTTCAGACAGACGAGCATCTACCTGTTCCCGAAGTTCTTCCCGAACAGTCTCAAGAGTCTTCTCAATCTGAGGAACTTCCTGTTTCTGAACCCATCCAAATAGTCGTTGAAGAAATCTGCACGTGCACATGTTTATGTACTAAGTGTAGAGCATAATTTAAACCGATTCGTTTTTAGAAAAAAACATCAACTCTTTTTTGATGTTTGAATCCGAATATGCTTAGCAGAGTATTTGTCACCTGCTTTAGTTTTCTTATCCTTTTTACTTTCTTGTCTCGTTTTTGGTTCTTTATAATCCATTGTATAGTACCAATAATTGTTATCTAATACAAATCCATTTTTTATACTGCGCTGTCTTCCGGAACAGAAATATTAGGTGGTTTGTATCTTGTCGCGGTTGACATACGAATAGCACTTTGTAATGCGGGGGAGGGTGTATACTTAATCTTTTTCCCCTTTTCTTGGTCTATGGTGATGGTTGGAAGTGTAAATGAAGTTGCGCCTGGTGTTTCTTCGGAAGAAGACGATGCTAATGATGGGTTTGGTGACCTTGGAGAAGTAGCAATGCGTTTCACGGATGTTGGTGGCTCTACATTCTCATCAGGTGGAAGTGGATAAGCAAGAATAGGGTCCAGACCATTTGTTATCTCAGGTTTCTTCACATCGGGTGTATTATCTTCAAACTTATCCTTGAACATCTGAATAATGTTGTCCGGAATAGCAGGACTGGTTTCATTCAATCGGTCCAAATCTTCCCGAATAGTCTTCAAAAAATCCTTTGCCAACATTCGCTCATTTCGTGGCAGTGCCAATTCTACCAGAATAAACCGATAGATTTTGTTGTAGGTGATGGAAGAAATACGATGAGCCTCTGCTCTTTTTGCCCACGAAAAATAACTGCTGACAGTGTTGAGAACACCGACAACCAACGACAAGCCTCCAAATCCCATATTAATGAACTTGCCCATCGCATCTCCGGATTCCAATCCCTGTGCTCCGATGGATGCCGTTCCTGCGATGGTTGATAACACAATCACAGGGAGTGTAATCATAGTATTCAAACGATTGAACTTCTTCTCCGATTGAGTGTGCAACCACGAAAAACACTCCGCTCTCTCTCCTTCTTCTGATATGATTCTTTCCAAATGTACGTTCCAAGTTATATCTCTGTTTCCAAATTCAGTATCATCGTCAGGCTCATCCTTTCCCATTACTTGTTCTGCGTAAAAAGTATTTTATTACACTCGCTACCAGACAGCAATGGAATATACGATTCGTCGTAGGTTGGGCGAATGGTTACAAAAAAAGCAGGAGTTGGAACACTGTCTGTTAAGTGATAAGACAACCAGAGTTGAGTGTCTTATCCTTCAAGAGCTCTTGATTAACTGTATAAAAATGATTGAAAAATATGAAGTTCAATTAGCAAGACTTGATAGAAAATTTAAGGTGAAGACGAATTGAATTCGGTTCGCAACTCTTCCATAATCTTTCCAAGTTGGTTCTTTCCTGCCCATTTGGATGGTGTTTTAGCCTTGTCTTTTTCTGGTGATGTACCGATTCCCCAGTATTTGTCACGCGCATTCGCATATCCAATTGGACTGGCTTTTGTTTCGGACAACACACTTCTGATTTCAGGATGCTGACTGAGTTTGGCCTTGATAGCAGCCTTCATTACACTGTCCTGTTTCTGTTCCCATTCCTCTTCCTTGAATCCAGAAATCTTCTTACCAAGTGCCTTCACTGATTTCGCAGAAGGTGTCTTGGCGATGAGAGCAGCCATCTTTTCATCTCCAAATGTTTTTGCCTTTGCATATTCGTATGCATGTTCGACTGTTGGAAACTTGATCGAATCCATCTGAAATGGAGCAACGTAGTCGTTCGATAACATACGGAAATCACCCTTGCTTTCATCCGAACCGTTGAACAATATTGGTTCCACTTCCTCTTCTTTTGGAGTCACAACTTTCACAATCTTTCGTTTGACTGTTTCTCCTTCCTCGTTTTTGACCTCTTCAATCTTCTTTTCCTCTACCACTGGCACTTCCTCTTTCACTGGTTCAGGAGCAGGTTTGGGTTTCTCGCCTTTCTTGAATACGAAACTGCGATGTAAGAACGAGAACTGTTGCTGTTCTTGTCCTAAAGTTATTGCATTTTGATTCGCATAGTAATCACCAAACATCTTCTCTTCTACCAATTCATATCCTTCTGCTGCCATCATTGATTTCACTTTTTCAAACGGTACCAAATACTCTTTCTGTTCCTGTTCGAATGTTTCAAGTTTGACACGAATCTGTTTACCGAAGTCTTCTGTCCATTCTGCTCCATCTTCATAGTCCTTGATAAATTCTCCAAAGATACCTTGATTGCTTCTAAATACGTGGTTGGGTTTTCCAAGAAGCAGGGAATAGACTGAACGTCCATCCAAACAGGTTCCAAAGAATAATCCCTTGCCGTGTTTAGTGAGATTTCCAATAAATGTTTTGAATGTCTCTTCTGTGACACACGCATAGTGAATGGCAAACTGACAAGAAATGGTATCGAATGCATTCAATCCGTGGAACTGTTCCAAATATTCTGTCGGTGCATTCTCTGTACCTTCCAGAATTCGTAAGTAGTGTCCTTCCTGTTCTTCCAACGGTTGAGACATATCTGCCTTGAAGAATAGGCCTGGTGGAATTTTAACACCCTTTCGTTTCTTTTCAAGATAACGAACACACAATCCCGATCGAGGTGCATTCAAGTTGGAATCTGAGATATCAATACCTACCACTTTTGATGGTTGAGACTTTATCCACTTATTAATATCACCTCCACGTCCTACTGCAAGTTCAAGCAGAGTATCGCCTTTCTTGATGTTGTTTTTATAAAGAACTTCTTTAATTCGATTGTGAAATCCAGTGACATCCAACCAAATACGGGTTTCTCTACCCATATCATCCTTGTAGTACAACTCATCTTCAATCGTATCATCAATACGATTCGTTGCCACATTTCGTATCATTTCATCCGTGATTGGAGCGTGCATTGATCTCCAAATACTATCTGCAACAGGTGCATCGTTACCATATTGAGGTTCTTTCTTGACTCGATACTGATATGTTTTGTCATATCGTGTTCTCAATACTGTCCATCGTTTGTTATCAGTATTGTAGGCACATTCCACAATCGTATTGTCCTCGATTTTGGTATCTGTAATATCTACTGGAATTCCACGATCGTTGACCGGGAGACGAATAACGTGTGCATCAATATTACGAGGAGCAGCAGGATAGAATGGAGATGGAACACGATCACGACTTTCTGCAATGACTCTTAAATCATCTGGTATTTTTGGAGGACTGTATTCTCCTGTAACAGTTTCGCAGGGATAGATTATCTCGCTTCCAGGTCTACGAGAAACATAGAGTGTACCCAACAGAACACGGGCATTCAATACAGGATCAAATGATTCTCCAGGTGTAAATCTCAGCAGGAAATCTATGGAATTTTGATCAGATGGTTTCCACTTGTAAACACGTAACCAAGTCTTGCCTTTTCGGTCTTCGAGTGGAGCAACTGACGATGCTCTGGGTGTGAAGATCAACCCGTCGGTTGGATATCCGTAATCGGTATCCAAAATCTTTTGAATAGATTCCTG
>Ga0214171_1000738_pt1 | contig 10636 bp, 10 predicted proteins | sample TroBogEpilimnion_40_FD_153009 | JGI IMG/M metagenome (GOLD analysis project Ga0214171, IMG submission 153009) | Freshwater microbial communities from Trout Bog Lake, WI - 02JUL2007 epilimnion | ecosystem: Environmental > Aquatic > Freshwater > Lake > Epilimnion/Euphotic zone | place: Trout Bog... | reverse complement strand
AGCGCGCTGCCCAGCGAAGCCGCCGTCATGGATGCCACGCGCGTGGTGTTCGACACGCAGCGCCAGGCGGGTATTGATCTGCCGACGGATGGCGAGCTTTATCGCTTCGATGTGAATCATCCCGACACCAACGGCATGATCGAATACTTCGTCCACAAACTGGGCGGTATCGACAGCCGTGTGGGCCGTGCGGATGCCGCCGCGTTTCGTGCCAAGCATGAGATGGCCTTCCGCAGCAAGCCAGCCGCCGTCGTGCGCGGCCCCATCACCGAAGGGGTGCTCAATCTGGCCGAGGACTGCCGCCGCGCGGGCAAAGTGGCCGGTGGCCCTTTCAAGTTCACCCTCACCAGCCCCTACATGCTCGCCCGAACGCTGCTGGACAATCATTACCACGACTTTGAAGCGCTCAACATGGCCATCGCCGATGCCATGGCCGCACAGGCCGCCGATTTGCAGTGCGACTGCGTGCAGGTTGATGAAGCGAACATTCCTGGCAATCCGGCGGATGCACCCATCGCCGCTGCAGGAATCAATCGTGTGCTGGATGCCGTCAAAGGCACGAAAGCCGTCCACTTCTGCTTCGGCAATTACGGCGGTCAGACGATTCAAAAGGGCGAGTGGGCCACGCTCATAACCTTCCTAAACTCATTGCATGCCGACCACCTCGTGCTTGAACTCGCACATCGCCCTGCCGCTGATCTTGACGCGCTCAAGGAACTTGATCCCAAAATCGGCGTCGGCCTCGGCGTCGTGGACATCAAGGTAAACCACATCGAAACCGCCGACGAAATTGCCCACCGAATCGAAGCAGCGGAAAAGAAGCTCGGCACAGGCCGGGTGAAGTTCATCCATCCCGACTGCGGCTTCTGGATGCTCAAACGCAGCATCGCCGACCGCAAAATCGAAGCACTTGCGAAAGGTCGTGACCGCTTCGAAGGGCGGTGATTATCTGAAACTCACACCAACCCAAACAGCTTCTTCAGTGACGCTTCATCCGCCCTTGTAGCAAGGAGGAAAGTCTGGCTGCCGTCACTCCAACTGGCCATGTTCCAGTTCTTGCTGGTCTTGAACTGGGGCTGAAGCTGTGGTGGCAAGTCGGTAATGCCAGTGTTGTCCACCACGACGAGATGAGCTTCTTTGCCGGGCTCAATCTCAAAACAGATGATGGATGCCACATGACCGGCAATCTGGATGCGTTTGCAGGCCAGCGCGGGCATCGTCCCCACCGTGCCAGGCAGGCGAACCGGCGTTGGCGATTGATCGGCCACCAGCATTTTTTTGATGGCTTCGAAATCGCCCGAAACGTGATCAACCTTGGACATGCCGTACTCGACTTTCGTCACGGCAGCGAGCGACTCAGCCTGCCATCCAGGCATGCTGCTGCTCACCGGCCAAAGCATCGTCCAGCCGACCACAACCGCAGCAGCGGCAGCAGCCAACGTGGGCAAAACCCAGCGGAAGGATTTTTTGGCAGGCCCCTTGGCATTCTGCAGGATGCTTTCGCGCAGGCCCGCAGGAATGGATGCAGCGAATGCTTCGGCCACTTGTTCATCAAACGCGGTGCGTTGCTTCAGCCATGCTCCCAATTCGGGATCGCTCTCCGCCATCGCACGCGCCTCTGGCGACGCATCCTGCGGGCGGAGCGTCGTGGCATCGAGTTCGAGTTTGGCTTCTTCGCGGTTCACGTAGCGGGGAGGGGTATAATATTGGAGGAGGCGGAATCTTCAAGGCGGCGCAGAATGGTGCGCAGGCTGTCTTTGGCGCGGGAGAGGCGTGACATCACGGTGCCAATTGGAACCCCAACCGGCCATGTAGGCGTTCATCTGCGGAAAGGGAATGCCGAGTTCGGTGAAGAAGGCGGTGGGGGCGCTGATGTCGCTGAGCTTGCCTTTGCCGGTCTCAAAAAACTGCCAGCCCCAGTAAAGGCGGATGCCGAGCAGGAAGGGATCTGCCAGATACATGGCGGTGCGGCCGAGGAGGGTGTTGGCGAGGGACCAGGGTTTCATGTTTTGTGGGGAAATTTGGTGAACCAGCCGAGCTGAGAAAATTCGGTGAACCAGTCACGGATCTGCGCGGGCCAATCAGTGTCCGGAGTGGCTTCAGCGAGGGCGACCTCAATGGCATCGGCCAGCGTGAGGCCGTCCCGCAATGCGGCGAGCATGGCAAAGGCCTCGGGAGCAAGTCGCTTGAAGTAGAGTATGTTGTCATGGCGGTTTACGGCCAGATGCACACGCTCACGCTTTAATTTCGGTGCCTTGGCGAGGCGGGCACGTGTGGGAGCCTCGGACATGGCCTGGCTGGCGGAGCCGCGCACATCGGCGTCGGCTTTTTTCATCGCGGTGATGAAGTGATCGACGGCGTGATCAATCTGCAAGAGTACGACGCAAGGTTGGAGTCCCAGATGCAGTGTGGAGGGATCAGAGCCGAGGAGATCATCAATCCGCAGCGGTTTTTTCAAAGCCTCGTCAAAGGCGAGCGTCTGCGCCCACTCGACACGTGCAACATCACGCGCTTTCATTTCAGTGATGAAGGCGGGGAGTGCGGAGCCGAGGTTGCGCAAGGTCCAGGAGGTGCTGGGATGCTGCGCCAGGTAGTCGCGGCAGAGCCGGTGAAAGCGGCGCTCACCCAGCAAAGCGCGCAGTGCAGGATAGTCATCATAGAGACAGTCGAGCAGGCGGAACCAGTACTGAAGGGCGTAGATTTCGAGGCGCTCGAAGCCGCTCATGCGGTCGTTCGGCGTGATGAAATCGACCTGCGTGCTGGCCTGAAGACCATCCTTGCGCGTAAGCGGCTGCATGAGTGCCGCCGCCATCGTGCGCTGGAGTAGTCGCAGATCAGCGTTGGTGCGGAACTGGCTAGGCGTGGGTGTGCTCATGGAGATAGCGGTTGGCTTTGAGCGCTTCGGCATGGACGTCGTCGAAGCTGGGGATTTTGTCGTCCCATTCGAGAAGCGTGGCGGTGCTGCCGGAGTTTTGAATGGCTGTGGCGTAGAGCTCCCAGACAGGATCGGGCACGGGATGATCGTGTGTGTCGAGGATGACGTGATCGAGCCGGGTGTGTCCGGCGATGTGGATCTGACCGACTCGATGATGCGGCACGGCGCGCAGATATTCGAAAGGGTCAAACCCGTGATTCTGCGAGGAGACGTAGATGTTGTTCACATCCAGAAGGATGCCGCAGTCGGCGCGCTCGACGACTTCATTGAGGAATTCCCATTCGGTCATCTCGTTCTGGGTAAACTCGGCGTAGCTGCTCACATTTTCCACGCAGATGGGGACTTCGAGAAAATCGCGCGCCTGCCGGATCTTCTCGGCGGTATGTTTGGCCACGCTCATGGTGTAGGGCATCGGCAGGAGGTCGTGCGAGCAGCGGCCATCCACGCTGCCCCAGCAGAGATGATCAGAAAGCCAGGGTGTGTTGGTGCGCTTCACCAGACGCTTGAGTTTTTTGAGGTGGTCACGGTTCAGCGGGTCGGCATTGCCGAAGTACATCGCCACCCCATGCTGCACGACGCGGTATTGTTCCAAAATGCTGTCCAGCACCTCCAGAGGGCGGCCGCCATCGACCATGAAATTTTCGGAGATGATCTCGAACCAATCACAGACGGGCTTTTTCTCCAGGATGTGCCGGTAGTGCGGCACGCGAAGACCAAGACCGATGCCGAGGTCGGTGTGTCCATTGAAGGCGTTGGCGGGCATGAGTTCGAGTTTAAGGTAGGTGCAAAATTTCCAGTGACTGACCGCAGCCACCCGCGAGGGTGGCGGGTGGCTGCGGGAGTCTAAGCTGCTTATTTGGCAGGCTTCTTCGGCATGGTGTTGCAGCCGCCTTTGCCCTTGCAGGAGTTCTTGCCTTTGCAGCCGTTGTCGCCGGACTTGCAGCCGCCAGTGCCTTTGCACTCGTTGTGCCCCTTGCAGGTATGCTGGCCTTTGTCGGCCATTTTTTCGATGGAGACGCCCGGGTTGGCGGACTGCTGGGTGCTGGTGGTCTGGGCAGCGTAGGCTCCGGAAAGGAGACCGGTGAAGGCGGCGGCGGCGATGATGTGTTTGGTGCTCATGACAGGTGTGATGTTCTTTGGTATGTTTGTTAGTTCTGGCTGGCTGCGGGGATTCGAGCCATCACAGCGTGTGAGCCACCGCCGGGGCGATTATTCCCGCTGAACTGAACTTTCTTTTAGCAGGGGGCAAAAAGTCCTGCTTTAGTACCCCCTGCGCCTGGGTCTGAACCGTGCGCTTTCCCGTCATGGCATCTCTCAAGCACATTCATTTCATCGGCATTTGCGGCACAGCAATGGGTTCGACTGCAGTCGCGCTACGCGCACTCGGTCACACCATTAGCGGCTCCGACAGTCAAGTCTATCCGCCGATGAGCGATGTGCTACGGGATGCGGGCATCACCGTCACCGAAGGCTACAAGCCGGAGAATCTGCCACTGCAAGCGGATGTGTATGTGGTGGGTAATGCGATCTCTCGCGGCAATCCCGAACTCGAAACCCTGCTGGAGAAAAAGCTGCCCTACGTCTCCATGGCAGAGATGCTGAAGCGTGAAGTCATTCAAGGCAAACGCAGCTTTGTGGTGAGCGGCACGCATGGCAAGACGACGACAACGACAATGCTGGCGTGGATCTACGAGCACGCAGGCAAAAACCCCGGCTTCATGATCGGCGGTGTGCCGGAGAATTTTGAATCCGGTGCACGCTTCACCCATTCGGACCTGTTTGTGATCGAAGGGGATGAGTATGACACCGCCTACTTCGACAAACGCAGCAAATTCCTGCACTACCTGCCGGAGTGCGCGATTGTGAACAACATCGAGTTCGACCACGCGGACATCTTCCGCGACCTCGACGAGATCCTGCTTTCGTTTCAGCGCTTTCTGAACACGGTGCCACGCAACGGCCTCGTCCTGATCAACGGTGACGATCCCAACTGCCTCACCCTGCGTGCCAAATGTCCTGCCCCCCTCAAGACGGTGGGTCTGGGACCTACTTGTGATTTCCGCATCAAGATCACCGGCGTAACTCCTGAAACCACGCAATTTGAAATCAACGGAGTTGCGTTCGAGGTGCCGATGGTGGGCGAATTCAATGCGCGCAACGCAGCCATGTGCGTCTGCGCGGCCCGTTTTGCCGGATTGAGTGACGATGAGATCCGCGCTGGCCTAGTCAGTTTCCGGGGTATTCGCCGCCGTCAGCAGGAGCGTGGCACCGCCCACGGCATCACAATCATTGACGATTTCGGTCATCATCCGACTGCGATCCGTGAAACGCTACGCGGCCTGCGGCAGCGCTATGATGGACGCCGCCTGTGGGCGCTGTTCGAGCCGCGTTCAAACACCAGCCGCCGTAATGTGCTGCAAAACGAATTGATCGAGGCGCTGACCGAAGCCGACGGGTCAGTCATCGCGGCAGTGGCCAATCCCGAGAAAGTCGCGGCGGATCAACGCCTAGACACGGTCAAGGTGGCGCAGTCAGTCACAGCACGCGGCAAGCCCTGTTGGTTTGAAGCCAGCACCGAGGCCATTGTCCAGCGCCTGAAGCAGGAAACGCGCAGCGGTGACGTGATCGTGGTGTTCAGCAACGGCGGCTTCGATGGCATCCACGACAAGCTGCTGGGGACACTGTAGGAGGGGACCGTTGACGGTTGCAGCTCACTCAATACACGATTTCCACCTCATCTCCCACGCGGACCTGGCCGAAGAACTCCCGCGCCTTTTCATAAGGCAGACGAATGCAACCGTGAGAAGCGGGCTGGCCTGTAACATAGCCGCTGTGCAGGCCAATAGCCCCGCAATTCAGGCGCATGAACCAGGGCATATTTACATGGTAGAGCGTAGAAATATGCGAGGTGTGCTTGTCGGTAATGACGTAGCGCCCCCTGCCGGTGTGCCATAGCCTTCACGTCCAGTGGAAACGATGGTGCGGTTGATGATACGCCCCTGCTTGGTCACCCACGCACGTTGGCTGGAGAGATCGACGGTCACAAGTGTGTCCGGTTCGGACTCAGGATCACGCTCAAGCAGAACACGCATCAGGAACAGATACCCCTGAGTGGCGGCAAAGTTGATGGGATAACGATGGTAGCGCGTGGTGCCCAGCCCGGGCTTAGCCCCAGCACGCATCAGGGTGACCGCACCTTCCACATCACCACGTGCAGCGCAGCAGATGAGCGGCGTGATTCCGCGATCACTTTCCATCGAGTTGCGTAGATCTTTGAAGGCGCAGCGGTCCAGAACCTGTTTCTGAATAGGCGTGTTGAAGCGTGTGTTGGGATCGACACCAAAATCCAGCAACGCTTTCAACACGGGCACATTCCGGCGCAGTGAGGCAAGCGCAATGGGGGGCTGCTTTTCATGGGCAGTCTGGTTCAAGTTCACTCCTGAAAGCGCCAGCACGTACACACATTTTTCACGCCCCATGCGCACGGCGGCACAGAGCGGTGTATCCCCGCCCAGGGTCATTTCGTTGGGGGAGATGCCCATGGCGATGATCTTCGCAAGCTGAGCGGCATCATCATTGAGCACGGCCTGGTAGGCCTGCGGCAGCGCATCCGTACGCGGCATTAGACGCGTCCAATGATCTGAAATGGGGTCAAGGATCGGACGCCATGCAGGCACCTCAATAGCAGCGACAGGGGCGACCTTGTCAGGCTTTTTGGCGGCCACCATCCCTGGTTCCGCATTCGATGGCTGCTGTGCAGGAATCACCGGCTTCGTCTTGGGAACTTCAGCCGCACGTCTGAGCGCGGCCTTCTCGGCATTCGGCTGCACAGGCAGTCGTCGCACAGGGTCAAATGTCGCATCGACTGGCAATGCTGCCCGTATCTCTGCGCCAGACTCACTCAGCTTTCCCTGACGCACTTTGCTGACTGCTGCGGTAGGCGGCGCGATCGCAACCACACGAAACATTTCATGATTCTTCAGAAGATGGATGATGCCCCAGCATACTCCAACGCCGACGAGCGGCGGGAGTACACAAGCACCAAGCATGTTGATGAACCAACGGTTTTTCATTTTTGCGTCACAAGCCCGCCATCCATAACAAAAATGACCTGCGTGTCGAGGATGGATTTCGCTGAGCAGAGATCAATCCATTTCCAAATTGGGCTTCGTTGCTGCCACTATGGATGAATGTGCGACAACTCGGCATACTTTATGGGAATTCAACGAAGTGGATTGAGGGTGCCTGATGTTCCCAAACTTCCCCCAAACCATTTGCGCCGCTTGAAGTGTGCCACATTTGACTTGCTGTGCCTCGCCCACTCGGCGGGTAGCGCATCACGCGGCCGGTTTGATCTCAGCAAAAATCAACCGACCTGCGCTGGTCGGGAGAGTGCCCGAAACCACCACATCTACCGTCTGGCCGATCTGTGCAGCGGCGTTGTTCACGACGATCATGGCCCCGTCAGGTAGGTAACCCACCGCTTGGTGCTTGTCCTTGCCGGGCTTGGTCAGCGGCAGCCGCAATTCATCCCCTACGCTGAGTTCTGGATTCAGCGCTGAGGCCAGTTCACGCAGACTGAGCACTGTGATGCCGCGCAGCCGGGCCACTTTGGCGAGATTGTCGTCATTGGTCAGCAGGCGGGCATTCAGTTCACGTGCCAGCGTCACTAGGCGCACCTCTACTGGAGCATCTGACACGCCGTCTTCATGAATGGAAACCTTCATCTCAGGCTTGGCTCGCAGTTTTTCCATCATCTCGATACCACGCCTGCCCCGCAGGGATTGTGCGGCCTCGGGAGAGTCTGCCAAGTGCTGGAGGCTGTCCAAAACACAGCGCGGCACCACCACGGCACCGCTTAGAAAACCGCTGGCGAATACACCCGGCAGCCGCGCGTCCATGACCACGTTTGCGTCCAGCAACAGCGGCTCACCTTCAGAGCCGTCTCGGCGGAACCGGATGTAAGGAATCAGAAAGGCAAACTGGTCACGGTCACTGCGCAGTGCAAACGTGACCCCAAAAAACGCCAGCGTGCTGTAGATGCAGATCTCTGCGACGTTTTGCAGCGCCGCGCCCTCCTCGTGATTTTGAAAGTAGGCGAGCTGAAACACGCCGATTCGCGTGATCAGCCAGGCGCAGAACAGTCCCACTGCAAGCCCCAGCGTGGCATGCGAGAAATCTCGCAAAGTGAAGTGCGCCAGCAGCACATCCAGCACCAATAAAATGCCCATAAACACCGCCCCGCTCACCGCTCCGACCCAGGCATCCTGATCCAAACCCAAAGCTATCGCAATGCCGATGAAAACGGAGAACGCAAAGAATAGCGCACGCACTAGGCGGACGGGCCAGGAAGGTTTCATGGGTAATGCGCAGGGATTTAAGGCAAAAACTAGACGGAGCAAAAGGATTCTCCCCTGGAATTCTTCACGGCCTCATGGCTAGACCACCGCGCCGCGTGAATTGGAGATCCACTCCAGCGTCCGCAAACGCCCTTCCCATTTCTCGTTCCAGCTCAGCCACACTGCGCCCTGCCAGGATGAACTCCCGCACTGCATGCTCCTCAGACATGCCTTTCTCCATAGCCCGCAGCAGTGCTTTCACACCCGCCCCATCTCCTGCGCGATCCAGATAGGTAAGATAGAATGTCAGCAGCATCGACGAGGCACGGTTCTCGCTTGCGGCGGGCGACTCCAAGCTCACCGCCCAGGCTTTGGGTTCCATGGCCAGCAGCTCGGCCAGGTTCAACATCGCAAAGCGCACCGCCTGCCCCATCTGCCGGGCACCGGACTCACGCAAGCTTTGCCTCAATTGCTCAATCGTCTGCGCAGGCGAAAGTCCGGCATTCTTTGTCTCCGCAAATTCAGGAATGTCCGTCAACAACCACACTGGCTGCCCCCGGTTCACCACAGGCTCTTTGGCCGGAGGTGGCTGCACAACCTCAGGAGCAGGTGCCGACACGAGATCTTTCTTCAATCCGTAGGCCAAGACGGACGATTGCATCGTTTTCAACGGCGACTTCAAGCTCCGCGCCTCCACCAGCGGCGACTCACGGCTGGCAATGGCCGCCCGAGGATGCGGCGTCTCCTGCTTCAACCACAACACGAACGCAGTGACTCCCAAAGCAGCCGCAGACACCATGGTCACGCGCACCACCGTCATAATGCTCGGCCTGCCACGCCGACGCCGTTTACGAACGACTTCGGTTTGGTCCATGAGCGCTATCGGCGCGCAACTAGGAGCGAGGGGATGCATGACAGCTGGTACTGACCGGGTAAAAGCTTCAATAGTCAAGCCTCCTTAACTAAACCTTGCCTTAAACTAGGTTAATCAACCCGAATCATTGCATCATCGCCTGCGCCTTTTCCGCCACCACAGGCTCATCCCGAAACAGGGCCAAAGCGGGGCGCAGCAATTGCGGGTCTTCATCCAGTGTCCGTTCGGCAAGCTGGCGCGCTAGGCGCACGAGCCGGGTATCTGCCAACAGTTCGCCAAACAAGAGCGGTGCCTGCCCACTCTGTGCATGCCCCAGTACATCCCCCGGACCACGCCGCCGCAGATCTTCCTCGGCGATTTGGAAGCCGTCGCTCGTCTCTTCCATGATCGCCAGTCGCTGGCGGTTTTCCGCGTCCTTGTCATCCACAAACAGGACGCAGTAGCTCGTGTGCGCCCCGCGGCCAATTCGGCCACGCAATTGATGCAACTGCGCCAGACCAAAACGGCCCGCGTCATGAATGAACATCACCGTCGCGTTCGGCACATCGATGCCCACTTCGATCACCGTCGTCGAAACCAGTGCATCCAGCTTGCCCGCGCGGAAACGTTTCATCACCTCCTCTTTCTCTTCCGCGCCCATCCGCCCATGCAGCAGCCCCACCTCGCACGGTGCGAGCAGTTTTGACCACTCCTCGTGGCCCTTCGTCGCTGCACCCGCCTCCAGCTTTTCCGATTCATGAATGAGTGCATACACGATGTAACCCTGCCGCCCTTCCTCGATCTGCTCGCGCAGGAATTTCGCCGCATCTTTCAGCTTGGTCTTCGGCCGCACTTTCGTGATGATCTTCACCCCATCGCGCGGCTTTTGGTCGATCGTGGAGACTTCCAGATCACCGTAGATCGTCAGCGTCAGCGTGCGCGGGATCGGTGTGGCCGTCATCACCAGAACGTCAGGGGTATCACCTTTGCGGATCAGTTTCGCCCGCTGCGCCACACCAAACTTGTGCTGCTCATCAATGACGACGATCCCCGTGTTGTGCATCAGTTCCGCGTCATGCAGCAGCGCATGCGTGCCAATGACGATCTCGGGTTTCGCCGAGCTGCTCTTTCCACGCATTAATTCAAAACTTTCTCCATCCTCTCGTTTCGATCCCGTCCGCAGCGCCACGCGCAGTCCCAGCGGTTCCAGCCACTTGCGGGCATTGCGCGCGTGCTGCTCAGCCAAAATCTGCGTTGGTGCCATTAGCACCGCCTGCCGACCTGATTCGACCGCACGCAGCATGGCAGCGAACGCCACCACTGTCTTGCCACTACCCACATCTCCATGCAGCAGGCGGTTCATCGGATTGCCCGAAGCCATATCGTGGTGAATCTCATCCAAACAACGCTGCTGCGCCGTAGTGAGCTGAAACGGCAGCTCATTGAAAAAGTCCCGCAGCAGCTCGCCCGTGCCAGCTTGTCTGCGTCCGCCGGATTCGATCACCCGCC
>Ga0214171_1000729_pt1 | contig 10723 bp, 7 predicted proteins | sample TroBogEpilimnion_40_FD_153009 | JGI IMG/M metagenome (GOLD analysis project Ga0214171, IMG submission 153009) | Freshwater microbial communities from Trout Bog Lake, WI - 02JUL2007 epilimnion | ecosystem: Environmental > Aquatic > Freshwater > Lake > Epilimnion/Euphotic zone | place: Trout Bog... | reverse complement strand
TCGTACCAACTGAGCTACCCAGCCTTGTTATAGAGATCCTTCAAACTGCCATGTGCATTCACGATGCCTTCAATCGCAGTTAAGAACAACCGCGACCCAGACGGGACTTGAACCCGCGACCTCCGCCGTGACAGGGCGGCGCGCTAACCAACTGCGCTACTGGGCCTAACCGTACTTGCACTCGTATCACCACGGTCAGACCGTGCAATCGAGCTTGATAAGCGTAGTGACCTTTACAAGCCCCTACTGCCTTACCGTGCCCCCAACGGGGTTCGAACCCGTGTTACCGCCGTGAAAGGGCGATGTCCTAGGCCACTAGACGATGGGGACCTTGGAAGGAGAAGGGTATCGGACTTCCAGAGCCCCTCAAAACGGATTAAAAGGGGCGGAAATAGCGGGAGAATTGGCTCATGGCCTTCATTTCCAACTGCACGGCAGACGTCATCGCCAAGGCGGCACAGGCGTTGAAGGATGGTCATTTGGTGGCCTTCCCGACCGAGACCGTCTATGGATTGGGAGCAGATTCACAAAGCGCGGAAGCTGTTGCAAAGATTTATAAGGCGAAGGGTCGCCCCGCAGATCATCCGCTAATCGTGCATGTTTCATCGATGGATGCGTTGGGTGATTGGGCTTCGGATGTGCCGGGATATGCGATTGCGTTAGCTCGAGAGTTTTGGCCCGGACCAATGACGCTGGTTGTGAAGCGAAGTGAGTTGGCGAAAGATTTTGTGACGGGCGGACAGGATACGGTGGGCGTTCGTGTGCCGGAACATGTTGTGGCGCTCGCGTTATTGCAGCAGTTTGAACGTAACGGAGGGCGTGGAGTTGCTGCGCCGAGTGCAAATCGATTTGGTGCGGTCTCACCGACGACAGCAAGTGCGGTTGAGGATGAGTTGGCGGATCATTTGTCTGCCGATGACCTGGTTTTGGATGGCGGTGCGTCACAAGTAGGAGTTGAGTCGACGATAGTTGATTGCACGGGAAGTACTCCGCGGTTGCTGCGGTTGGGCGCTGTGACGGTGGAGATGATTGAGGCAGCCAGTGGTTTGGGTGTTGTTGGCTTTTCAGAAAAGAGCGAGATTCGAGTTTCAGGATCCCTGGAATCGCATTATGCACCAAAGGCAAAAGTGATTCTTAATGCGGCGGCTCAACCTGGAGAGGGGCTGATTGCAATGGCGGATATGGAGACACCTGCTGGAGTAATCCGGTTGGCCGCGCCTAGAAGTACTGATGAATATGCCTCGATTCTTTATTCCAGCTTGAGAGAAGCTGATTCTCAAGGCTTATCGAAAGTATTTGCAATTGAACCTCAAGGGGATGGGCTGGCCGAGGCTATCCGGGATCGATTGACGCGGGCGGCCTACGGCCCAGGTTCCACAAGTGCGAACCGACCAAAAGTAAGGTATTCGAGTGAACTTAAAGGGTGATTCCTGCCGCTTTCTAATAATTATTCCAACCTTCAATGAATCGAAGAACATCTCAATTCTTTTGAGCAAGCTTTTGGAATTTCGTGCCAACCGAAATGACTTCAGAGTTCTTATCGTAGATGACGGTTCGCCTGATGGAACTTCAGGCGTCGCAAGAGAAATGAACCTCGATTGGGTTTCTATACTTGAGAGGAACGAAAAGCGGGGCCTTGGTTCCGCATACAAGGCGGGGTTTGCATGGGGGAACTTAGGCAGCTACAAGTATTACGTCGAGATGGATGCCGACGGAAGCCATAGAGTTGAGGACCTGTCACGATTATTGGATGCGGAGCCCACTCTCGATTTAGTAATCGGCAGCAGATGGATTGATGGCGGGCATATAGTTAATTGGCCGCGTCATCGAAAGTGGCTTTCAATCGGGGGAAATTTTTATGCGAGGAAGATGCTTGGTGCAAAAGTTAAGGATTCAACTAGTGGTTTTCGCAGAATCAAGTGTGACGCGCTAAATGAAATCAATTTAGAAGGTATCTCCTCAAAAGGTTACGGGTTTCAAATTGAAGTTGTCAGTGAATTCATTGCAAAAGGATTCACAGTTTCAGAAATTCCAATAACATTTATTGAGCGAGAGTACGGAACTTCTAAAATGACTTTAGAAATTGCTCTAGAAGCCTGGGTGCTGGTAACCAAGCGGTCACAACTTTTAAGTTTTCGAAGCCGATCCTTAAGCAGAGATAAGAAGGCGATATGAATATGCTCGAGAAAATTAGTAAGAAGCTGAACTCTCTCTCGTATATTAAATTAGTACTTCTGATACTCGGAATTCTAATTCTTAAGTTCGGTTTTTCTCCGATTGGAATTCCCTACGTGGAATGGCTGCGCGAAACCGCAAGACATTTCCCGACTGCAACTACGTATTTAGTTTCCTCCCCGGCCCCCTTGTTTTTTATGCGCATTTTTAATTATCCCTCGGCGGCTATTTGGTGGCTATGGGGCAGTCTCCTTTTCGTAGTTTGGATTTTATTGACCTTAACGATGATCTCAAAGCGCTTCCCAGATGTTCAACGAGAATATTCAATAATATTTCTCCTCTCCACGCCTGTGGCATGTTCGCTATCACTTATTGGGCACATCGATATTTACACACTCATTGGTGGATCGTTACTTGCCCTTGGAACATCCCGCGTGACTCTACTTTGTGGCGCTGTACTTGGTGTTTGTGGCAATGCAGATATGGGATTGGCAATAACTCTGTTGCTGGCAATCTTGGCCTACGGAAAATTCAATCACGCGAAAGTGGCTTTCGGGTTCTGGGCGCCGGTTTCGATTGCCCTATACGGGATTTTGCACTTCTTGATAAAGCTTCCAGTAAACAGCGATCCAGTCCGAGTCGTATTTCTTCAAATGAAAATGGTGTCGTTGAATTCGCTTGGGTCCTTACCGCTTTACTTTTACTCCGTATTAGGCCCCATTTGGATTATCGCGTTACTTATTTATTGGCCTATTTTGAACAGCAAAAGGGAAAGAATTTCAGCACTTCTCGCAATGGTTGCACTTCCTTTTGCCATGTCCACTCTTATTCTCGATGGAACGCGAATGGGAGTCACTGCAAGTTTTGTAGGCATATTGATTCTTCTGCAGGATGCGCGGTTTCGAGTTGAAGTCAAATCAAAATTCATCTCTGGGTATCAAGGTGCACTCATAATGACGCTCGTTCTGGTTCCCACGGTAGTAGTCGATCAATACGGACTTCTGCGGCTACCTATACGAAAACTATTGGAGTCAGCCCACCTCATTGGCTAGGAAGCCATGACTCTCGGACAGCCACCGCCCTGATAACCTTCATCCTGTACAGCTAGTGGGGCCTTTAGCTCAGTCGGTAGAGCAACGGACTTTTAATCCGTGGGTCGTCGGTTCGAGCCCGACAGGGCCCACCACTCAAAAGTCACCCAAGCAAAAATCACAGTACCCTTTGCCTTGATTCCATATATTTTCGTAGCTTTTATTTCCTAATCAGGAAATTGTTGTGACCTACGCCCAGTAGGAAGTCGTAATCGTGCTTATTAATTTCCTTAAACGCGCGGGACGGTCCTTCGTGGCCCCGAAACGCTTCACCAGTCGAAATTCGAAAATTTGTGTAAAGAGACGAGTCGTCCAAAACTAGTATCCCGCCCTTCCTCAGACCTCTTGTCGCTGAAGCGATGTCTGATACGACTATGTCGTAATCATGAGATCCATCAACATAAATGAGGTCCCATTGTCCGGATTCGATAACTTTTTTCGCCTTTAGGTCTGTGGATAAGTACTTGAGAATTTTGACTGTCGGCAAATCAAATCTGTGAAAGTTTATCTCGATGTCTTTTTCGTAGTTAATGTTTTTATAGTGTGACACTTCATCGCCCTGAGATGTGAGCGGAGATATTCCATAGATTTCGACCTCGATCCCAAGCTCTCTGGCAAGCATGGCCCAGAGCGATATTGTTTGGCCGCGATATACCCCAATCTCGAGGGCTTTTTTCGGCTTAAAATGTTGAAATATTGAGTACCAAGCGGCGTGGAATGGATCCTCTCCAAATCCTCGCATCTCTTGAGAAAAATATTGTCGATGGTCTCTGACTGATTGGGGAATCCATTGCTTAAATGCTTTTTCAAAATATCTGTAATTCCGATTTCGACTGAAAGACTTTTTTTGAAGTTGAGCAAATGACAACTCTCTTCGGAATGTCTGGTAGTTCAATTCCTTTGCGAAATTCGCCGAAAAGCTTCTGATTTTCCGATAGGCAAATTTGAACGGACGAGGGAGTGAGTTTGTCAGGGCTGTCATTCCGCGATAATACAAACGGGAACCGCATTGTCTGATGGAATATCAGTCAAATGCGTTACCTTCGGGGCGAAAATGTGCCCAAATATACGACCCATTATTTCTACTAAATCGGACATTTCGGACATAGTTTTCTTTAAATATTTTGCCGGCAGGGCACAACATTTGCCCCCCTCCCGTGTCTTACATAGTAGAGGGCAAGACGTTGCCATCTGCAGGAAACGATTAATCGGAGAATTATCCACATGGCACTTCGCAAGAAGACGACCCCAGCAGCGGCTGCTACACAAGCCGTATCTGACTGGTCTGTTGCCGATCTCTCCGCTTTATACGCTGAACAGCGCTCATCTCTCGTAGGTCAGGCTCGTCGGATTCTCCGTTCTGACGCTGACGCTGCCGAGATCGTCCAGGAAGCCTTCCTCAAGTTCATTCTGGCTGCCCCAGAACTCGATTCCCGCGACCGTGCGTTGGCTTACTTACGCACCACGGTCAATAACCTCTGCTTGAACCAGATTCGCGCTACCGGCTCTCGCCCTAATTTGGTCGCGATTGATGCCGATACCACCCAAGAGCGCTTAAATGAGATTTCAGCAGAAGCCCACGTTCCTTTTGATGCTACTTTGGTTGCGGCGGAAGACGCCTCAATCATTCGCGAAGCTCTTTCACGCCTCACCCCAGATCAGCGCACCGCGCTCGTTATGTGGGAAATGGAAGGCCGCTCAACAGAAGAGATTGCAGCTGCGATTGGAACCACCCCAGCGAATGTTCGCCACGTTGTGGGCCGCGCTCGCGCTTCCTTTGTTCGTGTCTTGACTGAGTGGGTTGTTGATGAGGAGAACGGCACAACCGCGCTCGAAGCTCTCTCGACCTCTTATAAGAAGGCGGCGGAGCTCGCGAAGAAGTCTTCGAAGGTTGCCCTCTCACTACTCATTGTTTTGGTTGCTTTCCTTGGCTTTAATTCAGTGACGGGTCACGAGACGACGATCAATGGACTTTCACAGCCAACCGTTTCTGCTCTGCCTGCAACCCCAGCACAAAAAGCTGCGCCTTCGGTTGCGGCTCCAGCAGCTTCCGCTTCTGCGACCCCAAAGGTTGATCAGCAGGCCATGGTCGACGCAAAGGTCGCCGCGCTCGCATTTGCAGGCCTTGATGCTTCTGGACTTCCAACTGGTTTCACGGTGACTGACCTTCAGGGTCACACCGGCAACATTGTTGTTGGAAAGCCTGTTCCTTCGGTTACCCCAGACGGCTTGATTCTTCACACCAATGCAATGACCATCGATAACGGCGGCGTGAACGTCCTTTTAGATCAGTCCATCACCGTGGGGGGCTCTGGAACGACCTATTCAGCTAACCCATCAGTAACCATGAACCACGGCTGGATTCCACTGAACGTATCGGCCACAAATACCGATTTTGAGCGTCTGGCGAACGGAAATTACCTCCTGACGGCCACTCTTATCATCGATTCCCCAGTTTCGACGGGTATCCTTATCCCTGTTCAGCGGGGTGTCGACGTCCAGTCCGTCCCGACTCAGATTACGACCCGAATTTTGATCAATGCAGGCAAGTCTCAAATTCTTGCGCAAGCGATCCAAGTATCGACGAAGGGAGCATAAGACCATCATGTCTAGCTTCCGCCAACAGGTTTCCAGCTCAATCCGGATATTGGGTTGGAATCGAGATGCGTCAGCACGTGCGACTCATCTCAAAGCCGCAGACGGGAACGTCCCGTTCGCGACTATCGAAAGGAAATCAATGTCTACAAAGACATCAATTAAGCGTGTAGCGCTTGTTGCTGCTGCTGCGTTGACCATCGGCGGATTCTCAGCCGTGTCAGCACATGCTGCTGCGAACGCTTCATTGCAGTTCTACAAGGGTGACGGCGCTGCCGCTTCCCCATACACAACCGGTGCAGGTGTAGCTGGTCCAGCTAACACTGTCCAGGTTAAGTTGATTCCTCTGTCAGGAAAAGATGAGCTTGTTACCATTTCAGGTTCTACCTTTGCTTCTGCAGACACAACCACCGCAGTAATTGCTTCAAACGGTTTGTCAGTTTCTCGTGCTTCAACCGCTGTAGGAAACGCCATTTTGACAATCCCTACGCCTACTGTTGGATCAATCACCGTTAACCTTTACACTGGTTCAAGCGGTATCTACGGAACCACTGTTGCAGAATCTGTTGTTATTACAGTAAATGCAACTGGTTCTTCTGCAATCTATTCCGCTGCAAAGTCAACTGTCTTCTTGGCAGCCGGCGAGACCAGCACACCAGTATCAACTGATGCCACCATCACAAAGGCATCGACCGCTGCTGCTGCGGGAGATACTCAAACAACTGCTGCAGGAACCATCCAAGTTTCATACGTTGATGGTCTTGGAGCTCCAATGCCTGTTGAATCCTTGACCGCGACGATTTCGTCAGGTCCAGGAACAATCAGCTCTGTAAACAACACTGACTCAACAACCGTTCTAGATACTGGCTCAGCCAAGATCGTTAACGTTGTAAACCAGTATTCAGTTACAGTGAATTCTTCTGCAGCTGGTTGGGCTAACTTCGTAGTATGGCCAAATGGTCAGACTGGAACCACCACAGTCACCATTAAGAACTCTGCTGGAACTGTTCTTGGAACCAAGACACTTCTCTTCACTGGTACAACTGTCGCATCTTTGACAGCAGTACAGAAGAAGGCGTTTATCCAGGGCGATACGGCCGCTGAGAGCAAGTACGTTGTAGCACTTACCCTTAAGGATTCCTCAGGAAACCTCATCGTTGGTAAGTCATACGCTCCAACAGTTACTTACTCAACAACTTCGAAGACTGTAACTGCTACTGAAGACACAACAACTTCAGATGCAAATGGTCAGGTTTGGTACGGCTTCACCCCAGGTGCAGCTGCTACCTACGGTTCAGTAACGGCAACATTCACTGACCCAACAACCTCAACAATTACTCAGTCAATCACCTTCACATTGTCATCTGGTCAGATTTCTTCACTGAAGATCACCTCTCCAGACGTCAATGCAGGTGACAACATCACTTACACAGTTACAGCTGCTGATGCAAATGGTTATGCAATTCCAGACGGAACTGCAGTTTCAAGCTACCTTGCATCTTCAGGAGCTACTGCAGGAACTGCAGGAATCTCTAACTTCGTAACCACAGGTACATTCACCGGTGGCGTAGCCACAATCACTTCAAGCGGTGCAATCGTTCCTACATCTACTGCAACAGCTACCTTCACACTTGAAGGAACAGCTGCTACAAAGGATGCTTACCTCACCGCTGCTCTTGCTGGCACCTCAGTCCCTGTTACCTTTGCGGTAGCTGGATCTGCTGATGCAGCAGCTGCAACCGACGCTGCTAACGCTGCAACCGACGCTGCTAACGCAGCTGCCGATGCTGCAGACAACGCAACTCAGGCTGCTTCTGAGGCTCTTGCTGCTGTGAACAGCCTTGCAACAACAGTTGCATCGCTTATCGCAGGTATCAAGGCACAGATCACCTCATTGACCAACTTGATCACCAAGATCAAGAACAAGGTCGGTGCATAAGTAATCCGCAAGGATTAGTTGAGGGGTTAAACCCTTAACAAGAGGGCCTGTTTCTCCGAAAGGAGAGGCAGGCCCTCTGCTTTGCAGTGGTTTTGAGCCTGTTTCGGTAGAGTGCGGGCATGGCTGCTAAGACAAAGATTAAAGTCCCGGTTTATAAGAGTGATGCGCGCTTTGTGTTATCGAGTGCAGCGATAATCACGCTCTTCTTCTTTACCTCGCTTCGCGATCCTTTTAACGCACCCAAGCTTTGGCTGAATATTCTTCTTGGAGCCTTCTTGCTCGGGCATTTAGTCATAGATCTATTGGCCGGCGAGTTCACCAAAGGCCAGAGAGCTCTCAAAGTGCTAACGGGGCTCGTCGCGTCATTTGTAGGCTTCATGCTGATTGCAGCACTCGCAAGCGATGTTAAATACATTGCTTTTTTTGGTGATAACCAGCGCAATACGGGTTGGCTCGATTACTTCTTTTTAGCGGTGTTTCTATTTTCAGCGGCCATACATGTTCGGGTTCGAAATCTGAATATGGTTTATTGTTTTGGCATTGGTGTCGGCGCCGTAATGACTGAGTATGGCGTTTTGCAACACTTCGGCCACGACTTTGTGAAGTGGAATAACCCATACAACTCAATCATCTCCACCGTGGGTAACCCAGACTTCGCTGGCGGCATCATGGCGATGTTCTTAACCTTTAGCTTTGTGGCGATTCTTGTTGCTCCCTGGAAAATATGGGTGCGAGCTTTAGTTGCTGTTCAGGCAATGATTAGCCTTTTGGTAATTAATTGGTCGAATGCTCGACAGGGGTTGCTCTCATTTGCCTTTGGTGCCGGCGTCTTCTTAATAATTTGGATCTGGAGCAAAAAAAGAATTTTGGGCCAGCTTTCCGCACTTAGTGGAGTAATTGTCTTTATAGCGGCAATAGCCGGAATTCTTCAAAAGGGCCCACTAAGTCACTACCTTTACAAGGGATCGGTGTCCATTCGCGGATATTACTGGCGAGCTGGTGCAGATATGTTTATCCATCACCCTTGGTTCGGTGTCGGCCCAGATCGTTACGGGGCGTGGTTTCGAACCTACCGAGCCGATCAGTACCCTTTGAATAACGGATATGCACTAACTTCTACTGCTGCTCACAATGTCGTTCTCGAAATCTTCGCAACCTGTGGAATTTTCGTTGGTTTGACATATTTGTCTTTACTGGGATTTGTGTTGCATCGCGGGATTGTTGCGATCAAGATGAATACGGGCACCGAACGCATGCTTGTAGCCGGATTGCTGGCGGCATGGGTCGGCTATCAATCCCAGTCCATCGTCTCTATCGACAATATCGGTCTTGCCATTTGGGGCTGGGTAGTGAGTGGTATCTTGATTGGAATTTCAATCGTTAATCTCCCTGAAGTCGCTGAAAAGAGCGCAAAAATTGTGAAGCGCCATGCAAACCTGGCTACCTTCAAACCTATCGTTTCTGGCGTCTGTGTCTTAGTTTTTGCGTTTCTAGTGATTCCTCAGTACCGCGGAGAATCAAGCACGTACCATTTGTCAGGCTACGCTGTTCCTACCCAAGCTCAGGGACAGGCGAATCGTGATGCGTATCATCAATTGGTGCTGAGTTACCTTTCGATTCCTATGCTCAATCCGCAATACCGCCTCTTGATGGCTTCGAACTTAGCACAAGCTGGATACGTCGACGAGGGATTTTCGCAGATTGACGAAGTGATTAAAGCGGATCCTCGTGACTATGGTGCTTACGGAATGAAAGCATCGTTCTATGAGCAGTTGCATCAATACAACAAGGCGATCCCGGCTCGACTGAAAATGTACGAGCTCGATCCTTGGGGAGCTCAGAATCTTTTGAGCCTTGGCCAGGATTATTTAGCCATAGGCGACAAGCAAAGCGCCAAACTTTATGGCCAAAAAATTGTCGACATGAAGGCCCATGGAAACCCACCACCAGGATCTTCTTACTTCACAATCGCACAACAAGCGAAGTCAGTATTAGGCGCTTAATCTCTTGAAACTAGTTGTTGTTGGACAAGGTTATGTGGGGCTGCCACTTGCAGTGGCAGCTGCGCGTGCAGGAAACGTTGTCGTTGGTTTAGATAACAACGCGAAGCGCGTTTCTCTCTTGTCTGATGGCATTAGTCCGGTCGAGGATATTGCGGATGGGGATGTTGCTGCGCTGATTAGCGCGGGAACATATTCAGCGACTACAGATTTCTCTGTTGTTGCCGGCGCAGAAATTGTCGCGATTTGTGTGCCAACCCCGCTTGGTTCAGACAAGAAGCCAGATCTTGCTGCTTTGAAGTCCTCGGTCGAATCTGTTGCTTTGCACTTGTCGGTCGGCACGTTGGTCATCATTGAATCGACCGTGGAGCCGGGAACAACCAGGGACTTTGTATTGCCTTTGTTGGTTGCTGGTTCTGGGTTGAAGGAATCGGATTTCGACTTGGCGTTCTCACCAGAGCGTATTGATCCAGCAAATAAGAAATATACGATTACTAATACGCCCAAGCTAGTTGCTGGGTTAACTGAACGCGCGGCGGATCGTGCGGTGGCGTTTTATTCAGGCTTTGTAACTGATGTGACCCGGTGCTCGACGCTCGAGGTTGCGGAGACTGCGAAGTTGTTGGAAAACTCGTTCCGATTGATCAACATCTCATTTATCAACGAAATTGCCCAGATGTGTGATGTGATGGGCGTGGATGTGAACGAAGTAATTGCTGCGGCGTCAACGAAGCCATATGGATTTATGCCGTTCTTTCCGTCTGCGGGTATCGGTGGGCATTGCATTCCGATTGATCCGATTTACTTGTCACATAAAGCCAAGAGTGTTGGGGCACCATCGTCCTTTATTGATTTGGCGCAGAAGATTAACGATGAGCGGCCTGGGTACTTCGTCTCTAAGGCATCGGACTTGCTGGGTGGAC
>Ga0214171_1000713_pt1 | contig 10870 bp, 11 predicted proteins | sample TroBogEpilimnion_40_FD_153009 | JGI IMG/M metagenome (GOLD analysis project Ga0214171, IMG submission 153009) | Freshwater microbial communities from Trout Bog Lake, WI - 02JUL2007 epilimnion | ecosystem: Environmental > Aquatic > Freshwater > Lake > Epilimnion/Euphotic zone | place: Trout Bog... | reverse complement strand
GGCGAGCCATTTGGCGAGGGTGATGCGGTTTGGCGGACCGTTGAGCTTGGAGTTGAAGATGGCGGGCACGACGGCAGTGACCGGGTCGGCGGGATCGGTGTAAACACCGCGTTTGAAAATGGCGCTCATGCGTGGCTGCGGCAGCTCGTGCATGACCTCGGTGGTGGGAGCGGCGAGTGCGGTGATCTGCTTTTGCAGCGCGGCTTTCTGCTTTTCGAGTTTGGCGAGTTCGGGATCTTTGGAAACCGGGGCGGGTGCGGCTTTGCCTTTGCGCCCCTTTTGGGCGACGGGCGCGGGCTCTTCCACTTCGTGCAGGCAGGCGGCGACATTGCCCGTGATGCTGGAGATGCGCAGGCAACCGATGACGAGGCCGTTGCCAAAGTTTTGCGCCATGTGAATGCTGAGCTTGGTACCGGCTGCGACTGTCAGCGGCTGCTTGAGTTCAAAAGCGGCCCAGTGCGGTTCGTGAAAGCGCTGGCCGATGGCCCAGGCGCTTTTGCCGGTCTTGGTGATCAGGCTGGTGACTTCAAAATTCTTTTGCGAGTAGTCGGCGTAGGCGGTCTTGAAGGACAGCGGCTGGGTTTTGCCATTGGGGGTGGTGAGCTTGCAGTCGAAGGAGTGGAGCACGAAGTTGGGACGATTGGCACCTCCCCTGCCCGGCCCATCGCCGGGAATCGAGGCGTGGGTGAGGGTTTCGAGCATGAGGCCGCTGAGCTCTCCGGCGGTGAGTTCGGTTTCGAAGGTGTAGGTATCTTTGTCAGGAACCGGACCGGTGAGAAGGAGGCTGCCGTCGGGCTGGAGTTCGGACTCGGCATCGCTCTCGGTGATGAAAGCAGTGGGCTTGAGGGCTTTGACGGCATTTGACGTTTCGACTTTACTAGGAGGAGAGGCAGCCGGTGCGGAGGTGGTAGCGAGCTGCTTTTGACGAGCGGCAATCTGCGCGTTTAGAGTTTTCATTTGGGCGGCGAGTTGCTCACGCTGCGCATCGCCGCCTGGATCGCTGATTTTATAGGGCGAGCCTTTGAACTGAATGGAGCCAGGAACCGCAGGATTGGTGCGCTCGGCTTCTTTCTCGGTGTTGTTGTAATAAGCGAGCAGCGAGTAGTAGTCGCGCTGAGTGATGGGGTCGTATTTGTGGTTGTGGCACTGGGCGCACTCGAGGGTGGTGCCGAGCCAGACGGCACCGGTGGTGTTGACGCGGTCGATGACTTGATTGATCCGGCTTTCCTCAGGCTCGGTACCGGCTTCGACGTTGGTGGGGGTGCAACGATGAAAGCCGGTGGCGATGATTTGCTCGGGCGTGGCATTCGGCAGCAGGTCGCCGGCGATTTGTTCGAGAGTGAACTGATCGAAGGGCATGTTGGCATTGAGCGCGTTCACCACCCAGTCGCGCCAGGCCCAGACTTCGCGCAGGTCATCGCGCTGGAAGCCGTGCGAGTCGGCGTAGCGAGCGAGATCGAGCCAAGGGCGTGCCCAGCGGACGCCGAATTCTTTGGAGGCGAGGAGGCGGGTGGCTAGATGCTCGATGCTGGATGCTGGATTCTGGGAGTGCTCTTTGAGGAAGGCATCGACTTCGGTGGGAGTGGGGGGGAGGCCGATGAGGTCGAGAGAGAGGCGGCGGATGAGGATTTCGGGAGCGGCAGATGGAGAGGGCGTGAGTTTATTGGCTTCGAGTTTGGCGAGGATGAAGCGGTCGATTTCGTTCTTGGGCCATGACTGGTTTTGCACGGCGGGCAAGGCGGGGCGCTGCGGGGGGATGTAGCTCCAGTGCTTGCGGGTTTCGAGTTTGTCGGGCCACTTGGCACCGGAGCTGATCCAGTCGCGCAGGTGGCCAATCTCGGCGGCAGTGAGGCGATCACCGCGTTTGGGCATGGCGTCTTTGTCTTCCTTGGGCAGTGCGACGCGGCGGAGGAGATCGGTGCCGATTTTGAGGTGTTGAGGGGATGCGGTATCGAGACGGAGATCGCCTTTGTGTTTTTCAGGGCCGTGGCATTCGAAGCAGGCGCGCTGGAGCACCGGATAGACATCCTTGGAGAAGTCGGTGCCAGCGGCGTGGGCGGTGGCTGCGGTGAGCAGCGCGATGAGGGCAAAACGAAACATGCTGCTCCTTGAACGGGGTATGTGTGGCTTACTTTCGCTGCTGAGTGACCCGCTGGCGTGCTTTCTCTATCGACAAGCCATTCTTTGCAATGCTAAGAAAAGTCCACCATGCCATTTCTTCACCCCGTCCATGGATGTTTGTTCGTGCTTGTTTGGGCTGTCGCTACCTTCACCTCCCCCTGCTTGAAGGCCCAGATTGAGTACGAAGCTAATCTACCGCTGCCGCCGGCCAAATTCCGCGACCACGAGTACCTCGTCAGCCAAGCCCATACGGGGGACCCCGATGCCATGTTTTGGTACGGAGCCGAGTTTCAGGATGGCGGCCAGGCTGACATGGCGGTCAAATGGTTCCAAGACGCTGTGGCAAAAGGACACGCCGTGGCCATGGAAAACCTGGCGAGACTGTATGAACTGGGGAACGGCGTCCCTAAAGACCTCAAGCGCGCCTTTGAGCTGAACCTACAGTCAGCCCAAAAAGGCTGGTCTCATGCTCAGTATGAAGTCGCGCAATGTTATAACCGTGGAAAAGGTGTGGAGGCCAATCTCAAAGAGGCGGTGCGCTGGTGCGAGATGTCCGAAAAATCCGGCTACGGCCTCGCCAATGCCATGCAGGCCTGGTGGTACCGGTTCGGCAAAGAATCCATCCTTCAAGACCGTGTGAAGGCCTCACAGAAATACATGCTGGCGGCACGGCACGGCCACTTTCACTCTGCGACGCAGCTCGGCTGGATGTACTACGAGGGTGAAGGGATCAAGCGAGATGTGGAACGCGCAGAGAAATGGTTCAGACTGAGCGCGTACCCGAGGGACCCGCTATCTTGCAGGCTGCCGCAGTCGCTTATGCCAGCGATGGCAACTTCAACATGGCCCTGGCACTGGAGGCACGTGCGGGTGCCGCGATCAGAGCGCTGATCCCCAAGGACTCCCACTTCACCACGGCGCATGCCACGGAGTCTGACCGCAGGTTTAAAAAGTACCGTCAGCAGCGCCCCTATGTGATCTTGCCTGCCCAGCCCAAAGAAGGCTCTTCGCCACTGCCCGAAGACACGGTGCTGGAAGACTTTGACAAGCTAGTCCAGCGCATGACGTCCGTGTATTAAAACGACGAGCGCAGAACTCTGTCTCTTTACAGCAAACGCCGGGCGTTGCGCAGACCGTCGGCGGTGATGACGGCCTGATTGCGAGCGGCGACCATGAAGTCGAGATAGTTCTGCCACTGCATGGGACGCAATGAAGCGAGTCCCATGCTGCGGCGGCTGTAGCCGTAGTCGGCGATCTCCCAACCGTAGTCGGAATGGCGATTCCGATAATCGGCACGGTGAAGCCAGGCACCGAATTCGTCTTTGCGCCAGACCTCGGGGTCGTTGCCTGGAATGACCTGCGCCAGGCTCCAGACACGACGGACGACTTCGAGGTCGTAACCTTCGACGGTGTGGCTGGAGTGGGTTTCGGACATGGAGCGGAGCGTCGAAGGAGGGATGACGGACAAGGAGGATGCAGAAGGGGTGAGCTACACCGCGAGAGATTAGAAGAACGCAGAGATGAGGATTGGAATCAGATCTGAGCTGTTGTGTTCGACTTACTTATTGATGAAGGGACAGGAATGTCCCGGTTACTTCAGCTCGATGTTGTCGATAAGACGGGTGGTGCCGAAAAAGACGGCGACGGCAATGACCACCAGCTCGGTGGTGGCAGACACCGGCTGCAAGGTCGTGGCATCCGCAGCGGCCACGTAGTCGATGCGACTTAACGGTGCCTGCTCCTGAATCTGCTGGGTGATCAGCCGTTCGAGAGCTTTGGGATCACGCTCGCCGTTTTTCCAGGAAGTACGCGCGGCCACCAGGGCGGCGCGGAGTACAGGGGCCTGGGCGCGCTCTTCAGGACTTAGGTAGCGGTTGCGGCTGCTCATGGCTAGGCCGTCCTCTTCGCGCATGGTATCAATGGCATGCAGCACCACATTGAAATCGAGATCACGCACCAGACGGCGGATGATGGCGAACTGCTGATAGTCTTTTTTGCCAAAGACGGCGTCGTCGCACTGCACGAGGTTGAACAACTTGGCCACGATGGTGCAGACGCCTTCGAAGTGGCCTGGGCGGCTGGCACCACAGAGCAACTGCGAGAGGCTGGTCTCTTGCAGCAAGATGCTGCGATCCGTCGGATAGAGTTCCTCGGCCTTCGGCGCGAAGATCATGTCCGCACCGTTGTCGCGGCAGATGCCGAGATCCTCGATGAGAGTGCGTGGGTATTTGGTAAAATCTTCGCCGGGGCCGAACTGGAGCGGATTGACGAAGATGCTGACGGCCACATTGCCGTTCGGGCCAGCGATCTCGCGCGCGGCACGGATGAGCGCGGCGTGGCCTTCGTGCAAAGCACCCATGGTGGGCACGAGGACACATCGGGTACCTTTGTTGATGGTGCTCCAGGAACGAAGCTGGCGGATGTTGTTGATGACGTTCATGATTTCAGGTCTCTGGATTCAAACACGGCGTAGCCCAAGGTGAATAATGTAATGTTTACGGCAAAGATTACAGCGTAGCCACGCCAGATCAGCGGCCAGTCGATATTTTCCGCGAGAATGCGGCCCCAGCAGGCCATGTGCTTTGTAAGCAGCAGGTACTGATAGTTGTCCATGAAGCCGCTGGTGCGCATGATGAAGTCCACCAGGATGTAGGTCAGTGCGCCGATGGTGGCGGTGGCTGGCTTGATGCGAAAGCAGGAGAGGAAAAAAGCGATGCTGCTGATCAGCGTCATGCTCAGGCCGAGATAAAGTGAACTCAGCGCATAACGCTGCAAACCCGGCCCCCAGTCATAAAACGCGACGACGGAGATTTCAGGCACGATGGCGAAATAGCCGCCGCCCCAGCCGCGCAGGGTGAGGCCCAGCAAAAACGAAGTCCATGCAAAAAACTGCACCAGCAAGAAGGCGTAACCGCTGCAGGTGAGGTATTTGAGTAGCAGTAGACGGAAACGGCTGACGGGCCGAGCCAGCAACAGTCGCATGTGGCCGTCCTCACCTTCTTTGGCAACAATGTCGCCAGCGACGAGACTGAGAAACAGCGCGCCTAACAGAAAAATGGCGAAACCCATGATGGTGCTGGCCACGGTGATCGCAGAAAAGTAGTACTCAAAGTTCTGCCCCGAACCGACGATTGCTTTTTGGATAGGCCCCATGCCGAACTTTTTGATGAGCAGCAGAATGATCAACTCCAGCGACACAAAGGCACCGAAGCCGATGTAAGTACGCCGTCGGGAAAAGAGCTTCAACAGCTCGCCATACCACTGCTGGAGGAAGAGGGTCATGATCGAGAAGAGAGGCCCATGTAAAGTTCCTCCAGCGTGCGGTGATGTGGCTGCCAGGCGCTGACTTGTACCCTGCCGTTCACAAGCGCGGCCACGAGTTCGTGCGGCTCCATGTTGAGCGGCACTTCGACGATGCCGTGTTTGTCCATCGTGGCACCGCAGCGGTCGAGCACTTCGCGGGCGAGACCGATGTCGTTGGTGTCGAGCTGGTAGATGCGGCGGGATTTTTCCTGTGAGGGCACCTGGCCTTCAAAGACTTTTTTGCCGTCCTTGAGGATGACGCAGCGGTCGCACATTTGCTCCACTTCGCCAAGCAGGTGCGAATTGAGCATGATCGTCATGCCGTGGTGCTTGCGCAGGTGCAGGATGAGTTCGCGGAATTCGCGGATGCCTTCGGGATCGAGGCCATCGGTGGGTTCGTCGAGGAGGAGAATTTTGGGTTGCGGCAACAATGCCTGCGCCAGGGCGAGGCGCTGGCGCATGCCGTGGCTGTAGGTGGAGGTTTTTTGCTGGATGGCGCGGGTGAGATTGACCATCTGCACGACGCGTTTCACCTCCGCCTCGTCCCACCAACCGGAGAGTGAGCAGAGCACGCGCAGGTTTTGCCAGCCGCTGAGGTAATCGTAAAACACGGCGGCTTCATAGATCGCGCCGATCTGCTGGAGCGCCGCGCCGCGATTGGCCTGCACGCTGCGGCCACCGATACGCACCTCGCCCAGATCAGGCCGCACCATGCCGAGGGTGATACCCATGATGGTGCTCTTGCCTGCGCCGTTGTGGCCGAGCAGGCCGAGGATTTCGCCCTCGCGCACCTCAAAGCCCACGTCATCGAGCGCCAGCCGTCCGGTGGGCCAGCGCTTGGTGAGATGTCGGACTTCGAGGAGGGCCATGAAGTGGGACAGTGGCGAGATGCCGCAGCGGATGCCAGTTTTTAGTCACCCCGCATAGAAGAAGTCGCCAAATTCGCGTTTACACCGCCCCTGCCCGACTGCATTACTCCGACCTGTCCCCGCCCCCTACTCGCCATGCAGTTTTATTTCCCTACCTCCCTGAATCTCGGCCAAGAACACAGTGAAGGCTTCCACCAGGAACTGCTGCGCGGACTGACGCACAAGCTGAACAATCTGCTGGCGGTGATCCAGGGCTTCAGCAGCCTGATTTTGATGACGGACGACCTTGATCCGGGCGTGAGCGAGAACATGCAGCACATCCGCGAAGCTTCCGTGGGCGTGACCAATCTGAGTGAGCGTATTCGCTCCGCTGGCGGTTGTGCCAAAATCACCCCGCAGTCTCTGGGTTTGAATGAATACCTCCCCGTCATCGAAGGCGCGGTCACGGAGCCGTTTCAGCGGGAGGGTGTGCAACTGGAAGCCGATGTGCAGGCCGGCCTGCCGCCGATCCTCGTGGATCCGACGAAGTTTAAAGACATCCTGACGGAACTGCTGAAGAACGCCGCTGAAGCCGCCGCCAAGGGTGGTGGCCGCTGCGCCCTGAAAATCTGTGGCCCAGGCACGATCACCCCCGCTGAACAGCGCCGGGTGGACATTCTGGTGAGCAACACCGGCTCCCAGATCGCCCCGGAGAAGATCCAGGAGGTTTTCCGCCCGTTCCACGGTTACAAGAACAGCAATCACCTCGGTCTCGGGCTGACGATTGCCGCGATGCTGAGTCATCAAATGAACATCCAGCTCGGCGTGGCGTCAGAGAACAACACGACGACTTTCTGGCTCAGTTGTCCGATGGCCTGAGCTATTTAGTTGAATGTTTTTTGAGATTTGACGTTTAATTCGATGCAACGGCGGCCCTGCCTTCGTTGTCTGATTGGACATCACCCTTTGGAGTTTTCTCATGAAACGATCACTTCTGCTCACCGCCCTGCTGCTCAGCGTGGTTCCGGCCAGCGCCGCACCGAAGAACTACGGCAGCATCACGACCCGTGAGGGCAAGACGTACTTCGACTGCCAGTTCATGCGCATCTACCCTGATGGGGTCAGCTTCGCGCACCGGAATGGCGCGGCAAAAATCGCGTTCGCCGATCTGCCGGAGAGTCTTCGGGCTGAATTCCGCTACGATCCGAAGGTGGAGGCCGAATATCAAAAGGAACAGGCCGCTTTGCGTAAGGCGGAAGAAGAACGCCAGAGGCAGCAAGAGATCGTCATGCAGGAGCGCCTGATGGAGGCGCGGATGGCCGAGGCGAGCTATCTGGCTACCGCCAGCCGAATCGCTGCCACACCGTCAACTACGGCAGGTGGTCCAACCCCTTCGTGGGTAGGCACCCCAATCACCGGCCCCGCCGTGGGTGGTCGGGGTTACGGTAGCAGCAGTTACTCGCGCTTTGGCTATGGCGGGTACGGGTACGGCGGAGGATATTATTCCGGCTATGGCTACCCTGGTTACGGCGGTTACTCGTATGGCAGCTATCCGTACGGGGGTTATTATGGTGGCGGCTACAGCCCCACGATCTTCGGGAGTTGGAATGTAGGACACGGCATCCACGTCGGTTTCGGTGGTGGGGGTGGATTCGGCTTCGGCGGACATCACCACCACTGAAGATATTGCTTCGGATAGCCGAAGCAATAAATGCTGGCATTTTGGACGTTTTAGAGTCAATTCCAGAATTATTATGAAAACATTCTCGCTTCTGACTCTCACCATTCAGTTGGGACTCGCTCTAACTGCGTCTGCACTCGATCCTACCACGATCGAAACCACTCAGGGGAAAATCTTTCAGCAGTGCAAAATCCTCAAACGTGACCCCGACGGGGTTTCGTTCTCGCACAGCAAGGGGATGGCGAAAGTGCTGTATTCAGACCTTTCCAGCGCCATGCGCAATTCATTGGGTTATGACGCTGTCAAAGCCGATGCCTATGAAAAGGAGCATGCGGAGGCGCGCAAGGAAGCCGCGCAGGCCAAACGCGAACGCGAAACCAAGCTGGCGGAAGCCATGATCGCGGCGCAAGCCCAATACGGTGCCCAACAACCGGTGGTGTACATGCAGCAGCCCAACGGCTCCTACATGCGGAGTCTGGCTCCCGTGCTGGGACTGGGCCGGATTGGCGTGCCCAACTATGCGGGAGGAGGTCACCATGGTCATGGAGGCTCGAACTCAGGCGGCTGGAGCAATCCTGGCATTTCCAAGATCATCCCAGGCACCGGTGGCGTCGTTGTGCCGCAGGGCAACGGCACCACCTTCTATGGCTTTCCCGGAGTCAGTTACAGCCCGACCTTGGGCTACACGAACGCGAACAACAGCGCGCCCGTTTACTTCGGCCAGCAGACCAATGGCATCGTTCCTGGTGTGGCGATCCCCGGCAGCAGCGGCATTTCCTTTGGAGGACACCATCACTAGACGGTTGTCTTCGGACGTCGCGCGGATCCAGAACTCCAGACCGCACATGGCATGTGCGGACCACTCCATGCTGGGTGGTTTGCGGGCTTTGGGAGCTTGCCCTGCGCTCATGGACGGGCGGGCTGTCGCCACACCCATCCTACGGGCTGAAAAGAAAAAGGCGGATCTGTTGCCAGATCCGCCTTGGGAAAGGAGAAGTTGAAAGGGGCTGATTAGATCAGGCCAGCCTTCTTGAGCGTGACGAAGGCGCCGTTCTTGTCGAGCGTCTTGAGCGCACGGGCGGAGAGCTTCACTTCGATGAACTTGTTGAGCTCGGGAACGAAAATGCGCTTTCTGCGAAGGTTCGGCAGGATGACGCGCTTCACACGCTTCGTGATGTGACGACCGATACCGCCTTCTTTCTTGGCTTTACCGCTGCGATGAATGTGGTGGCCGCGGGTAACGCCGACGCCGGTGATTTGACAGATGGTGGCCATAGTGAGTTCTGGGGGAAAAAATTGGGGTGCGATACTAGCCGAGGACTTTGTGGCGTCAACCAAAAGTCTGCCTTTCGAATCCTAGCGTCTTGGACGCCCAACCATCAGGGAGGTGGTCTGGGGGTTCATCAGGTAGCCAATGCCGAAGTTCAGCGGTTTGACCTGATACCTGCCGGAGGAATAGGCATCCATCAAATCCGGCTGCTGGCAGCCCGAGAAGATGGGCAGGGTGCCGCGATAGTTGCCATAAAGCCAGAGATCCCAGCCATAGCGGCCGAAGTCACGATAGGGTATGCCGGAAGGGTCCTGAACGATGGCGCTGCTGTGGCGCAGGAGGTAGTCACGGATGTTGGAGAAGTCGCCTTGGTGCATGAGGTAGGAGGCGCTCTTGAGGAAGGCTGGGACGCGACCCAGACGAGAAACAAAGGTCAGGAACGATCCGCCCGCCCTCACGCCGCCATTGGACAGGTCCTGCCGAAAGTAAAAGACCCGCTTGGACCCGCCAAAAGGACTGTGACAGCGAATCATGAGCCCCGTGTTGCCCGATGAACCGGACAGCGTGACGTTGCCGGTTCCATCCAGCCGCACGGTATCGACGGAGTCCACCGTGTGGCCCGTGCGCGCCATGAACGCCATCAGCAGTGGCAGCACACCGCGAAACCGCGTGGCCTGCAGGTTGCTGCGCATCTCTGTCGTGATGAAATAACCGCTCTGCATGATGGTCGAAACGGCATTGTGTAGGCCCGTGAGGCCGGCATCGATTTCCCCCTGGGACAAATCACTCAGGCGCGGCAGCGGTTCCGCAGGCTCCAGGCCGCAGAGCACATAGGTCTCGGCGGAGGGGAAGAGAGCGCTCGCAAACAAGAAATCCGGCCCGCTGAAGGGGTAAAACATGGCGTTCGCGTGCCTGATGTCGCTGATTTCTGAACTGGCCCAAGACTGCAAGGGGATACGGCGGGCGTTCTGGTGAACGGCCCAGAGATTGTCCATGCGCATTTTGTGCGCGATCACCGCTGGCGTCTGGCTGTAGGAGGAGTCCAAACCGGCAAACAGGCGGGCGATGTTATTGATGGAAGCCGAGTGGGTCGGCACGTTCATGGAGACCGCGCCGTTGAACAGTGGCCGATTGCCCGCGCTTTCAGCACGTTTCACGCTGCCACCACCCAGCGCATTCAGCACATTACTCCACTGATTTACCCTGTTGGCTGCGGTGTAGTTTCTAAAAGCCTCGTCAGGAAGCGCGCAGGCACCCAGCAGCAGCAGGGCTGAGAGCGCACCTGTGACACGGCAGAAAATGGAGAGATTATGGTTTCGCGAAGCCATCATAGAGCCACGAGGGTAACAGACCCCACTAGCCCGCCAAGTAAGTCTTTAGAAACACTTGCAAGTTTATTTCCAATATCTTTTACTCGTTATAAAAATTCAGCGCCGTTATTGCACGTCGCTGAATAATTAAGCTCTAACGGCTCCGTTCACTTACTTCGGCTGATGCATGCCGATGCAGTGGAAAGCGCCACCTTCCGTGACGAGATCCTTGGCCATCATGGAGATGATTTCACGGCCAGGGAAGCACTCGGAGATCTTGTCTTCGGCGGCGGCATCCTTCTTCTTGTGACCGAAGAGCGGGAGAAGCACGGCGTTG
>Ga0214171_1000711_pt1 | contig 10895 bp, 8 predicted proteins | sample TroBogEpilimnion_40_FD_153009 | JGI IMG/M metagenome (GOLD analysis project Ga0214171, IMG submission 153009) | Freshwater microbial communities from Trout Bog Lake, WI - 02JUL2007 epilimnion | ecosystem: Environmental > Aquatic > Freshwater > Lake > Epilimnion/Euphotic zone | place: Trout Bog... | reverse complement strand
CACCTCATCCCTGCATGACACCGGTCTGGTGAAGTGGCTCCTTGCAGAAATCGAGCGGGCGCAGTTCACGCGCTACTTCAATCGTGCCGTGCTCGTCTGTGCCATCGTGTTCATCTGGCCTTTCATGCGCTGGGTGCGGCTGGAGCGCACGCTGCTGCCCGCCTGGCGACCCATCAATGCTGGCCTTAAACAGGGGGCCATCAGCTTCGTGCTCGCCTCCGGTCTGCTGCTTGCCCTCGGGTTCATCTTCCTCAAATTCGGCGCATATCAACTGCGCCCCGACCCGCGCTGGTGGAAGCTGGGGGAACCCATCACCGCCGCCCTGGGTGCTGGCATCGTGGAGGAGTTTTTCTTCCGTGGTCTGCTCCTGGGCCTGCTGCTGCGCACCATGACGGAGAAAAAAGCACTGCTCGCACTCACCTTCGTCTTCGCCCTGATCCATTTCCTCAAACCCCCGGAAGGCTGGCAGATCAGCGATGCCGCCGTCACCTGGAGCAGTGGCTTCCTCGTGCTCCAACAAATCGCCGTCGGCTTTGGCGATGTGGACTTTCTCCTCGCGGAATTTGCCACGCTCTTCGCCGTGGGCTGGGTACTCGCCCAAATACGGGTGCAAACCGGGGCCTTGTGGGCCGGCATCGGCCTGCATAGCGGCTGGGTCTTTGGCCTGAAGTACTTCAGCGCCCTCACCACCTACTCGGGCCATTGGCTGCCCTGGATCGGAGCCAATCTCAAAGTCGGACTCATGCCGTTGGGCACCGTTTTGATCACCGGCTGGCTCGCCGACCGTCTGCTACGTTCGCGATAATTCATTTGCAGCCTGAACATCCAGACGGAATCATACCCGCATGCAACTCCATGCCGGAGTGGCGGAATTGGTAGACGCGCCAGACTTAGGATCTGGTTGGGAAACTAGTGCAGGTTCGAGTCCTGTCTCCGGCACCATGCATGCAATTTGTTGTGTATCAATGAATTGAAGGAAATGCAATAGCTGCGCATGCAAACGCATGATGTCAGATACATTCTCATTTGAGCCGATTTTCTTGACACTTTTTTGACACTTTTTTTGGCTACGCCTTTGATGCAGTTCGGATCATGCCTGTGTAAATGCCTCCGCCATCAATGTATTTGTAGCGATCTAATGGACCCAGCTGAGACTTGTTATCACGAAACCAGTTTGAATATGCCTCCTGAAGGATTTGCGGGCTTTTGAGGTATTTGGAAGTGAGATCCTTTCCTACTTTCAAAAGAACTTCCTTCACGTCCGAAACAGAGCTTTTCCAAACGCCCTCTAGTTCACTTTTGCTCTTGGCGAACACATGAACACTTTCATGCTCAACGGCAATATTTGTGGGATTGTTGTCAGTAGCATTCTTCCAAATCAACGTGCCAACAAAGTTAGACTCGCCGAATACCTCAGGGCCTCTCGCTTGCCAGGCCAGTCGAGGTGGTACCCGAGGTCCACAGCGCTGAAGCCGTGTAGAGGCATGTAGGCCGAGGCATTCTCAGCGCCGCTAACTGTCATGAACTGCTGCATGGGGGCCTGCGTCCGATTTGAACGGAACTGTGCCTTCCGGCGCATCCACTCAGCGCACTCCTTGGCGATGGCCTTCTGGGTCAATTCATTCCGCAGGCGCACCTCAAACTCAGTGCCGTAAAGATTGCGCTCACGCTCCAGCTTGGGGATGTGGAACTCCCGGTGCTCCTTCCTCAGCTTGTCTGTGACATCCGTCGGAACGAAGGTGGGGGAGGTGAAAATGAATTCGAGAGATTCGATCTGTTCTAGCTCGGCCTTCAGCGCCTCGAACGCATAGATCGAAAAGCAGGAGGCAGCTATTCGCAGTTTCGAGCCAGGCGTGATGGTCTTCTTGAGGTTGTCGCCAAGGAGCTGATTGATGTTGTCGATGATTTCCATCCGAGGAGGGCAAATTTGAGGCTGTAGAGAATTCCCTCATCAAAGCCGGGGATGAATCGGATGGCAAGGATTGCTGATCAATTGCTTCCCAGAATCTGAAGACCGATTCCACCTGTATACCATGCCAGAATCCAGCGATTCAAATCAAACCCCGGCGACTGGTTCTGCCTCGCCAACTCCTTGGGCCAGCGGCCAGATCGCTTCTCGATGGCGTCCCGATCCTTTTGAAAATCGACGCTATCAGATAGCAGAGCGGAGATGCTGGCAGAATTTTTGAGCATTAATTCTGCGATTTTCACCAACCATGGTCGGACAAATGCAGGGGGGGATCTCTCAGCTAAAGAAAAGGGACCTCGTAAAAGCCTGACGGCCAACACGAAACCCCTTCCCTTTCCCGGCTCACGCACTCAGTCCAACGTGAGTGTCCAACAGCCCATGAAGAGCTTCCGTGCGTTTGGGCAGCTCTGTCAGGTTCCCTTTCAGAGACTCTGTGAACGCGTTAAACAGCGACCAGACGTTCCTCCCTTCAAATGCATCATGGGACGGCTCACGCCACTCATGCAACACCTCGGGGATCAAACGATTGGAGCACACGCTGACATCGGTAGCGCGAATGATCAGGTCAACTGGCAGTCCGTAAACGACACCGGCAGCGGCACCGGGTACATCTTCAGCGTCCCCATCGGCAGCAACACCCAGATTTTCATGCGGCTGACGCTGACGAATCAGGCTCCATAGCACCTGAGGATATCACGAATGCGCGGAGCACAGCCAAGGAATGGATTTCCGACATTCCTTTGCCAAAACATTCCTCTGCCGAAATTCAAAGCTCTCGCTGGTTCCACAGCCTCGCAGCCCCCTGTTCCTCAGGGACAAGGCTACTTTTCCACCATCGCCGCCATGATCTCCTTGAGCTTCTCATGGGTCTTGGTGACCTGCTCTTCCGTGGGCGCGGCTTGGCCAAGGCCTCTCCAGAGGGCGCTGATTTCTTCCAGGGCGGTGCCGATGTGCTTGATCATGGGCTCTTCATGCTTGGGCAGGCCGAGGCGGTTGAAGTCGTCGCGGATCTCCTGCAGCACCAGTGGGGAGCCGATGCAGAGGGGGCGCGTTTCGACCGTGGAGTTTTCCACGACCACGCTGGAGACGATGTCCAGCAGGCGCAGCCACAGCCCGAGATCGATGAGGACGGCGAGGTCGTTGTCCATCTGGTCGCGCAGCATGCGGATGAGCACTTGGTGGCTGTCCACCAGTTCGCTGCGCAGTTCCTTCCAGGCGCTGCTTTCGGCCATCTTGCCCTGGGCCATGAGGCGGGGCAGGAGTTTCTCACCCAGTCCGAGCATGCGGCAGTAGCTGAGGACTTCCTGGTTGTTGTTGCGGAACTGCTGCGCATCCCCCGCCTGCCAGACGAGGAAGCTGTCTGCCATCAAGCCGCCAAGAATCAGGGCGGCACGGCCACGGTCCGTGGGCGGCGTGGGGGGCGGCGGGCGAAACTGCAGCCGCCAGCGCGCCTTGGTGCGCAGGCCGATGGTGTCGAGAAAATCCGCCGGCGTCTGGTCGGCGACGGCAGCGGGGGTGGCGGGCGGAGCGGCGTCGGTGCTCAGATCAGCCGCCCAGACAGACATCCCACCCAGGCACAGCCCCAGCGCGACGAAGCAAAGCGTACGGCAGGAACGGGGTGGGAGTGCGGACATGATCGGGAGCTGACGGCATACTCTACTCCACCGTAACACTTTTTGCCAGATTTCTTGGTTTATCGACATCACAGCCGCGCGCGACGGCGGTGTAGTAGGACAAAAGCTGCAGCGGCACCACGTTTAGGATAGGCGTGAGGTAGGAAGGGCAGTCAGGCACGTAGATCACGTCATCGGTGATGCGCTCCAACTCCGTGCGGCCTTCGGTGGTCACGGCGATCACGGGGCCTTTGCGGGCGCGCACTTCCTCGATGTTGCTGACGTTTTTGTCGAAGACGGCGTCGTCCGGGGCAATGAAAATGGAGGGCATGTCCGGCTTCACCAGGGCGATGACGCCGTGCTTCAGCTCCGCGCTCGGGTGGCCGCTGGCGTAGATGTAGCTGATTTCCTTCATCTTCAGCGCGCCCTCCAGCGCCACGGGGTAGTTCATCTGGCGGCCCATGAAGAGCATGCCCTCGGCATTGCAGTGCTTTTCGGCGATGGCCTTGATCTTGTCCGCCTGCTTGAGGATCTGGGCGATCTTGTCCGGCATCGCTTCGAGTTCGTCGATCATCTCCAAGCCATCGACGCTGGAAAGGTGGTGGATGCGACCGAGCAGCAGGCTCAGCAGCGTGAGGATGGTGACCTGGGAGGTAAAGGTCTTCGTCGCGGCCACACCGATCTCCGGCCCGGCATGGATGTACACGCCGCCGTCGCTCTCGCGGGCGATGGTGCTGCCCACGGTATTCACGATGCCGAGGCAGCGGATGCCTTTGCGCTGGCCTTCGCGCATGGCCGCGAGGGTGTCGATGGTCTCGCCGCTCTGGCTCATGACGAATTGCAGCGTGTTCCGGTTGGTGGGCACGTTGCGGTAGCGGAACTCGCTGGCGATCTCGACTTCCGTCGGCACGCGGGCGAGGGACTCGATCAAATACTCGCCCACCATGGCGGCGTGGTAGGCCGTGCCGCAACCGGCGAGGATGATACGGTCGATCTGCACCAACTCCTTGGGGCTCATGTTCAGCCCGCCCATGATGGCGGTGCATTCATCGCGGGAAAGGCGGCCGCGCATGGCATTGCGCAGGGAATTGGGCTGCTCGTAGATTTCCTTGAGCATGAAGTGCGGGAATTCGCCCTTCTCCGCGTCGTCGGCGTTGAATTCCACACGGCTGACCTTGACCTCGGCGGGCACGCCTTGATGGGACTGCACATCATAGTGATCTTTGGTTATGGTGACGATGTCGTAGTCGTTCAGATAAACGACGTCCCGGGTATGGGCCACGACTGCCGACACATCGCTGGCCAGGAAGTGCTCCTGCTTGCCGAGACCGACGATCAGCGGGCTGCCCAGGCGCGCGCCGACGATGACGCCGGGGAGATCCCCGTGCATGACGGCGATACCATAGGTGCCCTTCACGCGGGCCAGGGCGGCTTTCAGCGCATTGACCAGCCGCAGCGTGCCGTCTGGCTCCTTCGATTCATCAAAGTAGGTGCCGACCAGGTGGGAGAGCACCTCCGTGTCCGTTTGGGAGAGGAAGGTGTGGCCTTTGGCGATGAGTTGATCCCGCAGCGTCTGGTAGTTTTCGATGACGCCGTTGTGGACGAGTACCAGCTTGCCGGATTGGTCCGGGTGCGGGTGGGCGTTCACGTCTGTGGCCGGGCCGTGGGTGGCCCAGCGGGTGTGGGAGATGCCCATGGTGCCCAGCGGGTTCGCGTCTGTGACAGCTTGGCGCAAATTATCGATGCGTCCGGCGCGTTTCACGATCCGCAAGCTCTCGCCGCCGCCATTGAGGGCCATGCCAGCCGAGTCATAGCCGCGATATTCCAGGCGGCGCAGCCCGTCCAACAGGATGGAGCTCGCCTGACGATTGCCGATGTATCCAACGATTCCGCACATGAGAAAATAAAGGGGGGGTAAAAAGGGGCCTGCCATCATGGCAGGACGGTACGATACCGCCCCACACCGCCCGCGCCAGCAGTTCGTGCCCCCCGTTATTTTTCTTTAGACGAAGGAAGTCGGGGGTGGGGTGGGGTGTTTGGCGGCGGGCACGGCCATCGCGACCCCGCTGGAGTCACGAGCCCGTTGCCCGCACTGCTCTTACTTTTGGCCCGCAGCCGCTGACTTTGCTGTACCGAACATTCTCGCCAGCCGCTGATAGGGCTTCCGAAAATTACCCTTCGGCGTGAGAATGCCTGCATCCACCAGCGTGGCCACACGCTCTTCCTTGCTCATGGCGTCAAGTTCCCGCTCAACTTTCATCCAAACTGAGCGCACATCGGTTTTGGGAAATGGCAGGCTTTTAGGCATCGTTACTTTCGGAAGATGGTAGGAAGTAACCCAGTACGCAAGCAGGATCACGAACGGCGATCTGAATGTGCGAGCGACGTCGGATCCCAGAATCTGGAAAAGCGGCGGCACCTTCCTGGAAGACTCCCCGCACACTGTGAAAGGGCGTTGCTCCGCGTCGTTGGAGCCGCTCAATGGTCCAGTTCACCACAGCGCAGTCGAGATCCCTTAGCAACAGATCGTCGTCTTCCGCGTGCAGAGGCTTGTTCTTTGGGAGCAGTTCTCCCCAATACTCTACGGCTTCTTGTTCAAACTTGGGATACGCCTTGGCCAGAACATCCGTGTACTTCGCATCCAGCAGGTCAAAACACTGACCCAAATGCAGTAGCGCACCGAGAACCGCCGGGGTCTTCAATTTGCCTCGCTTCTTTTGGGCTTCTGCCCACTCCATGGCGCGGGCCGGTCCGTGCTCCCAGAAGTAGATGCCCTGGCCGAGCCAGTCATAAGTCTTTGGAAAGGCCATGAGCTGGCCACCTTGCTGGATCACGTGGTCACGCACAGCGGCATCACAACCGTGATAGCCAATGACGAGCCGTTGGTAGTCAAACCCTCTCATGCCCGTCCACCTTGCCTAGCTCCGACGCCTCGGCAACCAGGGTTTGAGCAAAAAGCGTCGCTGGTTTGTAATACCATACCCCACTACCCGCTGCGCCATTTCGCGCTGCTGTTTCGAAACGACCCCTCTTTTTCTTCAAATGGGATTGACTTTCCAAAAGCTGAACAGAGCTTGTCTTTATTCCTGAGGATGGCTGTCGTGCAGAACGTGGTCTCCACGGAGATGACAGCGAGAGCGGCAGTGAAGAACTCTGACATCGCACCCACCGCAGGCTTTTGAAGCTTTCACCGGCTTCTGACCCACTAGACATGGCCTGCACGCGGACCCCGCGCCTTTCCAGCGACAACCTGCAAAGACGCGACCGTAAGATACCACGTATAACCACACCCTAGCACTCACTAACCACAACGAACATTCATCATGAACTCAAACATCACCACCCTGCTACAAAACTCCTCATGCTCTGCCGCGCCCATGGAAGAACTGCTCACGCAAGCACAACAGGCGCGCATGCTCGGCATCACCCGCCGCACTCTGTCCACCTGGGTCAGCGACCAGGTCGTGCCCATGATCAAGATCAAGGGATTCTGCCGCTTTGATTACCAGAAGGTCCGCGCCGCGCTGGAGCAGTACGAGCGACCCGCCCTCAGCAGCCAGAAATCCGCCCCCTCCTCCAACTAAGATCCCCTGAAACCATGAGTGCCACCGGTCTCTATTTCACCGCCCCGCTGTGCCTCCTGCACAGCGGGGACAGCGCGCTGGATGCGCTGGAGCGCTGCCTCTCCTGCGGCATCGTCAATGCAGGCATCGGCCACCAGAAAACCCATGGCGAGGAAGCCTTCCAGCACCTGCTGACCGCAGCGACGGCACATGCCCAGAGCCAACGCCTGCCCACGGCCTGCCCCGAGAACACCAACCTGTTCTTGTGGCAGGCTGCACTGGCCGGGTCCCATATCCTGGACATACGGGGCGGCAACTCCGCCCATCATGCCACCTTCTACCAGACCCATCATCAGCCCGGCGAGGTGTTCTTCCGCCTCCGCGCAGACTGGATGTGGGGTGGCCTCTACACCGCCCGGGAGGCCGCCGGGAAGGAGGCGCTGCCCGCTCCTTTCAAGCTGCTCACTTGGCGCGAATTCCGCATCTTGGCTGCCATCCTCAGCGCCAAGGTCAACACCTACGGCTTCACCTTCCTCGGCTGGGAAAGCATCCAGGCCCGCGCCTGCGGCTTCCATAGCAAGGCGCTCTTCGAGGCCGGGAAGGGCACCCTGCCCGCGCACTGCCAGCCCCTTTCTCGCGATGTGATTCGTGCGGAACTCGACAAGCTGGAAGCACTGGGCTTCTTCGCCCGCTGCCGCTATGCCAAAGGGCCGCGCGGCGGTTTCATGGCCTACTCCCTGCGCCACCCCAAGCGCGAAGGCTTGGCAGACGCCATCAAGCAATGGGCCGCCGCCAATCAGGCCTTCAAAACCAAAGTCACCGCCCTCCGCGCCGACGATCTCGTGGCCTTTGCCAGCTAAAGTTGCCCAGTTGCGCCGCAACTGAAGTCCCGGCCCATGGAGGTCTCGCAATGCGACCGCATGCCCTCCGCAATGCGACCGCATGCCCTCCGCAATGCGACCGCATGCTTCCCGCATATGCACCCGCATGCCCTCCCGTAATGCGACCGCATGCCCACCGCATATACACCCGCATATACACCCGCATCTGCGCCGCATTGCGACCGCAATGCAAACCCCTCACGCGTCTCGCAAACCGTTGGGAATGAATCATCTCCACGATGCGGCCGCATCGGTACCCCAAGTCACCGACAACCCTACCCCCAACTTCACCCCCAAGAGGACCCCCAACATAAGGAGAAATGCTTTGAAGGATAAAGGCACTAATGAGCAGACGCAAACAAGAGCCTGCGGCAGCGCAGAGGTCTTGGAGTGGCTTTTCCACTCCAGACCCCACCCCCGCCAGGGGTGGTCGCGCTGACAGCGCGAGCCTCCGGCATGCCGCCCTAGGCGGCAGGGGAGCACCCTGGTGGTGCACCAAGAGCAGCCTAGCAGCTCGTGGTATGAAAGGCTCTCAGCTCACATGGCTGATCGCAGACCCTAGAGTCTTCGGTGTGCGTACCTACCTGTCCCTACGCCCATACCTGTCCTGTGCTATTGCCAAGGGTTCACTTGGAGAACTCCTTGTCGATCGCGTCGAGGTACTTCGAGATCGGATCGGTGCGGGGTGGGAGTTCTTTTTGGATGGTGGTGGGCAGGTTGAGGTAGCTGTCGAACTTACCGGATAGGCGGCCGCTTTCGCTGGCTTCAAACCAGTCGAGGTAGTCGCGCACGGCGATGGACTTCTGATAGGCAATGAGGGCAAATTCGTGCAGCGCGGCGAGGCGCTTGTCCATGTCCTTGGTCTTGCCCGCTTCGATATCGAGCACGGCGGCTTGGTAGCCTTTGATGACCGGGCGGAACAGGACGCTGACACGCAGTTCCAGCGCGCGCAGCGAGGCGATGTTGAAGCTGAGGATTTTGGACTTATCCGGGTGGTTGAGGATGTGCTGGTACTCCTCCAGCGGCAAGTCCACTTGGACGAGCGCGTTTTCAGCGGCGGCGGCGCTGGCTTTGACTTGTTCCGGCGTGGCAGGTTTGGCGCTCGGACTGGTGGTGCGTGGTTTGTCCGCAGCTTTGGCGGAGGGTTTGGATGCCGGTTTGGAATTGGGATTGGTCGTGTGCGGCTTGTCGCTTTTCTTGGCCGTAGGCTTGTCTTCGGCCTCAGGCTTCTTGGCGCTTTTCTTGGCAGGCTCTTCGCTCTTCGGCTCGGTCTTTTCCTCTTCGCCGGCCTTGGGTTTGCGTTTGCGGAAATCAAACAGCGGTTCTGCCGTCTGCCGTGCGGCTGCGGGAGCGAGCAACTGCCAGGCGTCCGCCAGCATGGGCGAGATCAGCCGAGCGACATCCAATGTGTCAGGCGGGGTGAGAAAGGCCTGCTTCTCCTTGGCGGGTTTGTCCTCAGATTTTTTATCGGCGGGTTTTTCTTCGGCAGGTTTCTTGTCGCCGCGAAACCAGTTCATGGGGTTGAATTTGGTGGGCTTCTTTTCCTCTGGGTTCTCTGATTTGGCCTCCGGTTCCTTTTTGACGGTGACCTTGGGCTTTTCGATGGCGGCCGCTTTTTCCTTCTCTTTCTCGGGCACCTTTGTGTCTTTGTCAGCCGTGGCGCTCACCGCCGGCTTGTCAGCGGGCTTGGGTTTGCTCTCTTTGGCGCTGGGTTTTTCAGCAGGCTTCTTTTCTTCACTGCCAGCACCGAACAAGCGGCCCATGAAGCCAGGCTTCTTTTCCTCTGCATCCTTCTTCTCCTTCTCGGCAGCGGCAGTGGTCTCAGCAGGTTTGTCCGCAGGCTTGGGCTTGCTGTCTTTGGCAGCAGGCTCCGCTGGCGTCTTCTTCTCGCCGCTGCTGGCACCAAAAAATCGGTCCATCAGTCCGACGGTCCTTTCACCCTCGACCTTCTTCTCCTTCTCGACAGCAGCGGTGGCTTCAGCGGGTTTGTCCGCAGGCTTGGGCTTGCTGTCTTTGGCGGCAGGTTCTGCTGGCGTCTTCTTTTCTTCGCTGCCGGCACCGAACAGGCGACCCATGAAGCCAGGCTTCTTTTCCTCTTCGGCCTTCTTCTCTTTCTCGACAGCAGCGGTGGCTTCAGCGGGTTTGTCCGCAGGCTTGGGCTTGCTGTCTTTGGCGGCAGGCTCTGCTGGCGTCTTCTTCTCGTCGCTGCCAGCACCGAACAGGCGACCCATGAAGCTGGGCTTCTTTTCCTCTTCGGCCTTCTTCTCCTTCTCGGCAGCAGCGGCGGCGGTCTCAGCGGGTTTGTCCTCGGGCTTGGGCTTGTCGTCTTTTTCGGTGGCATCGCCCAGGAAGAGCAGGCGGCGGAGGAGGCTGCACTTCGGCTTCTGCTCTTCACCAGACGGCCCGTCCTTGGCCTCGGCTTTGGTCTTGGTCTTGCCAGGCGCTTCAGCACTGGATGACGATGCGGGGGCTGGGCTCTCGGCGACCACCGGCAGCGGTGCCGGGAGGATAAACGGGTGGAGCTTCACGTTCTTCGGCACTTCGGCAGGCGGCGCTTCGTAGTGCAGGGTGATGGCATCCTCAATGGCCTTGATGCTCTCGGCAGGTGTGAGCGGTTCGCCGATGCCGGGTCTGGCCAGCGTGGCGAGCTGCAGCGACCACCATTTGTTCAGGCTGGAAGCGGAGGCGGCAAAGTTGGGAAAGGCGGCGCCAAGCAGTTCGCGTTCCGAGCGCGGGTCGCTGGCGAGTGCGTTGAGGAATTTGTTCAGGTTCTGCGGGCCGCTCGGCTGATCCACGAGCGCCAGCACCAGCGCGCAGCAGGAGGTCTCGTAAATGGTGCGCGATAGCCCGTCCATTTCGACGGGTGAGG
>Ga0214171_1000707_pt1 | contig 10927 bp, 8 predicted proteins | sample TroBogEpilimnion_40_FD_153009 | JGI IMG/M metagenome (GOLD analysis project Ga0214171, IMG submission 153009) | Freshwater microbial communities from Trout Bog Lake, WI - 02JUL2007 epilimnion | ecosystem: Environmental > Aquatic > Freshwater > Lake > Epilimnion/Euphotic zone | place: Trout Bog... | reverse complement strand
GGCTTTCATTATGTCGGGTCGTGTTTGGGGTGCCCCCAAACCGTAGCCACCATAATCGCATAACTTCACTACTGGCCCGATTTTCGGGGTCCACCTCAGAGGCAAGAGATATGCAGAGTATAATGTTAGTGATGTGATGTTTCATAATGTTTGATTCGGGATTGTTGCTTAGACCAGCTTCAACAACGAATTCGTGAGGACGCATGAAATCTCTCATCATTTTTGCGCACTTCTGATTTTGATACCTGATATTGGTGTCGCTAGAACGGTTCCAAATCATTGTATATCAATAAAATAAGACAATAATCGGCATCGCTGAAAAAAATTTACCACCGACCTCAACGGCTGTTCTTCCAACCTGAAACACGATGGGCCAGTGCAAAGAGTGACAATTGCCGCCTCATTCTGTGGCCTGAACAATTATCGTTAATTTGTTGTTTTCTGAAGAACCGTTAACATTTGCAATAAAATCATTATTTTATTTCACTCTCACAACGAGACGCCAAATCCCTCAAAACACTCATTACGCGGTAGACGGTATTATCGACCACGCCTCGTTTAACTCCAAGTTCATTAGCTACTTGGTCTACAGGCACGTTTTTAATCTTGACTAACTCAAAAATTGAGTATTGTTGTTTAGAAACACGTTTGCGAACATCTTCCAGTAATGCGCTGAGTAACGAGAGGCGTAATTGTTCGATTTCATTTAGATCATTGTCAGCTGGTTGAATACCTCCAACGTTTTCATCAAGATCGCTCAATACACCATAGAAAATCAATTTTTTTTGTTTCCTCAAATAGTCCACGACACGTGCGTTACACAATGACTTTAAAAACCCTCTTAGTCTTCCTTTTTCTAATACATAATTAAATTGGCTTTTAGTACAGAAGTCGGAAACAACAGTGGCTACTATTTCCTCAATAATCAAATCAGTTGGTTCCTTTCCTCCAGTGTGAAAACGATAGCTATTAGAGCACATCGCACGAAAAGGTTGGTTATAAAGGTCCAGAAACTTTTTCCACGACATCTCCCATTGAGTTCCCTGTTCGCTGGAACGGAGCTCAGAAAGCGAAATCTGCCAAGTGTCTGGAAAAGATTGATCTTTCATATCAGTTGTCTTGAGCTGAGAAGAATTTGAATCAGTTTATCGAGATAATATTGTTGAATAAGAATATGGTATAGATTTTTGTACAAGTAAATGCAAGCGCTCGTGAGATAATGCGGCAAACAGTTTTTTGAACTCCAACTGGTAATAGATGCCACGCATGGCATTTCGGGCAAGCTTAGCATGCGAGCCTCAACGAACACTGCTCGCCTCCATTCCTTTCCCCCCCTACGCCACCCCTCTTCTCCGACTAAACAGCCCATACTTCGGACTGAAAACATACGCGATCACGAAAAACACCCCCAGCACCACAATGATCGTCGCGCTCACACTCCACCCCAGCGGATACGACAAAAAGAACGCCGCCACCGATCCCACCGCGCCGATCACGCCACCACCCCAGAACAGCGCACGCGCATTGTTCGTCAGCAGATAAACCGTCGCCGCAGGTGCCACCATCAGCCCCACGCTCAGAATGCATCCCACCGCCTGCAGCGATGAAATCAGCACCAGGATCGTCACCGCAAACGTCGCATAATTTAAGAGCCTCACCGGCACCCCCAGACTCGCCGCAATGTTCGGCTCAAACAGATAAATCAGCAGCGGACGTTGCAACGCCGTCAGCGTGATCACCGCAATCGCGCTGATCCCAAACGCGATCCACAAATCCGAGTCCGCCATGCCCACAATGCTGCCAAACAGCCACTCATCCAGCTTCTGCCGCATGTCCAAATTCTTCAAAATCAGCACCCCACCCGCAAACGCCGTCGTGTACAGCACCCCCATCGCCGTGTCCTGATCCAGCCGCGAAGTCCGCGAAAGAAAGATCGACCCCAGCCCCACAATCAACGCCGCAAAAATCGCCCCCGCCAGCGCACTCCACTGCGTCAGTCCGCCAATCAACACCGCCAGCGCAATCCCCGGCAGCAGCGAATGCGACAACGTCCCGATTTTGAGCGCATCCTTCCGCAGCACCACAAACGCACTCACAAACCCATTCGCAAACCCAATCATCAAACACGCCATCAGCGTCCGCTTAGCAATCGGTTCAGCAAGGAAATCAGTAAAAGTGGACATAAGAAAAGGCAGATTTACACCGCGAGAGATTAGAAGACCGCAGAGAATACCTTCAAACTCCGGTCTCTGCGATCTCCGAATCTCTGTGGTGCAATGGATTGGTTCAGTTGATTCATACCCTCATTCAATTTCCGTCTCTTCTGTGCATTCCGTAGGCCATAATTCCGGTCTCTGCGGTCTTCTAATCTCTGCGGTGTAAAGGGATCGGTTCAGTCTGTTCATACGCTCATTCAGTTCGCAGGGCTGCGCCCCTCCCCACTCTCATACGCGCTCGCAACATTCTCCGCCGTGAACGCCTCCGCCACCGGCCCAAACGCCACCTGATGCCGGCGAATGATCAGCACATCATCAAAATTCCCCGCCACCGTTTGCAAATCATGATGGCTCGCAATCAAGAGCCTCCCCTCCGCCGTCAACTCCTTGAACAACCGACTCAGATTCTCCTGCGCCGGCTTATCCAGCCCCGTGAACGGCTCATCCAGCAGCAGCACATGCGCTTCCTGCGCCAGCGCCCGCGCGATGAACGCCCGCTGCTGCTGCCCACCCGAAAGCGCACTGATCTGCCGATCCTCCAGATCGCACAGCACCATGCTCTTCAGCGCCCGCTCCACGATCTCCGCATCATGCCGCGAATACTGCCGCCACCAGCCCAGATTCGGATAACGCCCCATCTCCACCAGTCCCCGCACCGTGATCGGAAAATTCCAATCCACATCCCCCCGCTGCGGCAGATACGCGATCTCATGGCTGCTCCGCGTCAACGGCTTCCCACGCCACAAAATCTTCCCCCGGTCCCCCGGAATCAGCCCCGCCAGCGACTTCAACAGTGTGCTCTTACCCGCCCCGTTCGGCCCGATGAGCGCCATGCTTCTGCCACACTCCGTAGCAAAGTGGATCTTCTCCAGCGCCCGCACCTCCTGGTAGTGAACACTCAGATCCACCACCTCCAGCCGATGATGCTGCGTATGAGCACAACCTCCGCCCCAGCAGACGTGCTCCTTGGTGTGGGTATGGGGAACAGCGGCACTCATTTCCATTCAAAAGTAATCACTTCATCCAAACTTCCTGCCGAAGACCAGCGCGTCTCACTGCGCGAAGCCAACCCATCCGGCTCAAGCTCCAGCGTAATCGAAGTATCCGGCGTCCCCTCCGCCCACGTCGCGCTCAAAAACACATCCACCCCATCCTTCGCAGAGGGCAGGGAAGTATCCAGTTCAATCGGCGAAGCCCCAATCTCAGCCATCAACTCCTTCTTCCCTATCTTCAAACTCAGCTTGCTCGGCTTATGCGCATACCGCAGCCGCAGCAACGCCTTCACACTCTGCCCTTCCACCACCTTCACTGCCGCCGCCTTCGCATGACTCGCCGCACCCGTGAGCTGACTCAGCGGTATCGCCAGCACAATGAACGCAAGGCAAAGCAAAAAAATCTGAATGGGCGGAAAACCACGCATGGCATCAGGAACAATTAAAGACGGGGGAAGAAAGTGCTCAGAGTCCGGCCTCTGATATTAGTGAATTATTAGTGTCCGATTAGTGGTTAAAAACTCCGGTTCTGCTGATTCATTTCACCGGAGCCGCCGGAGCCAGCGCCGCCACAATAGCGCGAACATTATGCGCCAGCATCGTTTCAAACGTATGCGCCGCCTTCGCCGTCCCATCAGCAATCAGCGGCTCACCAATCCTCACCCCCGTGCTCCGCGCAATCTCCGCCAGCACCTTCGGATTCGCCTGATCCTCAGGAAACACCGCCTTGATCCCATGCTCTCGGATCTCCTCAATCGTCTCCGCGATATGCTTCGATGACGAATCATCACTGCGCCCAATGCTCAGCACCGACAGCGGCTCAAACCCATACTCCTTGCAGAAGTAACCAAACGCCGCATGCGCCGTCACAAGCTGACGGCTCTTCCGATCGATCTTTGCAATCTCCTTCTGCGCCCAGCTCTTCAGCTCACCAAAGCGCTTGCTCGCCGCCTTCGCCCCAGCCGCATACGCCGCCGCATTCGCCGGATCAACCGCACTCAACTCATCCGCCACAATACGCGCCGCCCGCTTCATGTTCTCCGCGCTATGCCACCAATGCGGATCTTCCGAACCATGGTGATGATCTTCATGCTCCTCCGCCTTGCCCTCATGATGATGCTCATGCTCCACAAAAGGAATGGAAGGAATCTTCGCCCCAACCTCCACCAGCTTCACTCCCGCACCCAAGCTGTCGCGCAACTTGTCCAGAAAGCTCTCCAGCCCTTTGCCCGAAGCCAGCAGCAGCTTCGCACCCCGCATCTCCGCTAGATCCTTGGGTGCCGGTTCAAAGTGATGCACATCGGCCCCCGGCTTCAGGATCTCGACCACTTCGACATTCGCGCCACCCACCTGCTGTGCCAGATCAGCCAGGATCGGATGCAGCGTGGCAACTTTAGTCGCGGCAAAGGCGGGGAGCGCGGCAACCAGGATTCCGAGGGACAGCAGGAAAGGCTTCATTCCTAAAACTAGGATACAAAAATCGAAAATACAAATGATTTGCAAGTGCAATCGACTTGCATATATGGCAACCTATTATGCAACACACTTGCAATTGAACATGCCGTCTCTGCCTCGTCCTTTTCGCCTTTGCGGGCGCTTCCATTGCGGAATCCGACACAAGAAATCCGTCCACTGTCAGCAAATCTGCCAGCTCGGAGGATGAAATTCCTATGGATGAATTAGTGGTTACAGCTCCTATGGCTCGCCCTTTGTTCCAACAAGTGCAGTCAGCCTCAGTCCTCAGCGGTCAGAACCTGACCCTCGCCCTCGAACCCAGCCTCGGCCAGACCCTGGCCCGCATGCCCGGCGTCAGCAGCTCGTACTTCGGCCCCGCCGCCAGCCGCCCCATCATCCGCGGCCTAGACGGCGACCGCGTCCGCATCCTCCAAAACGGCCTCAACACCATCGACGCCTCCGCCACCAGCGTGGACCACGCCGTCAGTTTCGACACCTCAAACCTCAAATCAGTGGAGGTGGTGCGCGGTCCTGCAACACTACTCTACGGTTCGAACGCCATCGGCGGAGTCGTGAACTCAATCGACGGCCGCATCGTGGACGAAAAACTCGACGGCACCATCCGTGGAGCTCTCAACGAACGCTACTCCTCCGTGGACAACGGCTACCTCTCCAGCGCCATGGTCGAAGGCGGCTACAAGGGCCTAGCCTTTCATGTTGAGTCCTTTACGCGTGCCACCGAGGACTTCCGCATCCCCGGCAACGCCCGCACACCCGCTGCGCAGGCGGCCAATCCTCTGCCCGCAGGCCAGACGGAAGTCTCAAAAGTCATGCCCAACAGCAATCTACGCTCCGAAGGTGTCACCAGCGGCCTCAGCTACATCTGGGACAAAGGCTTCTTCGGCTTCGCCTGGACCGAATTCCACACCAACTACGGCTCCCCTGCAGAGCCGCATGTGGTCATCGACATGCATCAGCAGCGACTGGACGTGCGCGGGGCCTTCTACCAGCCTCTACCAGTCATCAAGGAGATCAGCTACAAGCTTGCCACCTCCAGCTACCAGCACACCGAGTTCGACAGCGGCCAGCCGTCCACGCTCTTCAAAAACAACGGTTACGACGCCCGTGTGGAGGCCAAGCATGAAAAAGTCGCCGGAATGCAGGGCGTCGTCGGTTTCCAGTCAGACCGCAGCGAGTTCAGCACCTCAGGAAGCGAAGCCTTCCTGCCACCGACCATCACCCAGGCGGACGCCCTGTTTCTCTACGAAGACATCAGCCGCGGTCCGCTGAGCTTCCAGTTCGGCGGGCGCTACGATCACATCTCCGTGGATTCATTGTCGAGCGCCGGTTTTGGCCCTGCCATGGCACGGACTTTTGACAATCTCAGCAGTTCCGTGGGCCTGGTCTTCACCCCCAATGATGAATACGCCGTGGCCTTCACCATCAACCACGCAGAGCGTGCGCCTACATACCAGGAGCTGTTCGCCAATGGCACCCATGCCGCCACCGGCGCCTTTGAAATCGGCAACCCCAAACTCAAGCAGGAGAAATCGTTGGGTTTCGATCTGAATGTGCGCAAGCGCATCGGCTGGGTCACCGGCAGCGTTGGCGGTTATTACAATCGCTACAGCAACTTCATCGGCCAGTTTCCGTCCGGTGTCGTGCATGTGGTCAATGGCGAGAGCTACAATGAACTGTTGTACCAAGCCACCAACGCCGAGTTCATCGGCTCCGAACTTGAGGCCACCTTCCATCTGCTGCATCCCATCACCACCAATCCTCCCGCCCAGCAGAACAACCTTCACCTGCAACTCCGTGCAGACGTCGTGCACGCACGCGACACCCAAACAGGTCTCTCCCTGCCACGCATCCCGCCCTTCCATCTGACCAGTGCCCTGATGCTCGAACGCGGGGCCTTCGGTGCTCGACTCGAAGGCATCTATGCAGCACCGCAAAGCCAGTTGGCGATGAATGAATTGCGGACCAGCAGCTACTTTCTGGTCAATCTCTCCCTGACCTACCGCATCAAGCAGGGGCCGACGGCCATTGATGTGTATGTCAAAGGCATGAATCTGACCAACGAAGATGCTCGTGAGCATACCTCGGTCCTCAAAGATCGTGTTCCCCTGCCTGGGCGTGGATTGGTAGCCGGGATGAAGCTGACCTTTTGAAGCAGCGGCGCTTGTTCATGCCGCCCCTTCGGTGGAAAAAAGCCACTGAATTATCAAAAATGATACGCTGAATAGATTATTTTTACAAAAATAAGATAATTTTCAGAATATTTAGTTGCCGCTAAATCTATACTGAGTATAATTTAGTTATTCAGTAGATTTAAAAGCCATGCAAGCCACCAACTCTAATTCCAAGATATTAAGCTCGGGCTCAATGTTCCCAGCGCTTGAAGCAAGACGCGCCTGGCGAAAAATGAGCAGTTATCTCCCCACTTTTGGGTGCTCGCCAGCATTTTAGGAGATCTCGTAATGGCCATACTGGCCGCCTACGCGGCTTTTTGGCTGCGCTTCCACACCTTCATCCGCGAAATTGGCAATTTCGACGTCATGTCGTTTCGGCAATACAGCGGTCACATGGCGTTGGGAAGTCTGTCGCTCATCCTGGTGCTGGCATGGCAGGACATTTATCACAAGAATGTGCTGCTGCGCAGTCGCTGGGTTTCTTCCAAGATCGCGAAGGGGGTGCTCGTCTGGACGGCCGGGTTCCTGGCCATCACTCTCGCACTGAAACTGCAGCCCAGCATCTCCCGCGTCTATGTGATGCTCAATGGAGCCACCGCACTGCTGCTGATTCTGGGCTGGCGCACCTTTTTCATCTCCTGCCTGCGTGCACCGGGGCGCATTGAGGCTTTGCAGCAGCGCACCTTGTTTGTCGGGTGGAATTCTGATGCTATGGCCTTGTGGAAGACCATTAAGCGGGACCAGACCGGGTCCTTTGACATCATGGGCTGGGTCAGGACTGGCAGTGCTGAGGACGTCAACCCAACCGAAGAAGTCGTGCCCTGTCTGGGGGATCTGGACGAAGTGGAGCATCTCGTCAGCACCCACGCGGTGGACATGGTCGTCGTCGCAGATCTGCATGGACCACGTGAGCAGATGATCGGCCTCGCCAATCTCTGTGAGCGTGAAATGATTCAGTTCAAGGTCATCCCCTCGTATTTCCGTGTGTTCGTTTCCGGCCTGACGCTCGAAACCATCGCCGGTACTCCGGTGCTGGGGGTCACGCGTCTGCCACTGGATGATACGTTCAATGTGATGATCAAGCGCCTTGTCGATGTCGTCGGCGCAACGATCGGGTTGGTGCTGAGCGCTCCTATCATCGCCTTGTTCAGCGCCATCGTCTGGCTGGAATCACGTGGGGCAGTGTTCTACCGTCAGCGCCGCTGGGGCTTCAATGGTGTGCCCTTCAACATCATCAAAATCCGTTCCATGAAGATGAATGCGGAGGCTGCCAAGGGCGCGCAATGGTGTGTCAAAGACGATCCTCGTCGTCTCAAGGTGGGTGCTTTCATGCGCAAATGGAACATCGACGAGCTGCCACAGTTCTGGAATGTGCTGAAAGGGGAGATGAGTCTCGTCGGACCACGCCCAGAGCGTCCAGAACTCATTGAGGGCTTCAAACATCAAATCCCGCACTACAATGCACGCCACCACTCCAAGCCCGGCATGACCGGCTGGGCTCAGGTGAATGGCCTCCGTGGCGACACCGATCTCGGCGAGCGCATCCAGTGCGATCTCTGGTACCTCGAAAACTGGAGTCTCTGGCTGGACTTCCAGATCATGCTCCTGACCTTCTTCAAGCGAGACAACGCTTATTGAGGATTGAGTGAAATCGTGGTGGCATCTGGTTCTGGCTTGGGCATTCGTCCTGCTCCTCTCGGTTTTTGTCCTTCCCTCGCCTCATGCCGCTTTTCACGGTCTATACGCCCACCTTCAATCGCGCGCACACGCTGCATCGTGTGTTTGACAGCCTGAAGGCGCAGACCTGCAGTGATTTTGAGTGGCTGGTGATTGATGACGGCTCCACCGATGACACCCCTGCTTTGATGGCTCGTTACCAAAGCGAAGCCGCTTTTCCTGTGCGCTACTTGCAGGAGCCGCACCGCGGTGCGCATTACGTACACAACCTCGCGCTACGAGAGACGCGGGGCCAGCTTATCATCAAGCTTGATTCGGACGACGGCTGCCTGCCGGAGGCGCTGGCACGCTTGAAGCATCACTGGGAAAATATTCCTGCGGGAAGACGCGATTCCTTTTCTGGTGTCACCGGGCTCTGCCGAGATCAAAACGGCCAGCTCGTCGGTTCGCGGTTCCCTTCCGACCCGCTCGACTGTTCGGCTGCTGAACTCGAGTACCGACACAAAGTGCGCGGGGAGAAGTGGGGCTTTCTGCGTGTGGATGTGCTCCGCCAGTTTCCCTATCCAGAGCAGGTGTCTGGCAATTTCATCCCTGAGTCCTACATCTGGTGCCAGGTGTCCAAGAAGTACCTGACCCGTCATATCAATGAAGAGCTGCGCATCTACTGGACGGATGCGCCATCGCTGGTTCATGGCCCAGCCAATCCGCGCACCAATGCCGAAGGGCATCGCCTCATGTTCAAGATGGTGCTTGATCTTGAAAGCGTCTGGTTTTTCACTGCTCCGCTACGTCTGCTCCGGGCCGCCGTGCAGTACAGTCGTTTTGCCTTCTTGAGCGGCGTGGGGGGCGGAGCCCAGTTTCGTGAATTGAAGTCCCTGGGGGGGCGCTTGCTGTGGCTGGCCGGTGTACCTGTGGGTTTCATCCTGTGGCGGCGTGATAGTGCGCGGTTTCCGCAAGCTTGAGAAGACTCTTCGCCGCGCTAGACCCGGTTTTAGTGCAGATTAACAATGTCATTGGAAATCAATATTTTGAAATCGGATGATCTAATAATTGTCTAGCCTTGTGAGGAACCGCCGCCCTTTCCTCAATGCACTGAATCATCTCCCGACTTCATCTTCTGCGCATGCATTGCCAGCCCATGCACCTGCCGCAACTTCATCACCCCCACTCCAAGCAACCACATGCGGATGTACACGGCGAAGTCATGGGCGGCGTGCTAGTCCGGTGAGTCGGGTATGGCTGGCCGCCTATTTGAGCAGTTGCTCCACCAATGTGGTGGGATTTTCCGTTTTGCCAAAAATTAGGTAGCGTTGGGGCTGGCCGTGTTCGGGGCGGTCGAGAGTGCCATCTGGGTATAGTTTGAGCGTCGCCCATTTGCCGTTTTCATAATCAAACGTTGTGCCGTCGTCTTCGCGCAGTTGGCAGGGACGCGGTTTTTCACCGTAGGCCACGAGGTGGATGGTGAAGGTGCTCTTGTCGTTGAAAGTGAGCAGCGGTTCGGCCAGCGGCAGCAGCGTGTTGTCGCGGACGAAGACAGGTGGGCGCTCGGGTGTGGCAGTTACCACTTGTGACTGCCCGCCGGACACAGCCGCGCCGGTCCAGAAGTCGCGCCACTGGCCTTCGGGCAGATAGACTTCGCGGCTCCAGGCGGCCTTCGCATCCTGATGCTGCGGCTTTTGGATGAACGTGATGTTGCGGAAGGCGATCTGCCGTGCGCCGCTCGATGCGTGCGCTTTGCCGATGTAAAGCGAGTAGGTTCCTGCTGTCGGGAGCGTGGCGCGGATGACGGCGGTTTGCCACCCCGCGCTGGCGGGCAAATCGTCGCGATGAAACTCGCGCACTTCCCGGCCCTCGGGCGTCCACAGGCGGAGGCCCGCATCACCAGCATCGGCGCGGTAGGCGAGGCGCATCGTGCATGACCCGGCTTGCAGTTCGAGCGATGTCCTCGCGCCTTTGATGCCGAGTCCGTCGAAGTCCATGGCCAGCACGATGGCCTCACCCTCGTTGGTGATTTGGCAGCGACCGTTCAACGGGCGGAATTTCGTCGCATCGGTCACGACTTGGCGCGAGTAGTCGCTGAAAGAATTGGCGTCGGTTACGGGCGCGACGAGCAGGTCGGCCCCGAGCATCCATTGGTCATCGATGTGCCATGTCGCGGCGTCCTCCGGCCAGTCGGCGACCAGTGGACGCACGGGCGCGATGCCTTTGCGATGATAGTCGTCGTAGGCCTGGTAAAGATAGGGCAGCAGCGCCATGCGGAGGTTGCTGAAACGCCGCGCGATTCGGCTATGCGGATTGTCATTTGGCAACAGCTTGCCGCGCTCGTTGGCGGAAAGGTTGGGCTGTTTCCATGCAGGCTGCGGGAACTGCCAGTCATTATAGACCATCTTTGCAG
>Ga0214171_1000704_pt1 | contig 10943 bp, 10 predicted proteins | sample TroBogEpilimnion_40_FD_153009 | JGI IMG/M metagenome (GOLD analysis project Ga0214171, IMG submission 153009) | Freshwater microbial communities from Trout Bog Lake, WI - 02JUL2007 epilimnion | ecosystem: Environmental > Aquatic > Freshwater > Lake > Epilimnion/Euphotic zone | place: Trout Bog... | reverse complement strand
CGGGCATGGGTTGGCGGGTGGCTCCAGTTCAGCAGAAACCACGGGAGGTAAAAGCTAAATCCATGGCCGCCTTTCATCTTTCGCACGGCGGCAGTGTTCTTGACTGCGGTCGGAAGTGTGAGTTGGACGACCCCGACTGTCGGCCACGACTAGGACGGCGGACCTTTTTGAGCGCCTACGAAGTGCTAGACCCGAAAACTCGGACCCGCACAGCGGTTCCCTACCAGCCCTGAGGTGCCGCGCCACGCTGAGCCGGAAGGGATGCGCTGTGCGCGTCCCTAGAATCCTTCGTCCCAGCGCGCACTGCTGACGCAACGCTCTCCCCCTTTCCATACGCTGCCGTTTCCGATTTGCGCGCGACTGCCGTGCATCTCCCATCTGCAAAAGTAGCACATTGCCAAATGAAGGTTTGTGCTGCGTGGCAGTATAAGATTGCAGGGCAGGTGGGTTTTGTGTCTTTATCATGGCCCAATCAACCATGCGACCTTGGCACTCCATTTTCGTTCTGCTGCTCCTGCTGGTTTTGCCGGCCTGCAGTTCGATGGATCGCATGCTCAAAGCCAAGCCCATCACGTTGTCGCCGTTTTTTGAGCAGCCCTGGCTGGCACAAGATGCCAGCAAGCAGCTCGGATTTCAAAAAGTCTGGACCACGCCAGACCCGCATGTGCTGGCGGCGGGCAAGACGAAACGAAAGCTCTACATCGCTCCGGTCACGCTGAATTACCTACGTCCGCTCAACCAGCCTCTCTCTTCCGGGGAGGTCGCGTGGGGTGGCGTGCAGCGGCAGCAGGCAGAGATCGCAGCGCGCTTGCGGGAGGAGTTTGTGGCGGCTTTTCGCGCGTCGCCCTCGCCGCTGTACCGTCTGGTGAACCGACCTGGCAAGGATACGCTGACGCTGCGACTGGCGGTGATCGAACTCAATCCCACCAGCCCCAAGGGAAACGCCGTGGTGACGGTGCTCAAGTTTGCGGTCACGCCCTTCATGGGCTTCGCCGCCTATCTCACGAAAGGCAACATGGCCATCGAGGGCAAGGTGGTGGACTCCAAATCAGGCCGAGCCTACTTCCAGTTTGCGGACAATGAGTGCGACAAGCTGACCTTCATCAATCTGCGGGATTACCAGCCCTATGGCCACGCGGCGAACAGCATGCGCTATTGGGCCAGGCAGTTTGAGCTCATGACGCGATCTCCGCGCGGCTGGAAGGTGAAGGATTCAGGCTCCGTCACGCTGCGGTTCAACTGAGCGGAAGCCTTACTTCCGGCCAAACAGTCGGGAGAAGAAGCCGCGCCGGGGTTCCGGTGCAGGCGCGGGGGCTGGGGCCACGGGCTTGGCCTTGGCAACCTCGACGGGACGCGGCGTGGCCGGCGGGCCTTCGATGATGACCGTCATGCCCTGAGTGATCAGTTTGACCAGCCGCACCACATCCCAGTTGGCCGTGCGCATGCAGCCGTGGCTGGAAGTGCGGCCGATGTTCTGCGGCGAGTTCGTGCCGTGAATGCCGATGCCGGGGCGGTTCAGGCCGATCCACATGACGCCGACGGGATTGTTGGGGCCGATGGGCAGCTCGTAGGAGTTGCTGCTGCGCACGCCGTATTCCAGCACGCTTTTGTCCCAGCGGAAGGTGGGCATCTGCGTGATGCCGAGGATGCGCCAGGTGCCGGGCGGCGTGGCCAGATGGCCGCTGCCGGGAGTGATGGGCAGACTGGCCAGCAGCTTGTCGCCATCCCACACATCCAGCACCTTTTCCTTGGTGTCGATCTTGATGACGCGATTCACAAACTCCGGCACCTGCGGCAGCTTGGCGATTTCCGTGAGTTCTTCGATCACGAACGGCTGCACGGTGGGCACCTTCACCACATCGCCGGGCTTGAGCGCGTCCATTTTCAGGGGCTTGTTGATGAATTCCAGCAGCTCCGGCGCGCTGTGAAAGCGCTCGGTCAGGAACTCCAGCAGCGAGTCGTAGGGCAGGTACTTCTTCTTGCTCTGCGCGGAGGGTTGCTTCGGCACCTCGCCCACGAATTTGAGGTCTTCTTCGCGGATCGTGTAGGTGGTGTAAATCTCCGGCACGCTGGAGAGGTCCAGCGTGGAGTCCGCCACCTCCGTCTCCGGCAAGCCGTGGGCGTGCTGGTAACGCTTCAGCGCCTTCGTGGTGAATTCCCCCGGGCGACCGTCCAGCTTCCCTGGGCCAAAGAGCTGCGTATCCAGGAAGATCTGCAGGCGCAGGATGTCATCGACAGGAGCCGGAGCCTTCGGCAGCGGATCAGGAATGGTCAGCGCCGAAGCCGAGCAGACGGCGAGCAGCAGAGGAAGAATGAGGATAAACGGAAGCTTCATGGGGGAATGCAAAGGCCCAGCAGAATGGTGCCAGCCTTACGCCAATGGGCGCACGTCATAGAGAACGGGGACGCCCGCTCCCGCAAGTGAAGATGCGCTGCATGTGAAGTACGGGCGCAAGCCAGAGGCCCCGCCCGCAGTCCACCGAAAGGGTGGAGGCCAAAGATTGATGGCCCCTTGCCAGGCCAGCCAAAGACGGAATCAAGGATTGCGCGTGACGAATGATCATTCCAGAGTCATTTCCAGGGAAGAATACCTGCATGTTCACAATTCGAATGGGACTTGACTATCCAGCAGGACCAGAGCCATCTGGAAACGTGGAACTGATTGAAAAAAGATAGAACCATTATGAGACCGTTTTCTTTGCTCATCTTATTTGTTTTAGCGGTGTCTCCATCCCCAGGAGAAGAGCTGCCAATCGTGCAAAGGATTCTTCAGGGAACAGGTCAAAAAGAGGACTGGTTTACCAGGGAAAGAGCTCAGTTAAATACGGAACATACCTTTGACAAAGATCCGTGGTTGCGAACGGCTCGTGCCATCATCACGACAACGGGATTCACCAATGTCGATTTCCGAACTGGCTATATTCCGTCGACGAGTGCGTGGGAGTCGGATGTCTTGGGTATTGTATTTTCAACTCCATTACGAAAACAAAGCCAGGTGTTTCATCCCCGGAACCTGCAAGAAGACATAGACATCGTGGTGTCTAGATACAAGGAGCCCATTGAATTGGAATTTAGGGAAAGCTATCGAGTTTGGGTGTTAATAATACCTTTTACAAAATCAAAACTGGCGGGGGAGATAGTTGCCAAAATAGAATCCATCTTATTGCCTCAATCCAAAAAAGTAGAGGATGGTGCCAATTATTTCTTGGGGACTGAAAAACTGGCGAAAGGTTTAAGAGAGTGTGTGTATTGGCGGACAGAAGACTCTTTGATCCTTTCTGGTTCAAAGATTTATAGTATGGATGAAAATTCCTGGCATCATTTGCACAGCTTCAACTCAAACCGGGAGTGGCCGAAATAAGCCCTTTTCTTTATCCCCGCCCGCAGTCCGCCCCGTGGAGTAGCCCGCACTCTCCGAGTGCGGCGTCTGCCCATCCACCGGCGACTCGTCACGGCACCGTTTCTCCAAGCCGTGAGGTGCCGCAACACGCAGAGCAGGTAGGGATGCGCTGTGCGCGTCCCTCGAATCCATCGTCCCAGCGCGTGCTGCTGCCTCAACACTTACCCCCTTTCCATAAGCTGCCGCCTCCGACTCATCCGGCACCACCACGCACCACCACCTGCAAAAGTATTCCAAACCCATTGAAAGTTGGGGCAGTGCGGCTGCATTATGACAGACATGCCCCGACTTCTTCCTTTCCTTTCTCTTCTCTGCGCCATGAGTGCCTTTGCGGCTGAGCCTGTGCTCATCCTTGATGGCCGCAACAATCACGACTGGGAGCGCACCTCTGCCGCGCTGAAGGCGACACTCGAAGGCGCGGGCTTGTTCAGCGTCAGCGTCGCCACGGCACCGGAGGACAAGGCCGGTGAGCCACCGCAGCGGCCCAAGGTGGAGGATGCAGCCTATCTCGAAGCCAAGGCCCAACACGCCGCGCTCGTGAAGTCGCTGAAGCCAGACCTGGATGCACGCTGGGAAAAGTGGAGCGTGGATTTTGCAAAGCAGAAAGCCGTGGTGCTGAACTACAACGGCACCGACTGGCCCAAGCCCATGCAGCAGGCCTTTGTGGATTACGTGCGCAATGGCGGCGGCGTGGTGCTCATTCATGCCGCGAATAACGGCTTTGCGAACTGGCCTGAATTCAATGCCATGATCGGCCTCGGCTGGCGCAAAGGCGGCTTTGGCCGCTGCCTCATCATCAACAACGATGGCTCCGTCGGCGAATGCTGCGCGGGCGACAGCTCCGCCCACGGCAGCAAGCATGCCTTTGTCGTCACGCATCGCCAGCCAGCCCACCCCATCCTCGCGGGCCTGCCCACCGAGTGGCTGCATGATCGCGATGAGCTGTACCACCACATGCGCGGCCCTGCTGAAAACGTGACCATTCTCGCCAGCGCCTTCAGCGATGAGAAAGAGCGCGGCACGGGCAGGCACGAGCCGGTGCTGTGGGAGGTGCCGTATGGGAAAGGCCGCGTGATCGTCTGTACCCTGGGCCATGTGTGGCGTCGTGATGTGGACCAGGCCGCTCTGGACTGCGCGGGCTTCCAGACGCTGCTCAAACGCTGCGTGGAATACGCCGCCACGGGCCAGGTGACGCAGCCTGTGCCCGCCGAGTTCCCATCGAAGACTGCCATTCTTTCCCGCCCTGCACCCTCCTCCAAGTCATTGTGAAATACCACACCCTCATACTTCTCCTTGCCAGCGCCGCCGCCGCACCTGCGGCTGAGCCTTTTGCCACACCCCTCTCCCCGGCGGATGAGGCGAAAACCTTTGTCCTACCTGCGGGCTATGTCGCGGAGTGCATTGCCAGCGAGCCGATGGTGGAGGAGCCTGTGCTCGCGGTGGGGGATGGCAATGGCGCGCTCTACGTGGCAGAGATGCGCAGCTACATGCAGGACGAGAGCGGCACTGGCACCAAGTCGCTCAAAAACGGGCGCATCAAACGTCTCACCTCATCGCGCGGCGATGGCATCATGGACCAGGCCACCGTCTTCGTGGATGGCCTGAACCTGCCGCGCATGATCCTGCCGCTGGATGACCGCATCGCCGTCGTCGAGACTGACAACACCACGGTGTGGAGCTACCGCGACACCAATGGCGATGGCGTGGCGGATGAAAAAACCGAACTCTTTAAAGGCAAGGCGGGCGATCCCAACAAGAGCGTGGAGCACCAGGACAGCGGCCTGTTTTGGAACCTGGATAACCGCATCTACCTCAGCTACGCGCGGGACCGCTACTGCTTCACCGACGGCACCTGGCGTGCCGAGCCGATCCATCCCGTGTGGTCGCAGTGGGGCATCGCCCATGACGACGACGGGCGCATCTTTTACTCAGACAACAGCAAGCCCGCGCTCGGCTTTGATCTGCCGCGCCGCTACTGGCTGCACATCAGCCAGCGCAACGGCAGCAAGATACCCAATGGCGACATCATTGATCTCGGCATGAGCTGGGAGCCTGCCTTTCTCAATGCCAAAAATCTCTGCACCACCGATGACCGCGGCGGCTCCGCTGGCTCCACGAAGACCTTCACCTCGCTCTGCGGCCAAAGCATCTACCGCGACAACGCCACGCCGGAGTGGAGCGGCGACTACTTCATCTGCGACCCCACGATTCACGTCGTGCGCCGTGCCAAGCTCGCGCATGAAAATGGCCGCGTGAAGTTCTCCAACGCGCATGGCAACGAGGAGTTCCTGGTCTCGCCACACATGCTCTTCCGCCCCGTGAACACCGCGCCCGCGCCGGACGGCAGCCTGCTCATCGTGGACATGTATCGCGGCATCATCCAGGATGCGCCCTGGCTCAGCCCGGAGCCACGCAAGTTCATCAAAGCCAGCGGCCTGGCCGGGGTGAACCAGCACGGTCGCCTCTGGCGCATCCGCAAAACGGACGCCGCACCGCGCGCAGCCCCCCACATGCTCGATGAAAAAACGGGTGATCTCGTAGCGCACCTTTCCCACCCGAGCGGCTGGTGGCGCGACACCGCACAGCGCCTCATCATTCTGCGCAAAGACCGCCAGTCAGCCGTGCCTGCCCTGAGTGAAATGGCCCTGACCCACCCAGACCCCTACGCACGCCTGCACGCGCTCTGGACGCTCGAAGGCTGCGCCGCCGTGGATGAGGCCACGCTGGCGAAAGCGCTTGCCGATGCGCAGCCGCGCGTGCGCCGCGCCGCCGTCGAGATCAGCGAGGCACAACTCAGCGCCATGCTCCCAAAGCTTGCCGAACTCGCCGCACGCGAAACCGACGGCGAAGTCGCCAAGCAGCTCATCCTCACGCTCGGCTTCAGCAAAGACGACAAGCTCGTGCATCCCGCCGTCGATGCTCTGCTGGCCAAGCACCTCGCCAACGAAGGCGTCGTCCTCGCTGCGTGCGTCACCTTTTGGAAACATCCCACGCCCTTCATGAAGACGATTCAGGACGGCAGCGCCCTCACGGGCCACGCGGATGCCGCACTCCTGGCCACACGCTGGAAGCAGGGCTTTGCGCAGTGGGAGCGCGGATTTGTCTTTCCCAAGGACTTCCCCCCGGACCAGAAAAAGAGCATCGAAAGCGGCGAGGTGCTCTTCTTCCAGACCTGTGTCGCCTGCCACGGACCCGATGGCAAAGGCACCAGCGTCCCCGGCAGCGATGCCGCCATCGCGCCCGCCCTGGCTGGCAGCCAGCGCGTCAAAGGCGACCCGCGCGGCTTGCTGCCCGTCTTCATGAACGGCCTCATGGGCCCCATCCAGGGGAAGTCCTACCAAGGCGCGATGATGGTGCCCGCAGTCGCCCTCGGCATCGTGCGTGACGACCGCCTCGCCGAAGTGGTGAGCTTCATCCGCTACGCCTGGGGCAACAACGCCACCCCCGTCAGCGCCGAGCAAGTCAAGCAAGCCCGCAAAGCCACCCCAAGCCGCGCGACTCCCTGGACCGACGAAGAACTCATCAAGCAGTCCCACCCCTGAGGCACCGCGCCACGCAGGGCGGGTAGGGATGCTCTGTGCTAGACTGCCGTGGTCATCCTCGGAAAGCAAACACCCTGAGCCGGTCGGGTGTGATGCCACGGTCATGTGCCCAATCTGTCGAACATAAAAACCGCTTCTGCTGCTTCAGCCAAATCGGGATGCCAAGGAGATGAACCGTGACCAAAACGGCGGCGATGACGATGGTCCCAAGACTCCGAGACGTGAAAGCAATCGTCAGCGGCAAAGCAAAAGTGACAGCGCTCCAAAGGCCATAAGCAGCGCCTCGCGCAGACGCCTTGGCTCTCTCGGCATCGGTCATGTGCGCGCAAATGTCCCTCACTTCGGCCGACTGGAATGGTGACCAGGTTTCCCAATGGGGTTTCATACGGTGAAGGTGTTTAACGAACCCCAGCTCAGAGGCGGCGGAGCAGTTCGCTATAGCACTTGGTTATGCGTTAGATGGCTACAGGAGTACATAGCTCAATGAGAATACCGTCTGGTGAACGGACATAGGAAACCGTCTGTCCCCAAGGTTTCTGGGCGGGAGGCATTAGCTCAACCGCGCCTTCGGATATTGCTTTCGCGTGGGCGGCTGCCACATCATCGGTCACGAGCGCGATCTCCATACCCAAAGGCAAAGGTGACATATCTACAGCAACGTATCCTTGGGGCAGGTTCTTCGCGCCGAGAGAATGCGTGGCAAAGGCGAGCGTCGTGTCGCCCGTGCAGAGTTCGCCATAGCCGGACTCGTGAACGAAGCGGCGAGACAGACCAAACGCGCGCTCGAAAAAGGCGAGGGCCTCCGAAACGTCCCGGACATAGATGATGGTGTAGCCGAATTTCATTGGGGCTTCTTGGTGCCTAGATTTATGAGTTGGGTTTTGCCTGCGGTGGTGAATCGCCACCACGGAAGGGATTCTGAGGTGTCGAAGAAATGCTCCACCGAAAGCAACGTGTAGTAAACGCAGGGGTCATGCCTGCGGCCCATCGTCTGCTTGAGGTCGTTGAAGACAGTCAATGGCACTCGTTGGCGAAGGTCGGCAGGCGTGGCGATGCCGATCGCTCTCAAATCATTCGCAATGTGGCTTCCTATGTTGGGAAGGTCTTCGAGTCTGGAAATCTGTTTTGGAGCGTTCGATTTCATGGGACGGTTGCGCTGACGCCTGACAAGTGGCTAGAGCACAGTTTTGCTGGCTTTTGTATGAACGCCATTGTTGACATATCGCACATAGCTAACAAGACGTCGGTGGGGTGCAAGAGGCCTGCTATTCTCTGCCTCTTTTTTCCTGAGGTGCTGAACCACGGATTTCACGGATGGGCACGGATCAAATTCGGGCCTCCGTGCGGGTCGTGTGATCCATGGTTTTAGCTTTGCTTGAACACCCTTTGCCAGACATCTTTTTAGCCAGCGTGACAGCCGTAGCCGTTCGCTGCAGCGCGTGGTTAGGCGCGTTCATGCTGTTCAGGGCTTCAGGTAGTGCGGCCATGCGATGTGCGTCTCGGCTTCCGTCGCCCCACGGCTGATGACCAGTGTCGTTGAAGCCTTCTCCGTGTTGACGAGAATGATGTGAATGGCGACGGGCCGCCCCTTGGAATCGTCCTGGAACATGACGGATCGACCCGAGGCGGGAACCGCTTTCTCGTCCGCGCTATCTGCCTTGTAGCCAGCCGGGGGCGTCAGCTTGTTCTTGTAGTATTCGATGACCTTTGACATCGGGTCTGGGGTAGTTAGGACGGTCTTGTAGAGTATCGACTGGACCGTCCGCTCACCAGCACCGTTCAGCGTTGCGGCATCCCCCAGCGTGGCTCCGTTCATTTTTGAATCCGGATACTTCCATTGGGCAATCAGCGTCAGCAGACTCGGCGCCTCCTGCGTGTGGCCCAAAGGCGGGGAGGCGAGCAACGCGAGGAATGCAATGAGAGCGAGCGTGGGGATGCAAAACATAAGTGGGTTCCGGTTTTGGATGGATTCGGCTTTCGTTACTCGGGACGGTATCGACTCCTAAGAGGCGGATGATGAACAGTTGTGCTGGCTTTTGTTCCAACGCCGTTATCGCGGGCGGTATTGGGATGATATTGCGCAAAGCCAATAAAAAAGCAGTTTGTGCTCAAGAGGCCTGTTGTTTCCTGCCTCTGTTTCGGTTGCCTCACTCATCAAGCACCCGCCTGCCGGGATGTAGGTTGGGAGTGTTTGGCGCGCGGCGCTTTCCAATGCACCAACCCTCCCTCCGCCAAACCGCCCGACTGCGAGGACGACCGTACGCCAGGGGGGTTGCAATACGCTCACAGACGGGCGGGCTTTCGCCACACCCATCCTACGCCGGACATGCATGCCGCCACGCCTCTCCAATGTGTCCAAAGGTGGTATCAGGCAGCACCAAGTAGCAGATTGCATTGGACTTTGAAGAATCTGACCCAAGTGTTGTTACATCCTTCGGGTGGCTGGTGTGAAGAACGCGGCGGGCCGGGAGGGGGACAGCGAGGGAGGCAGTGAAGAACTCTGAATCTCGCAACCGATAGGCCGGTGCGGCAGCCAATCATGGCGGCTCCGGCTGTTTTCAATGGGCCTGAATCCATGCTCCAGCCACGCATCCTGCGTCTCGGCGCATCCACGGGCCAAACCATGCACAACGACTACCATCATTAACCACACACTACCAAGAAACTGCCACAGAACGTCCAATCCTCCTCGTCTTCCGCCTCTTCTTCCTCCCCAGCCGCGCCTGTGCCTGCTGCTGCGGCACCTGCTGCTTCCGCGCCAGCCTCCCTCTCCGCACCCGCCTATGGCTCTGAGCTGCTCACGCCGGAGCAGTTGTCGCTGCGGCTCAATGTCTCGCGGCGTTGCCTGGGGAACTGGACGCGGGAGCGGCTCATTCCCATGGTCAAGATCGGGCGGGTGTGCCGCTTTGACCTGGGGCACGTCATGGCAGCGCTGGAAAAACATGTGCAGGGCGTCGCAACGCGTTGAGAAACCCCTAGCCCACCACGCCCATGAAACTCACGCTTGATCGTTTGGAGAAGGTTCGGCAGCGCGGCTCCCGGATTATCGCTCGGTGCCCGGCCTGTGCCGAGATGGACCGGGACAAGGCAGCGGACAACCTCATCATCTTTGACAACGGCTGCTTCGCCTGCGCCGCCCACCAGAAGGATCGCGAGCACGCACGGTGCATCCTGCAACTGGCAGGAAATGCCGAAGAATACCAGCGTAGCCGCAGCGGGCCGCCAGCCGCGTTTCCGCCGCCACGGCAGCGACCGGAGCCTGCGCCTACGCCGCTGCCGCCGGACTTTGAGTCCCTCACGCGTGCGGCGCGTTGCCGGGTCTTTGGCTGCGCGGAAACGCAGCAGCTCATCGCGGCAGAGTTTGGCGTGCAGGCGGAGACGATCCGCCGCTTGGCGATGCCAGAGGGCGGGGCGCTGGGTTTCTTCCCCAGCATCAGCATCGGGGGAAAGCCCTGCCTGCCGGACCGCATCGGCTACATCTACCCGGAGGGCATCAAAATCCGCCAGCCGTGGTCAAACGTGCGCTTTGCCTGGGCCTGCGGCAAGGCCACGGAGCCGTGGCGCTACACCTACGCGCGGGCACGCCGCAACGTGCAGCAGTACTTCATCACCGAGGGCGAGTCCGACCTCATCGCGCTGGCGGATGCTCTGGGAAACCAGCTAAGAGCAGGCGATGGTATCGCCATGGTGGCCAGTCCGGGCACCTCCTTCCGGGAGGAATGGGCGCGGCTGTTTCAGGGCTGCAATGTGAGCCTGGTCTTTGACAACGATGCCGCCGGGGCCGCAGCCGCTGCGCGCACCGCCGCCCTGCTGCGCCCGCATGCAGCTCAGGTACAAACCCTTCACGTCCGCCGCTCATGAAAGACCTCCGCAGCTTCCACAATTCCATGGGGCCGGAGGCACTGGCCGCACTCGTCAATGATCCGGCGAACTTCACCGTCGTGGAGCCCGCCGCCACCAACACCCACAGCACCGCCGCTCATGGCGCAGGTGACGGGGCA
>Ga0214171_1000702_pt1 | contig 10952 bp, 17 predicted proteins | sample TroBogEpilimnion_40_FD_153009 | JGI IMG/M metagenome (GOLD analysis project Ga0214171, IMG submission 153009) | Freshwater microbial communities from Trout Bog Lake, WI - 02JUL2007 epilimnion | ecosystem: Environmental > Aquatic > Freshwater > Lake > Epilimnion/Euphotic zone | place: Trout Bog... | reverse complement strand
CTAAATCTTTTTTGATTTTTTCGGCCGCCATTTCTTTATTTCGTTTTTCACAATCATTTAGTACCGTCGCCTTTTCTAGTTGATTTTTATTTAGAAGTTCTTGTATTAACTTCTAAACACTAAGTAAGTGTGCCTTTTCTAGTTGATTTTTATTTAGAAGTTCTTGTATTAACTTCTAAACACTAAGTAAGTGTAAGAACTTCGAAATAAAAATCAACTAGAAAAGGCGACGGTACTAAATGATTGTGAAAAACGAAATAAAGAAATGGCGGCCGAAAAAATCAAAAAAGATTTAGTGAATTATACCAATTCAACAGCCCTTTCTGTTATTTTTGAACAAGTTTCGAAAGAAATACAATCTACCGACCATAAAGACGACGTCTCAAGTAGGATCCAGCACTTTGCCGACGAAATGAAAAGAGCTGCCAGTAAGACTGTTCCGAAAGTAATGGGTGAGGCTAAAACCCTTACTGTGGATATTGAGAGAGAGGTTGACGTCCCTGACTCCCTGAATAAAATTAAAAAATACTCGATGACAGCGATTTTCTTACTTCGCGAGAAAGTCATGACCGGAAGTGAAGGCTCACCAAATCCCATCAAAACAATCCAGCGCAGCATCTGTCCCATCCCAGAAACCAGCATTGATACAGATAACGTCTCAATGATTATGACGTTACAAAAGGACCTGAGTAATTGTGAAAACCAACAGAGAGAGACCATGGCAATGATATTATCAACATATCAAGAAATTAGTCATGCCGCTAAAAATCCAGAAATCAAATTAGACCCCCAGCCCCTTCCTGCTGAGGCAACAGAATTAATGAAAGCTATTCTTAACTACATCATGTCAGAAACAGATTCAACTTCGTTAAAAAATGAATTAAAAGGAGCAATAGATTTTGTGAAGATAAATTTTAGGTCCATTGCCCCTTCTGTGGAGTCAGGTTCCACCATAATGGATACATTGATAAAGTTGAATAGTGAAGTTAAAAGTTCGAACTTAAAAAGAGCGAGTTTATTTGACCAAACTTTGGAGGAATTGAAAACAAATTTTACAAATGTAAAAAAAGATTTGGAAACTTGCACAAATGAGAAAAAAGTGTCAATATTATTCATTTTGTACTTGTTTTCAAAATTTATTTTCTCCGCTGTTGTTTGGCTCAATTTTACATTGCATTTTTTCTCTTCATCTGATTTATCATTGTAAGCTCTGGATAGTATTTCTTTGTCACTCTTCATTATATTTAAGTCGGAAGTCAGATTTCCTATTTTCTTACTGTCTTCTTCAGATTGGATTTTTTTCTCATTTGTGCAAGTTTCCAAACCTTTTTTTACAAGTGTAAAACAACAAAGTGCAAACAGTGAAACAAACAATTTTTACAAGTGAAAACAAATATTACAAATCACAAATCAAATTACAAAAACCCAAAGGAAGCACAAAACAATTAATTCAACTGACTTTTGAATATTGATTTGACTGTTGAAAGTTTATTTTACCTTGAATTGTCGGTAAAAACTGGAGGTAGTCGAACAATGTCGGATGCATCATCTTGTTTTTTAACATTTCAACAATATTGTCTGTAGTAGTTTTAGACTTCTCCGGACCACGTACTTTCTTATTCGCCATTTTTACCAATTGGAAGAAAGAAAGAAAATTGTTCGTCTGCTGTGGTTGTCACTCTGTAGCGTCTGTGCGGAATAACAAGCAATCCGCGCAAGGCGGCGGATAAACAGCGGCAAATATAATTTCACATTTTCACCTGAAATCTTAGGATTTTGTCCAATGTGCTACAGTTGTAAGAAAAATAAGAAAAATAAAAAAGAACTGATCAAAAAAGTTTTAATTCACTGGTGTGTTCAGCGTTAGCCAATCCAACTGTCTGTCAGCTGTTTTCATATTGGTATGTGTTTGGTATTGGAACAGATTTGGTTATTTATTCATCCACTTCTCCTAGCTGCTGGCATATTGTATGCAACATAACGAGAGGAAATTACAGATCGCTGAATTTTCTTATTCGCATCAAAATCCAGCATAACCTAGCAACAACGTAGAAATTCGAGCTTTCAAAATGCAAGTAGCACGTGCGATTGTTTTTGATATACGAAATGCGGAGGCCAACAACCCAAATTTCCTTTTCTCAGCCAAAGTAAACATTTTTAAATATTACTAAATGTAGTTTTACCATATGCTTTATCTGCATATAAAGTTAATTGGTGACTAACAACTTCTCTTTCTAGGTTTTGCATGAAGTATCACTTCTTGCACATGCTGGAACTTGTTCCAACTTTGCTTTTATAAGTTTGGTGATTGTGGGAGTAAAAGGTTTTGAAACCTTATTGGACACACACCCTTTAATTGAACTTGATTCTTCTTTGAAGCGTGCCTTTGGGAAGTTGAAGCAACTACTGAAAATATCAAATGAAGTATTCAAAGCAAAACATTGACATTTTATCTGTTGAAACAAAGAAATGAATAATCATAACCTTTTTCTTGAACAGAATGCAATCTACTCTGCCAGGAAACCATTAGAAATCATCTTAAACGATTTAGTGTTACAGTTTGAGCAAAAATGTGTAAGTTTTTAAATATTATCTACTGGCAAAAAGCAGTTCAAAATTGTTTGCTATATATTTGAATTTACAGGAGTATTGCATTGCATCCACCCAACTGGAGATTGTAGTTGTAACAGCAACAGACAGAGAGAAAATTCTAAAAGAATTAGATGCCTTCCTTTCTAATACCAATTGCCCAGAGTTCAATCAAGTTGTGGTATGAAAACTATGTTGATTCAATATTTATGATTACATGGTGCTAATGTATACCCAATGCGAAGGTGCTTCATGTAGCCCCCTCCGAGCTGTTGATGCTGAATCAAATGGAACAAGTATCACACAGTAAAATAGTTTGGCGGATGTCGGAAGAGGAGGGAGACGCCGAAATATTTTTCAAGGTAGACCATTTCATTGTGACTCCAGACTTCTCGTGTTTAATTTAATTTATTTTCAGTCTTGGTTGGGTCGTAAGAGGAAAAATTGGAATCTTGAAATGCGTTCCGATGGACAATGCGAGTGGACTTCCAGGATTGACATAGAGGACCTTATGTTCGATGTAAAAGGATGGCCGTATCGAATTTCTGCCAATTTTCACGAGACCAATGGAATAGGGATTTTTGACGATGGGAATATGAAAACCTTGGAGATCATCAAGTGGGTGAGGAGTGATGATGTTCCTGCTTGGTTGATCCATGGAATGCCCAGACGTCTTTTACCGGCAAGCGACCTGTCTCACGACGATATCGTTTTCAAAATCAATAACGAACAATTCTTTTCCCTGTCTCGATGGTTGGCGTAAGTATTCAAAGGAATTACAAAATTTACCTTTTTGCTATATTATGGATCCAATTATATTTACAGTAGAGAAGGGTTGGTAGCTATTGTCAAGTTGGAATCCTGCAAGCAGGCCATTGATTACTTGATTCTCAGTCCAGGTAACATAATAATAATGATTGCGCCAGTAATAAAAAAATGACAAAATATTTTGGTTTATTCTTTTGAATTTGCGAAAAAGGATCTGACGGAAGTTTGCTTATGCGCAGCATCGCTTCCCGTGAAGTAATACTACCCGCTTCGACGTGTCTCCCTGTTACCGACGAACAAGGTACTGATTTATGTGATTTATCAGTCAAGAAGCAAATGAGCAATCGGTGATTTGATTACTTTTAGATGATGCTGAATTATTCACTGAAAAAGAAATCTGTTTCGAAGAAATCCAATCTGCTTACCTCCAGCTTCCTGCTCATACGTTTTCATCAGAGAAGTCTAGCGTCATGGAAGCTGTCGAATTTCACGCTGTTACCGTAATTAGATTTTATCACATGCCTAGTATTTTTTTTTTAACTAATGTTTTATCATTTTTATAATGACGGCCAGGATATCCAGTATACCGGAACTAAATCAAAACCGGCTCCTACCCGTCCGCGCAAAGCTCGTCGCTAAATGTGTGACCAAAGCAATTCCTCATTCCAGATCTTCATACAAAAACGTAAAACTGTATTTGTTTTTTAAGTTAAATTCATTGAATACTCATAATACTAGGACGTTGACCAGTTAAGGTAAATATTGGTGGATATCAAAAGTGAACAGAACACGGTAATAGGATTGAAGTTGACGACCACTGGGGCCGCGCTGAAATAGGGGCAATATCGGCTCATCAATGTCGGCTCCCGCAGACTTCGCAAATATCTAATACGTAGAGCGGAGTAGCGTTGAAAACTTGCATTTCAAAATGCTCTGGAACATAAAATAAGGCATGTTAGTCGTATGACATTAGAGGCGAGGATTATTTGAATAGTTACCAGGGGAATGAGATTCGTAGACTATGGCCGACCGGTACATTGTCCCATTGGCTACTGGGAACCACCGGCGAATGAGATAGTTGAAACAAAGCCTCTCCGGACCAATCTGTGGTAATGTAAATAATTATTTAGAGATCAAAGATGGTATTTGTCGAAGAGGTTAAATTAGAATTACTTTATCGAATGTCCAAACAATCTTTTCATCATTAACGAAGACGTCTCGAAGGAAGCTGTAATTTTTGTGAATAAGAACCTGATCTGCATCGGATTGGACTATCCTATAGCCGGAAGGTAGTTCCACTTCTAAAGTGGTTGCGCCACTCACCGGAGCTTCATCCATCGCCAGCCACCTGTTTTATTTTGGTTCATGTCATTGCGCTTTTTGGAAGATCATCCGATGAAAATAATTACTTGACACATGCGTCGACGGTGATGTGAGATTTATTCCGGAAGTGACTGTATGTCTCTTCCACGTACAAATCAAAGTAGCGTCTTTTCGGAGTGTCCCTCAAATCCTCCCAGTCGATTCCGTATTGAACTTTGAGCTGCAAAACGGCTTGTCCAGCTCCACGACCGATGACATTTACATGGCCCCAGACGTTAGGAATCTAGTTTCAGTTAATTAAATATTTCAATTCAATTAGGATTAAAAGACGACGAAATGGTAACTGACATCCATCCGATGAACAGTGGCGAGAGTGTCGCTGTTTATCCGCATCAACTGCGTAGCATCTGGCGATGCGGATGCTTCCACAACGACACTCATGTCGGTGATGTCACGTAGTCGTGCTCGGTAGGCGTATTCCGTTAGAGCTTCCATAGCGACAATACTGTCCTGTTTTAATGAAAGATGGAATTCATCAACTTTAGCGAGAAAAGGAAATCTTTGTGAAATAATTTACGTAGATGGAGACGAAACCGCCGTCGACCATGCGCATCGTGTTGAGCCAAGTGACGACCCTCTCCTGCAGATCGCCGATGCCGTCGCGAGCCAAATAGACGAGAAGGGCGTAGGACGTGGCTTCGACCGCCACGGCGTCTTGTTGCATGGGCAAACGCGGCTGGAGGAACGGCCGCTGATTCTCGTAGAGAATTTGATTGGATGGAACCGGATCCCGCGACCAATACACCATCCCCTCTATTACGTGAGTAATAAATAAAAATTCATCTATGAACCTGAAAACAATGTCACTTCCTTTTCACCTTCTTCTCGTCTTAAAATGTGCAGACGACCGAACGCAGCCTCTTGGGCTGGACTGCTGGTGATTTGCAGCGCATACGTAACAATCGCCAACTCATACTGATCTGTCAAAATATCCAGAATTCGTTCCAGATAACTGCAGTGAATGAACACGACTAGTTAAATTTTTGATAACTATTTGACATGTTTGAGTTGTTTGTTGGTTACCGAACAGCGCGGACTTTCGCAGAGGCGGTGGCCACTTTAACAGCTCCGTCAAGACTTTCGCTGGAGGCACAGAGTGATAAAAGTACATGGGCGGTATGGCCACCCTTAAAAGTCGAGTTATACAGGGGCTGCATATTGATATAAAATGGAGCGTAAGAAAATATGCAAATATGGGCAACTTCAATAATTAATACCAAGAGTCTCCTATCAAGAGGGGAAATGTAATTTTCTTTCTCTCCAAACGAACCATCACGACGCTGAAATTGTAGGATCCACTTGACAGAGTTGGTCAACAGTCGCTGATCAACATAATAATGATTTTCCCAATCTTGAAATTGTGACTGGCCCAAGATTCTAATCACCCAAGCCTAACAATTTGAACAATTGTATAAGATCTCTAAATTCCATATAGATTCTGATCTCTAAACAACAAACTCACCGTCACCCAAACGCTGGGATTTGAATTTGTGTGCGCGCGAAAGGATCCGTCGTGATGGTACAGTCGCATAAGATCCGCCATTTGGACGTTCATGTCGTTGAGTCCGCTGTACAAAACATCCGACACGAGTTGGTTCGTCAATCGAAGGTAGTGCAGACTCCATGAAGTGGTGGCCAAGTTGTACAAATTCGCTTCGGTTCCACGAAGAGGTCTGCTCAACATGAAATCGGTGGTGATGGGCGTCGACGGAAACACGGGTCCAAACACATCGCCTGTTATCGAGGGAAAAATCAAATAAACTTGGATCATCAGACCGGAAAAAAAGTTTAGATATTAGATTACCGCACAAAGTAATGGAGGCTCTAGGACTGCCGAAAACGTATCGGCGGAATTTCGAGTAAGGAATGATGGGCGTTTCTTCGACGGGAATGTCGAGAAATCTGAGGACGTGCGCTCGATTCTTCAGGTCCAATAACAGCGAAGTGTGTCGACTGATGGTGGCTCCTTCAGGCTATTCAAATGTTTAAGTTAACTTCAGAAGGCTCGGCAAATTTTTAATTTAACCTACTAAAACTTCCAGCCCAATTTCCAGATTCTGTTCAAAAATGTGACTTAGGACTTGGATTTTGACGGTGATGCTTCCCTGTTCGATGCGAGGTGAGATGGGCATGAACACTTCTGTCGTGGCTCCTCCTTTCACCTATTCAAAAAGCAATTTTGTCATTGCGCAATCAAGCAACGAATCGCTCTAGTCTGAATTTTTACAAAATTCTTTACCGTGACCATGTGATGTTTTTCTGCGCAGACGAGTCTAGGGTGATAATGGGCAACTTCTCCGTGGGCTTCGGTCTCGACGAAACAATAATCGTCGGATGCTTCTAATATGATTAGACCCATTGTATCCACCTGGAGGTTGTTGATGAAGAGGAGTCGGATGCCAAGAGTCTCTCTGCGCCGGATGAAACTGGGCGACTCGACCGAAACGTAAAATGGGAGCGATCCTTCGTACTGGGAATATTTAGACAGTTATATAACGACACATATTTGAAAGTTCATTTGAATTTCGATCGAATCAAACCTCGACGACATCGTCTACAATGGCGAAACCCAATTCACGATGGAAGGTGAATGCGGTGAGGAACCAAAGTTCGTTGGTCAAAGCGACTGAACGGTCGTTGAAATCGAAACCGTCGTCCGTCACTGGAATATCGAACCACGCCCAATCTCCATCCAGCCAATCGTAAAAATCCTGCGAGTATTTTGTGTCAAGTTTAATTACTAGCTGATAATTAGTATATGACGTCATGACAAATTCATTACGTGGAACCGGTTCCTTCTAAACATCCTAAAATTCATCCTGTCATCCTTTGTCAACGGACCTGTGCATCATTCGTCACATACAAAATGTCAAATATTAAGTCAATTTCAAATTTGATGCAGGTTTAATTCAATCAAGACTTGCAGTCATCCTCGTCAGATCCGTCGGTGCAATCCAATTTGCCATCGCAGCGCTGATCTTTGTGGAAGCATCCGACGGCCATGCACGGCTCGTATCCATTAGCTTTGTTACAATTGGCTGCAAAGAATTTTCAGTTGAAAAATTAAATGTTATTACGTAATATAGTAGTAAATGAAGAATAACTGTGCACCTGTGTCGGGATATTGACTGATCCTGGCGTCGGTGAAGACTAAAAGGCCGGCCAAATTGAACGTCCGCTTTGTATCCGCTCCTGGGTTGGCCGCTTTAAAGTACTGGCTTTTATCCGCTTTGCTTCCCTCTCGGTCTGTCCAAGTGATTCCGCTAACTGATCTGAATTACAATTCAAAATGCAATTTTCAGTTCAAATTGATTTTCTATTGATTATTTCAACCTGGAGAAAGGCTCTAATTGATACAGAGCCCGAATCATGCGACTGTAGGTGATCTCGTTGTCCGCCTGGAACATGTAGTTGGCCGACCGGATGAGCGACACACCCGTGAAAGCCCCAGGTAGAGTCCTCGTGACAACCTTCACCGTCAGCTTGCTGTGATCCTTTGTCTGCACCATGGTCAAATTCGTCTGCATGAATGAATTTCCCCCAGCACAGAAAGAAGTTATTACGTCATCTCACTTTTGCTAGATAGCAGCTGATGTTGGATAGCATTGACCGACCTTGTAACGGTTAATACTCTGCACTGGGATCGTGACGGAATCGGCCACCAGGTCCCCGAGGGGACTGACCATCATAGCGACTAATTTGAAAGTTGGCGCCATATCGGTAGAGACCGGCACGGAGAAAGTCAACGATTTCGTGGCGTGTGCAAGGGTCTCTGTCGCTCCGTGAACCACCAGACCTTTCGACGAGATCTGTACGCGTAATACAAAACATTAGAAAAAATCTAACAATTTTGAATTGAACAGGAATTGAATTATATATAACGTACGACGTAACTGTATGTAGTCTTGGAAAGCAAAGTTGCTCCTCAGGTGGATGGTGGCGAAGTGGCCGAGGAGTCCTTCATCCGTGCTGGTGGAGACGTGAACGAAGAAATCGCCCAGCGAATAAAAGGCTACGGCCTGCTGGTCAACACTGACCTGATCCCCTTCGTCGTCCTTGTAGAAGGCCGTTATCTTGAGCGAAGTGGCATCTTTTGGCACTGTAAACTATGTCGAACACAATTTAATAAAAATAAGCGATACTAAGTAAAAAATAAGAATCAAAATGCTGAAAATAAATTACATACATGAAAATGATGAATGCCGAATTGGCGGAAGGAATTGTATTCGGCATCTTCCATTTGCCGATCCATCCAGACGTCGTACTTGTTCCCGTAATAATTCAAACGCTCGTCGGACGATCGGTGGTACTCGCCTTGACGGGGCACTACGATGTCCGGAAGCGTCTTCAATTGGCCGTTGGAAGTGGTCGCCATCGGCCGGATGGTCAGTGTAGCTCCGGACAGTTTCTCCGGTGAAACGGCCTCGTCGTCGTCGTACATCAGATAGACGTGTCCCTCGTACGGCATGCCCGGCTTGAAGACGGCCGTTTTGGAACCGCCGAACCGGAACTTGAGCTGAGCTCGGATGATGCGCGTTTCGATGAAACCGTCCCGCGATTCGCCTTCAAAGTGGTGGTACAACGTCATGGCGACGCGGATGACCCAGCCGGCCAGGCTGCTGACACCCACGCTCCTCTTCACCTCCTCCAATTGGACGTCGTACGTGAAATCGTAAGTCTAAATAGATTGAAAAATGGTTGGAATTTTAACATTTCCGCATTTAATTGGAGCCTCGTTATTCATTTACCCATTGGTGAAAATCTTGTTTGACGAAGCGGAAGTCAGCTAACGAAGAATTGACTGGGCGAGCGTAGACTTGGAGAGTCAGATTACCGCTGGCCACCCGTCCCGGATGGAACGAAGTGGTGACGGCGGACTTTTTTTTTTTTTTTTTTAAATAAATGTATCAAATAATGGCTTACAAATTTGAATATTGCTGCAATATCGAAATAACCGTGTTACATATGGTTCGAAATTTTAAAAAGTTTCACGTTATCTGTATGTGAAACTTGAGCAATTCTTTCTTCCCTGTTCTGTACCCACACAGATGGCAACTCAACAATTCAAGATTTACCGAGTGAGTTTTCCACAAATGCATGACCATCACTTTCCAATTAGATTTCATCTCATCACATTCTGGACACTTAAAGTTGCTTTTAAAATGACATCTGGCATGATACTGTGCATTACATTCCTCCTCCAGTCGGACACTACAGCCAGGTATATTACATGTAAATCCTTTTGGTGTAGCAGTTGAACTACTGAATACAGCATCACTAGAATTGTCAGTTTCATTATCACTAATATGACTGGGTTCATCATCACGTTCGTCGAGCAGAAAATCTGACGATTCAGTCGTAACCTCCTCCGAAATATCGGCAATCCCAATTTGATGTTCTTTTTTTAAATGTTCTGCAACTACATGTTTGGATTGACTAACAAATTCGCAATTAGGGCACTTGTAACAAAATACTTGTTCGAATTCTATCGGGCTGTCTAAAGTTTCCATTTCTATCGCTTAATACAAGTAACTTCTCTGGAATGTTGTTGTTTATGACTTATCAGTGACACCTGTCGGCAGTATGTTGAATTGGATTTGAATAAAAAAGAAACCTTTCGGAAATAATATTTCGATAAGGGCGTAATTGGCGGATTGCATATATCAAAATCAAATAGAGCCAAGAGACAGTTTTAAAATGTGTCAAATTATTTCAGTTGTTAATTATCCATTGGCAATCCAATGCCAATAATTTTTGTTGTGTCGCTTCTTCCTTCAATACCGGCATCTTTGTCTCGATATGCCCGTTCATAAGCGTAGGCAAGTCATTTGTTGCACCATTCTCGGAGTCAGCTTTTGCTGTCATCAATTTGGAGTCATGCTTAATCATCAGGTTAATCATAAAGGAGTTGCAAATTCGAGACATTGGAGGTAAGGTGGAAGTTGATGTCTCCAACAGCTAAACAGATCACACGGAAGAATCAGTTAACCAAGTAAATATAAATGTACACACAACTGATAATGAGAAATATAGTTAGCCTACCGATTGAACAAGTGTAAAACAACAAAGTGCAAACAGTGAAACAAACAATTTTTACAAGTGAAAACAAATTTTACAAATGTAAAAAAAGATTTGGAAACTTGCACAAATGAGAAAAAAATCCAATCTGAAGAAGACAGTAAGAAAATAGGAAATCTGACTTCCGACTTAAA
>Ga0214171_1000701_pt1 | contig 10965 bp, 8 predicted proteins | sample TroBogEpilimnion_40_FD_153009 | JGI IMG/M metagenome (GOLD analysis project Ga0214171, IMG submission 153009) | Freshwater microbial communities from Trout Bog Lake, WI - 02JUL2007 epilimnion | ecosystem: Environmental > Aquatic > Freshwater > Lake > Epilimnion/Euphotic zone | place: Trout Bog... | reverse complement strand
TCAACATTCGAGATGGCGTTGTTTTGGCAACAAAACAGAAGCAATCCCCTTTTCATAAATGCGACTCAGAATAGGCGTAGTCAAGGCTTAATTTCACTATCTTGGTGCTACAACTAACTTGCGCATCCAATTCTCCTGAGCATTGATTCTGAAGTACTTTTTTCTTTGTATTTCAGGCCCAAAGTAAGTCTAAAAAAATACCAAATCCTTTCTTGATATGTATCAAAAGCGTTGATGGCGACTGCCTTCATCATGCTCTGATGGTGGAATTTTTTATAAGTCAGAGTGGGTGCCTTTTGGTGCCGGGAGTGGATTAATGCAGGTCCGGGTACCAGTCAGTTTTGAGCTTCCTTTAATCAGCAGTGGCTTACATCCACTCACCATTAAGGGCAAACGCATTCTTCCAATTGTTCAGGGTGGCATGGGTGTTGGAGTATCTGCACACAAGCTAGCTGGTGCAGTAGCTGCATGTGGTGGGATGGGCACGATCTCTTCGATTGATTTGAGACGTCTTCATCCGGACTTAATGGAAAAGACAAAGTCTTTGCTGCCATCCTCCGAAAGCAAGGCGCTGATTAATAAAGCAAATATTGAGGCACTCGCTAGGGAAATTCAATCTACTAAAGAAGCAGCAATGGGTCGCGGGATGATTGCAGTCAATATCATGCGCGCTGTTAATGAATATGCACCTTACGTGCAATGCTCCCTAGAAAATGGCGTGGATGCCCTAGTCGTTGGGGCAGGCTTGCCGCTAGATTTACCTGACCTTGCAAGCGATTTTCCAGATGTCGCCTTAATTCCGATTCTTTCGGAGTCTAGAGGTATTCATCTACTCTTGCGCAAGTGGGAGAAAAAAGGGCGCTTACCTGATGCCATCATCATCGAGCATCCCCGCTTAGCTGGTGGCCACGTTGGCGCAGCAAACATTGAAGATATCCACAATCCCAAGTTCAATTTTGAAAATGTCATCCCAGAAACGCTGGCGATATTCAAAACAATGGGATTGGAAGGTAAGATTCCATTGATACCCGCGGGTGGTATTACTAGTTACGCAGATATTAAGAGATTGCAGGATCTTGGTGCATCCGGCGTGCAGTTGGGTACCGCATTTGCGGTGACTATTGAAGGTGATGCGAGTGATAGTTTTAAAAAAGTTCTAGCAGATGCAGGTCCAGAAGATATGGTGGATTTTTTGAGTGCTGCTGGCTTACCTGCTCGAGCAGTCAAAACACCTTGGCTTAAAAAATATCTTGAGGCTCTTCCTGCTTTAAAGTCTGTAGCAAGAAAAAAACCACGCTGTACGATGATTTTTGATTGTCTGCATGATTGTGGCCTGCGTGATGGCAATGATCAGTGGGGTCAGTTCTGTATTGACAAAGTACTAGGTAGCGCTTTAGCTGGTAATGTACAGAAAGGCCTCTTTTTCCGCGGTGCAGGAACACTACCTTTTGGTAATCAAATTAAATCCGTTTCCGAATTAATCAACAAACTTTTAGAAAAATCTTTGGAGCCCGTAGCTTATGTCAATCCAGCCAATTAGCACTGATGTACTTATTGAAAAATACGCCAAAGATGGCGAGTATGAACCTGACCAAATTTTTCAACGTGTTGCTAAAGGCTTGTCAGTAGTAGAAGACATTGCTATTCGTGCCGATGTTGAGAAACTCTTTTTAGAGAACCTGCGTAATGGCGCAATTGGTGCGGGCCGCATCATGAGTGCAGCCGGCACAGATATTCAGGCGACGCTCATCAATTGTTTTGTACAGCCGGTGGGGGATTGCATTCAAGGTTTTGATGCTGAAGGCTTCCCAGGAATCTATGAGGCCCTCAAGCAAGCTGCAGAGACAATGCGTCGCGGTGGCGGTGTGGGTTATGACTTCTCACGCATTCGCCCAAAGGGCGCTGAGGTTAAAGGGACGGCTTCCATAGCCTCTGGACCTTGTAGCTACATCAACGTCTTTGATATGTCTTGCTCGACAGTGGAGAGTGCTGGAGCCAGGCGTGGGGCACAGATGGGTGTTCTACGAATTGATCATCCCGATATTTTTGAGTTCATTACCGCCAAGAGAACAACCGGTCGTTGGAATAACTTTAATGTTTCAGTGGGCGTGTCTAGTGCGTTTATGAAGGCGGTAGAAGGCAATCAATCATGGGAATTAATTCATAAGGCAAAGCCAGCTAAAAATGTCATTGCTGGAGGTGCATATCAAAGAGCTGATGGACTGTGGGTCTATCGCAAGGTAGACGCAAAAGAAATCTGGGAGGCAGTCATGAAGTCTGCCTATGATTTTGCAGAGCCCGGCATTTTATTTTTAGATAACATCAATCGTGATAACAACTTAAATTATTGCGAAAGTATTTCAGCGACCAACCCATGTGTTACAGCCGATACGCGATTGGCCACCCAATTTGGATTGATGCGTATCGGAGAATTATTTACCTCAGGTCAAGATTTAGAGGTGACTGTAGATAATCGCGCTTTAGGTTTAGAAGTCGGCGGTACGCAGGTAAGGAAAGCTACACCTGCTTTTTTAACATCCCACAATGCAGAAGTATTTGAAGTCATTACATCTGCAGGCTACATTATCAAAGCTACTGCTTGGCATGATTTTTATTGCTCCAGGGGAAAGGTGAAGTTGTCTGATCTTGTTGTGGGTGATGCTCTATACATTCAATCTGGTAAAGGTCAGTTTGGTAAATCTGGTAACAAGGACTTAGGGTTATTGATGGGCTTGATTACTGGTGACGGACACTTTACTAATCGTGGGAAGGGTGTGCAAGCTGCTGTAGTTAGTTTATGGGGCGAGGATCAAGCGCTTGCAACACAGCTTTGCGAAATCATTCAAACGCTTGTTGGTGGTCAATCAAATAATAAAAGAGAGTATCAACTGCGCCCAGTAGCCGTTCCTGAGCGGGATATGGTATTTATACGCTCGACCATATTAGCCAGAATTTTGAATATTTATGGTTTTAATGGTGAAACTAAATTAAGCGTTCCTGAGGTGATATGGAAGGGTACTGAGGAGTGTGTCAAAGCTTACTTGCGAGGTTTATTTCAGGCTGATGGAACGGTTAATGTCAGCTCCAACTCTAATAGTTGTTCAATTCGCCTAAATTCTTCTTGTGAACCATTGCTCAGTGAAATACAAATTCTTCTATCAAATTTTGGAATCTATAGCGCCATTCATTTAAGAAGAGAGTCTGCCATTAGGGAATTACCAGACGGCAAAGGGGGAAATAGGGGGTATTTGTGTCAGGATAATTTTGAGTTAGTGATTGATGGTGAATCACGAGAGCGTTTTATGCTTGAAATTGGTTTTGTGCTTCCCAAAAAAACAGAAAAATATAATGAATGGGTGAAAGATAAGGCATTAATTAAGACGCAATCCTTTCAGTCAGAGATTATTTCAATTGAATCTGTTGGCTTTGAACCAGTATTTGATGTTACTCAAGATGACAACAACACAGTTATTTTTAATGGTTTAGTCACCGGGCAATGTGGCGAACAACCATTACCGCCGTATGGTTGTTGTGATTTAGGTCCGGTCATCCTCCCGCGTTTTGTCAAAAACCCTTTTGGTTTTGCTGGTGAACCGAGCTTTGATTTTGAGGCATTCATCTCGGTTGTGAAGATTCAGGTACGGATGCTGGATAACGTTTTAGATGCTACTTACTGGCCCTTGCCTGAGCAGGCTGAAGAGGCCAGGATTAAACGTCGTATTGGCGTGGGCTTTACTGGTCTTGGTGATGCACTAGTCATGCTGAAGTTGCCATACAACGAAGAAGGTGCTCGCATTGTGGCTGCCAAGATTGCTCGCGTCATGCGTGATGCTGCATACGAAGCATCCGTTGAATTAGCAAAAGAGAAGGGCGCGTTCCCGAATTTGGATGTTGAAAAATATCTTGGTAGTGATAGTTTTGTGAGTCGACTAGATGACAAGCTAAAAAATGATATTCGTCAGTTTGGCATTCGCAATAGCCACTTACTCTCGATCGCACCAACCGGCACTGTAAGTTTGGCATTTGCTGATAATGCTTCTAATGGTATTGAGCCAGCATTTTCATGGGTGTATCGTCGTAAGAAGCGTGAAGCAGATGGTAGTACTAGTGAGTACGCAGTTGAAGATCATGCATGGCGCATGTATCGAGATTTGGGTGGTGATGTTGAAAATCTTCCCAAGTATTTTATTTCCGCTTTGGAGATGTCCGCTACTGACCATATTGCCATGATGGAGGCCGTGCAACCTTTTGTTGATACCGCCATCTCTAAAACCGTCAACGTGCCAGCAAATTATCCTTACGATGACTTTAAGAGCCTATATACCCAAGCGTGGCGTGCGAATCTGAAGGGGCTAGCCACTTATCGCCCAAATAGTATTTTGGGCTCGGTATTAGATCTGGGCCCTAGCAAGGAAGAGCCTTCGTTATCTAATGATGATGTTGCTGATCCCATGAGAATCGTGGTGGAAAGTCGTCCTAAAGGAATCTTGCCTGCGGTCGCTGAAAAAATTGAGTACTGGACACAAGAGGGGCATAAGACTTTATATCTCGTGGTGTCATTTATTACGATTCCTCTGAAAGGCGAAGCCGGTGGCTCAATTGAGCGTGCCATTGAGTTCTTTATGCCGGTTGGTCAAAATGGTGAATCGCAACAATGGATTACGTCAAGTATGCGATTGCTTTCATTAGCAGCTCGCGGAGGCTTTTTAGAGCGCGCTTTAAGTGATATGCGCAAAGTTGCTTGGGATCGAGGTGCAGTAAGACTGGGCACTTTCGAGAAAATTGATGGTACGCGCATGCCTTTATGGCATGACTCTGAAGTGGCTGCGATTGGTTACGCCATACAAAACATCATTGAGCGCCGTAATGGTGGCGCTACAAATGATCTTTCAGAGGCGCCTATTCGTGGGGCATCTACTCCGCCAGTGATGGTTGGGAAGAAGTGTGCTGAATGCGGTGCTCATGCTGTGATCCGCAAGGATGGCTGCGACTACTGCACCCAATGCGGACACTTAGGAAGTTGTGGGTAATTAGCCCCTACCTACAAAAGGCATGTTCGTGGCCATGATAGTCATGGATAGGATATTGCTTTCAAGAGGCAGTTGAGCCATATGGAGGACTGCCTCGCCGACATGATCTACATCCATTCGGGGTTCAACTTTAATTGAGAGGTCAGCCTGAATGATGCCGTTAGCCATACGCTCGGTCATCTCAGTCGCTGCATTGCCAATGTCGATTTGACCGCAAGCAATATTGAAGGCGCGCCCATCTAAGGCAATCGTTTTGGTCAATCCGCTGATGGCATGTTTAGTAGCAGTGTAGGGCGCTGACATCGGGCGGGGTGCATGTGCAGAGATAGAGCCATTATTAATAATTCTGCCGCCTTGAGGAGATTGTGCTTTCATCATCCGAATGGCTTGTTGTGAACAAAGGAAGGCGCCACACAAATTGGCGTTGACGACATTCATCCACTGCTCGTAACTTAATTCTTCCATTGGAATAGCTGGGGCACCCATACCGGCATTGTTAAAAAGTACATCAATCCGACCATAGTGTTTCTGAATTTCTGAGAACAGGGATTTAACTTGTTCTGGCTTTCCAACGTCGCACGCAACTGCGAGACAATTTGTTGCATCACCGCCAATATCAACGATGGCTTTTTGTAGCTTTTCTAGGTTGCGGCCAGTGAGAACTACCTTATAGCCGCCTTTGAGAAGTGCTTTGGCAGCAGCCCTGCCGATTCCAGCTCCAGCGCCCGTTACTAGGGCAATCTTATTTTGTACTTGGCTCATTACTGTCTCGACTATTGTTTTAAAAATGACATCTTATCGCGGATTATTTGGCTAGAGTTGATTCTTTTGTGTATTTTTGGCATGGGGGCATAATGCAAAAAAGACCAGAAATTTAATACGAGAGATTTCTATGAATTTGCTACGCAAACAACTCTACAACCCTATAGCTATTGGTGTAGCGATCATTTTATTGATTGCCGCCCTATTTGGGGTGTTGTGGGTCCTGGTACCGCCGCCACCAAAGACCATTGAGATGGCCACAGGTTTTCCTACGGGCCTGTATTACCACTTCGGTGAACGTTTAAAAAGCGCCCTTGCTAAAGAGGGCGTGACACTTGATCTGAAGACTACTGGTGGGACAATTGATAACTTGGCCTTATTGGATGATCCAAGCTCTGGGGTTGATTTTGCAATGGTTCAGGGTGGAGTCGCTGATGTTGCCAAGTACCCGAATTTGGTGTCCATCGCCGGAATGTTTTATGAGCCAATATGGATTTGGTATCGTGAGCCGGCCTTTAAATCTGATGGTGGACGATTGAGTGTCTTGAGTCAATTAAAAGGCAAGCGTGTTTCGATTGGTAATGTTGGTAGTGGCACATTGGCCTTAAGCAATGCTTTGCTCCAGGTTAGCGGCATTAGTGATGAGGAATTACATGTCGAAAAACTCAAGCCTGATGAAGCCTTGGCCAAGTTAAAAAATGGTGAGCTGGACGCGGTATTTATCGTTGCTGCAGCTGAAGCACCTATCTTGGAAAAGTTTTATACCATTCCAGGGGTCCGCTTAATGAGTTTTGAGCAGGCCGATGCCTATACGCGAAACTTACCGTATCTATCCAAGGTAAACATACCGAGAGGGGTAGTGAGCATTGCCAATGATTTACCAAGGCAAGATATCGTGGTACTTGCACCAACTGCAACCCTAGTAGGACACGCGGATATTAGCCCAGCTCTCGTGACTTTGTTGTTGGGGGATACATACGATATTCTGAAATCGTATTCTCGATTACAAAAGCCTGGTGAGTTTCCATCGGGGGTAGGATTAGATTTTCCGCTTCATGCTGATGCTGATATTTATTTAAAAGATGGGCCATCATTCTTGCATCGCTATTTACCATTCTGGACTGCGGTATGGGTCGGTCGATTTGTGAAGATTGTGATCCCGCTGCTGGTGATTTTGATTCCTTTATTTACCTACATTCCGGCAGCTAAGAATTTAATTTTGCGGCTGAAGCTTTCTCAGGTTTACGAGGAGCTAAAGATTTTAGAAAAGAATGCCTCTAATCCCGATTTGCGTGAGAAGAATTTTAAAGATTTGGCAGCAATCGAAAAACGTGTAGCCCATATGAAGGTGGCAAGGCTAGACGCTAAGGAGTTGTATGACCTAAAGGCACATGTTGGTGACACTCGCCAGAGGTTGAATTTAATGGAGTAGTGATCTGCTTGGTCACAATAATAGGAGACAACATGTTTAAAGAAACGCTAGTAAAAATAAGCGTAGTAGTGATCATCAGTGCTTTAGCGACGGGCGTTTTTGCGCAGACTTATCCCAATAAGCCCATCAATCTTGTGGTGCCACAAGCGGCTGGCGGTACGAATGATATTGTTGCGCGATTAATCGCGCCTGGTCTGGGTGAGACACTAGGCGCCTCTATTGTGGTTGAGAATAGACCTGGTGCCGGTGGCAATATTGGCACCCAAAGCGTAGCGCGTGCAGCCAAGGATGGATACACACTCCTTCTGACTATCAATAGCGCACAAGCGATTAATCCAGCTTTGTACAAAAATCCCGGCTTTGATCCAATCAATGATTTTGTACCTCTGTATTACATTGGCGCCACACCTTACGTATTAGTGGCCCCACCAGGATCCCCGTTGAAAACCTTAGCGGATGTTGTTGCAGCAGCAAAGAAAAAACCCGGTGAGCTATCTTATGCGTCAGCCGGTAATGGCACGATTAGTCACTTATTGGGTGCAATGATCAATACCAGCGCCGGTATTGAGATGCAGCACATCCCCTACAAAGGTGTAGCCCCAGCAATTAATGATGTCTTGGGTGGCCAGGTGCCCCTGGCTTTTGCAAGTCTGCCTTCAGCCCTGAATTACATCAAGGCTGGAAAACTACAGGCAATCGCTATCAGCTCTGCTAAGCGCTCTAGTGCGGCGCCAGATATTCCGACGATTGCCGAAACCTACCCTGATTGCGTGGGTGAGGTGTGGGTGGCCATTTTTGCTCCCGCTGGAACCAATGCGTTTGCCGTCAAGAAAATTCAATCTGCCATGAAGGCTACCCTGTCTATGCCAGAAGTGAGAGAGAGGCTGATGGCGCAAGGTTTAGATTTGGCACCGGTTCCCCCTGAAAAGTTAGGCGCACTACTAAAGGACGAGTTGGCGAAGTGGGTAAGAATTGTAAAAGCCTCGGGTGCTCAGTTAGATTGACCTAAAATCAAAAGATGACTATTTCAACCTTATCTCCGCCAGTAACTCCCGCTAAGGAGTTAGTTCAATCTCTGCGCACTAACGGCTATGTAGTAGTTTCTGCCGAAACGGTCGCAGAGATCACTAAGACCTCGTTATCAGATCTTTTGGCCTTGAATATTTTTTGGAATGATTTGCCACGCGATCCCTATTTGAAAGATGGGGGCCGTTATCGTTATCGCCGTCATGCTAGTTATGAAATTAAAGGCGATGCTCTTGTAGCAGTACCTCACCGCGCCCATTGGCAGTCAGTAGATTACAACGCCTTACATGGCGGTATTGAGCGCTGGTTCGAGCCAATGCAAGCGCAGTTAACTGGTAGCCCTGCTTGGAAATCATTATTGCTTGGCATGGCGCATGTATTAAGTAGCCTCAAGCCAGTCAATACTTGGTTTGTGGAAGCACACGAATTCAGAATTGATACCACCGATGGAATTGGTCGCCCAACACCTGAGGGTGCTCATCGTGACGGCCATGATTTTGTAGCAGTTTTTATATTAGATCGCGTTGGTATTAAGGGTGGTGAAACACGTGTCTTTGAAGCCAATGGTTCAGCTGGCTTGCGTTTTACGCTCAGCCAGCCTTGGTCTTTGTTGCTCATGAATGATGAGCGCATGATTCATGAATCCACTCCTATACAGCCGGTTGGAGCGCATGGCCATCGAGATACCTTAGTGCTGACTTATCGCTCAAATGGTTTCCAGGACTCCCCAAATGGTGGGCAGCAGTAAGTCTGACTTACTGCACTTCATCCGGATATGAGCACTCTTTATCGGGTTGGTTGTGCCGCTGGATTTTCTGGTGATCGCCTCGGTGTTGCTCGACCCATCGTAGATGAATTCTTAAGATTGGGCGAGCCCGCTTGTTTGATCTTTGAGAGTTTGGCTGAAAGAACTTTAGCGCTTGCTCAGTTGGATCGTCGACAAAATCCTGCGCTTGGCTTCGAGCCTTTGTTAGCAGAAATGCTTGAACCCATCCTCGCTGATTGTTTGTTAAATAATATTCCAATTGTCGGCAACTTTGGCGCTGCCAATCCTGAGGGCGCTGCATCCCTCATTGCGAAGCTGGCTAAAGCTCAAGGCTTCCCATCCATCAAGATAGCGATTGTGAGGGGCGATGAGATTTCTGCCTCAGTTTTTATGGCTTGTCTTGATCAGCAAAGTCAAGAAGCTTTATCTAATAGTAGCCTCGTCAGTGCGAATGTGTATTTAGGTGCCCGCGAAATTGCGGATGCATTGAATGATGGAGCGCAAGTAGTGGTCACTGGGCGGGTTGCTGATCCCGCGCTCACAGTTGGGCCCTTGATGGCCCATTTCAAAAAATCTTGGAGTGATTGGAATTTTTTAGCTCAGGCAACGATGGCTGGGCACCTGCTTGAATGTGGTGCTCAAGTTACGGGCGGTTACTTTGCAGATCCCGGGGTAAAAGATGTTCCAGGCTTAGCTAGCGTGGGATTTCCAATCATTGAATTTGATGAGTTTGGAAACTGCTACGTTACCAAGGCTCCCAATACTGGTGGCGTGGTGAGTCTCATGACCGTAACTGAGCAACTTCTCTATGAGGTCCATGACCCGGCTCGCTATCTCACGCCGGATGTGATTGCGGATATCAGCCAAGCCCAATTAGAGCTTACCGGAGAGAATAAGGTTTTACTCAACAAGGTATTGGGTCATGAAAAGCCCGCTACCTTGAAGGCAAATATTTGTATTGATGGTGGTTGGTTAGCTGAAGCGGAAATTTCTTATGCTGGCCATCATGCTTATGAGCGTGCCCAATTGGCGGCTCAGATTATTCGCGAGAGATTGTCGGATGTATTGGATTTAAGGATTGACTATATCGGGTCTGCAAGCGTATTTCCAAGTGAAGATGGCAGTGGACCATCTTTCAGGGCGCAAGGCGGGTTTGAAGATATTCGACTACGTGTTGCTGCGGCTCATATGAATAAAGTGATTGCTAATCAGCTTTGTCGAGAGTTAACGGCGCTCTATACCTGCGGACCAGCGGGAGGCGGTGGCGTGCGCACTAGTCTGCGGCCTCGTTTAAATACTTTGGTGGCTTATGTGCCTCGTGATCTAGTGAAATCCTCTTATGAATTCTTTGCGGGTGAACAATGAATTTAACTAAGACAAGAATCCCCTTGTATGAATTGGCTCATGCGAGAACTGGCGACAAAGGGAATCGCTCAAATATTAGTGTGATTGCTTATCGGCCTGAAGATTTTGCCATCTTACTCAGAGAAGTGACAGCTGAAAAGGTGCGTGAACACTTTTCGTTTCGAAAGCCTACAGCCGTGCAGCGATATGAATTGCCAAAGTTATGCGCACTGAATTTTGTGATGGATGATGTGTTGGAGGGTGGAGTCAATCTATCTCTCAATCTCGATACCCACGGCAAGAGTCTTTCTTATTGGCTCTTAGCGATGGAGATCGATCCGAGTTGAATGGATTACTCAGCCTCCATACCGGCATCTTTAATTGCCTTAGCCCACTTCACAGTTTCAAGTTTGATTTTCTTATCCAGCATTTCTGGGCTGCCAGGTTGAGATTCAAATCCTAAGGAAGCAAAGCGATCGACTAGATCTTTTGATTTAGCTGCCTCGTTAATAGCTTTGTTGAGTTTTGCTACAACATCCTTAGGCATGCCTGCGGGGCCGAAGGCTGCAAAAAATGCAATCAACTCATAGTTTTTAATTCCCAAT
>Ga0214171_1000697_pt1 | contig 10993 bp, 13 predicted proteins | sample TroBogEpilimnion_40_FD_153009 | JGI IMG/M metagenome (GOLD analysis project Ga0214171, IMG submission 153009) | Freshwater microbial communities from Trout Bog Lake, WI - 02JUL2007 epilimnion | ecosystem: Environmental > Aquatic > Freshwater > Lake > Epilimnion/Euphotic zone | place: Trout Bog... | reverse complement strand
GACCGCCGGCGTTACTTTGGCGGTTTTCCTCCAAGTCGGCGGCTTGCCACTGCTTTCCACCCAAAAATCCGGGCTCTTCCTGCTTCTTGCGGGCATCCCGGGCCTGATCCATGCGTTCTATAGCGCCGTGTGTGATTCTGCCGAAAGAAAGGGGATAATAAGCGAGTGAAGAAGATTGGCTTTCTCCTCTTGGTCTTGACCCTCAGTCGAGTCGCGGTTGCGTATGCAGCGACCACGTCGACTCCTGTCACTAATCAAAATTTCTTCTTTGGTAACACTTCTGCAGGAACCGCGGCGATGAATCAAGTTCTTGCACTTCTCGTTGGACCAAAGGGACCACCAGGACCTGCCGGCGTTGCAGGCAAAGATGGCTTTGTTGGTTTGAATGGCCAAAACGGAAAAGATGGTTTGCCGGGCGCGCCTGGCGCAATCGGACCACAAGGAATTCCTGGTGAAAAGGGTGAAACCGGAACAGCGGGTGCACGTGGTCCAGCCGGTCCAGCTGGACCTGCGGGAGCAAATGGTATTGATGGAACAAATGGCTCTGGCGGATCGGGCGGAAGCGTTTCATTCGCCGACGGTCAAATTCTTGTTGGCTCTTGTCAACCAGTAGCAGAAACGGTTACCGTTTCCGTGGATCGTTACTTCACTGGCACCGAATTCCACTTTGCCGATTTCAATTTCTCTGGTCTTGATGCAAATTGTGGTTCAAAAGTCTTGACCGTCGATTTGGTTATGGCGAGCTCGATCAGCTCCGGAAAGACGTATTTGCCGAATGATGAAATCGTCTGTCGCTACACCTTGCCAACACCGCCCGCTTCGACAACAACGCTTTCCGACCTCAACTCCACCTGCTCGATTTATCGAAGCCACGTGAACACCAACACCGCGTTGCGCTTGGATGCTGTGAACACCCTCGACTTCACCGGAGCCATCGGCTTCCAGATTGCGGGCTAGTGATGGCGCGTAAACCACAGAATGGCGCGGAGGAGAGCAAGAAGCCGGCACCAATCATCTCCAAGTTGCCGATTCCCATTTCAGATTCACCGCTTGTTATTGACCTGCCCGATGGTCAGAAGTTGGTCGTCGGTCGAATGATTCAAGGAACTGTTATTGAAGTTGCGACTTGGCGTGGCACTGGTCGTCCTGATTCTCGTACCAGTCGCTTGATGTTGGGCATGAGCATTGGTGATGTGAATCCGCCAAAGGAAGAACCCGTTACGTCGGCGCCAAAGACCGTAGATTTCGAAGGCAATGAAGTTCCAGCACCAAAGAAGCGCGCACGCAGCTCGAACAAGTACGTGGCGATGGCGCAGGACATCTGGTTGAAGGTCTGGGGCGAGCCAAAGCCGAAGAAGGCAAAGTCAGTCAGCCCAACCGGTGAGAAGATCAACAAGACAGGTTTTGCAGGCAAGGCATCGTTCACGGCCAAACTTCCCAAGATGGGAAAGCCCGGCATCTCGGCGTTCAAGCGTGGCGCGAAGTCTGCAGGCAGCGTTTCCGCCCCGAGCGAAGCCCGCGTATCGCGTCGTGAATCCAGTGCCGAGTCCGATGAGATCGCCGCATGGTTGGAAGAGATTTCCGAGAAAGCCCGCGTAAAAGTTGAAGGCAAGAGCGCAGCAACGACGACCGTTAAGACCACACCAGCGAAAAAAGCCGTCAAAAAGAGCCCTACTAAGCCACTCAAGCGTAAGTAGTTAGGTACCCTTTACCTATGTTGAGAAGCGCTGCAAAGCCTGCAGGTATCGCCCTGTTGGTCATTGCCATATTCATGGCGCTGGGCTTTCGCATCAACCATCCTCACTACGGCGTCGGCAGCGCACTTGGCTCTGCAAAATCCAGCCTCGCGCTTTACAAAACTGGCGGCACTCCGACCGTGGGTCAAAAGGTTTTGGTTACTGTCCCTAACTGGCCAGCAGCCTCACCCGCAATCGGCGTTGTGCGCACCGTGCAAGGAAATAACATTTTGGTCATTTTGGGTAACGATATTCGCCAGGTATCACCGAAGGAGATCCACGGACATTTGTTAGCCGTGATTCCATTCTTCGGATATCTCTTCGGCGCAATCGGCCTCTAAGACTTTACTTTTTTCATAACTCTTAAGATCCGAGAGTTACTCTCATCAAAATCTGATTGGGCTTGAGTGTTGCATCGCTACTTAAATCAATGCGAGTAGCTGCGAACTCGGGGAGTCCCGCCTTACGCAACTGAATGCTGTAAGCCAATGCGCGAACCACGCCCTGGTTTGAGCTTTCGGTCTTAGGATCAAATCCACCGACGATATTTGCGTAGAGAACCGTGGTGCTTGGCTGATACTTCTGTCTTGCCAACATCGCCACGTAATCCGATTGAATCCGAGCAGCATCAAATTTCTCGTAGGCAAAGACCAGGCCTTGGCTCAGATTCGTGCCACCGAGCTCGCCCACCTTGATATTGGCGTTACCCGAAAATCCACCACCGAGAACAGGCACGAAGGAAATGGTCGCAAGAAACACAACCATCAGCGCCAGGAACGAGTCGGCAAAGAGCCAACCAGCTTGGCTGGTCGCATCTTCTTCGTGCAGAACTGCACGACCGCGGGGTTTAGCGCGCATTCAAATAATCCCACGCATCGGTGCGTGCGGGCATCTTCTTGGTCGACTTTTCCAGCGACTTAGCGGTCGTCGCCACGCTATTTGCTGCGTTAGCCAACTTGGTGACCGAATTAGCTATCGATGCGTTAACGGTCACTGTTGTCATGGTGCGCTTGGTAAACAGGAATTTAGCAATCTGAATCGCGATCCGTACGCGCTCGCTTTCAACTTTATGTTCGGCCTGAGCATGCAGCTCGTTGGATCGGCGACCCATTACCGAGACCGTCAGGGTCAAGGCGATCACGATCGCGATAATGCTGAAGTCCAGAGTCGCAACATTGCTGATACGCCATTCAGATGAAAGCGTGTCATAACCGTTCTGCCAAAAATCTAGAAAGTTAACGACCGATGTACCGTGAATTTTCACGTATTTAGAGAAGCCAGTGGTCGCGTTGCCGACCGCCAACCAGGTGAGTGCGACCGGAGCGAAGACCAAGACGTTGCGAATAGCGGTTAGACGACGCGTCCATTCATGAATGGCATCTGAGGATTTAACGGCTGGCTGTGGCAAGTACTCCATCGGATCCATCGTGGCCCAGATGGGCAGATCGTTGTTCTCGCGCAGGTCATTGGTGAGACCCGAGACATATGGATCGTTGCTGACGCCGTGGGTACGACCCCATGCTTCGAGCGAATCCGCGAGGACGAGGTGGTCGGTATTTGCTGATTTGCGAGCTCTAGCCATGGCTCAAACTTACTAGAGGTTCTGGAAATCCACTTTGATGCAGCGGTCCATCACGACCGAAATACCCCGAGCCTCGGCATCGGCGGCAAGAACTGGGTCAGAAATGCCGAGTTGGAGCCAGATGTTCTTAGCCTGCTTGTCGAAGGCGGCCTCGAAGACTTGGGGCAGCTCCGAGGTCTTGCGAAAGACGTCGACAATATCGATGTCGACCGGCACATCGGCCAGGGTGGGGTAGACCGGTTTCCCGAAGAGTTCTTTCACTACCGGATTTACAAAGTAAAGGTCGTAAGCACTGTTATCCAGAAGATACTTCGCTACGCCATAGCTTGGTCGGTCCGGCTTATCCGAGACGCCGACAATCGCAATTGTCTTCGCTGTCTCGAGCATCGTTCGAGCTTGCTCCGGAACCATTGCGCTAGCTCTTGGGTTCGAGGATTAACGAAACTGAATTAATGCACCAGCGCTGATCGGTAGGGACGTCATATCCCTCACCTTCAAATACATGGCCCAGGTGCGAGCCACAATTAGCGCAACGGACCTCGGTGCGAATTCGTGGCGCAAGTGAGCGATCTTCAATCAAGTCGACCGCATCATCAGCAGTGGGGGCGTAGAACGAAGGCCAACCGCATCCGGAATGAAACTTTGTCTCACTACGAAATAGTTCGTGATTGCATGCCTTGCAGCGGTAGATGCCGACCGTTTCAGTATCGGTGTATTCACCGGTGAAGGGGCGCTCGGTCGCAGCATTGCGCAGCACGTCGTACGAGAGCGGATCGAGGCGTGCCTGCAACTCTGTCTCGTCGATCTGGACCGGGTACTGCTTATCGCCTGTGCTCATATCTCAATCCTGCCACACGCACGGGAATACGGCAGAGGCTGCGGGCGTTAACTAGTTGAAAGTTCAACTAGTTTGGGAGTAGGCTAAAAGCATGAGCACAGATACCCCGGTCAAGATGCCGGCTTTGTATATCGGGCATGGCGCACCACCATTGTTGGACGATCCGATCTGGAGCGGCGAGCTCGCTGGGTGGTCCAAGGACCTGCCCGCACCTAAAGCAATCTTGGTCATCAGCGCTCACTGGGAATCTGCTCCGCTTACTTTGGGGGCAACCGAAACCGTTCCGCTGATTTACGACTTCGGTGGATTCGCGCCTAAGTATTACAACATGCAATACACCGCACCTAGCGCACCAGAACTCGCTGCGCGAATCAAAGCGATGCTGAACGAGCCAGTCACCGATCAACCTCGCCGCGGTTTAGATCATGGCGCTTGGGTGCCGTTGATGAAGATGTATCCGGATGCAAATATTCCGGTCTTGCAAATGTCGATTCCGACGCATGACCCAGAGAAGTTGTTTGAACTTGGCAAAAAACTGGCGCCGTTGCGCGATGAAGGCGTCTTGATAATCGGAAGCGGCTTTATGACCCACGGTCTGCCATTTCTCAAAGAATTTCGGATTGAAGCAACGCCGCCTGGCTGGAGCGTGGAGTTCGATATTTGGGCGAAAGAAGCATTGAAACGCGGCGCGGTTGATGAACTTATGAACTACAAATCACTCGCACCTGGCATGCCATACGCACATCCCACGGTCGAACATTTCGCACCAATATTTATTACCCTCGGAGCAGCGACGGTTGCGGATGCCGCGCCACAAGTTGCAATTGAGGGATATTGGATGGGTCTAGCAAAGACCTCGTTTCAAGTCGCTTAAGTGCAGTCCGCTTAAAGTTTTTTTGCGTAGAAGCGACCGAGGAAATCGGCCTTAAAGTCGTAGAAGGTTTTGTTCTCGATCGAATCACGCATTCGGTCAACCAGTCGCACGATGTAGCGCTCGTTGTGAATCGTGGCCAATGTGGATGCCACCATCTCCTTCGCGTGGAATAAGTGATTGAGATACGCCGCGGTGTAATGCGTGCAGGTGTAGCAATCGCAATCGGCGTCAATCGGCGCGAACTGAGTCCGGTACTTTGAATTCGTTAGGTTGACCCGTCCGTCATTGGTAAAGACCGCGCTGGTGCGGGCTTGGCGTGACGGCGCAACGCAGTCGAAAGTATCTGCGCCATTCTCAACGCCGACAAAGAGATCATCCGGCTCACCAATGCCCAGCAGATGTCGCGGTTTGTTGACCGGCAACTCTTCGGTCATCCAGCTGACAATGGTGCCGAGATTTTCTTTATCGAGCGCGCCGCCCAGACCAAAGCCATCGAACTGCACACCGTTCATATCCATCGAGCCAAGATCCTTGGCTCCCTTGCGACGCAGGTCTTGGTACTGCGCGCCTTGTAAGACTCCGAAGAGAGCTTGATACGGCTTGTTCGCCCGCTCTTTGGTCAAGCGATCGTGTTCAACTAAGCATCGCTCCGCCCACAATCGGGTGCGCTCTAACGACATCTCTTGATATCGGCGGGTGTTGTGCAGGGTGGTGCATTCGTCGAAGGCAAAGATGATGTCCGCGCCCAGCTGGTGTTGAACCTGCATCGAGACCTCGGGGGTAAAGCGGTGCATCGAACCATCCAAGTGAGACTTAAAAGTTACGCCATCGTCATCGACGTGCGCGAGCCGCTCCTTGTGATCGGCGATGACTTCGTCGGAACGAAATGTAGTCTCGTCCATTGCGATAACTTTTTTAAAACCAACCCCGAGCGAGAGGACCTGAAAGCCGCCGCTGTCGGTAAATGTGGGCCCGCTCCAATTCATGAACCCCCCGAGTCCACCCGCTTGATCCAAAATAGCTGGACCAGGTTGTAAATAGAGGTGATAGGCGTTGGCTAAAAGTGCTTGCGCTCCTAAGTCGCCCATGCTTTCAGGCAGAACTGATTTAACCGTCGCCTTTGTTCCAACCGGAATGAAAGCAGGAGTCTTTATCTCGCCATGCGGAGTTGAGATAACGCCAGTACGCCCCTGAACTCCCGCAACTCCTTCAAGGGGAGTCGAGACGGAGAAAGAAAAGCTCAGGTTAGGAGAGCTTTCCGGTTACTTCGACCAAGTTGGCGTTGTTGTTGCTGATGGAGAATGTCAACGCATCGCCAGATTTTCCTGGGCACGAAATTGCCCACTTGATGGTGGATGCAGATCCCGCGGCAAGCGCACTTTGTGGCGCACCGGTAAATCCATTGTCGCCATCCAAAATGTCCGCGCATGTACCCGCTGGGGTAGTAGCCGTCACAATCATCGAGGCGAGATTAAGAGCCACCTTGGGGGTAACGGCAATAGAGATTGCGTCATTAACCTGACCTGGAAGCTGGCCGGATGCGTAGTGACCTGGGGTCATCGGGGTGGGGGATGAGAGCGTGAAGGAAGATCCGTCGGTAGTCACAAGGGCGGCACCAAATGCACCAGCCGCCTGCGCCTTGAGGACGGGAGCTTCTACCAATGCCTTGGAATCCTTGACGACCGGAGTCGATGATCCGCCACAAGCAGAGAGCGTAAGAACTAGCCCAACAGAACCTAGTGCGGCAAGCGCCTTCTTCGTTGCTGACATATCCTGTACTCCTTGATTTGTCTTCGGTTCATTCGCTTCCCGTATGAACTCTATGTGTGCCATTATAGGCTTTTACTACCCGCTAGTACCTTTTTAAAGGACTAGTACTTTTCGAAAGGACCCACCGTGGCCATCGCAGCTCGCCCAAAGCGCAGCACCATCAGTCGCAGCAAGCAGCGCGCTGCTGCCAAAGGCGGTCAGGTAGTAGTAACCGGCCGCAGCCCGCGGGAGATTGCCTGGGCGCGATTCAAGCGGAACAGAATTGGCGTCGTTGCTGCGATTGTCAGCATCGTTGTTCTCGTACTTTCACTTGGCGCACCGATTTTTGCGCGCCTCTTTGGCGTTAACCCCAACACTCTTAATCTGACCCACTTGGATGTCTCGGGCATCCCGACGCAGGCTCATGGTGGAATTAGCTGGAGCCATCCCTTTGGCCTGATTCCGGGCACTGGCCGCGACCTATTGGCACAATTGCTTTACGGTTCACGTATTTCATTTATGGTGGCAATTCTCAGTACCGGCTTAACGCTTTTTATTGGTTTGATGCTGGGCATCATGGGCGGCTATTTCCGCGGTCGGGTTGATTCCACTATCGGCCGCGTGACCGACTTCTTGTTGTCGTTCCCATCCTTCTTCATGATTGTGGCGCTTTCAGAGCCGATGGTGAAGCGCATCGAAAAAACCGGAATCGCACAAGGCAATGGCGCTCGCGTGATCTTCCTCGTCATCTTCCTGTCATTCTTTGGTTGGCCATATTTCTCGCGCATCATTCGCTCTCAAACATTGTCGCTGCGCGAACGAGATTTCATTACCGCGGCCCAAGCGATGGGCGCACCAAGCAGCCGAATCATTTTTAAAGAATTGATGCCCAGCCTCTGGGCGCCAGTTATTGTTTTCGTCTCATTGTCGTTGCCAGGATATTTGGCGGCCGAGTCGGTCTATTCGTTCCTGGGTCTGGGAATTCAACCACCGGCGTCCACCTGGGGAATCTTGCTTTCTAACTCCACCCGCTTCGTAACGGTCTTTCCGCAGTTCTTCCTAATCTCAGCGGGCTCTCTGGTGTTAGTCGTTCTCGCTTTCAACCTAGCGGGCGATGCGCTCCGGGATGCATTGGATCCACGGACCGAGCGTTAGCGATTCGCAGCTGCAATCGGCCTTAACGGCCGCAGCGAAAATGTAACAAAACGATAACATTTTGGCTCTTCTCAATACTTGTTACCCGTGGTTAACTTACGCCACTTGATTCGCCTTTCACTGGCTTGCCGGCGGAAGCGATGAACCCTCTTGGTGCACACCCTCGTGTACTAAACGAAAGGAGCAATCTATGAGCAGATTTACTGCTCGACATCGCTCAGTTGCAGTTGCTGCGGCTGTTCTCTTGTCTGCATCAACAGTCATGGTTTACGGAGCTGCCGCATCTAACGCAGCGACCGCAACGCCAAAGACTGGTGGAATCATCAACTTCTTGACGCACCAAACACGTCTTGATGCGATGGATCCAGCACAGATCTACACCGGCCGCGACATCTCTTTCGAGACTGCCTACATCGTCCGTACCCTCACATCTTTCAAGCACGTTGCTGATGGTTCATCAACAACTCTTACTCCAGATATTGCAACCAACACTGGCGTCCCAACGAACAACGCAAAGGACTGGTCATTCACCATTCGTCCAGGCGTGAAGTTCGATGACGGCAAGGATGTAACTTGTGCCGATATTTCTTACGGCTCATCACGTTACTTCGCACAGGATGTATTGGCACCTAACGGTCCTGCATACCTCGCCGCATGGTTGAACCTGCCAGCAGATCCAAAGGCAGCTAACGGCACCGCATACCCTGGCCCATACAAGGCCACACCTGCACAGCAGGCTTTGTGGAACAAGGCAGTTTCTTGCTCTGCAGACAACCGCACCGTTACCTTCCACTTGAAGCAGTCAATCGGTGACTTCAACTACTTCACCACATACCCAACTACTTCACCTGTTCAAAAGGCGAAGGACACCGGCGCAAAGTATGACCTCAAGATTCAAGCAACCGGTCCATACATGATCGCTGAGAACAATAAGACCGACCTCAAGTTGGTACGTAACCCTTACTGGACCAAGGCTTCGGATCCAATCCGCACCCCTTACCCAGATCAGGTTGTCCTTCAGTACGGCTTGGATCAGGAAGTCATGGATCAAATCCTGCTTTCCGATTCAATCCCTAACGCAGTTGGTTTCGATAACGTCTTGCCTACAAACTTGACCAAGTTCTTTGGTAACAAGTCATTCAAGGGTGGCGCTTACAACCAGCTCACATCATTCGTCGGATACTTGGCATTCAACGTCAAGAACATCCCTTGCCAGCAGATTCGTGCTGCGATGTACTACGCACGCGATGCTAAGGCAATCCTTGATTACGCTGGCGGCGAGACCTATGGCGGTACATACGCTCAGAGCCTTGTCTCTCCATTGAACTCAACCGACTATGCCGCAAACGGTATTTGGGGTCCAGGATCTCAGAACTGGATGCCAGGTGGAAACGTTGCGTACGCACAGTCCTTGATGGATCAGGCTAAGACTGCTTGCCCTGCTGATTACGCAAAGGCAACTGGCCCTGGTTACACCATCGACGTCCGCACCTCGTCAACACTGAACGACACAATTCCAATCAACCAAGCAGCTTGGGCACGTATTGGTATCAAGGTTCAGTACAACATCATCAAGGCCGGCTACTACCCAACAATCATGGATCCAACAAAGCAGAGCGATATCTCTACTTCAGGTTGGTCACAAGATTGGCCTAACGCCTCAACAGTTATCCCAGATCTCTACACCCCACAAGGTGGATTCGATCTTTCACAGAACACAGCTGATCCTAGCTACAAGGCTTTCGAAGCCAAGGTCACTGCTGCTCTAGGTAACTCAAACCGTACAGCTCAAGCTGCACAGTGGAAGGCGCTCGAGAAGGAAGCAGCAGCTAAGTTCTGGGTACTTCCAACAACAACTACAAAGGATCAGACAGCGTGGGGCACCGGTATCGGTGGTCTCTACTTCTGGTTGCCTCAGGCAACACCTGATTACATCAAGTTGTTCGTAAAGTAAGCAGTACTATCGCTTAATCAGTAGTAAAGCCGTGAAGAGGCAGTCTCCCAAAGGGGACTGCCTCTTTAGGCGTAATAGATTCAATTCTCGAAAGGCAGTTACTGGTGATTGGTTTTATCTCCCGCCGACTAGGTTTCTCGATTCTCACACTCTTGGTCGTCACCTTCGCGGTCTATGTGATTTTCGCAGTTCTGCCCTTCGATCCAGCGGCACTGACCTGCGGACAACACTGCAACGCCACCATCGTTCATGCCAACCGAATTCGCCTGGGTTATGACAAACCGCTCTGGGATCAGTTCTGGTTATTCCTTCGCGGAATTTTCATGGGCCGCACCTACGGCACCGGTGCTGGCGCATTTACGTGCCCCGCCCCAAGCTTTGGATTCTCTTTCAATCAAAACACCTGCGTCTCAACCCTGTTGGCGCAAGCGTTTCCCATCACCATCAGCCTTGCCGTCGGCGCGCTCATCCTCTGGTTAATCATGGGAGTCAGCCTGGGAATTTTGGCCGCTCGCAACAAGGGCAAGATTTTAGATACCGCCAGTTCGGTCTTCGTCTTACTCGGTATTTCCTTGCCGGTCTTTGTTACCGGACTCTTCCTGTTGATCTGGATTTCCTTGAAGTGGCACATCATTCCGATTCAACTGCAGGGCTATGTCTCGCTCTTCTCCAATCCCTTTAAGTTTGGCGAGTATTTCATTTTGCCGTGGATTACCTTGGCCTTCGCCTTTGCAGCGTTGTACACCCGCTTTACCCGCTCTTCTATCTTGGAGACGTCGGGTGAGGATTACATCCGCACTGCTCGCGCCAAGGGCTTGCCCGAGAAAATTGTTCTTCGCAAGCACACCTTCCGCGCCGCATTGGCCCCAATCGTCACGATGGCCAGTTTGGACTTTGCCAGTTTGATCGGCGGAGCAATTCTGACCGAATCTATTTATAACTTGCCGGGGCTAGGCAATCTGACGTTGCAGTCGATTTATGAATTCGATTTGAACGTTGTTGTTGCCACAACCATCATCGCTGCGGCGGTTGTTATTGTCATGAACCTGATCGTGGACCTGCTCTACGCAGTTCTCGATCCACGAGTGAGAGCGTAATGATGGCC
>Ga0214171_1000696_pt1 | contig 10997 bp, 8 predicted proteins | sample TroBogEpilimnion_40_FD_153009 | JGI IMG/M metagenome (GOLD analysis project Ga0214171, IMG submission 153009) | Freshwater microbial communities from Trout Bog Lake, WI - 02JUL2007 epilimnion | ecosystem: Environmental > Aquatic > Freshwater > Lake > Epilimnion/Euphotic zone | place: Trout Bog... | reverse complement strand
CGTATATGTGGGAAGCGGACGCATTAGTAAGCGCCTGGAAAGTGAACTGCAGTCCAGCATGGATCGATCAGTCCAAACCGTAAAAATGTTTTTTGATGTGTTGCTTGAGTCATTTCCTGATCTCGCAGCAATTCAAGCCGAGAAACTTGACCCAATTGGACTGAGAAGTCGTTCCATGCTCGGCTCAATGACGATGTTGCGTGCTCTTGCTCATACTTATTACAACCTCACTCATCCTGAAGAATCTGGTGGTGGCAGAGTTCTGAGTCGCGACGAGGTAAAAAACTATTTTGGCAAGCTTTCGACAAGGATGTCAGTTCCAATCACTGGAAACGATGCGATGTGGCTCAGTACAAATGCTGTTCGACCTGGTGACACTGCTCCATCTGCGCGTTCCCAGGACTTCAAAGCCCTCGTCGACTCTTTGACACGCTGGGGTCGTTCAGGCTTGCCTAATTAACGAATAACTGATCGTGTCACACCTATCTGGTTACGTCCTCCTCAGGTAATCAAATAGGTGTGGCCAATTTGGGAAAGAAGAAAATGCCAAAAATACAAAATCCAATGCAAGTAGCTTCATTTCGAATCCTCAAGCAATTCAGAGAAGCTTCAAACAAGCTCTATTTTACGGATGTTACAGCGATGGAAGAAAACATAAATGAGTCCTGCGCTACGTTTCTTAATAATCCTGATTACAAACTACTTGCGTTCATCAATGATGTATCAGGGAATAAAACATTCCTAACATCAAATGAAGATAAGTCCGTAGTCATTCTCTGGGACGAGATTGAATCAGGGAAGAAAGCAGTCGTTACCGTTTCTGCAAGCAGTCTTGGGAGCTTGACTGAGGCCTTTGCGTCCTTTGGTGACATCAAGGCGGTCAACAATGTGAGGCCGGTGGGTCATGATGACTTCTGAGCAAAATCAAGTGTCATGGGATGTAGTCCCTGGACAGCTAATTAGGCGTACAGAATTGCAACAGAAATACGGAGGTAACCCGCAATCGGGTATCTCCCCGTCAAGATCTACGCCAAACATCTTGATCTTTATTTATCCCGGTAAAGGAGATGAATTCGGATACGAAGATCGAGAGTTAGAAGACGGAACATTTGTGTACTCGGGAGAAGGAAAAGTCGGTGATCAGAAGTTAATCAAAGGCAATAAAGCAATCCTCAATCACCTCAAAGACGAAAAGGCTTTAAGAGTCTTCCGGGCAACTGACGAGAACGAGACCATTGTCGAATACATAGGAGAATTTTTTGTTGGAGATCCATCATTTCAAGTAGTAAAAAAACCTGATGTCAATAGCAACGTAAGAGATGTTTTTGAATTCAACCTGATTCCAGCGGGTTCAACAGTTGATTTTGATCGCGTTGAAATCGTTAGCTCTACCGAACTCGTAACCCGAAAGCCGGTTCAAGTAAATGATGCTAAAGAATATTCTCTAAACATTTTGGGGAGCACAACAGTTGCACAGAAGATAGAGAGCGTGCTTCAAGAAAAATATGAGCAGCACCTCAAGGCGCTCAAGATCGACGTGGCAACATTGGAAATAAGAATAAAGGAATCTGGAAGAATCCTGAATCCTGACCTTGTTGATTTCACTTCTAATCGAATTATCGAAGCCAAGGGGAACAATTCCCGAGGAAGCATCCGGATGGCTATAGGTCAGGTTCAGGATTACGTCTTTCAGGCAAAGCGCTCCAACGGCAGTATTTGGAGCCCTTCAATTTTGTTGCCAGGAAGGCCAAGTGAAGACCTTGTCGAATTGATCAAGAGCAAGGACATTGAGCTTATTTGGGAAGACGCAGATGGCACCTTTCGAACTGAATAAGACTTCAAAGCCATTTGTAGTTTTCAAAAGCGAGAAGATAACAACTAATTCTGCCGATAACTTCTTCACGTGGTCTCTGCTCGTTGGTTGTTTCGCGATGAGAGATAATTTTTATTGGCAAAAACAGAAAATTCATAACAATGTTTACTGGAACATGAGTGACCTAGTTGCCAAATCGATAATTGTAGCTATGGCATTTGTCGCGGTTATTGGATTCCTCATTCTTATTGGACGGGTGATCCTGTTCTTTATTAGACCAAAAAGAATCGAAAGAATGAAAGCAAAAATGGATCAGTTGTTCGAGAATCAGGAAAAGGATTCTTTACTGAACACAGTCATTTACTTCCTGATGGGTGGCTTAATGGCGGTCTTCTCCCTTAAATACATAGGTTTCTCTCTTGCGACTGCGACTGGTTTTGGTGTGGCGACAAATCATGTACACAGAGTTCATGTAAAAATATTTAAAGCTGAAACGATGTCTAATCGATGAAGAGAGCACCCCTTTCACTCACCCACCCAGACCTTGCTGCACAAGCTGTTGGCTGGGACCCATCAACGGTAACTTCCGGTGTTGATAAAAAAGTGCAGTGGAAATGTGCTGAAGGCCACATTTGGATTGCTGCGGTGAACAAGAGAACCGCTGGACAAGGCTGTCCAATCTGTACAGGGAAATCTGTCCTCGTTGGTTACAACGATTTAGCAACTTTTTATCCAGAGCTTGCCCTACAAGCTGACGGCTGGGATCCTTCGACTGTGACTGCTGGTAGCGGGCAAAAGAAACGATGGAAATGCTCTTTGGGCCACATATGGGAGTCACCAGTAAGTCGTCGAACACAAGGGACAGGTTGCCCAATCTGTGCAGGGCAGAGTCTGCTTGTTGGGTTCAACGACTTAGCAACTACCCACCCTGACATTGCTGCTGAAGCAGATGGTTGGGACCCAAGTTCAATGAGTGGTGGAAGCAACAAGAAATATAAATGGAAGTGCGCACAGGGCCACAGATGGGAAGCAAAAGCTCAAAGCAGAACTTCGAGAAACCTGGGCTGTCCTTATTGCTCAAACAATCTAGTTTTAACTGGGTTCAACGACTTAGCAACTACCCACCCCGACATTGCTGCTGAAGCTGACGGCTGGGACCCAAGTCAGGTAATCCTAGGGAGCAACAAGAAATATAAATGGCGTTGCAAAGACGGCCATACTTGGGAAGCATCAATCACCAGCAGAAAGTTCGCAGAATCTGGCTGTCCTTATTGCTCAAACAATCTAGTTTTAACTGGGTTCAATGACTTAGCAACTACCCACCCCGACATTGCTGCTGAAGCTGACGGCTGGGACCCAAGTCAGGTAAGTACTTTTTCAAACCTTAAAGCGAAGTGGAAATGTGCTGAGGGTCATACTTGGACATCCACGATCGGTAATCGTTCACGCGGCACTGACTGTCCATCATGTTCACTTACGGGATATGACCCAAATAAAGATGGATGGATCTATTTTCTTGAGCATGAGCTCTGGGGACTTCTGCAAATTGGTATCTCCAATGTTCCTGATGAACGACTTTCGACACATAGAGCCTCTGGCTGGGTTGTTCGAGAACTCCGTGGGCCTTTGTCAGGTGACGTTGCTCACCAATGGGAGCAGGACATTCTTCATGCACTAAAGAAAAGAGAAGTTCGCCTTGCTCCTAAACACATCGCTGGTAAATTCAGTGGTTATACAGAATCGTGGATACAAGAAGATTTTCCTGCAAGGTCGCTGGCAGAACTAATGCAATTGGTGCATGATGATGAAGAAAGAATCTGAACGTGTGGAGCAGAGTGGCAGATATGCATGACTGACTTTTTTCAGAATGAAGTTGTAACGGTGTCCGCGGTTTGGAGACAGCACGGAGTATTCCGAGGGAAAATTTGCACCCTTCCTGAAGGCATTGAGTTTCGCCAAATTGACGAGTTGAGCGATTCAGATAATGGAACGTGGTCACCTTCTCCTGTTGTCTTTACAAGAAGTTGGGATGAAATTGGTGGTTATAAGAATCTAGGCAGTGACAATATTCAGCTCAAAGAAGTTGAAAACGACTTTCTTGAGATATTAGATATTGCTTTTGAAAACGAAAACGTTCAAAAGCAACTCAATGACATATTCACTAAACATGGAGTTCTCTTTGAACACGTGCAACTTGAATTTGGTGGTCATAAAGATAGATGGCACCAACTTGACAATGGGAAAAGTGTTGTAACTGCGAGAGTCGGCGCAATTTATTCACAGATAATTGATCGTTTTGTTGAACCTGGCGATGAAGTACTGGTTGCAGGAGAAGCGCAGTGGATGCAAACAACGTATGGTCGCGTACAGCCTGTTGAGGGAGTGCTGGCAGTCACCAAAGAACGTGTGATCTTTGGCAATAAATTACTTGATACTTCTGATGAAAGAATTGTGGATCGCTATACCGTTGTTGAAGCGAGAAAAAAACGAATAATGTTGCCAAATTTTGATCGACTTCTATTTAAAGCAAAGCGATATGGTGGCCAATGGGAAAACTTTGAGTTTGTCGCCACTAAGAGAACAGTGGAAGAAGCGCTTCAGAAACTTAATGCTCAATCAAGCGTTGAATTTGAGAGGGCCCACAGCAAGAAACTTGAAACGATATTCAGTGACAGCACTGTTTTCAAAGGCGTTTATTGGCAAAAGGGTAAGAGCCCTCAGAGTGCTCGGGTGCAGTTTGATTCAAAGCAGAAGTCGTTTGTCTTCGGTGATGGGACAACAGAGCTAGGCACAATTTCGCTAGAGGCCATCAAGGGCTTTAGATTCATCGCAAACATTCATAATCATCGCAAAGTGGAAAGTAGTTTTTTCCAAGGGATTGGGCCAAATGTTGCAGAGTGCTTCTCAGATGGAAATTTTCATGTAATTAATCTGTATAAAAGTGCGGATGAAAATAGTGAAGGTTTTTACATTGGATTCAATGCCACCGAAGATTTGCACAAGGCGTTTATCTGGTATCTGCGTGACCGTGGTATCGCACCTGTTTGGTGGCCAGCAGAAGATACCGAAGAAGAAGAGTTTTCAAGAAGCAGCCATGCTGCATACACTCTTGAATTTGGCTATCGAGGGAACAGAGAAACGTTACGAAAGCTTGCGCCGAGAGGTGACGATTCAAGGGTCCTTTCGACCTTTCCTTTCGTGCTGGACGGAGGAGATTCAGGTCCCCCACGACCTTGCATCGGTGTTGTTACCGAAAGAAATTTATGGCTCATTCCTCATTTCCCAGGTCAGCTTGCTGATGATCCAAGGTCAACCATTTTTATTAGGTCTGTTAAGTGGAGTCAGCTTGCAGATTGGGTCAACAGTAAACCTCATTGGGGCCAGCAACACCTCAGTCTTTTAGGTTTTGATGAAGACGCAAACTTGACGGGGACAATCGAACAAGCTCTGGAACGGGGCGAAAAAGGATTTCTTATCCGAATGTACACATGGGGTCAGATGGATCAAACCAATGCAAGTCGTTTGATTGTCGAACTAGTCAAATCGAAAGGCGCTTTTGATCCGGTGAACCGCAGCTCTCACTATTTTCTAGATCGAGACTGAGCGATGCCTAAGCTATTTGCTGTCTAAAACTTCACGTCACAACATCAGGTACTTATCTAGGTACTTATGTTGTGACGACCTGTGAATCACACTGGTAAGACGTGGTGTGTTGAGTGTATAATTATTTGCAGAGATTTACTTGATGAAACCCCATTATTTAAAGGGAAGTTTCGTCGACTAGGATTATCCCTGCATCATGCGGCTGTAGCTCAGCGGATTAGAGCATCGGTCTACGGAACCGAGGGTCGGGGGTTCGAATCCCTCCAGCCGCACCAGTTCATTCATCAGTTAAAGCCTGGATAACAGGAGTTAACTGTGGTGATTTCCCTAGTCAATTGCCTTCGGCAATGTATCTCTCGATGTACGGAGCTTTTTCGGACATCAATCAATAAGTAATCTGGTGAATCCGGTTTACAGTCGGGGCTTGGACCAATAACTTTGAAACATTGTCACAATCTCTTGGATAACGTTCTCTAGTTCAAAAATATCAGCTGACGAACCAGTCGATAAGTGAATTGAAAGGCGTCTCAAATTCCTTTCGTTGAAGAAGATTCCAAACTCACTAGCCAACCAATTCTTGAATTCTGACTGAAGATTAGTCCTTGCGCCTTCATGCTGACTAAGAAATCGAGAGAACAAGTCTGTGGTTTGCGTCGCTCCCAAATCGTCGAACTTAGGACGACGCCCTGCATCGACGAGTTCTCTGATTGAGGTGAGAGAAAAATATTCCACAATGTCGTGCTTTTTTAATTGCTTTCGACCTATTGCATTTTCACCGCCCAGCCTCCAGGATTTTTCAAGTGCCTCGGGAGCCCTGTAGCCTTTGGCGGGCTTATCCAACAATAGGTACCACGGAATTTCAAGAATCCCCAGTATGTCCAGCGTGAACAACGCCAGTTCATTATTTGAACCTCGGATCGGAAGAACCTTGATGGCGGCCTGTGCAAGGGTCTTACCAAACAGCTCTTGGATAACAATTTGGTCATGCTGACCTTCGACAAAAAGGATTCCCTTAGATTGCATGAAGATATCGCCTGGCCGCTGACCGATTTCACGCCCCTCCGTCGCAGCGAGATTATATGCCCGCCCCTCAACGGCTTTGACGCTAAAGGCCTTTCGCGGATAAACAGGATCGAGACGATTGCGCTCTAGGACTTCTAATTGATCGGAAGTGGCATTGGGAAACCTTTTCGCCATGGGCTCGTAAATCGCTTCCCTGGGAGCGACACTCATAAATAGCCTCGTCGCATCGTCGTTACCTGAATTGAAAATGTCCAAACTGTGTGTTGCAGCGCATATCTGCCCAAACTTCGGAGAATGCTTGCTGAGCCATTGAACTATTTCATTCACCGCCGTTGGGTGAAGGTGAAGCTCTGGTTCATCAAGAAGCAGAACCAACGAAGACAAATTTGGAGAAATGCTCAACTTCCCAATCCAGTGTTGAGATATTTCTGAAGGCAAAATATCTGAGTCGGATTCTGGGTCGACTTGAAGGTCATTACCATTATCGATTTCTGCATGACGGATGGCTCGTGAAGCAATCAAAAGTATGTAGCAGAGCCAAGTCCGGTATCCGGATGACAGGTCACGGAAGCTCAGTGGCTGGACACCTTGTGTGCCGTTCATCGGAGCTTCTTCCAGCTGCAACAGCTGCTGGTTAAACCTGTTAGTTGAGGTGAGGTCGGGAATGTGGACTCTGACCCTGATGTCAGAAAGGAAAGCTGGAAGGATCTCACTGATCAACGAATTCAGCAAATCTACGGCCGCCTCGACCTCCGGACGAATCCTTAGCGAAGTCATTCCTTCACCGTAGACATTCCGTAACCACCGGGCCTGAGTGTTAGCAAACGTCTTGGCAATTCCTTGATAGCGAGGATTGAGCCCTCTGCCTTTCGTAAGTGTGGCCTCAATACGGTCTGCCGTCACCATCACCGCTTGAAGAATCTCGAATTCAATCTCAGCAGATGATTTCGGTTCATCGAGTAGTAGCGGGATCATTTGACCAACGTTGAGCCAACCCATGAGTGACTGCGAGGCATTCTCCCATTCGCCAGCGGCCAAGGGCAAAAAGCAAGTTGAGCCTTCAATATAGACAGGGACTCCCTCGCCCCCGCCAGACTGGTTGTAGAAGAATTCTTCAAAGATGTGTGAGCCGAGCGCCTCAACAGATTTCAAATTCTTCGTGCGAGTTTCCAGTAGATTGCGATCCTCGACGAAATCTTGGATGGCTCCTAAAGGGATTTCTATACCGGCGACCCAAGGATTCGGGCCGACGTTCGAATTATCTCGACCAGAGAGATATCCGCCCGAGATCAAAAAGAGGGAGTTTATTTTTTCTTCAATCGATTCATCGGACAATTCAGATTTTATTCCTATTTGCCGCATTGAATAGAGGGGCGCAAGCCATCTGAGTCCGGGATACTGATTGGGAGTCGAGGTACTACGACGATCGCTACCTATAACCTCTCTAAGGAATTTTCGATTGTCGGGTGGGGCTTGCCGCGAGATTGCCCTCTGCGCAAACTCTGGCTGCATCAGGGTTAGCTCGTCACCCCTGAAAACAAACCCCATTCGTCCGGCAATAAGCATTAAGAGATTTCGTGCCGTATCATGCTGAATTTGATTATGGCCAGTTAGGTCAAATCGAAATTGAGAAATCATCTCGAAGCCGTCCCCAGATTTCGTTGACTGACGAATTTCGTGTTCGTAATCATCTGAAACATCAGAAGTGATTAGTGGATTCGAAACCTGATAGATATGTCTGAGTACGGTTGATTTCCCGGACCCGTTTGGGCCGATTAGATAATTCTCTTGACCCAAGGGAACGCTCATCCACTTACTCGATTGCCGCATTTTGAAGTAGAGACGCGTCAACATTATGAACTCCTTTTGGTTCAGTGTAACCCTTGGCGAGTTATACGATTGAGGAATAACTCATGTGGGGCATCCGAAACTCTATTTTGAAAGGGCGCCAATGTCAGAGCCGAAATTTCCAGGGTTTGCTGAAATCAGCGAGAGTGTCTATCAATTTGTGAAGAATCATTATCCTTATGACCCCAAGTCAAACGCGGATCATGGCGACTTTGTGGTTAGGGGCCAGCAGGGAACCTTCACTCACTACCACGTCTTTGCACCGAAGGTTGGGTACGGTGAGCACGTTATTCTCAGACTCAACACAATAATCTTGAGAAGAATCGATGATGCGGATGCGGCGTTGAATTTTGTTAATAATGCAAATCAGGAGTTGTCCCATTCCGCGTGCCTCTCACACCTAATTTTGCGCAAGACCGAGGGCAACTTCATCATGAGTGCGAGCCAAACTGTGCTTCTAGAGTATGACCACAATCTTTTTCACGACATTTTTTCTAACCATATTATGAATAACCATTGGTACATCGAAATGGCTAGCCATGGTGGGCTTCCACGTGGTTTTGAAATCGCGGTCAACTATGAATTCGGAAATAGCAGCGGAAACTGATTAACTATTCGTAGGTCCCACCAAAATATTTAACTGGTTTAGTTCAATGAATTGACTTCGTGGTGTGAGCACGGGTATTGGTGCCACCATCGTCGTAAATGTATTGAGCGATGTATCAATCGGCCCGTACACCGGGGAACAGCAGCGAACATCGACGCAGCGAAAAGGCAAGTAATATAGGAAAAGTTGCTGTAGCTCAGCGGATTAGAGCATCGGTCTACGAGTTTCATTAAAGCCTTGTGATTAATTGAATCAATCGCAGAGCTCGCTGAGCTTGCACAGCAGTAATTTGCTTGGTTGATGAGACTTATTCGTTACTTTAATAACCAGGCATTGTGGCGAGGATAGTGATCGCGGTATGACTTAATCATCGACTTAATTTCATCCGACCACTCCCCATTTAATGGGTACTCAGCAGTAAAGAAGGCGGAGAGCCAATGTCTGTCAATTCGCTTTCTATTGTGAAGAATTGGGAAAGACACATCTTTGTACCCTTTTGTTTTGGCTAACGCAATTGCTTCACTGACTCTGTTTTCAAAAGATGAAATTACAGATAAAAGCTTTTCTGGTCCCTCAGGGAGTTTGACAGATTCGTCTTCGAGCCATAATTGCTGAGCTGCCAGCTTCCACTCTTTATCATTTTTTTCGAGGCTTTCACTTTTTTGTCTGGCAGAAACTCCAGAGACTTTCACTTTCAAAGGCGACAATCCAAGAACCACGCATGAAATCATCCTACGAAAATGATTTTCCCAGAGAAATGTTGAGGCTTCTTCAATGAGTTCTTGTGAAATCCCTAAAGACTGGAGTGGAGTCGCAAGTTCTGGACTTGATCCAAGACAGCAAGCAATGTCTTCAATTGACTTCGTGATTAGCGTCTTCTTTAAAAAAAGTGCCAACGGCTCTTGGTATTGGTAATGTTTAGATTCTAAATATATAAAAAGTCGTTCATTTTCTAATGAATAAATTAATTCACGGTTGTGTTCTTCGTTATGGTTTCTGGGCAAAATGTCGAAGGGCCTCACTAAGAAGTCAAGGGGCCTCCAGAATTCGATTGAATCAATCACAATTTTATCTGCTTCTTCAATTTTATTTTGACTACGCAGTTGATTTTCCAGCATTAGGGCAGCGCGGCATCGAATTCTCATTAGCCCCCAATTCATCTCTTCCTGCAACCTGGTGGAATATTTAATTGTCTCATGAAGACTTTTCTGGCAACCTACATAATCATTCTTCTCAACCTGAACAAGTGCAAAATAGAAATGTGTCAATGGGTCAAATTTGTATTCCTTTAATGACTGGTCGAGATGGTCAAACGCATCGTCCATCCAGCCGTTCTTAAACGCATCTATGCCAAGATTTCGTAACTCACGAGCCCTTGTCATCTTTGGCTGTTCTAGGGCTTGAGCAACTCGAAACATTGAATCATTGATTGAGCAGAGTTCAGCTACTACTCTTGAGAACCCTTCCTCGATAGCGCCAAGAGTTTCCATTGCGATAAATGAATTGAATTCAGTTAATTCATTTAATCGATTAATTTGCTGGCTGACAATGCGACCTTGTCTTTGCTGATTCTGGAGAAATTGAAGTGACTGCTGCTTATAATTGTCATGTAAGTTCAAGTAGTAATTCATTTTTCTTTCCTAACACAAAACCATACAATCATTCAACTTCCTGCTCCTTCACACTCTCACTAAGTTCATCTCCTGACATGTAAGTTGCCTTGTGTAGTTGGATTATTAAGTGAGTATTTCGACAGAAAGTGGCACCTAAGTTTCCGGTTATCCTCGAAGCCGAAAAAGGTATTCATCAAAACAAACAGCAGAACCCTGCCGTCAAAACTTTCGGGTGTTAGGTGAACAAACCGCCTTAACGATCCGTCTTAACAACCACTCAAAAAGGCAGTCAGTCGCACCCCTAGGCGATAGAACGCAGGCGATAGCACAAGGGGGTATTTCATCGGCTTTACAAACCCCCTTTACAGAGGCGTCTTGACAAACCGTCTAAACGAAGTGTCTAAACATTGACCCGTTCGCCGAACGATGTGTCCGAACAAACGCCCTAATGGTGCTTAGGTAAAGCCAATAGCCACCAAACAAAACCAAA
>Ga0214171_1000682_pt1 | contig 11149 bp, 17 predicted proteins | sample TroBogEpilimnion_40_FD_153009 | JGI IMG/M metagenome (GOLD analysis project Ga0214171, IMG submission 153009) | Freshwater microbial communities from Trout Bog Lake, WI - 02JUL2007 epilimnion | ecosystem: Environmental > Aquatic > Freshwater > Lake > Epilimnion/Euphotic zone | place: Trout Bog... | reverse complement strand
CATAGTATCTGTACTATTATTGAGCATTACTGGCTGTAAAAGAACTATGGCCGATTATGAAGAGAGAGCAGCAGGGGTGCATAAGCTATGTCCTAAGTGTACATTTGTTACTTCAGAGAACAGGTATTATGCAGTTGATACCGGTAAACAACCAAACATTATCTACATATTAGAGTTTAAAAACGGTGGCTGGTTTTACACTGCATCTGATGTTGATCATCTAATACGAGTAAATTAAATATCAAAAACTGTTGGTTATTTTCCATAATCATCTTATTTTTGCTCAGTCAAGTGAATCCTTGGAAAGATAAATTGACACATAAACATTAAAAAAAGCTCCTCCGTGAGTGCATTATAGCCCCAGCCAAAACTTTCCAAGGGTTCATATGGCTGGGGTTTTTCTATTCATGCTTATTCCCCACCTATACAGAGTATATTAGGTAAATTAAACATGCAGTAATATCAGAAAGCTTATAGGCTGCAGTAAGAAATATAGCTAACTATAAGAAGAAGAATGGATGTATTAAAAATTCCTGCTCTGTCTGAAGGTGACACCAGGACCTCGTGAGAAAAATGAACCTAATACATCCCTCCGTATTCGAGGAAACATAGCTTGAACAACTATGAGGAAAGATAATTACTGATTTGAAAGTAGGATACTCATTATTAAACCTACTGAATCTTTGTGTACTGTACAGTATCTAGTTTGATCTGCCCAGTCTCACGAGGAAAAACCTGTTCATAATCTAAATTAAAAAAGATGAATAAGAAAGTACCTTCAAAATCTGAAGTAAAAAGAAAAGGTAAAGGGAAAAAGTGGGTAAATGCAAAACAACCTCAGTTATCTGATAGTGGTCCAGTAATTATAATCAAAAAGAAAACTAAAAACGAGTAATTACAAAAGATGCAGCTACATTCTAACAATAAAAGTTCTCACACAGATAAGAAAGGTATAATACCTTACGGTAAACATCAAGGTAAAACAGTTAAATGGGTACTGGAAAATGATAAAAAGTACGCAGACTGGATGACTAAAGAGAATTTATGGGAGAAATGGGATTTGCGTGAGGGTAAAAAACCTAAAGCTAAACCTCAGCACTCAAAACCTTTTGTTCCTAACTCAAAAGAAGTTTATACAGATCCTCCTCCTTGGGAAGATAATTATACTACAACATCAAAACCTGTAGCAGATAAACTTAATGAATTTGTAACAGAAAACGATGATGTATTAATAGGTTTAATGGAAGTACCTGTACCACCTGTAGAGAATAAGTGGATAGAAGAAGCAAAAAAATTATTTGAATCCATTTATAGAGAGAAAGAATTAACCAAGGAGCTGAAAGAAAGAATAGAGGACATATTGTACATGCCTATAGAAAATTAAAACTTATGAATAACTACAGAACATTTATTCGTACTTGGTGGAAGAAAGATGCTAAGGGTAAGTTAGTTCCTGCTCTTGGTAGAAAGACACCTGTAAGGAACAATCTTAGTATAGAAGAAGCCCGGAAAATGTGTACAGAATACAACAACCAAAATGATCCGGGACCTCTTGGTCGTAAAATGGAATTTGAATCTTATTAAAACAAATTAAAAATGGAGAATCCAAAGTATAAAATAGGAGATAAAGTAGTACCAATAACAAAGACTGCAGGAGTAATAAAATTTTCAGATTGTGCTATATGGGAAACAGCTTGTGATACTAGTCAAAATTATCTGTATGTAGTAGCAATAAATTCAAGTTATTACACTTGCAATAACTCAAATAAAACAACATCGGGTAATCTTTATAATGAAGCTGATCTTATGTATTACGTAGAACCAGTAGCAACACCTGTAGCAGATATTACTCCTCAAGGTAAAACAGTAGCAGAAGAAGCACAATCACTTGTATATGGTGACCGTGAGAAAGACTACGGTAAGACATCAGATAACTTTGCTGACATTGCTAAAGGTTGGGAAGTAATCTTTAAAACAAAGATCACATCGGAACAAGTTGGTTTAGCAATGAGCTGGTTAAAGATATGCCAAGCCAACTAGGATAATTGTGAAAAAAGAGACTCGATAGTTGATTGCATTGGTTATATGCTCTGTATAGAAAAAATCAAAAAAGGTTTATAAATTTTTACTCACAATCAAAAATTCAAAAACATGAGACTAAAAAGAAACAAAGTAGGAGGAATCCTCGTTATGGCAGGTATTGAAATTATGGGCACAGCTTATAGTCCTGTACCAAAACCTCGAGCCAGCCGGGAATTTATTAGTCAGGTTTATGCAAGACCAACCGGCCAACAAAGATGGTTTGCATCTGAAGCTCGTAAGAAAGAAATTCTTATAAATCTTCAGAATGCAAAAAGGAATGTTAGGGCAAAAGCTGCAACATTTTATATTGACAGAAATACTAAAGTGACAGGTATTACTGCTAAGGAAAAACTTATTGTTCATAGTATGAAGCTGATGTCACAAATAGCTGACTGCAAAAATTGTAAAGCATGAAGACGAATTTTATTATCAACGGGAAGATACAACTGGTGTTAGTTCCTTCTAATGACCGGGAAAAAGAACTGTTAAAGGAGCTGTGTCAACAACCTGTAGACATGCAGATGTTTACTAAGCTACAGGTAGGTTTAGATAGCTTTGCAGATGCATTAATTGTAACAACTTCTGCTCCTAAACAGGAAAAGAAACCTGAGATAATTATAGAAGATGAAGATGTAACTTTTAAATAAATAGTTTATGAATACTAACGACCTGAAATTTGAGAGAGTTTATGTATTCTAGTACATTAAAAAATGATGGTGGCTGAACAAAAAGCAATAGATAAATTAAGAAGTTTATGATAACACAACCTAAAATATGGTTCATAGGACCAGTAGCAGAGTATTCAGATGCTGTACAATATAGTACAATAGAAGAGTGTTATAACTATCTGAAAGACAAGATGGAAATTGGTGAGGATATTGAGACAACTTATAAGTTTCCTAAAAATACTTATAAAAATGAACAGGTATATTCTCCGGGACTTGATCCATATCTTAGTAAAGTTGTGATGTTACAATTAGGTACTAAAGAACAAGTATTTGTAATTGATACTAGATCAGTAGATATCTCAATCTTATTACCATTATGGGAAAATAAAGAAAGACTATGGATTGGTCATAACCTTAAATTTGAAGTAAAGCATTTGTTACATAATTATGGTATAATACATCATAAGATATATGACACGATGCTTGTTGAACAAAATTTAACTAATGGTCTCAGTCTTGGTTATTCTTTAGAAAAACTAGCCGGTAGGTATTTAGGTATTAAACCAGTAGAAAAGCAAAAAGATCTTTTTATAGAAGAGGATGAAGATGCTGCATATATAGATAAGTCAATTCGTATGGGCTTTCTTAATATTGGTTTAAAATCATTTACAGAAGAACAGATCCTATATGGTGCTGATGATATTACATATCCTATAGAGATTAAAAAAAAACAAGCTTTAGGGTATAATGGTTATAAACCTGTACAGGTAAATGATATTGAAAATGAGTTTTGTCTTGTGTTAGCTGATATAGAACTAAAGGGTATGACATTTGACCAAGAACAATGGTTAAAAACATATAAAGAAAATTTAGTAATATATCAGAAAAGAAAAGAAAAACTTGACAAATGGGTAGTAGATAACTTTAAAGAAGACATAAAATTCTGTTCTGTTCCGGATCTTTTTAATACCAATATACAGTGTACTATAGAATGGTCTAGTAGTAAACAAGTAATTACTTTAATGAAAAAACTTGGTTATTGTCCACAGGAAAAAAGTAAAAGTACTGGTTATGTTGAGTATACGGTAGGTGCTAAAGCTTTACTAAAGTTATTACCAAGTAAGTACAAAGAAATGTACATAGATGATAAAGAAACAGATATTGTAGATCCTAAAAATGATCTCATACTTAATTATCTTTTACTTAAAACCTCTGAGCAATCTTGCACAACATTTGGTAAAGATTTTTTAAAGTATGTACATCCAATAACTGGTAGATTACACAGTTCTTACCGGCAAATACTTAACACCGGTAGAATAAGTAGTAAGAATCCAAATCTTCAAAATATTCCTGCTGATGTAAATTACAGAAAGGCATTTGTTGCACCTGAAGGTTATTCTTTACTTAATGCCGATTATAGTTCACAAGAATCAAGAGTACTTGCAGAGGTATCTGGTGATGCTGCTATGATCAGTTTTTTTAATGATGGACATCCTATACATGGAGAAGACTACCATAGTTTTACTGCTACCAAAATGTTTTCTCTGATGAGGGATGAACCTGATCTTATAGTGTCTAAAAAGACACATCCGGAAGAAAGAAATGCTGCTAAAAGTATCTCATTTAAAATTGCATACGGTGGTTCTGCTTATACTTTGAAAGATGATTTTGGTGTGGAAGAGGAAGTAGCACAAGAGTTTATTGATAGCTATATGAAAGCTTTTCCTGCATTAGATAATTATTTTAAATCCGGAAGAGAAAAAGCTGTAAAGAAAGGCTATGTAGACATTGTACCAGATAGGAGATATTGGGAACCAGATTTTAAAAAAATGCAAGAACTTGTTGAAAAAGCCTGGTCATTTTATCCTAGTAATTATAAAGATCTTTCACAGGAAGCAAAACAAGAAGTAAAAGAAGAAATCAATAAAGAACATCCAGAAATAAAGAAATACTGGAGTGAATATTTTTCTCTTAAAGGCAGTTTAGAAAGATGCAGTCAAAATTATCCTATACAAGGTTTAAGTGGATCACAAACAAAAATGGCCGGTGTATTATTTAGACGATACCAATTAGAAAATAATCTAAGAGATACTGTATATCTTACATCACTTGTCCATGATGAGTGTCTTGCAGAGTCCAAAAAAGAATTTGCAGAGCAAGGTTTAAAATTACTTGAAGAAAAAATGATTGAAGGTGCTAATTTATTTTGTAAAAAAGTAAAAATGGGAGCATCTGGAAATGTATGTGTTTACTGGTCACACTAATTAAATTAGTTTGTTTTAAACTTGCAAGTACCGGTTATTTATTGTAAATTCGTAACCCTTTTCAAAGACACAAAATGTCAGTAACACTACCTCAATTTAATAACATTAAGGAGTTCTTACAGAGCAATCCTGATGGTGATTACGAGGACTGGCACAAACAATACAGACCAGTTCGACAGAAGAAAGCAGAAGACGATTACCCTGAAGCGTTTCAAGTGTGGTGGTGCACATTTCCGGCAAGTATGAACTTTATGTTCAAAGGTCGAAAGTTTACCGGTACCAGAGGTTTGAGAGACAAGAAAGAAGAAACCTTCAAAGCATATAAAGAAGCAAAGAAAGCTGCAGGATTTACAGACGAAGATATGCTCTACTGCCTCAAGGTAGAGATAGAGATGAGGAAAGTAGCAAGTTACAACCATAAAGACCCTAAGTACAATGACTTTCAATACATGAAAGCAACCGTTGCTTATCTTAATGGTGGTAAGTTTAAGTATTACAAAGATGAGGAGTTAAAGGAACTTTCCGATGATACGGAATCAAACAGTGCATAATGAGTTTATCTGAGCAATTACATAAGGAGATTGAGAATGGTAGAAATGGTAAAGCTGGTATCATACCTGTAAGCTATGATAGAATAGGTGATTATATTGAGATTGCAAAGAATACTAGTTATGTTATTGGAGGAGAAACTGGATCTGGTAAAAGTACTCTTGCTCAAGATATGTTTATGATACGTGCTATTGATTGGTATATAAAGAATAAAACTCCTGATATCAAGTTATCTATTATTCTATTTGGTATGGAGAGAAAAATGTACCAGTATAGTGCAAGATGGTTAGCAAGAAAGATCTTTACTGAACAAGGGATACCAATAATACCAAAGAAAGTATTGAGTAGACAAGCTAACTTTAAAATGACTGATCAAGAATACGGGTTAGTACAAGAATGTTATAAGATACTTGATGAGTGGGAAAAAGATGATCTGTTGATACCATTTGAAGGTAGTAAGAATCCTTCTGGTATTAGTATGTATCTGGAACAGTTTGCAAGAAAACATGGTACCATTATAGATAAAGACAAGAATGATAAATCAATGGAGAATATACTAGCCAGTAGGAAGTATGTACCAAATCATCCTAATCATATTGTACTAGTCATAGTTGACCATATAGGTATTCTTGCATCTGAGAAAGATCTTGATAAATCTAAAGGACAGATAGATAAGTTTAGTAAGGTAATGAGAGATGCTAGAGATACTTATGGTTTTTCACCGGTAATTATTCAGCAGTTAAACCGTAGTCTTGCTGATGTATCAAGATTGAAGTTAGGTGATCTGGCACCAAAGCTAAGTGACTTTGCTGATTCATCTCAGACACAACATGATGCTGATGTAGTACTTGCTTTATTTGAACCATATAGGCATATAGTAGGTGATCTTGATGGACATAAAGAGAATGGTTACAGCTTGAAAGGATTTAGAGACGAGTACTTTAAAACTTACTACAGATCATTACATATTCTTAAAAATTCGTTTGGGACGAATGGAATCCAGTTCCCAATGGCATTACAGCCAGAATTTGGTATATTTTCCACACTTCCTAAGAAAAAGGATATTAAAGAAGAAATATATCAACAAGTAACAAGTAGTCATTATTTTTTAAACGAGTAACCAATTAATCAATTCATATGAGTACAAAAGAAGGTGTAGAGCAGAAACAAGCATCTACATTAAACAGAACATTTTTTAGTAAAATAGCTATTGTTGGACCAAGTGGTACCGGTAAAAGTTATTTAGCTAAAACAGTAGACAGAGAAACTACTGGGTATATTAATATGGAGAGGAAACCTCTTCCATTTAAAGAAGGTGGACCGTTCAAGCATATGGGTATGCCAAAGAACTGGTCATCATTCAAAGCTAATCTTGAAAAGTATGGAGCAGATTCTACCATTAAGCAAATAATTATTGATAGTCAAACAATGGCTTTCAATAGTCTTAATAAGGAAATGTCTGTAAACTTTACAGGCTATGATATCTACAGGAATTACAATCGCCAAGTGTATGAGTACATTGAGATCCTTAAGAATATTGAGAAGGATATCATTGTGTTCTCACATGATGAATGGTTAAAAGTAGAAGGTGAGGGTAAAAAGAGAATGATGTCAGTACACGGCAAGGAGTTCGAGTCAAAATTAGAGCAACATTTTACAACAATTCTTTATACGGGTACTAGAATAAAAGATGGTAAACCACAGTATTTCTTACGAACATTTGAACAAGATACTACAACAAAAGTACCTGAAGGCATGTTCCCGGATAAAAATGGTGAAAACTTTTTAGAAATACCCAATGATGGTAAATACATTTTTGACTGTACAAAATCTTATTATACAGTCTAATCAATTTTTAGAAACAAAAACAATTAAAAACAAGTTATGGAATTACACAAGAGTACAGGTACCGGCAAGAAAGATCTATATACCGGTATTGCAAGCATGAGAGTTATTGCTGTTAATCCTACAAAGGAAGAGATGGCAGAAATGTTAGGTTATGACCTGAAGGAAGATGCAAAAGATCAGGTTTATGAAGGTAAGACAGAGAAAGGTGACGATTTTGTTACCCTTAGTTTTTGGTTGGAAGCAGATACTCCAGAAAAGCAGAAATTCAACACTCGTTTCCGTTTAGTAAATAAACCTGTAGTGTCTGAGGGTAGTGGCAAGAAGCAGTGGGTAAACCAGGTAGCAGGTTCTACATGGGTAGATAGTGAAGAGAATTTACCTAGTTGGTTTACAGACTTCCGTGACAAGAATGGTAACCTTATTACTAAAGATGATGATGGTGAGCTTACCGGTAAGAGAAAAGTACGTGAAGCAATACAAGGTGAAGCTAATCTTTATAACTTCCTACGCTCATGGTTTGGCAAAGTAAGTTTCTTCTCTGAAAGGACTAACATACTGTTAGACATCAATAAGATGTTCAGGAACTTTGACAAGTTTGTAGATAATGAGTTTCGTTCTCAGTTGAGGGCAGGTGATGATGCAATGACAACTAATGTAGTAGCCCTTGCTTATGTCTACATTTCTGAGAAAGATGGTGAAACCAAGATGTACCAAAATCTGTATGGTGAGTTTTTGGGGCAGTGGCAGATGAAGAAAGTAAGTTTTGCTTTGTCTACAAATAACTGGGAACTGGACAAAGGTCTAAAGAAGTGGAAAGAGCAGCTTGAAGGTAAGCATGGTTGTGATGGTGCTTTTACACTTACAATGTTGCAACCATTTGATTCTAATAACTATCAGCAAGCAAGTGATGAAATAATCACTGAAGTAACAAATGCTGATGATATAGATTTCTAGTTAAGTTCACAACCTATAGGAGAGGTGTAAAAACCTCTCCTATTTTTTAAATAAGAAAATGAAAAAGTTAGTATATATCCTTGGTGACAATTCAATAATAGAAGAAGAAACAGGAGATGTTGTGATATATGGAGATGATGTTACACCTGAAGTATTGTCTAATGTTGTAAACATATACAATCAGGGTAAAAGTATAAGTGAGATAGACCAATATCTTCTTGACGAAGAATTGTGTACGCAGGATGAAAGAGAGTTTATTATAGAAAATATCAACAATTACATAAGTATGGAAAATCAAAATCAGAACAACCAGTTCCCAAACAATTTAGATCAGATAATACCTGGATTTGCAACAGAACTAGGCACACCAGCACCTGTAGAACCAGTAGTTATGACAGGAACTTTTATTAATCCAGAACCTGTTAAAAAGAAGAATTATCAACGTAGAATGACAGATGGTAAATCAACTGCGTTCAAACCTCAGAGCACTGATGACTTTATCAAGGTAATGCAGGAAAAGATCGAGATGGCCAGGATGCTGGATGCAGTAGTCCTGCCAGAAATATCAGGTTCTATGACTAAGGGTAACCGTGACATCATGGTAGAGTTCCAAAAAGAACATGCAGCTATGGTAGTTAAATACATGCAGAAAATCCAACAGGCATAATATGCTGCTAACAAATGAACAATATGATCAGATGGCATCGGAGATTTCCGGTGCATCTGTTTCTTTATGGGATAATAATTTAGAGGATACAGAAGAAGCTATTAAACTTGATAATCTCTGGCCAATATTGGACAAGTACTTAAAAGCAAAAGAAGATGGCAAAATATCTGATTGAAGTAGAAGTTGATGAGGATAAACTCCGTAGATCAAAAGGCATAGATGTAGGAGAAGAAAATGAGTATGAGGAAAGTATAGAATCTCTTATTATACAAGAAATGGGTTGGGTTGATGATTCAGGTATTTATGTCAGAAAAATAAGAGAGATATCTGCAAAAGAAGATATTAAAACAGTATGGGATTTTGTAACTGCTTATTTTCCTAACTATTACAATAGTGATTTGATTGCTCTTGCTAATGATTTACAAAAAATAATTGACGAAGAAGCAGAGTCAGAAAGTGATGCTCATAATTATTTTGTCAATGAATGTAATGAGAATATGGTAACAGCAAAAGAGCACTATGAAGAAACCCATCGAAGAATCTATGAAATGGCTATTGGTGGATATTTACAATCACTAAAAAATAACGGTTAATGAAAGTATATCATGAAATAGATGTTGATGGTTTGAGCACAATTCTTGCAGAAGAAGCATGGAAAGAAGAAACAGCTAATACTACAGATGAAGACCTGTATGACATAGTTGCTGATAGTTCAGGTGAAGTTAAGAAAGAAGTAAAAGGTTTTTGGGCAAATGAGTTCTTTAATTTAAAGGAAACTTATCTTTATCTAATTGCACAGTATAAAAAACCGGAAGATGGAATTAGCAAAGAAAGAGGAGTTGATCAGCAAGGAGTTTCTATTTAGTAGAATTTCTGATTATGATGTTTACAAATATTACATTGGTGATTTTACTATTGGACAAGTAAGAAAGAGTCCGTTTCGTAAAGATAATAATCCTTCTTTTAGTATCTATATGAAAAATGGTAAACTGCAACATAATGACTTTGCAGATGACCGGTATAGAGGTGATTGTATTGATCTTGTACAGCAGTTGTTTAACCTTGATACAAAGAAAGCAACACAAAAGATTGCCAAGGATTTTGGCATAGCTGAAGGGAAGGATGAGTCGGCAAGAATAACATCTCAGTACACTAAGCCATTTATAGACCAAAAAAGACACTCATTTATCCAGGTAAGTACAAGAGCCTGGAAAAAAGATGATGCTGCTTATTGGACACAGTTTGGTATCAGTAAAGAGCAATTAAAAGCTGAGGAAGTATACCCATTAAAGGAGGTATTTATTAACCGTAAAAAAGTACGTACTGATAAAGATGAACTTTTTTATGCTTACCGATATGAAGAAGGATTTAAGATATACTTTCCTAATAGACCTAAAGGTGAAAGATGGTTTAGCAATATACCATTGACAAAAGTGGAGAATATAAAAATTCTTGATGAATACAATCCTTCAGTAGTTCTTTTGACAAAAAGCAAAAAGGACCGTTTGGTTTTATCAAAGTATTTTCCTTATGTACTTAATGTACAAAACGAAACGAGATCATGCTTTACACCAGGGTTTGTAGAAAAATTGAAGGACAGAATTGTCTGGATCAATTATGATAGTGATGAAGCGGGTGTAAAGAATTGCATAAGAATAACAACAGAGTTTGGTTACAGGTATATTAATGTACCTAAAGTGTATTTAGAAGAAGGTATTAAGGACTTCGCAGATTTATTTCGTGCTCATGGTGAAGAAGCAGTAATTAATTCATTAAAAGAAAAAGGACTTTTATGATAAAATATAGAGGTATAGAATATCCTACTAGAGAGTTGGATATGGGAGAACCGGAAGGAATTGTAACATTTGCTCCAACTGCATTGCAAGATCAATTTCTTGACATGGAGGAAGTAAGAGATGATGCAGTACATCTTGATGAACAGATATTCTTTTATCTTAACAAAAAAGAGTGGGATATGGACGATCAAACATTAATAACTTATTTAAAACCAACCCTATAATGGAAAAGAAGAAGTATAACCTTGGATACAACAGGTACATGAATCAAGTAATTGTTTACAGCACTCCCCAAGATGCTGAAAGAGGTGGTGGTTGGTG
>Ga0214171_1000679_pt1 | contig 11179 bp, 13 predicted proteins | sample TroBogEpilimnion_40_FD_153009 | JGI IMG/M metagenome (GOLD analysis project Ga0214171, IMG submission 153009) | Freshwater microbial communities from Trout Bog Lake, WI - 02JUL2007 epilimnion | ecosystem: Environmental > Aquatic > Freshwater > Lake > Epilimnion/Euphotic zone | place: Trout Bog... | reverse complement strand
CATTTTATGGAGCACGTCGATCGACGTGGGGGTCGCGAGCGCCGGCCTTTTCCGTTTGTGAATTGATGAAAAAAAGAAGGATAAAATACACCACCTTGTTTTCTTTATATTTTTTGTTTTCTTTATTTATAGAGAGAGAGAGAGAGAGAGAGAGACAAGGGTGGGGAAACTGTTTTGTTAGTCAGTTGTCAATGTGAAGGCATTGGAAACGGTTCAGCAGAGGCAGAAGACATGAGTGAAAAAGTAGTGAAGGAGGGTTCAGCCAATGCGGATCTGAAGGCGGATGTCCAGCAGCAGTCAGATGATCAGCAGGCAGATTGTGGCAAAAGGGTCCGACAACGAGGGTCCCGCCGAAAAAAAAAACTGTTGCGGCTTCCGTTTATACCCTTGAAGGATTTGAAACCTTACTTGAAATTGAATTGAAATAAATCATGTGTAAAAATATTTGTTTCATTTCTTTGGAGGGAGAGAGAGAGAGAGAGAGAGAGAGAGAGATGGGGAAAAATAGTTTTTGTCAGGTCAGTTGTGAATGTGAAGCTGAGCTAAATCATGCGTGATCAAGACGAGAAGGATGGGTTGTTTGTAGTTTGGGTGTTTTTGTTAATTTTGCTAGGCATCTTTTTTACCGCGGCTGTGTGCTATCTTTTGTTACTCTTTAAATGGTATATCAATAGTTTGGCATGAATTTCGCAACGTGGCGTAATTGTCAACTATTGCGCAATGATATTGATGACGCAACGTGGTGGGGTCGAGACACGCGCGAGGTGCGGGGGAGAAGGGGGAATGTGTGCGCGCTGCGGGGGGTTGTCTTTTCAGTCCGAGTTCAGCGCTCAGGCCAGCCGGCCAGCCATGGAGGAACGCAATTGGGGAAGTTTTGAAACCCTCCATCTGGACTGGGAGATTTTTCATGTGGTCCGGCAGATGCAAAGTTTGTCTGAGCGAGAGAGGTGGTGTGGCGTGACTCGACCGTGTTTGGATCTGATTGTGAGACATCTCAGCTGTCCTCAAAGCAAACATCGTGTCTACCCTCTTTTGAGTCGGTACCTCCAAGTCGTTTTCGGTTTCGACGTTTTCGAGCACGACGCGGAGTTCAACATTGTCATCTTGAAGTGGATGTTTTTGTTGGATCGGTTGGCGTCTGAATCTCAGCCCATCTCGTTTCCCGTCGCCAACCACCTTCTCTACGGAGACGATCAGTGGCTTCCGGGTCGTGAGCAACGGAAATGTCTCCTTCCTCCTTGGGAACTTCTTCCTCGCGACTTTTTGTTTGACCACGAGATTCCTCTCGGGTCGTTGGACGTGGAGTTTCGCGTGAAGGAAATTGAATCCTTTTTGGAATCTTTTGTCAAGGACGAGATTGAGGACGAGAGATTCGACTTTTTGCCCTTGCTTTTGGGTTGGATTCTTTGTCCCAATACTCGGGGTTGGCACGATTACGAGTGGGGGGCACCTCATCCCGACAGCGGGGAGGCTCGAACGGCTCGTCTTTGGCAGGTGTTGGTGCATTTGCAAAAGATTGTTCATCGCAACCGTGTTCCTTCTTCGGGATGCGCGGCCGACGACTCTTTGGAGATTATCAAATGGGCCTCTAGCCTCCACGATCTCACGAGTTCACATTGGGATCGCGGTTCCGAGAGTTGGTTCGAATTTCTCGGTGTGCCTCAGATCTGAAAGAGAAGAAAAAAATGTGCATCAGACATACTTATTTTTGTCACAGTTGTCGTCATTGTTTTGAAATTCCGAAATTGAGTTCGTTTTGTCTCAAGTTTGACAAATTCACTCACAAGTATCTTTGTTGTTACGTTCAGCGAGCCAACATTGTGGTGGAGCGGTTGTGTTTCGACGACAATTGTTTGCGCCGGACCGAGGAGGGAGCGCTCGTCGGAGTGGGCGGTTCTCCTTTGGGCTGGGGAAGGTGCTGCGACGATTGCCAAGCCAAGTGGTGCCGGGTGGAAACTTTGTGCATGCCTTGCGTGAGTTGCTGGCGGAAAGATTCCGTTGTCTTGCACACTCGCAGTTTGGGTTACTTTCGTCCTCACCGTCGCGTCGTTCAATCTGACCTTCCGTTTCTGTCTAGCGCGCCCACTTGCGCTTTGAGGAAGGGGAGTAGATTCTGCTCTCCTGGCTTGGCGTCGGCGCTTGCTGCAAACATTGAAAAAGAGAGGGAGAACAAGGTGTCTTTTGCAGTTTCTTCTGAAACGTCTCAGTAGCAGCAACCATCATCATGTCGTTTTTGAATCCTCAGGAGGAGGTGGTGAATCCTCAGGGAGGAATCAGGTTTCGTGCTCCTCCTCCTGACGCGGACCCCTGGAATGGGTTTGCCGATTGGAAAGATTATGACGAGTTCGCTTGGGAGGTTATGAAAAGAGTGGTCAAAAGTGTCTTTGACGTGGAGACGGCGGGACGTCTGGATCTTGTTCGAGACGCCTATCGTATGTCCTATCGGATCATGAAAATGCAAAGCGAGTTTCCTCTGGGCGAAGATGCGTTGAATGTCCTCCGGGAAGAGATGTATTTCAGGACGCAAGAATTGCGTGAATCTGACGATCGTGGTCTCGGTATCGACCATTCCGTGGACATTTCGGACGACGAAGTGAAAAAGGCGGATTGCCAAGTGGATCACGATCGCTTCGCCCTCTTGGCCGAGTGGCGATCTCTCGAGAAATTTGTCTCTGCCAAAGAGGATCTCGTGAGGATGATTAAAAAGGTTTACGACGACGCGTATCAGCGCTTGGAGCCGGACGAATTGGACGAGGACTTTGTCTTGTTTGAATTCAGGCGAATGTTGGTTCGTCAGAAGGCCGAAATCCTGGCCGCTCGGCGTTACTTGGACACGTCGCCATCGTCATCGACTCCGCTTCTGTCGCAGCCGCAGGAGTGATCCTTTTTCGTCAGTCTTGTGTCAGACGTTCTCGCCATCACACGCACGTGGTGAAAATTGTCAACTGCAACAACGATGGACGATGGACAGGAGCAGGAGATGGCCGTCGGGAGGCTGGAACGCGGGAAGAGGAAGTTGCAGCGTGTCATGAACAAGTCTGTTCGTCGATGGATGATTGTCATTTACAAACAGGCTTTGGTCTTGATTCGTCAAGCTTTCAAGATGGTGACCGATCTGGAAAAAAACGGGGGAGATGTTGTCGGCAACAGCGACAACAGTGTTATACGAGACTTGATTGAAAAAACCAGAAATTGGCTCGTCCAACAGATGGGAAAAAAATTTCCTTCGCTTTCCGCCGATCCGCCGCCGCCGGTCGTCGGCCGCAGAGGAAGAGGAAAGAAGGTTCGTTCGTCTTCTTCCGCGGTCGTCGCGGCGGCCGACACGTCGTCTTCTTCTTCTCCTCCTCCGTCTCCCCCTCAGTAATTGTTCTCTCCTCAGTTTGAAATGAGCGCTCAAAGCGACTGGAACCACTTGGTGGTTGATTTGCGAAATAACATCTTCAAGTTGGTCTTTTTCGCCTTTGATTGTTCCAAGTCAGCAGCCGATGACGTCCTTCCGTCAGCCTCCGGAAATGTGGAAACATCTCGCAGCGGCAGCAGCAGCGGCGGCAGCAGCAGCAGCGATTCTTCCGTTCGCCGACGACAAAAGAAGAAGAAGAAGAAGACAAAGTTGTCGCTCCGCAAACAGGTGAAGCGGGTTCCGCCGCCGCCGCCGCCGCCGCCGCCGTCCAAGTCTCGACGTTTGTCGCCGTCCGTCAAGAGGAAGAAATCTGCCGCGTCGCCTCCCCCGGTCGAGGATGCCGGAGCCGTTCGTCGTCTTGTTGAAGATGCCAATTTTCAAAATATGTTGTATTGATGATATTATGCTGAAAAAAAAATAATAACGAAACATGTTGCACACCATCTGGTTGTTTTTTATTTTCGGGTGGGCGGGTTGCGCGCAAGCGCACGGCGGGGAACGGGGAACGTTTCGGCCGTCGCGGTCGTCAGTTGTTGGACCATGTCGCTCCGAGTCGGAACGTTGGTTGCAGCTGGCGGCCGCGGCGGCCGAAAGTCAAAGAAAAAGAAAGCACGTGATGGGGAGGGGAGGGGGAAAGAGGAGGCGGAAAAGCAATTGGTTGAGCTCATGAGTTGGGTCACTGATCGAATTGATCAGGCGGGTCGCGTCCCTCGTTTGAGCGATGTCGTGGAGCAGGCGGGAAAGGGATTTGGATTTCGCGGGTTGAGTCGTCGCGCCATTTCGGCGGCTCTCAGGCGACACCCCTATTATCACTTGAGTTCTCACCAGGTGAAGGGTCCTCGTCGTCTCGGTCGTCACCGACCCATCGTTTGCAATCAGTTGGGGGTTTTGCACGCAGACATTGCGTTCTATTCTAAGCGAAGAGAGTTTGAGACGCCCAAGACTTTTCAGTCTGGTTTTCTGATTGCCAAAGATGTGTTGTCCCGTTTCGTTTACTTTGTCATCTTGAGGGGAAATCGAACGGCTAAGGAAATGGAGCGGGCCTTTCGTGTTTTGCTGCAGCAACACGAGGAAGCGTTTGGTTCCGACGGTCACAAGATTGTCAGCATTTCCTTTGACAAAGAGCCCAGCGTCATGTCGCATCGAGTGCAGTCGTTTTTTCGTGACCACTTCATTTCCTTTCACGGTTTTGAAATGAGCGACAGCAAATCTAAAATGGCCGAAAACGTGATTCGGCTTTTGAGAACTACTCTGGCTCGATTGATGGCTGCCAAGCCGCCTTCCGAAAGAAAGTGGTGGCATCACATTGGCGAGGGGATCGCCTCTCTGAATTCTCTTCCGATCGAGATTGACGGACAGCGCTTTCACCGATGGACTCCGGCTGACGTCAACAAGCGCACCCTCTCGTCCTTTCTCCGGGTCCTTCACCGAAAGGTCCCGGTCTTTTATTTCGCTCAGTTTGAAATTGCACCTCAACTGGTCAAGTTCAAATATTCCGTGGGCAGCGTGGTCAGACCGAAGCTGTTGGCGACCTCGTCGGCTCTCATCGGCACCAAGAGATCTGAGGAAAACTTGAAGAAAGATCGGTTTCGAATTGAAGAACTCGTTCCGTACGTGGCTCGAAATTATTCTGTCGGTCGGGCTTATCGCTGCGTCAATTTGCGTACTCGCCAATCGGAAGTGTTTGACGAGTGGGATTTGGCTGTCAGCAATTGAACATGTCGTCGTCGTCGTCGTTGTCGCCAAATTTCGCCATCCCCTTCCGAACTTTTCTTCCCGCCGAATCGTCCACTTTTGAGGTGCCCGTTCCTCTGCGATATTTGGACGGCCGGAAATTTCATTTCGAACATTTGTCGCTCAATCCCCAGCTTTTGAATAGGGCAGCGGCCGGCTACGGGGTGGAAGCCGAAGAAGAAGGACTGGTGTTTTACAGGTCCGACGTCCGATTGGTTTGCGATTATGTCGGCGATAAGAAAAACTTTTTCCCCTCGAGTTTCAAGCCGTCCTCGACCGCCACGACGGCCCGCAATTTCGTGCAGGAATTCAACGCCTTCTTTGAAAGCGAAAAACCCGATTTCATGAAAAGGTGTCCTCTCTTTTTCGACTGGACCGACTTGCGCATCGACGATTCCTCGACCGACTACGCCGTGGCGGCGGCCAAAGGTTACGACGCCGTTTGGTTCAACGAGACCTTTTCGTTGGAAGAGCACGGGAACGGTCTGCCCGATTCTCTCGAGACCATGCGCGGCATCAATCATCTCCAATACCCCGAAAAGGGGGCGTTCAGCGTGGCCCAAATGAACGAAGAAAAATTTAGGGTTCGCTTGTTTGTGGCTCCTTTTGTCAAGGTGACCTTTTCCGTGCTCGGTCCTTTGCAAGACTTGGGTTTCACGGCCTCCCAATTTGGAGAGCAGAGCGCTAAACGCCAAATTACCATCGTCAACTCTGAAGCGTTTTACACCGAATTCACGGCTCTCGCGGCTCCCAAAGTTGAGCTGACTTCTGCCGTCTGCACGGTCAACCTCTATCCCGCCGAGACGTCGGCCAATTCCTTTTCTCGGACCTTGGAAATTTCGGCTAAAGATTTCAAAAACAACGCAACGCTCGCTACTCTGCTCAACGCGAAAATTCAAGAGTGCGCCGAGGAGCTCAACGTCAACTTTTCGCTGAAATACGACGAAGGGGAAAAGAAGTTTCTCTTTTCCTTTCCTTCCAGCACAGATCACATCGTTTTGTCGTTGTTTTTGCAAAAGCCCGAATTGCCTTTGCGAATGGGTTACTTTCACACTAACCTCATTCAAAAAGAGTCCGAGGCTCGGGAAATGAAGGACGGCGGCGGCGGCGTCGCCAGCGAAACCGAAGCCTTCAACAAATGCAAGGCGTTGGTTTACGACACCGGCATGGTTCTGTGCACTTTGGATCAGATGAGTTCCAACACGACCTGCGGAGTCCTGGACGTTTGTCTGGCTTCGCTGTTTCCTCGCAAGAGCGGCGTCATGAAGATGGCCAAGTACTTCTCGTGTCCGCCTCCCGGGGTTGTCTTGACGTCGTTCTCGGGATCGTCGGCCATGGTGCCTTTCACATTTCGACTCTTGCGAATTTACGACAATCAAGAAATTGGCAAATTTGCCTGGAAGGAGGGGGCGTTTGTCGACGGCGTGTTGATGGGAATTCGGGACCCATCGTTTCGTTAATTTTCATTTTCGTCCAACAGAGGGCAGCTCTCGCAGGGTCCTTTTTGATTTCCGTTCCCTTTCGTTTTTGAGTCAGTATGTCGTTGACCTCGGTCGAGGACGGTGGGGAATGAATTATTCCTCTCAGCAGCGCAAACCTCCGCTAGTTCGATATTCCGCCCAGAATCGGGCCGTTCTGTTGTCTTCTTCCATGCCTCGAGCCAGAAGGGCGAGAGCGACGTCGAGACCTGGGCGAAGAAGATCTGTCGCGACTGCCAGGAAGGTGAGAATTGTCAAGGGTCGCGTGGTGCTCAATAAGGTCAGCGGACATCCGGGAACTCATCGTTTCGGTGCCGGCCAGCTGATTCGTTTCGTGCCTCTCAACAAGGTCAAGCTCGCGGCCAAGCGAATTTTGGGGTCGTCGTCGGGTCGCCTTCGAGGAGTGAGTCGTCGTCGTCGCGGTCGTCGCGGTGGGCGTCGTCGTCGGCGAAAGACCAAGAAGCGGTCGAAAAGGAAGAAGGTAGCCGGCGGCAGTCGTCGTCGTCGTCGTCGTCGAGTTCGAAAGGCGTAGAGAGGAGACGATGGCACCTCCCAGTCGAAAAAGGGCCAGGGGGAACGGCAGCGGCGGTGGCGGCGGGGGAGCGTCGGACAGGCATTTGCCTTGGCTCAACGCTCGCAACCAAGATGTCTTGAGCACCGATTACGTTGAAATCGATCCCATCAACAAGGCCGATTTGGACGGAGAGAAGGCTCCTTCTCAGGTCGACTTTGAGTATTCAGCCACCAAGCCGGTTCTGTTTGGTCCCATGACTAAATTTGCCGTCAAGGGTTGTTTCTACGTCAAGAAAGATGCCGCGAGCGATTGGAAGGAGGCCGAGGCTGCGGACATTGCCGACGTTGTGCTGCAATACAATTGGTTCGAAATGCTCATCAAATCGGTGGACGTGTTTCACAACAACCAGCGCATCACCAGCTCCAACGAGCAGAGATTCATCTCGGCCTATCTGAACACGATGCTCTACGCGTACATGGATCCGGACACCAAAAAATTTCTTTGCCCGCAAGCGGCTCATCCGGCCAATTGCCTTCCGAAGGAGAAAAATAAGTGGAGCACGGCCTCCCAATCTTGGAAAGACTACGCCGCTCACGTTTTCAAGGGAGCCTCCTTCTACTTTGATTTTTTCCCCATGTTTCAATTTCCCTTCTATCTCGGCAGCAACTTTGTGAACGATCCCAACGTTCCCAGGCTCCTCCCGCTGGATCGTCTGGGCAAAATGCACGTTCGTTTCACCTTTTTCGACAAGCAAGATCACATTTTTCGAAAACCCGGCGCGGGAGTCGCCGCCGCCAACAAGATGTACCGGTTCGCCTTTGAGGAATTCAAAATGTGTCTGGAGGAAGTTCGGCTTTCTCCCGCGTTGGAGAGACAGCTGGCGACCAAATCCAGGATGGAATTTCCCGGGGTCACTCGCCTGCAACTGGTCGACACCGTGCCCGACGCGTCGCCCACTCACAAGATTGTGTTTCAAGACATTTATCTTCCCGAGGCCATTTTGATCTTTTGCCTCGACAAACAAGTGTCCTCGGGCACTTTTAATTTTGGCACCGCCACCGATCAAAACGTTTTCAAGGATCATCGCATTCGCTATCTGGACTTTAGCTTTGACAACAAAAAATTTTGTCTCAAGGAGCCCAATTTTGGAAAATTTCGAGAAGATCGTTTGGTTCTCAAGCAGCTAGCCGATTATCTCATGTTTCCCATGTTTGGAATCTATCCCGATCCGGCAAAGCTCAATCTAAGCGCCATTCAAGATGGCGGAGCCCAGTCGCCCTTCCCGCACGTTTACGTTCCTCTGTGCGGCAATTTTGCCAAAAAGGAACGTCTCGTGCCCGCCACCGACGACGGTTCGTGCATTTCCCGCAAGAGCGATTTGGAAATTGCCATTCAATTTGAATTGGCCAATTCTCAACCCAGCGCCGTTTACGTCTGCTACGCCATCTACACCGACGTGGGCAACATTTTGGATGTCAAAAGTCAATATTTTTCGTCTCCCTATCTGAGATACATGTAAATTTTTTCGGGCGTGCGCTCAATAAAATGTGCATCTGTTTCTCTCTTTTAGTCTAGTTTCAACATGTGTCTGGTAAAGACTGCTATTTGTTTCAAATGCAATAACGCTTTTCTCGTGCCGGAAAGAAAAACTTGGAAATTGAGAAGCTGTCAAAATCCATCTTGTCTGAGACGGACTCGGTCAGGAGCTGCAGCCCATTCTCTACTCTCTAGCCCGTGCAGCTCTCTCTGCGATTCTGAACCCTGCGGAAATGTTCTCTTTTATACTCATATCCCTTGTAATGCATGTTGTTTAATTAATACACAGGAATGAATGCTGAATCATTTATTGTAAAAAAGAAATGAAAAAAAAATAAAACAAAGGTTTCTCCACCAAAAAAAATGTGTTTTTTTATTTTTAAACTTAATACTAAAGATAGGTTTGGCTTAAATCTAAAACAAGACGTAGAAAAAAAGTAAGAGAAAGGAAAAAAAGGGGGGTGCTTGCGCGCGCGCTACTAATAAGCTAAGTAAAAAAAGGTGTTGAAAGAGGTGAAAAAAAATCATGATAAATGAAAAAAATGGGGAAAAAAAAACATTTTTCGCTCGCTCTCTCTCTCTCTCGTCATTTCCTTTTCCGGGTCGGGTCGGGGGGGTCAGGCAGATTGCGCGTGGCGACTCAGCGAGGGATGGCGATGCATTCGCGAGCCCACGTCATGATGGTCTTTGGGTTGTCCACGTCTCGGTCCAGCTGAACGCAGCACCCCTTCGAGGGGACGAAGCCTTCGGCGTCGGGCGTGATGGTCGGACCAGTGTAGGGCGGTCTTTTGGTCGCTTGAAATTGGGGCAATTTCCTGATGGCTTCCGGCTTGCTCATCCTTTTGAAAAAGATGTACAGGCTATTTTGGAAGTAGGAAATTTCCACCACAATCTTGAAGCAATCATTTTTGCTCACCGTCTTGCAAAACAGGGTGCCTTCGTCGTATTCTTCCGCGTCTCTGAGCATGGCGTCGTACGCCTCGTAAGCTTCGGGCAAGACCTTGTTGAGCAGATTCGCCATGGCCTGGCGAAAAAGCAGAATGGGTTTTCCCAAGCTGTCGTTGAGAAATTCAAAGACGTGATCTCGAGTTTCTTCGTGGAGGCGGACTTTGATGTCTCCGTGTCGGAGGAGGAATTTCATCTGGGACAGATCCCTCGGAAATTCCGTCTGGGCGGGAGCGACGGGGCCTGGGTCTTGGCTGAGAATTCCGACTTGGACCGCTTTCGTTTCCCATTCTTCGTCTTCGGGGAACAGGGCTTGGGAGGCTTGTTGGCTGTCGCCATTCCGTTCATGGCGTTTGGGGGCGTTTTTTCTGGGCTTTTTGACGGGAGTAGCGGGGACGAGAGGGACTTTTTTTCGTTTGACGGCGGCGGCTTCGGCGGCTTCCTGGGAAGCCAAAAAGTCTTCGGCTTGTTGTTGTTGGATGGCCTCGTTGCGAGCGTCCTCGTCGTCGTCGGCGTCACTGATGTTTGGCGGAGTCAGGGGAGCCGCAAATTGTGTCTGTTGAGACATGACACTCTCGGTCGTCGTGGAGCACAAGAGCAGAGGTGAGATGTTGAAATCTCAATGATTTGTCTGGATTCTTGGACTGCTTCTTTTATAGTCATTTCAGTTGCGCTCGAGGCTGGCTTTTTTCAAAGACAAGCGCAGGGCAGGCTGGATGGCTGGTGGGCTAGGAGGCAGGCTTGCTTCAAGGTGATTGGTGGATCTGGCTTCTTTCTTGTTGTTGATTGGGCTGGCTCTGGCGCGCGCGGCAGTGAGGAAAAGGGTGACTGGGGAGGGGGGGAGTCAGTCTTGAGAGTCTGTTTGAATTGAATGGTAGTCTGATGATGAGAGGAGATGTTGATGGAAGACGAGGAGGATGATGACAGCAGCAGCAGCAGCAGCAGCAATCACGAGGACAGACTTGAGCCGAGTCCGGATGTTTTAGATCAATTCAAAGTAGACATTCTTTCTCTCGAGGACGGACCCGCCGCTAGAATTGTTTTGTACAACGTCAATCTTCCTCGTCGACTCTGGCAAGACGAGTCTTCCTTGATTCGGATCCGCGATCTAGTGACGCGAGATTTTCACAATGTTTCTGGCATTTATTTTCAAATGTCGGCAACGTACACTTTGGTAAATCGCGAGAACGGCGAAATTCGTACCTGGTCGGGCAGCTTCAATCCTCGAAATCGGGTCATTAGCGAATTGACGTCTCACTCGTCTTTTCAGTCCGATTCTTTTGTTCCTTTTGTGTTGGCTCATTCTTCGCCGGATTGGGTTTTCGACAAGTTGACGACCGGAGGAGGACAGCTGACGGCCGGAAAAACGTCGGTGTGGGTTTTGGACGAGGTGAAAAGCATAGTCATTTCTTTTCAGGCTCGAGTAGGGGTTTCTCATTCTTTTTTCAGTCGTTATCCTTCCCTGAATTGGCGGACGAGACGGTCCAGTCGGAGGAGACATGGCGGCGCCGCAGCGCCCGGCGGCGGAGGAAACAAAAGAGGTTTCGGGTTTCAGCTTGACTGAGGCCCACG